>Ga0181520_10001157_pt1 | contig 55108 bp, 67 predicted proteins | sample PEATcosm2014_Bin_29_FD_132451 | JGI IMG/M metagenome (GOLD analysis project Ga0181520, IMG submission 132451) | Peatland microbial communities from MTU Mesocosm Facility, Houghton, MI, USA - PEATcosm2014_Bin02_30_metaG | ecosystem: Environmental > Terrestrial > Soil > Wetlands > Peat | place... | reverse complement strand
TGGGGATGACTTTGGAAGGCATGCCTTTCAGGGATGCGTATAAACTTGCCGAGAAGGCCGCACAGAAATGGATGCCTGACGATATAGACAAGTTAATTAAGGGATCGAAACATACAGGAGGCACAGGAAACCTTGGCCTTGAAGGCTATGCCGAACAGATAAAAAGCGAGAAGAAAGCATTTGAGAAGGAGTATGAATCGTTCAGTTCCACGATTAAGAATTTGACAAGCTGATTTGGATGGACAAAAAAACAGAATACGTAAAGGTGGCCTCCTACGAGGCGAAGAAAGGGGAGGTGAAGAAGGTTCTATTGCTCTACTCAGGAGGCTTAGATACCTCGGTAATGCTAAAGTGGATAATAGACCAGTATGGAGCTGATGTAACTACACTTACCCTCAATCTAGGGCAACAGCACGATGATCTTGAAGCAGTAAAGGCAAAGGCGCTCAAGTTCGGCGCAAAGAAGGCGCTAGTCATGGACGTTCGTGAGGAGTTCGCAGACGAATACATTGCTAAGGGCATAAAGGCAAACGCGTCCTATCAGGGAGAATACCATCTTTCCACGCCAATAGGCAGGGCCATACTTGGGAAGAAAGCTGCAGAGGTTGCAAAGACGGAAGGCATTGAATGCATTGCGCATGGTTGCGCAGGAAAGGGAAACGACCAGGTGCGAATAGAAGGGTACAGACTCACGCACGAGCCTAGGATGAAGATAATAGCACCTGTGAGGGAATGGTCGATGGACAGGAACGAGGAGATAAAATACGCTGAAAAGCATGGCATACCGATACCTGCTACCGTTGACTTTCCATACAGCGACGATGACAATATGTGGGGCATAACTTGGGAGGGTGGGGAAATAACGGATCCTTCATTGATAGCTCCGGAAGAGAAGTTCCTCAAGACATATACGCTGCCGAAGGATGCGCCTGAGCATCCGGAGCTGGTCAAGCTCGAGTTCCACAGGGGACTGCCGGTCGCGCTGAACGGCGAGAAGCTTAGTCTGGCTAAGCTGATCATAAAGCTGAATAAACTCGCCGGAAGGCACGGAGTCGGCACCGTTGAACTGCTGGAAGACAGGTTGGTTGGCTTGAAGAATAGGGGAGTATACGAACATCCCGCCGCCCACGTGATAATAGAGGCCCACAGGAACCTGGAGAAATACGTCTCCACCAAAGAGCTCAACGAGCTCAAACAGGAGATGGACATTAAATGGGGCTACCAATGCTACAGCGCGCGCTGGTACGATCAGGTTATGACAGCCTTGAACGCCTTCAACGAGAAGGTGAACGAGCATGTCACTGGAACCGTCACCATCAAGCTCTTCAAGGGCAACACCACGGTAGTGGCGGTAGACTCGCCCTACAAGCTGGCACACGCCTCGTTCAACAGGCTGGAAGGATACAACCTCAATCAGAACGCCAGTGCAGGTTTCATAGAGATATACACACTCCAGATGAAGATAGCCCACCAGATAGAGAAGGCAGTGGAGAAAAAGGAAGGCAAGTAGCCTATTTCACTATGTCGGAAAGGAGCTCGTAGGCCTTGAGGGTGTCATCCCTGCGTATCACGAAGACGTTTTCTGTGTAGCATGAGATAAGCTCTATTATGTTTATGTTGTACTGGGCGAAGAGAGAGGTCACGAAAGCCATTACGCCAGAGACACTCTCGACGTTTTCTTCCGAGTGGATGACCAGCGCGGAGCAATTCTCGTATTTCTTGATGGGTTCGGTCTTTATCCTGGTCTTTTTCAGGAGATTACTGTCCACCAGATAGACGTAATAATCTCCTATCTTGATTTTTGCGCTGTTTTTTATTTCTATATCTTCATTCAGGACTAGGACAGAAATTCCGTCGAGTATCGTTATCTTGTTGCCTTTGAGAACAGATAATGCCCTCTTTTCTATGCTCTGCCTAGCTTTCTTGAGGTCATGATAATACCTCCTCACTGCCGCCTTCACTGCATAATAGTCACTTAGCTTCAGGTCTTTCTGGATATGCCTTGAAAGGGCGCTCAGGTTGACAATGCCGTTTTCAAGCGCCTCTATCATGTAGGGCTTGTTCTTTAGGTACACCCTGACCAAGTTTGCTGTTGACATGAATAATATATGCAACCTAAGATTTTTATATATTTGTATTATTTGAGACATTTAAGAGCTATTTTGTGTCAAAAGTATCCTAAAGTTTATATATCAATTATGGGCAATAGATAATGAAAGAGCTAACATTAGGAAAAATTGATTTGAAGGCCAGTTATGCACGAAGGGACAAATGAGATAATTTTTATCATACTTGAGAGATTATATGGGAGTTAGGATAACTAATGCAAAGAGGCTTGAAGTCGGAGCAGGCTTAGGAGGAGTTATACGAATAGGCATTAGCAGCGAGACGGACAGGTTAAGGACCGCGGCCATGTGGGGTAAACCCGGTCCAGAAGCAGTATTGGCACAACTCTATCCAAAAAACGTTTCTTTGTTTTTGGACAGCATGGATGTCGTAAGGGCTGGAGTAGAGATAGAGGGTTTTGCAACTTTGTTGAGGGAGGAAGGCGTGAAAGTCATAGAGGTTAAGGAAGAACTTGCAAAAGTTTTGTCGGAACCAGGATTAACTAAGAATAAGATTATGGGACAGCTATTAGCCAAGGCAAGAACCATTGAAGAAAATTTCGGCGCTAAAGGGCAAAGTAAGGCGAAGATAGAGGAAGCAATTGTCAATTTATTGGAACGGGACATCGAAGAACATGGAGAACAAGGAGCTTTGGCTCTGGTGAAGGCTCTTTGCCTGAACCATCAGCTTCCTTTAAGCAATATAATCTATTCGAGGGACCAGACGAACGTAGTATTAGATTATCGTATCGTTTCGTATATGGCTGAGCCCATAAGGGTCCCCGAAGTTGAACTTTATGAAAGGGTTTATGGTGGTGTGCTTGGTCTTAACAAGACAATACAGATACCTAGGGGGGAAAGGTTTGAGGGCGGGGACTTATACATGCACAACAACACAGTCTATATCGGAGTAGGAGCCAGAACTTCGGTAGGAGCCGCTTTGCAGATATTCAAAGAGCTAAGTGTACACAAAGGGATCTCCTTTGTTTTAGTCTATGATAACACAATTCCCAAGTCTTTTGAGGAGATACAGGAATCAATGCACCTTGATACGTTCTCCATGCCGATAGGCCCAAAACAAATGGCTGTGTGCGAACAAGAAGCAAGTAGGAGAAGGGTTAGTGTGGTGAAAGTTAATGCCGAGGGTGATACTGAAATAAAACCTACAAGACTCTCGTTTATGGGATACCTTGAAAAAGTGGGTTATGACCTCTTAGTCGTGACTAAGGAAGAGCAAACTACATTTGGTTGTAATCTACTTGTACTTGACAAGAATTCCCTATTTATGCCAGTAGATCATGCATATGGTATAATAAAAATGTTGCGCGGAAAAGGCAAACAAGTGGAGTTTGTTCCATTCAATGAAGTTACTAACGGCTTCGGCGCAACACATTGCGCTGTGGCTCAACTCTTAAGAGCATAGGGAAGGACAAAGCCTCTAGAAATTGTCTTATCATTGCGAGAGATTTTCCATGGCACGGTATAATTTACTAAGGTAAAATTCTGCTGAAACTGGATCCTCAAGAGATGATTCTAGCTCCATTCTTTTTAATTGGGCCATGCGCTTAGGTCCTGATATTGGATTTGTACCTGAATTTAAGATGTGTGTCACGCCTTGAGTTATCAAATTTTCTACCATTATGGCCTCTATAGGTATCGCTATGCCAGAAGTCTCTTTACGGCCTATCGAGTATCGAGGATAAAATCTATGTGTTGAGGCAATAAGACTGTTCTGTTGATTTTCTAGGACATAATATGCATATCCCATAAGATAAAGTTCGCCGTTTATGTGTTTGTTAAGTTCCGAAGCCCATTTTTCAGGAATGCTGTTCAGTGAAATCAAGTTTGCCCTTGTTAATTCAAATATTAAAAAATGAGTTATTGAAGGTTCGAATTTATCAGTCTTCCCTAAAAAAATTCCATACATGGCATTGTTTCCTTCTTTTCCAGAATATATTCCGAGGAGGGGTTGTTCTAAAGCGATTTGGGTTTTTACATCGTCTCCATTTCTTCTGACTTCAAGTAGATCTCTTGGCTGTATTCGGACATCTCTAGTCTTTGTTTCTCTAAGTAAGGAATTCAGGTTAAAACCTTTTCTTTTTGCAGTAATTTATTAATATTTCCAGATATATAAGTCTAACTCAATAATTAGTCAATTGTCTTGTTTGAAGTGTTATTTTGGGAAAATTTGAACTTAAAGAAACTCCGGTCGCATATTTTGCTTCTTCAGAGTTGGAGGTTGGAGAGATTATAGGTTATTCCCAAAAGTTTTCGAAGGGCATGAATTTCATACTTTTAATGAAGAGTGACGAAAAGTTGGTAAAACGGCTCTTGCCTGCTTATGTCAATGCCTGTGTAAGGTATGAAGAAGGAGAGACACGGGCTAGAAGCCTGGCGATGGAGATGCTCCTTTTCGTTTCTGGAACAATGCGCACGGATAAGGCGATTAAGGAATTCGGAGCATCGGACAATAGCGGTTTCATCTTGTTTGGGAGCAATAAGTCAATATTAAAGGATTTTGTCAGAAAGACCAAAATCAAACTGGAAAAGGAATACAAGCTCGAACTTGATCTGGATATTTCAGGAGAGGTTGCGTCTGCAGGCATAATAGAGGATTAAGCCAGATTGAGATCCTCCTTGAACTCGGAGTTAAGTATCTCGTAGACCTTTTCAGCCTTCTTCTTTCCTATTTTATCTATTTCCATCAGATCTTCCGGAGCGGCAAGGGCCACATTCTTCAGGGTCTTGAAGTGCTTTATCAGCTCCTTGGCGAGCTTCGGACCTACCCCAGGTATCGATCCGAGTATGAGAAGCTGCCATTGGTACAGATTGTAGGCCTTCTTGTACCCTACGAGCCTTGGCTCCCTTGAGTCCTCCAGCTGCTCCTTCTCGGCGAGCTTGGCCAGCAGGTATGCCGTCTCCTCGGCGTTTGAGGAATTCAGTATCTGGATGTTGAATTCGACATAGAGCTTGAGCATCGCGCCTGTGAGGACGTTTTTGCCCAGCCTGGAGTCTGAGCCGTCTCCTTCTATTATCACTATGGCCTTTTCAAAGCTGTCGTGGAGCCTTTTTGCCTGCTCAAACAGCCTGGAATTCATTATTGAGCTCTCAAAGTCGCTGGTGGTCTTCCTTTCCACGCACATCCTGTCTGAAATGATATAATCGCCTACAGGAAGCTGGGCGAAGGTAATGGCCAACCCATGCTCTTCGAGGCTTTCTAGAAGGTCTAGATTTCTTTCTCTATTGTCAATAATTATCTTTGTTTCTTGCATGTTCAGATCTCTGGAGGTTGAAATAATTTCAGTACATCAGTTTCCCATCCCTATTCTTAACCTCTTTTTCTATGTTGCCCAGGAACTCTTCTAGCTTTACGCCGAATTTCTGTGCTCCGCCCATGCACCTGACAGTCACAGTTCCTGCCGCCTCTTCTTTCTTCCCCAGAATTATCATGTATGGGATCTTTTGAAGTATCGCTTCCCTTAGCTTGTTCTCCATTGTCTTGTCTCCAGCATCGAATTCCACTCTGATCTTGTTTTTCTTTATTTCCTTGTAGATCTTTTCGGCGTAAGCGTTTGTCTGCTCGGATATGGAGATGACTTTCACCTGTGTTGGTGCGAGCGATGTTGGGAACTTGCCTTGATAGTGTTCCACAAGGACTGCGATGTACCGTTCAAGACTGCCGAGTATCGCCCTGTGGACTATTATTGGAGTTTCTTCCCTTCCCGCCTCATCTGTATATTCCAGCTTGAAGCGCAGTGGCTGCTGGTAGTCTATTTGGATGGTTGAAAGTTGCCATGACCTTCCTAGAGCGTCAAATACGTCAAAATCAATCTTTGGACCGTAGAAGGCGCCTTCCTTGTCCTTTATCTTGTAGTCCATGTTGTTCTTTTCCAAGGCCTTTTTGAGGGTATTGGTGGCTTTTACCCACAGCGCTTCATCGCCGAGGTGATTGTCTGGCATCGTGGAGAGATTTGCAAGGAATCTCATGCCAAAAGTCGCGTATACCTCCTTTACCATATGCAGTAGGTTGGTTATTTCCTCTTCGAGCTGATCTTCCCTCAGGAAGATGTGTCCATCGTCCTGGGTCATCTCCTGAACCCTGAATAGCCCGGTCAAGGATCCGGAAACCTCTTTCCTGTAAAGCTTGTCGAATATGGCAGTCCTGAAAGGAAGATCCCTGTAACTCCATTTTTTGGATTTGTATATGAGGATTGAGGAAGGGCAGTTCATCGGCTTGAGACCCATTTCGCCTATGTCGGAATCGAATACGAACATGTTATCCTTGTAGTGCTCAATGTGGCCGCTTACATGCCAGAGCGCGGTGTTTGCAAGGATAGGGGTTCCTATCTCCTTGTAGCCGTACTCCTCCTCCTTTTCCCTTATGAATTCTGTCAGCTTTCTTAGTATAACGCTGCCGTTCGGATGCCAGTAGACCATTGAAGGAGAGACTTCCTGAAAGCTGTATAGGTCAAGTTTCTCGCCTATTGTCCTATGATCAGTCTCTGGCAACCCGGCCCAGCTGCTTTTCCTCACTATGGAGGTGTTCACACTCACCGGCTTGACCTTCTTATAGGTCTTCTCCTCTTGCTCTGTTGGATAGTAGGATCGCGATTGCTCCGCAAGCGGATGTCCCTTTATGTCAAGGCTCAGCTTCTTGTTCCAGCCGAAAGGCCCCCTGAATGTTTCAACCCCAACTGGAGCGCTCTTAACCATGCGGTTTATTATACTCAGTGCGTCTTCAGGGGCTGCCAGGTTGTTGCTGAGGTGCGCATAAGGATATATGAGAAGTTTCTTCCTTTTCAGCTTTTCAAGGAAGTTTTTTGTATCTTCCATCGCCTTATCTGCCATCACAATTGTGTCTCCCTTTTCAATCGAGATCAGAAGTACCAGGATATCATCCAAGGAGACTTCCTCTTTCTTGACGTCGTCGTATAGCTTGGCCTCGGGCTTAACGGGCAAGTAGGTTATATTATCGACGTCCAACTGCAAAATCTTCATGAGTGCACCAAATTCATCTAGGAATATTGACAGTAACTATTGTCTGTAACAAAATATAAACTTATTCTATTAGGAGAGAGTTTTGGTGCTACTGGGAAGTCATTCGTAAGTAATGGCGGCATGTTGGGCAGTATGCTCTTCCATTTTCCATATGTTCCATGGGGCCCGAACCGCAGTGGCAGGTGCATGGCCTCATTATCTTTTTCCTGAATGTCTTGGGTGTGTTCTGATCCTTGTTTCCGCCATGCAACACAGGTGAAGAATATCCGGTTTTCTCTTCGACAAACTCGAAAGTCCCAGGGCATAGTTGGCACATGATATCATTATTTTGATTGGTATTAAAGGTTAAAGGCTTTATGGTCTGCTCTATCTGGCTTTCATGAAACATAAGCTTTATATAATCTTGTATTATAATGTTATAACATTAAAATACATTATTGAAATGGCAGAAATGGTGAATGGATGGAATTGTTGATAGTAAGGCATGGAGAAACCACGGCAAACATAAGGAGCGTGATACAGGGACAAACCCAAGGAAGGCTCTCCAAGAAAGGTGAGCTTCAGGCGAAGAATGTTGGTAAGCTGTTCAAGAATGAAAAGATTGACAGGATATTTTCCAGCGATCTCAAGCGTGCTGTCGAGACCGCAGACGAAATTGCAAGATTCAAGGATGTGCCGATATACAGGATGAAATGGCTTAGAGGAAGGGATTCTGGTGTTTATGAAGGCAAGAAATGGGAGGAAGTAGTCGCCGAAATAGGAAAAAGAAAGGCGTTTGATGACATATACTTTAAGTTTGGAGGAGGGGAAAGCATGGTTGAGATGCATCGCAGGCTTAAGAGATTCGTTGATGCCTTAACCGTGAACCATGGAGATGAAACTGTGGTAATATGCACCCACAGACACTGTGTAACCGTACTTATGAGCGTATTGTTCAATGTCCCCATGAATAAAGTGCTGGAGCATATGAAAGGAGTAAAGGACGGGCAGATAGTCGGAAATACAGAGGTTGTAAGACTACACATAAACGGCAGGAAGGTAAAGTATCTGGGAGATAACGAGAATGTGATAGATATAATGAAGATGGCAAAAAATTAGGCCACAGATAGTTATTTATACCTTAATGTGTATTTTAATGTTATGACATTATAATATAAATGTGATTTGAATGAAGAAAACACCGATAAAGAGAAAATATACGACTATAACAATACCGCAGACCCTTTTCAATAAGTTACAGGAAAAGATAGAGGATACGGGCTTTTCGTCCGTTTCGGACTGCGTCACATACATCCTGCGAGAGACGCTGGCGGAAATGGAAATGAAGGATAGTGGCAAGAAGACCGATAACGCAGTGGTAGAGAAGCTAAGGGCACTTGGATATACAATGTGATTTAATGAAGAGTAATATTGAAGAGTTAGGGAGCGGGCTTTGGAAGGATCCGAGCGAGAAAAATTGGGAGAAGTTGGGCAAAGCCTTGAAAAAAGATGGTATAAGCTACTACAAACCGGTTTTTGGGAAGGGAAAGCTAAAGAATACGCAGGATCTCAAGAATTCCTATGTGGAACTTTACGGCAAGGACGGAACCTTTGTAACAAAAATACCGATTTTCAAGAATAATGGGAAGAGCTTGCGGGGCGCCACAATATATCTAAAGGGACTGCGGATAAAAAACGGTTGATTCTATGATGATGCAAAATTTGAAAGTTTTGGAGGAAAGGAGCATATACGTAATTCGCGAGGCGAAGACAAATTTCAAGAATGTTGCCGCTCTTTGGTCAATGGGTAAGGACAGTACTACAATGCTTTCGCTTACGAGAAAGGCGTTCCATGGAAAGGTACCCTTCCCTGTAATTCACATTGACAACGGCATTGATTTTCCTGAAACATATGAATTCAGGGAGAAGCTTGCAAAGAAGTGGAACTTGAATCTCATGGTCATAGAAAGCGAGATAAAGCCAGAGATGTCAGGATACGCTTGTTGCGGTGAAAATAAGTCGGTAGCGTTGAAAAAGATAATGAAGAAGTACGGATTTGATGCGTTAATAGTCTCCATTAGGAGGGATGAGCACGGAATACGAGCGAAGGAAAGGGTCTTCAGCCCGAGAAATAAGGAATTCAGATGGGATTACAAAAATCAGGTTGCTGAGGTCTGGGACAACTATTCCTCAAGAGACGATTCTGACGGGCACATAAGAGTACATCCCCTTCTTGATTTTAATGAGATTGACATTTGGAACTATATAAAGAAGGAGAAGGTTCCCATAAATCCCCTTTATTTCTCAAGGAACGGATACAGGTACAGGAGCCTTGGCTGCACACACTGCACTACCGCAATCAAGTCTAATGCCAAGAATGTGGAACAGATAATGAAGGAACTTGAGGTTACAAAGGTAGAGGAAAGATCCGGAAGAGACCAGGACAAAGAGAAAGCGTACGTTATGGCCAAGCTAAGAGCATTGGGATACATGTAGGTGAAACTATGATAATCAATAGAGTGACACTTCTAGGGCAGAAGGACCATGGCAAATCGACACTAATCGGCAACCTGCTAATCCAAACAGGCTCGGTGTCAGAGCAGAGGATAAGAGAGGCTAAAAAGACAAGCAAGTCACTCGGAAGGAATTTTGAACCTGGATATATATTGGATAGTTTCGAGGAAGAGCGAGTGAATGAGATGACTATCGATACGACCCGCGCGCAGGTCAAATACAAGAATTCCGGCTTCGAGTTCATAGACGTTCCCGGACATGAGGAGCTTATGAAGAACATGCTTAGCGGCGCTTCCTATGCCGATTTTGCCCTTCTTTTGGTTTCTGCCAAGCCTGACGAGGGAATAACAGACCAGACAAAAAGGCATCTCTTCGTAGCCAAGATGATGGGTATAAACAAGCTTGTTGTGGCGGTTAACAAGCTTGATTCAGTAGGATACGACAAGAAAAGATTCGATGAGATAGAAGTGGATATTAGAAGCTACTTGGATAAGATCGGTTTTGGTAAAAATGAAGTGAATTTTGTCCCGATTTCTGCATATGATGCGGAAAATTTGGTAAAACAGTCGAAAAAGATAAAGTGGTACAAGGGAAAAAACCTAATGGAAACATTGGTAAGCATGTCCAATCTTGAGAAAGATGACAAGAACAAGGGATTGATGATATCGCTTCAGGGTCTGTTTGAAGGAGATGAAAGTACTGTCTTTGGCAAGATTCTCTCTGGGAAAGTCAAGAAAGGAGAGAAGATAACGATATTACCGAGCGGGAAGGAAGCTAGGATACTTGAGATATTTGTAAGTGGCGGTAAGAAAAGTAGTGCGACTAGGGGAAATGTGGTTACACTTAAACTAGACAGAAAGGTAGGCAGGGAGATTAAAGGGTCGGTTGCCTCCAATAACAAGAGTGCCTGTAGGACAGGGAATGTTGTCCATGCGCTTGTCCTGACTACAAAGAAGATGCAAGGCAGCTCTTCAATAAGGATAAATGGTGTGGAAGTGGGTTGCAAGAGGTTCCTGGTCAAGAAGGCCATAGATGTTGCCACAGGAGAATCGGTAGTGTCAAAAACAATAAAGCCGCTCAGTGCGGGTTCTGTGGAAATAGAGCTTGAGAGAAAGGTCGCAAGCGACAACTTCGAGAGTACGCCGGAGATAGGAAGGTTCGTATTGTATACAAATAAGAGCTTTGCTGGGATAGGAATAATCACAGACTGATGTGATGAAAAGGATATTGATAATGGATACGGGCTCCTTCAAGGTTTTCGGAGGAGCGGCGAAGACAGCCTACGACACTTATCGCTATTTCAGAAGGAAGGGCTATCAGGTAGACCTCTTTGGCAATTTCTCTCCTCTTGACAGAAAAGTAAGACCAAAGGAGGTTAATGAATTAAAAGCCGATTATTATGACGCTGTTCTGCTCAATTCAGTGAGAGACATTCCTGTGGTAATTGGAAACCTTCGTCCAGGAAATTCCAAAACACGTTTCATATACACAGATAGGGGCAATCTACTCAACAATTTCAAGAAAGCAGGCATAAAGAAGCTCCTGCCGAAGATGATTGCAAGGCATTACCTTATGCTGCGGATGAGAAACTGGCTTGATGCCTATGTAGCACTTACAGCAGAACAGAAGGAATATGCCGAATCCTTCTTCGGAAAAAGGACAAAGATAGTTTTCATACCTAATTGGTATTCAAAAGATTTTAGAATACTGAAAAATTCTAAAAAGTCGGAGAGTGCGATATATGTGGGGAGGCTTGACGAGAGGCAGAAGAAGGTCAAGTTTTTGATAAGAGGGGTTAAGAGGCTAGTTGATTCATATCCGGACCTTAAGAACAGACTTCTATTGAAGATAGTAGGAAGCGGACCGGATGAACTTGAATATAAGAAGTTGGTAGCAGATTTGAATATCAAGAAGAACATAAGATTTTACAGTTTTGTTGAACTCAGTCAACTTGTAAAACTCTATAATGAGTCCCTATTTTTCGTCTCCACCTCGGAATGGGAGGGTATGGCAGGAACATTTGTGGAAGGCATGGCTTGCGGATTGCCGCTCCTGATAAATGAGGGCAATAACACGCTATTGAGTTCTGAACCGAAGAAATCGCTTGTGGAAGATAGATACAATGGTCTTATCTATAGATATGGCGACCTTCAGGACTTTGCGGAAAAATTTGGCATACTCTACTCGGACATGCCACTGAGAAGAAGGCTTGCAGATAATTCCTACAAGTTTTCCAAGAATTTCGAGATGGAACTAAACCTGGCAAAATATAGGAAGATTGTAGAAGGCCGCTAGTCACTTCTTCCCTGACTTGTAGTAGTTCAATATAGTTGAATAAACGTCTAATATTGAAAAGATTCCTGATTTTGTCTTTGGTCTTCCTGGATACATGGAATATATACCAAATCGCGTGTGATCGCCGCGCTTTGGTGGTTCTGGTTCCATGAAGATAGACGTTTTGGAAAAGTTAAATACATCTATGGTATATCCCTCCCTTACCTCTGCGAGGAGATCTGGTTGGATAAATTCCTTGGTGCGACCATAGTACTTGTCACCGTCCCAGACGTTGACTATGAGCCGCTTTCCTTTTCCATCTTTTAATTCAAGTAGTTGTTTTGTTATCTCTTTCTTGAGTTTGGTTTTCTCACTCGCAGATACAATTCCTTGAGTGAATCGAGAATCGTTTATCCAGATGGTGGCAACATTTATGTTTGAGATTGCTGCGAATGCCTTTGTTTTGGTCATGTCATAATCAAAAAGGTGAAGTCGTGTATAGTTTCCACCAGAGGAGGCCGAAAGCAGCTTGCCCAGAGACTTGGAGACGACATCTTTTGCAGCATGGGGTAGTTTATCGTAAGTACCACGCAGTTTTGTCTTTAGAAGTTTTTCCCTAATGGTGTAGGAGATCTGGCTTTTGGATTCCGGTCCTTGAATACCTCGCATTACCGAATCTTTTAAAGTTGCATATCCTTTCTTTATCAGCCAGGCATTCATCAGGAATTTCTCATTTATGGGCTGGGACCCGTGGTCGGAAACTATCATCACAGAGGCTCCTTCTTTTTTTGATTTTTCCATAATGAAATAAAGGTATTTTCCTAGTTCCTGGTATATTGGCAAGAGATATTTGTCCATGTCCTTTTTGTTTAGTACGAAATGTTGAAGCCTGTCAGTTTCCGTAAAGCAGACGTAGACAAAGTCGTAGTCCTTCTTCTGCATCGCTTCTTTCGCTATGTTTGACCTGACCCTTATACTCTCTACAAAATGTCTAGTTCCTTCCTCTTCCGACATTCTCCCTTCTTTCATTTCCGTTTCTATGTCTGGTTCTCCAGAAAATTTGTATTTTCTCATGAGGGATTCGAGAAATTTGCTATTGGTCTTTGCCTTTAGAGGAAATCCGGTTATCATGTCCACATTCGCATAGCCTGGAAGTTTTATGTCAGTGGCGGGAGTTACGATGAGACATTTGCAACCACTGTTTGCAAGATTTTTCCAGAAAGGTGGCGTTTTCTCTGAATCAAAATAGACAAGATCTGGGGTGTAGTCATTTTTCATGACGAAAAAATCAGGAACTCCGTGTTCTCCAGGTTTAAGACCTGTGTATATTGTAGGCCAAGCGGCTCCGGTCATTGGAGGAAGTGTAGATTCCATTTCCACAAGATACTTTCCTTTTATAAGATTCCTGAAGGAATCCATGTGTTTTTCTGAGCTGAGTCTTTCTATCAGCCAGAGTGGAGCTGCATCAATGCCTATAAGGTAGAGCTTTCGTTTCAAAATGAGCACCTTTTGTAGATAGCAATCTGTAGGTATTTAGGCTTATCTTTTTTCATAGAGATGATTTATATATGAAAAAAGCGTAATGATTAATTGAGGGGAACGGAGGTAAAATGGTAGACTTAGCAACGCGAGATAAGGAGCATACTACCTTAGCGATGCTGCTACCGTTTATTCTTGCAGCTCGTAAGGAAGGTGCCCCACGCATAAGCGAGGAAGAGACAGAGAAGATAAAAGAGTTACGAAGAAGCAATGTGGCAAACGACAATATGCGCCTAGAAACAGTAGAACGCCTAGCGATGCGAAGAAAGGAAGAGCGTGAGCCAGTGGCCACGCCGACTTCAAGAACAACTGGGATCTATCTAGTGGCTAGTGTCAGGCTTAACGTACAGGGCAGCGAGGTGCAGATAGCGCCTATGTATTTCTATGCAGTCTTGCCGAACGAGTACATATCGAACTTGACAGTAATACAACTTATCGCACAAGAGTCAGGAGCTATAGGGTATGCATCACGGCAGTTTGCTACTAACGATAATGATAAGGCTCTGGAGAAAGCAGCTTAGTAGACCTGAAGTCATAGAAAGGCAATGCTAGCATATGCAACAACTGAGCCGTAATCGTTTGTAACATCGCCAGAGTTAGAGTAGTTTAGAAGTTCTCCTTTCGTTGCTCCTTTGCTTTTTGCGTAAAGCGCAGCGGCTGCTATCGGGCTGTAGCCGCACGCGCTGTCGTTCAGTTCTTCTATTAATTCTACAAATCTCTTAGGATTTAGGGAAGTTATTACCTTTATCGCCTTCATGTCTTTATCCTTTGCAATAGAAGCTGATTCGTAATGATTGAAGTCAGAACTGGCTATTACTATTGTCTTTCTTTTCAGCTTTTCTTCTGCATGTACAAGGGCATCGGCTACTAGTACACTTGATTCATAGGATTGATCTCCCATGCAAAGAAATACGCATTTTGGATCCCTGACAACGTGCTGCAGAAACGGCAGCTGGACCTCTATCGAATGCTCAGCTTTGTGGGCATCCTCTTCTATTGAAAATAAGTCTGAGTATTCTGGCAAAGTATGGGTAAATTCGATGTCATTATTTACCATTCCCAAAGGAGTCATCCAGTTTTTACCGGAAAGCGATAGGGGCATACCGTATCCAGTATGATTTGGACCTATGATTACGAAGGTTTCTGCCTTCTCTGCAAAAAGCCTGGCTGAAAGCGCTTTGTATGTGAAACCTGCAGTTGCACCTGAATATTGGTAACCTGCATGAGGTGCGACAAAGGAAACTGCGTTCTGTGCGTCTTTTCCTTCGATTCTTGCGTTTTTGATAAAATCTTCAACATTCTTCTCGAGTCTTGTCTTATCCTTAGGATAGAAGGTACCCGATACTGCTGGTTTTCTCACTTTCTCATTTTGCATGGAAGGAATTGGAAGCTTAGATATTTATCCTTTTGAGTTGCATTGCTATTTGTGGATAAGAAGGAGTTTGTAGAAATAGTTGTTAAGAAGCTTACTCTGAGATATGGAGAACGGCTTCATACCGAGCTTGGACATGTGAACCAAACAGAGCTTTTTGTCGCGGTCTTCTTATCACCTCAATGCGCTGACAAGCAGATCAACAGGATCACGCCTCCGCTATTCAAAAAGTTCAAGAGCTTTGAGGATTATGCAGATTCGAATACAAGGACATTGATGAGATATCTCAGTGGTGTGAATTACTATAAGACAAAGGCAAGAAATCTTAAGAAATCCGCCAAGATGATTGTGGAAGATTATGGAGGAAGAGTGCCGAGGAAGCTAAATCAGCTAATGGAATTGCCGGGAGTGGGAAGAAAGGTTGCAAATGTAATCTTGAATGAGGGATTCGATATTAATGAAGGAATTGCAATAGATACCCATTGCATTACAGTTGCGAGGAGGCTTCATCTTTCAAGGCATAAGAATGCGGATAAGATAGAGCAAGACCTTATGAAAAAGATTCCGAAGAAGGACTGGCAATCGGTCTCCAATCTTTTTATAGCATTGGGGAAAGATACCTGCAAGGCAAGGGTCAAGGAATGCGATAGGTGTGTATTGAAGGACATTTGCCCCAGCAGCAGTGTAAAAAACTAACTTCATGGGGCAGTGTAACCTGAAGTCCATGCGCTTGTGAAAACAACATTTGTAGGTAAGCCGTTGTTGAAGTTGCCAGAGTAGTCGTTTGCGTTGCCGTTGAGCGGCCACCATGCAACCAGATTATTTAGCACCAAAGGATCCCCTCCTATTCCTTCATCGTAGAGTGCGGTTATCTCATTTGTCGTCAAGGAGGTGTTGTAGATCTGGACGTTTTCGATCGAACCTTGATACGCTGCAAATGCCGGATCACTTATGGTTATTGAATTAGAACTTTGAAGTAATGTTCCGGTTACTGATATTGACTTCTTTAACGCTCCATCCCAATATAGATACAACATGGCACCATTATACACTTCGATGACATTGTTCCAATTTCCACTATTCATCTGTTGGGAGGCAGGAAGTGCACTATTTGCTAGGCCGGTATTATGGTTAGAACCGGTTGTCGTGGCTACACTTACATAAAACGTCGAACAGCAGATTCTTATACAGTAAATTCCACTATCACAATTAGAGTCAAAACCGGCCGTATTTATCAATTGGCTCCAACCCCCAGATATACTTTCTGTTGTCTTAAACCAAAGAGAAACCGTAATGTACTGTGTAGGATATAACGTGTTAGAATAAGGTATATTAATGTAGCTGCTCACTCCGTTGAACTGTGCAGCGAATTGCGGGTCTTCATTGCTGCAGGCTCCTTCGGTGTTGATGAATGAGGTAGTTCCAGGTCCTTGAGGCCTATAGACCTGGCAGCTTCCTGCCGAAACCTTCGGTGCGAGGTTTGCAGAGTTGAAAAGACCGAGTCCAAAGATAGCGCCAAGAACAATTGCGATGATGAGTATGGCCCAACCGTAGGTCATCAGGTATTCCATTGCGGATTGGAGCTTGAATGCCTCCATAAAAACAAGAACAGTAGGATGTAAATGATTAAGAATATAGTTGATTATACGTCAATGCTCTCTTCGGGATAGCCCATTTCGAGAAGCGCCTTCTTTACGGCCACCTTGTGGTCTCCCTGAAGCTCGATTATGCCGTGCTTGTAGGTTCCGCCGCAGGCGAGGGCCCTCTTGAGCTCCTTTGCGGTCTTTTCCATCTCGTCGCCAGTCAGACCCGAGACTACGGTCATGTATTTCCTGAACTTCTTCTTCTCAGTGTAGACCTTTATCCTCCTGTTGGTCTCCCTGTTCAGCACGTCGCAGACGCAGAGTTCCTTTGGAAGGCCGCACTTGGGGCAGATGTCCGGCATTAGACCTTGACACCCCTTTCGCTTAGAAGCGTAAGTACCTGAGCAATAGTCCTCTTTATGTCCCTTATCTTGACCTTCTTGCTTGCCACCCCGGTGGCTGCTATCTTCCTGTTTTCTATGGCGGCGTCGAGCCTGAGCTCCGCGAGCTTTGCGATGAGCCCCTCGCTCGGCAATGATCTGAGGTCGTTTATCTTCATACAGATACCTTTTGTTCGTTTAAATATATAAGCTTTCCCTGGAGTTCGTCAGATGGTTGAAGTCGTCAGAAGCCGGCTCAGTGGCGGCCTCCCCTGTACCCTCCATGCCCTCCTCCCTGCTGCGGCCTGTCCGACCTTATGCTCGCGGCGGCTATCTGCTTTGGAAGCGCCACCGCCGTAACCTCTCGGTCAGGGAACTTGGTCCCAGGAGGCACTATCCTCACCGTTACGCCTATCGCGCCGTATTTCGGGTATGCTGCCACCTTGGCCTCGTTGACCAGGCTGACTGCGAATCCCGATTTGGGAAGGTAGCCTATCCTGACCTTCATCTTCTTGGCCCTGGCGCCCTTTGCCGCCAGCTTTCCTTTGGCTATTATCTCGACTCCGAGCGCGCCCTGTTCCATTATCTCCCTAGCTGCGGAATGGATGAGCCTTCTTGGGTTGATTCCCCTTTCGAGCGAAGCCACCAGCTGCCTTGCGACGAGTATCGGCTCGAGCTTGGAATTCTGGACCTCTGCAACGCTTATCTGGGGGTTTTCAAGATGGAACTTCTTCTTCATGCTCTCCGTCAATGCGTCTATCGTCTCGCCGCCCCTTCCGATTACCCTTCCAGGATTGGTGACATAGGGAGTGATCCTCGTTATGACCGGAGTCTTCTGGATCTCGACTTTCGAAAGTCCCGCTCTGGATAATGATTTCTCCATGAATCTAAGTATGTTGTATTTGACTTTTAAATCCTCGATGAATTTTCTTTCTGATGCCATCATATCACTTCTTCTGCTCCTGCGCCGCAGTCTTCGGTTTTTCGATTGCCGCTGGAGCCTGGGCCATCCTCTCTTTCAGAGGCTTCTTTCCGGTCTTCAAAACCGGCACCGGAGCCTTTGTCCTCTTGTTCTTTACTCCTATGAAGTATTTCATCTTTGGCGTGAGTCCTTTGTAATCGCCGTTCGCTATTCCTATCTCTATCTTTGCGTATTCGATGTCGCTGTGGTTTATCGCAGACCTTCCGTACATTCCCCTTCCCCAGGCTATCGATCCCTTTGACGGGCTCCTTCGCTCTATGTGGGTCTTGTTCGAGGTCGAATGGATTATGTACATCTTCTCCGCGTCAAGATTTCCGTTGTTGCCCGCGTTTGCCATCGCATTGAGTATTGCCAGTCTTACCTCGCCTGACGCCTTTATCGGGTACTTGCCCTTCTTGCCTCCCAGTTCATGCCTTGAGCCCATGTGCTTGTTGTGCCTCCTGAACTCTATGGCCGTCTTCATGTCCATTACTTTTTCAAGAAGTTCGATGGCTGCGGTTGTCTGCATGTACTTAACGGCCTCGCAGACTGCTCCGAGGTCCTTGTAGCTGACATTGATATCGTATCTCTGGGCGAGCGCTACCTCTCCGGACTTCTTTGCCTCCTCTGGAAAACTGATTGAATATTTCATTATTTCACCGAAAGGAACTTTGATCCTCTTGTCGCCCTGATTCCAGGAGCGGAGTGCAGCACGCGCTTTGTGGAGAATGCGAACTCGCCCAGCCTGTGGCCCAGCATCTCCTCGCCTATGACTACCTCCTTGAACTCCTTCCCGTTGTGTATTCCGAACTTCATTCCCACCCAGCTTGGGAGTATTACGGCTTCCCTTGTCTGGGTCTTTATCATCTTGGTTGAATTCGCTGCTTTTGCCGCTGCAACCTTTGCCAGGAGCTTCTTGTATTCAAGGCTATTACGCTTGATCGCCCTTCTCTGTCGCGAATCGAGCAGCTTGGCGAACTCGCTAACCTCCATCTTCTGGAGATCCGCTATGGTCTTGCCCTTGAACGTGAATATCCTAGCCATGCTCTCATCTCTTCCTTCTTCCTACCCTGCTTGCAGCTATGTGTCCTACCTTTCTTCCAGGAGGCGCATTCCTTGATGTCATGCTCGAAGCTCCCTTGTGGTGCTGCTTTCCTCCGAATGGATGGTCCACAGGGTTCATCTTGACTCCCCTGTTGGTTGGCCACTTCCTATTAAGCGCATGTTTAATATAAAAGTTCTTGCCTGCCTTCATTATGGGCTTTGTCGATTGCCCGCCGCCAGATACAGCGCCAACCTCGGCCCTGCACTCGCCCGGCAGCTCTATTACGGCCTTTGATGGAAGCGAAATTGAGACCGTGCTTCCGGTGTGGGCGACTATTGTGGCGTATGCGCCTGCCCCCCTTGCGAACTTTCCTCCGTCGCCCACTTTTGATTCTATATTGTAAACAGGTATTCCGTCAGGCATTTCCGCAAGAGTAAGTATGCTTCCGAGGGTATAATCAGCTCCGGTTCCTTCCTGTATCCTGTCTCCTATCTTTATTCCCTCTGGCGCCAGAAGCGTCGCCTCCTTGAAGTCGTCATACCTTACCAGCATGAGCGGTGCCGAATGCCCCGGATCGTCTATGAAATCTATTACCTCTCCCACTATCTTCTTGCTCAGATGCTCGTTCCTGAACGCTATCTCTGCCTTCTGGCTCAGCGGTGGCTTCGTGTAAGCATTGCTTCCCTTTCCTCGTCTTTGTTGTTTAAGCGGTTTGCCCATTTTTACACCATCACACCAGCTTTAGCTTCTTCGCTATGTCCGAAGCGAGGAAGCCTGTCGCCAGTTTTATATAGGCCCTTTTCTCGTTGTAGGGCTCTATTGCAGTATTCACTCTCTTTACCTTTACCTTGAAGGTATCCTCGAATTCCTTCTTTATCTGGGTCTTTGTTGCCGTCAGGTTAACGATGTATACTATGGTATTCTGCAGCTCTACCATGTTTAATGCTTTTTCAGTAGCTATTGGATATTGTAGGACTGTCATGTTTTCATCTCTCCTTTAGAGCGCCCTCTATGTTGGCTATGGCGCTCTTGCTCCAGATTGTCGGCCTTGGAAGCGTTCCGGGCGCAAGCGTCTCGACGTTCAGCTCCTTTATTCCGATAACGTCTACTCCCGCTATGTTTCTTCCCGCCTTGCTTATCTCCTTTGGATCATTTACGACTATAAGGACCGTTTTCCTGAATCGCCTCTTTCTCGATGCCCTGCCTGTCAGTGTCTTGGGCTTGTGCGAAATCTCCAAATCGTTTGTGAATCCAAGTGAATTGAGCAGTTTTATCAGATCCTTTGTCTTTTGCAACTTCTCGATGCCATCCTCGACTATTATCGGAAGCGCCTTATCTATGGGATGCTTCTCCTTGATTATCTCGCTCCTAGCGCAGCCTGCTATTGCGGACTCTATCGCCTTGAGGTATTCCCTCTTGTTTATCCTCTCCGTTGTTATCTTTTCCACCTGGTGCGGATGGGCCCTCTTTCCCTTTGTCGAGGAAGGTATTCTCCTTACGTCTCCCATGGCCCCTCCGCCGAGCTTTTGCCTTGGCCTGATTGCGATTCCCATGTGCCTGCCCCTTCTGTATCCGGAGTAGGATCCCACATAGACCGCGGTTGTCTGGAGCCCTGCGAGCACAAAATGCCCCTGTGGCTGGAATCTCTCGCTCTGTTCGCTAAGCATCGCCCTCTGGATGAGGTCGACCCTGTATTCAGAATGGAAGACCGGAGGTAGAGTTACCGTCTCCTTCCTGCTTCCATCCAATGAGTAAACTTCCGCGTTCATTATAATCACGATCCCTGCTTGGACTCCAGTGAGAAGTAAGTAACCTTAGGGCTCTTGACCTGCCTGTAGGCCCTTATCGCCTTCCTTATCCTTATGAGTCTCTTTGACGGCCCTGGAATCGAGCCCTCCAATACAATATAATCATTCTTGACCATTCCATAGTTAAGATAGCCGCCCTTCACGTTTACCGTGTTGAGGTCACTTGGGGTTCCCAATCGCAGGACGAGCTTGTTTCTCTCGGTCCTGTAGTTGTAGCCCATGTGCCCTGCCTGCGGCACTCCGAACTGTACCTTTGCCGGATGCCATGGCCCAAGCGTTCCCACATGTCTTACCTTGTTTGTTGCCTTTCTATACTGTTTTGCGACCTTGTATCTCTTGATCACTCCTGCCCATCCCTTTCCCTTGCTGATTGCCGTCACGTCGATCATGTCTCCTGGCTTGAGCACGTCCGTAAGCTTCAGTTCCTTCCCTAGGAACGGTTCGACGAATGCCAATTTCTCCGCGGCCGTCTTCCCTCCAAGCGGAATCTCGAATCGCATCACCCGCTTGTTTCCGATTGCTATTGGATCTGCGTCGAGGAACGCCAATGCAGTAACGTCCTCCAGCTCGTTTATCTTGTTCTTGAATTGTGAAATGTCGGTCTTCTTTGTGCTTTTTATGCCAACGTTCTTTGCGACGTTTGGCTCATAGACCTCTCCGGCTATCTCCCTATATACATAGCCTCTGTGATAGAACCTTATCCCGTATACTACTACCTTGGGAGCTTCGAGGATTGTTACGGGCTTGTAGACCTCCGACCCTTTTGCCGGTCCCTCGTTTTCCTCCAATCTTAGAACGTGAGTCATTCCCACCTTGAAGGCGGCATAGCCCAGGAACATCGGCGTGGCTACCTTTGCCGCGCTTCTTACCCGCGGCATCTGCTTCTTTGCCCGCCTATGCGGCCAATATTCGAGTGATCCTTTCCTCATCGTTTCACGTTGATAGCATATTGATTTCTTCTTTTCTTATTTAAACCTTCGCTGGGCTTTTCTTCGTCATCTTTTCAAGCATGTTGTCTACGTTGTTTATAATCCTGAACTGCTTCATTAGGCTCTGCATCGATGCGAGAAGCGCCCTTGAATCCTTGGCTTCTATGACGGCCTTTATCTCCTTTCCTTTCTGCGAGAGCCTGATGTTGCTCCTCTTGTATGTTATCGACTTTCCTATTATATCAATGTAATCCTTTGGATCCTTTCCGACGTTTATTGTGATATTTGCCTCTGGCAGATGCATGCACCCGACTATCTTCTCTCGATTTGGCGCACGCTTGTTCCTATCCTTGTGCTATCCCTTGACATCATTCCTCTGTGCCTCCTGCCCGATGCCGTAAGGCCTCGGTATGCCTTTCCTCTGGACCTTATCGCATCTGCATAGACTGGGTCGTTTACTATCGGACCCAATGACCTGTCTAGAAGTATTACCTCGAAATATTTTGCCTTGCCGTCCTCTCCCACATAGTAGGAATTGAGGACCTCGCAGTTTGAATGCGCCCTTGTTACCCTTTCTTCGGCCATCGCCTGTGCCGACTTCTTCCTGGAGAAATATCTTCCGCTCTTTGATGGTTTTCTTCCACCGTCAACCTTCACCCTCTTGCTCAGTCCCTTTCTTATCCTCGCTCTGATTACAACAACGCCCTGCTTGTCCTTGTAGCCGAGTTCTCTTGCTCGAGCTATGTTGGTCGGCTTGTCGACTCGTGTGAGCGTGGGCTCGTTGTTCCAAGTGATTATGCGCTTCCTCAGCTCTGGGCTCCGCTCCTTGTATTCTTGCTGGAAGCTCTCTTTTATGTATTTGTATGCGCCCATTGCTGCACCTGATAATTCCTTCTGAAGGTAATGCTATCGTAGAAAAATACGACGCCGTATCAGGTTGTATATATGGATGCTAATCCTTTTAAAGTTAAGTATATTCCCGCATATACGGGCAGTGTGACCTTTTCCGAGATGTAGGGCCCGAAAGTCTGCCCGTCGATAAGGAGCTTCTCCTTCGAGGTTGTGGTTATGGTGATTTCACCCTTTTTAAAGGCTATGGCCTCTTTCATGGGATCAAATCCGCCAAGCTCCGTCAGAGAGCCCACCTTCTTCGCGACGAGGCCTGTTTCGCCGTGGATTGTGCCGGGAAGCCTTATGAGGTGGGTCGGATCCTTTGTGACGTTCTTGTCTATTCTATCGCTCTGCGCTATGGCCTGGTTGGTCAGTATCTTCTTCCAGAAGTCGGCCTTGTTCTTTATGTATACCATGTCCCAGTTGCCGTTGTTTATGCCCAGCTCGATCAGCGCCCTCTTCCTGTAGAGGTTCTTTGCCGTCGTCTTGTCTATGCCCATTGAGAGTAGATTGTCGGTTCCCTTTTCAAGGTTTACTATGAGATTTCTGGCTATTTTGCCCCTCCACCCCTTTTCATTGGGCTTGGGACCCACCAGCTTGACTCCTTTCTGGCCCATGGTCGGAAAGATGCTCTCCACTTCGACGCCATTGCCTGAGATGTAGTCGCTTATCTGCTTCCTTGCTTCTGCATCAAGCTTGAGGACTGATTCCCTCTTTATGTGGACGTGATACCCCCTGTTGCCGCTGAAGTTTATTTCAAGTTCGTTTGGAGAAAACCCAAAATCTGGGATCAGGAATTCCTCTATTAGCTTTATTGTCTCGGCCTTGACGGAATCGAGGCAGACTGGGCAGACCCATGACCTTCCATGCTCCCACTGGCAGGTGAGATTCATGTCGGTCGCATCGAGGTCGAAAACCAGCTCTGACCCCAGCCAGCCCTTGTTTTCCATGGGTCTCGCATCTGGCCTTTTGTAGTATGCTGCAGAACACGACAAGTATGGGGGCGCCTTTTCAACTAAAAACTTCTTAAATTCTGAATCTTTGGGAAAGAACATGTGCCTGTAGGCTATCTTGCGCTCGAACGTTCCCGCACCAAACTCCCTTGAATTAATCTTGTCAGGCGCAATGCTCTCTGGACCCTTGTAATACTCGCTTATGAGTTTGGTAACAAATGCCGCTTCCTTTGAGGTATTTTCCATATGAATGCCCTATCCAAGAGCTATTTAATAATGTAAGTTTAGCAATTATATAGACATAAGATGAGACCATGGCGAGCATCCCTGATGAATTGAAGCAGGTAATAATAATCAGGAAGGACATCAAGATGGAAGTAGGTAAGACGGTGGCTCAAGGAAGTCATGCTTCATTGATGAGTTATCTAGAAACTGAGAAAAAAGACAAGAAGATAGCTAAGGAATGGATAGATACAGGGGAGAAGAAAATAGTATTAAAAGTCGATAATGAGGAATCGCTGAGAAAACTAGCCGAGGCCTTCAAATACAAGAAGATTCCGTGTGCCTTAGTTACGGATGCGGGGCTTACGCAGTTGCCTCCAGGAACGGTCACCGCATTGGGAGTTGGACCTTGGAGTTCGAAGGAATTGAATCCTATAACATCCATGTTGAAGCTCTTGTAGAAGACAACAACCTAGGTTTAAGAGTCGACATCCCTTTTGGTTGGCTTCTTTTCTCTTTTCTTCGATGGTCGGGTAGGAAGGAAAATTGACAAAACTGAGCCAATTGCAATGGTGGTCACCATTACATCCATACTTATTTTTCCAATAGTATTCCAAAAGGCTATGTTTTCTCGCCTTTTCGAAACGAATTGATCGTCTTCTTGGTCCCTTTCGACCACGCGCTTCATCTTTTCGAGATTGAGAATGTCTTCGCCTAGAGAACCTTCTTGCCTCAATAATTTATTGACCTCATCAGAATTTTGCCTGTCAAGAGATGGACTTTCGTTAAGGGAATTTATGGTTTCTATCACTTTGTCCAGCGATCTTTGAAGCTTTTCTTCCCGTTCATTTAGAGAAACGTATGTTGGTAGTGTTTGATTATATTTAGTTATTTCTTCTTGCGCTTCGAGTGTTTTATTTAGGCTTATGCCTGTGGATAGTGTTGATATAGTAAAGGCTGCAAACATAGCTATTACAAGTTTGAAATATGGATCTCGCTTTCTTGGTTTTGGCAAAATATCCGGAATGAATTTAGAAGAAGGCGGAAAAATTTCGTTTCTAAGAATCGCGTATAACATATCTAACTCATTTGGGTATCTATTTGCGCTACCACCTATTTCAGTATCTAGTCTTACTGTTTCATTAACTATTTCTGCTGTACTTGGATCGCGTCTTGCGAGTTGTAGCAACTCGTAAGAAATAGGTTCTGCGTTAAGAAGGGAAGATCTTCTTATCATTCCTGCAAGCCTGGCTAGTGAGGGGGCAAGTAGAGGGTCTTCTTTTTGAGAATGGAGGGAATCTGATATTCGGCCTGCTAGAGCTAAAGGAGACTGAGAAAGAAACATTGCCTCTCTAAGTATTTGTGCCATAATATTATACCTTCAGATTTGTAATATTTCTATTATTTTTAGATATTTATGCGTGTAGGTCTGACTTGAATGAAAATTAGATCGGAGTATTATTTTTGGTTTGTTCTGATTTGAAATGGTGTTGGTTGATGTCGCAGGAATAGTAATATTCTTCAATACAATGTACATATATCTTCAGTGCAAGGGCACTTCTTTGAGGCCTGTTTTTACCAGAGTATTCTTTGCAAAATCCAGATCCTGCACTCTTACAAGTACATAGTCTTTGGAGTAAGCCGAGAGCAGAAATATGTTTATCTTCTCCTTTGCCAACGCGTTGCTTACCGCTGCGAGGAACCCCACCGAAGAGAAAGATTTTGAGGGATTCAGCGCTATCAATGAATAGGCCTCCTTTTTCCTTTCAATCACGTCAACAAACCTCAGATTTTCCTCTTTTGTCACTACTGTTATCTCAGATTCATCTTCGGATACCATGAAATGCTTTCCCTTCTCCGGCCTGTTTTTAGCCTTCGCGTAGACGTATGCTCCCTGGTGGATTATGAAGGTGCTCTTCCTGATTATCTCTTCTATGGTCTGCTGTGTGGGGCTTCTTGTGAGACCTCCGAGGATGTTGTTTATATGGTGCTCCTCCTTCTTTTCAGTCTTGTGCGTGTTGAATGCCTCCATGCTGAGTTTATGAAATGCCAAATAATATAAAATCCTCCTTCCCAATGTATAGGAGATTGATTCTATGGCAACGGAAGCACAGCCGCAGGAAAACGAATTGGAGAAGCTTTTGAAGGATTACCAGATACTCCAGGAGCAGCTCAGGAGCATCGCGCTCCAGCTCGAGCAGTTCAACGGACAGAAGATAGACATGGAGAGGGCAAAGGAGGAACTGGACAAGGCTGCGGGAAAGGTCTACATAACGGTTGGAGGAGTGATAGTCGAGACGAGCAAGGAAAAGGCCTTGGTCGACATAAAAGACAGGTCTGCCTTGACAGAGACGAGGTTGCTCTCTGCGAATAAGACTTACACCGAGCTGAGAAACAGGGAGAAGCAGCTCAACGAGAGGATAACTAAGATTTACAAACAGGCACAGGGAATGGCTTGACCGACTTCTCAAGTTTTGATAGGCTTTGTACTGTAATATCTGAAGCTAAAAATAAGAGGGTGGTCCTGACCTTCCATGCGGTTGGAGACAGGGATGGAGTGGGATCCGCAATTGCGCTTTCCAAGTACTTTAAAGATGCGGTGGTGGTAACTCCCGACTTCCTGACAAACAACGCCAAGAGGATGCTTGCACAGGTTGGATACAACAAGAAGATAGGTACCAGTTTCCCCCAGGACAGGGAGCTAGTCATAGTTACCGATGCAAATAACCTGGATGTCCTGAACCAGTTGAAGCATGACATTTCAAGGTTTAATGGCAGCGTCATTTTCATAGACCACCATGCAATCAAGGAGTACAAGCTCCAAAACAATATGATAGTATTCAATGATGAGGGGTACAATTCCGCGTCCAGCATAGTGTATGAAGTCCTAAAGAAAAACCATGAGGAAATCACAAAAGAAAACGCGCTTCTTCTCCTTAACGGGATAATAGCCGATTCTGCGAACTTCCAGAATGCGACATCGCTTACCTTCAAACAGATCGCAGAGCTGCTCGATATTGCGGATACGAGCTATGCGGAGATAGTCGAGTACTTCCACCAGGAAGTCTCCGCGGAAAACAGGTACAACCTGATGAAGGACCTCACCACCGCGAAGATAGAGGTAGTTGGCGATTACATACTAATCTACGGGAAGGCTAGCGGCAGTGCCAATCTTGTCGCGCAGACGGCGATAAATTTCGGCGCTGACGGTTCGGTCTTCTGGTCCGACAGGAAGAATGAGGTTTCGATTTCCGCAAGGCTCAGGGCTCCGCTTGACAGAAAGTTCGGAATCCATCTGGGCAGGACGTTGCTGGAATCCGGAAAATCGCTTGGAGGAAGCGGTGGGGGGCATCCTTGCGCGGCGGGGGCCTATGGACCTAATAGGGAAAATATGGACAATGCCATGCAGGCAATAGTCGAAATGCTAAGGGAAAGGTTCTCAGGAAATTAGTAAAGCAGCTGCCCGAGATTCTCCGTGTCTATAAGAGTTATTGTCGCGGTCGATATGCCTATCCTGAGCTTCTCCGCTTCGACGCCGTTGGTGTCCGAGAGCTTGTCAATGAACTGCGCCCTTGATTCGGCGTCCAGAAAGACTATGAATGTTCTTACTCCGGGACTTACCTTTACGTCCTTTATTCCTGAGGTTTTCGAATAGATGTAGAGATGGCTCTGCACGCCCCTGTTGGTCATCACCATGTCTGCAGCCTCGCCGGAATCGAGGTCGGTAAATAGGATCGCGTTCTTTACTGCGAAGTCCCTGAGTTTCCTGAAGATTACGAGATATTCTATGTCGTGGTGTGAAGCCTCCTTCCACTTGCTTGGCATGAAATACGGGGAGATTATCTCTACTTCTCCCCTGTTCGCCATCTTGTAGAGAATCTCAGTGGAGTTTCCCATGGTGATCATTATGGGCATGTTATTGTACCTTATGTTTGAGCTTATGCCGGACTTCACCTCCTCTGCGGTAAGAGGCATGTATTTCCATCTGAAATGCTCGTTTATGGTATCAAATATGCTCAAGATCGAGGCAGCGGTTGCCTTGACCTCTGTCTTCTGCGCTGGGGGAAAGAGGGGCACGTCTATGAAATACTCGTCTCTTGTGGGCGCTTTTAATACAAGGTTGATTATCAGTATTGCAAGGCCGGCTATCCCGAATTCTATGTAGAATGGATTTATGGAGCCTTCTGGGGGCTTGGAGTAGATGCCGATTGGCACTGAATAGTTGAGATTGAGCATGTTGAGCGCTATGGTCTGGTATCCATAGGGCATAACGGATCCTGACGGAAGGGAGAATTTTATCTTTCCGTCGGTTACAATGCCGTTGAAGGAATAGATGCCGTCTACTTTTGCGGTGTAGTTTACTCCGGAGACGAGTTGGTTGTTGTTTGTTACTTTTAATGCGAAGGTCCCGTTGTTGAAGTTGAGCGCTACAGGAATTACGTTGAATGGAGGAACGTAGAAGAGAGCGCTCTCGTATATGCCGTCAATTCGGTCCTGCAGGGATGCGGAGTAGTAGCCGGGTTTGAGCGTAAATACCGTGAAGTTAGTAGTTGGAATGGTGATATTGAACTCGGGAATGGAAATGGGGCTATAGGGAGGGTAGAGAAGACCAAGTGTGCTGTTGTATATATTTAGGTGAAAGTCCTGAAAATAGCGTGGGGGGTTTCCGATTATTCTCATGGAAGTGGGAGTGTAGGGATTGATGCGGATCAGAAGCTTTACGGGCTGCCCTTCTCCTACTATGGCAGGGAGACCCAGGGTGCCGTTATTCTGGAATTTCATCCTGAAGGGAAGCTGCTCCGCTATAAAGCTGGACTGGTTGAAAAGCTGAAGGTCTACAAGCGAGTAGGATCTGTTTATCTGATCGTTTATGGTGCCAGAGTAGCCCATCGTGCTATTCCTGATGGTGTCCATCATGCCGTTCGTCAGATCGTTTGTCGTAAAGAGAGGGAGCTGCCCCTTTCCGTTGAACTGCTCGAGCGGGCTTTGGGCCACTAGGGTAAACCAGAATCTCGAATAAAGCGCGTAGGCTATGTCATGTGACAGCTCGCTTGCATTTGACCAGCCTCCCAGGGAAGAATTCAGATCGGGATAATTTGGAAAGGCTATGAATGTGCCGTTTCCGAAATAGGTGTATGCTACAGGTCCGTATGTTGAACCGTTGAAGAAGGAGAAAGAGCGATTGGAGAAGTAAAACCCGCTCGCTGTTGCCGTTTTTCTTGGTTTTGTTGTATTGAGGTTTGCGGCGATTAAATCTTGACTGATGGAGCGGTTAGTTGGGGTTGTACCCGCGTTGTAGTTTTTAAAGCTGGAGAAATTAAGGCCTACGTAGACTATTGTGTCGCCTTCTGAAAGGAGGCTTGTTACATTGGTAGTAGTCGCATTTGAAATAGCGCATATTGTTTGCAATTCTGGTATAAGGACACAGGGCATCAGTCCGGAGGGGATTATCAGTATGGAATTAGGCTTCGAGTTGTACACCTGGTTCAGGTTGATATAGGAGTAGTTGGTTAGATTGAAGCCATACTGCGTGAGGTAGCTTGAAAGATTCACATTGATTGCTCCTTCGTTTAGACATTCGTAGCAGTAGTCTCCGACATTTATAAGGTATATGTGCTGTATGGGGTTTTTCTTGTAGACGTTTAGGACAGCGGTGCTGTTTGTGGTATTCTGGAAGTTGTAATCGACTATGGCTGACTCTACGATGTATGTGTTGTTATCGTATGAGTACGCCGCGGTGCTGCCGATGGACGCCTTCCCGGTTATTGGCAGGCTATTGACCGTGACATTCGGCTGGGCAAGCTGCTTTATGAGGGCGCTTGTTGAGATGGAAATGTAAAAATACAGGGAGAGCAGGGCTATGGCAACCAGGACTGCTACGAAGATGCCGATTATTAGAAATTTTGAATACGCCATGTAAGACCTTATTGCCCCCCTTTCTGGTTCTTGAGCAGGTATTTGTCGATTAAGGACTGCACCGCCCTTGAGACAAAGTTCGTATTGTCGTTTACCCTTTTAACTATCCGGTATATCCTCATGTTATTGAACTTCTTTTTTATGGAGACCTTGTATTCCAGAATAGCACCTAGTTCCTCAACTCAAGGTATCCGAGCGAGACCATCTTGTCGAGTATCTCCTCGACTCTTGGGGAGCCGAAGCCGTAGGTTTTTGCGAATTCGTTTACATCGATGGTGTTGTTGTGCACCTCGATCCAGTCCTCAACCATGACCATAAGCGATTCGTCCGAATACTTCTGGAGCTTCTTGAGCTCGTCTGCCATCTTCTTGTTCTCTTCGGTGAGCTGCGCCGCCTGTACCGTGAGGTTTCTGTTGGATGCTGAGAGCTCGAGGTTCAGCCTCTTGAGCGCGCGGTACTCGCCGAGCAGGGAGTTGTACTGGTTGAAGATGAGACTGTAGGGCTGGGAGAGGCCTTTGAGGATGGTGTCCAATGTCGAGTCTACGTACTGAAGCAGCTTTCCCTCGTCTATGGAGTAATGGTCGGCGGTGAGGGAGGCCAAGGAGGCTACGTTCTTCAGCATCGTGGCCCGTCTCATAATCTCGCTTACGTCGTTAGGAATGGAATATGAAACGTCCATCTCGTTCTCTTTCATCTCTATTATGTAGAATAAGTATGGAAGCTTGTGGATGTTTCTGCTCTCGACACGAACGACAGTCAGGATATTTCCTACGAAGTCGGTCATGTAAAAGGGGACTGTCTTTATCCTGGCGCTTATCTCTTCCATTGTGCCTGTCAGCTTTGCCGGAAATACGAGTTTTTCCATTTTGGGCGTCGGAGTCGCTTCTTCTGCCAACAAATCACGCTATCTATAAAAAGGTTAAACCTATTTAATCTTTAGTTTTGGGGCTTTGGAGGCAGGAATCAGAAACTTGCCACAGAGGAGGGCTGCCCGGAGTAGGCCTTCACTTCTTTTCCGCTTTTTCCTTTCCGCGGCCCTGATCATATTTCAGGTCAGGCATGTAGCTCAACAGGGAGAAGAGAAAGAGGACTATGACCAGCCCGATGCCAGAAAGCAGTGCCGCTATTTTGTTCACCGAGACTATTACGGCGAATATGGCAAAGAGCGTCCCCAGCACGAGATAGATTCTCTGCCTGGAGAGGTACTTCTTCCTCTGTTTTTTGTATTTCTCGTAGCATTCGCCGCAGACAACTATCCGATTGTGGTGTTCTGGTGTCCTCCTGATGTTCCTGTTGAACCAGCGGATGGCGCGGATGACGTTGTCCTCCTTGATCTCCGGCCCGTCCTTCTTCTTTCCGCAGACTATGCAAAAGCTTTCCCTCATTTCAATCAACCGTGAGCTCTACTACCTTCCCGAAGGAGGATTGTATCCTCTCCTCGTCAAGAACATTGAATATCTCGGCTATGGAGGCGTCATCGACGCCTATCCTCCTCAGTATGTTGTTTATGTCATTCTGCTTGAGGCCGAGCTTCTCTAGCATGTCCACGAAGAAGACCACGTTGGCGTGCCTGTGCATCTTGTTCATGGTGTTCAGAACGCCCTCTGCCGCACCGTCGCTTATTCCTAGAGCGGTTAGCATCTTCTTGAGATCCAAACGGTTTACGCTAAAACTTCCTGGCATTCAATTCACCTAATGCTGCGTGAGAGTGAATATCCTCGTCAGTATGGAATCTGGCAGGCCTATGTCCCTGAGCAGGGCCACTATGTTGTCCCTCCCTACGTTCTCCTTTTCCATTACCTCCACGAGATTTCTTATGTCTATTATGCGGTTCTGGTCCCCTATCTTCTTGAATATTCCAAGTATGGTACCTGCGTTCAGCCCGTTCTCCACGAGTTTTGCGTTGAGGGTTATCTTGTCGAATACGTAATCCTTCTTTATCTTCGGGTCTGCCTGTTCAGCTGGTTCGAGTATCTCGGTGATTGTTATGGTGAAGGTGTCAAGAGGAAGCTCGCCAACTATGTGCTCCAGTATGAAGACATTGGGAAACTTCACCGAGCTGTTGAATGACATGTCCACGGCAGCCTGGCCGACGCCGAGCTTGCTTATCTCGTTTTTTATGAAGTCGGAGAAGTTGAGCGAACCCTGGAGGTATTCCATGAACCTTTCGAACCGGATCCTGAGCATCATCGTGGTGCCTACGTTTGAGAAGATGGTCTCGTGTATGTCGGTGGGGTTCTGGGACGCGACTATCAGGCCGAAGGAATACTTCCTTCCTTCCCTTATTATGGTAACAGCGTCGCTCCTCTCGTCGCTTGCCACCTTCCATGCCTCGTCCAGGGTTACTATGGTCTTGAGCCCTGCTGAGGCACTCCATCCCTCCAGCCTCATCTTTTCCTTCAGGGTCTGGAGTATGAACAGCGCGGCGAGCGCCCTGAAACGCTCGTCAGGCAAGCTGGAAAGGTCTATGTCCACAAGACCGGATGTCGCAAGCTTGCCTATATCTATGGTGCTCTTGTTGGCGAAGTAGTCCTCGCCTGGCCTTGAGAACTGTCTCAGCCTGTAGATGGCGTTTTCAAGCTCGGCAGGATAGGCGTAGGAGCCCTCGGTCTGCTTCTCCTCGAGCAGGCTCACCACGTTCTTCAGCGTGGGAACCTCCTTGTCATCCGGCGGAGGATAGGCTATGTTGAAGCCGAAGTTGGTATAGGACTGCTCCACCGCCTCGGCGGTCAGCCTCCTCTGCTCGGGGTACTCGCTTATGTCGGTGAGTATGTCCAGCGAGTTCATTATCTGCTTGACCCTGTCTATGGGCTTCATCCCCGATAGGTCCATTATGTTCATGTAGTCCCCCTTGGAAAAGGAGATCACTATGCCTCCGCTCTGCTTTACCCAGGAGATGTACTCGCCGGCCCAGTCGATGATTATCGCGTTTGTATTCCAGACATAGCTGGCCCTTGTGAGGAAGGTCTTGACAAAGAAGCTCTTACCTGAGCCGGTTATCCCTACCACGCTTATGTGTGGATTCGTCAGGATGGAGAATGACCAGGTAAACGGAACGCTGAAGAGCTTGGTTATGCCTATGAAGATCGAATTTGTAGGATCATTGAGAAGGAATTCGAATGGAGGTTCTGGCGGCCTGCTTAGGAAAGCCCTTTTTGAGAGCTCGTTGGTCATAAGGTTTTGAATTCTTAGTAAGCCCATGGTAAAAACTAGGTAGAATAGATTTAAAAGCCCTCTTGAGAGTTTCTGTCAGTTTGATGTTTGCATTTCTGCCTTTTTACCCATTTTTCAAAAAAGTTGAGGATACCGCTTTAGTGGCAACATTTTTATAATGAGCTGTAACATATAAATTTGGTATTTACATGGAAGCCTATTGTGTTAAGTGTAAGATGAAGAAGGAGATGAAGGACGCGAAGGAAGTCACAATGAAGAACGGGAAAAAGGCGATGTCCGGTTCTTGCCCTGCTTGTGGCACAAGAATGTTCAGAATAGGAGGAAAGTAAGTTTATCAGCGCGCGCGACTCTGCCCTCCGCCATCAAATGGCGTGGGTTTCTTCAGCCTTCGGAAGAGGCAGAGTATATTCCTAATTCTCTGGAGTAACCTATAAGTTCAACTTTTGTTGGATAGCGCAGTGGTTAGAGCCTATGCCGTAAAGAAGGTATTTAATAATAAAGGAAAGTATCATTATTCTTAGGTTGGGAGTTTATGGACGTTATCAAGGGCCTTGCTGGATGGATGGCCAGCTCAAGATTGAATGGTTTTATAGAAGTAGTAAGGTTTGGATGGAACAACTATAGCTTCATCTTTTACATAGGAGGCATATCGGCGATCTTGGGAGGAATTTTCGGATGGGCGGGCTGGGCGTCGACCATAGTAACTCTTTTGTTTTTCTATTATGCAGGAAAACTTAAGAGACAGATAGATGCGGAGAAAAGAAGGATAGCCAGAGGCGGAAAACCGCTGAAAGAATATTACGCTAGAAAACTCAGGAGGCAGATAGCTGCGGAGAAAAGAAGGATAGAGCGAAATAGGAAATTGTTGAAAGAGCAGAGAATTCTGAATCGACACGATTAATTTGGATTCGAAGATGGTAGAGTCTTATGCTCGCAGCTGTAGGAATGCTTTTAGTAACGTCCTTGCTCCCTAAGGTTCTTCATCATTCTCTTGAACTGGGCTTCGCTTATCTCGCCGCTGGCATACCTCCTCCTCAGAATCCTTATATCACGCCTGCTTCCTCCGCGGATGATGCGGAATGGAAGCCTTATGAGCCAGAAAATGATGCATAGGATGATGATGAAGAATATGGCCCCTAATATGAAGTGTGGTGCGAAGATGCTTAGGGTGGCGACGCCTAATGCTATGCCAAAAACAAGCCTTATGAGCCAGAGGACGACAGCGAGCACGAGTATGAAAGCTATCACGCCTATCACTATGCCGACTACGGCCTTTGCTCCGTGACAGTAGCAGCAGCTGCATTCATCATCGTGTTTATCTCCATGAGCCATGCGATTACCTCAGGATATATCAACTGTGAGACATATAGCTTTTATTGTGAAGCGGCAAGCAGTATGAAGTTGCTTATGTTCTATTTTAGAGGCCTGAGCATATGCCTTTCTTTAACAGGGATAGCTGTGGGTTGAAGCGAACGTAATACAGTAACAAATGGGCTTTCGCTTGCGCTTTTTGCTACTGCTTGTCTTCCAAAAGCGGGACTTATGGTGGGTGGCTGAAGACGTGCTATAGGAAGAAGCATACCTAACAGGATACCGAAGTCTTCATGGGTAAGAGCAGGACTTGGAGCGACTGCTGTTTTTATTCCTTCCATGATATCACGGCATATTTTAGAGTATTTCTCATCTATAAACCTATGTTTTTCTTTTCTAAGATTCTCTTAGAATTGGAAAGTACTACCACCGATTAATTGTAATGGAATGCTTTAAATAACGACAAGCCTTAACCTAGAATATGCTAAAACGCAAGACAGCCTTGGAGATAGTCAGAAGGTATGGAGATGCTTGGATAAATAAAGACCCAGAGGCCATAGTCAGTCTTTTCACCAATAATGGCAGATACCATGAATATGTTCTTAAGAAACCTTATTTGGGACATTCCGGCATAAGAAAGTATTGGGAAAGGAATGTGGTAAAAAATCAGTTTAACATAAAGTTCAGATTATTGAAACTGTATATTGCCGAACAAACAGCCATAGCTGAATGTGATGCCAGTTTCTATGAAAAAAGAAGGAGGATAAATATTCACATGAAGCTTTTGCTGATACTGGAGATAAAAGGAAATAAGATTTCTTATTTGAGAGAATATTGGTCTTCTGAACATGATGCATTACGTTCTTAACTTCCTACGCGTTGCAACCTCCCTTTGTCTTAAAATGGGAGCCAATTCGAGAAGATTATGCAGAGCATAATTAGGAAGATGTCTTTCCAATTCGGCCTTCGAAAAAGGACCTGTGGCTACCGCTATTGACACCACACCACTTTCCTTAGCGCAAGTTATATCTCTTCCTGTGTCTCCAATTACATAAACATGGTCATTGTCTATCTTTTTAACAAGACTTTTATCAAGTGCCTCGTTAATGGCCAGGTCCACAAGTCTTGATCTAACATCTGAAGAATCACCAAAGCCTCCCACCTTAAAATAATGCCATATGCCAAGTGTCTCAAGCTTCATCCTTGCTATTTCCCTTACGTTTCCAGTAACAAGTCCTTGAATATTCTCAGGACTTTTGTTTAGATAATCCAGAACTTCAACTGCGGTTTGGATGACGTTTGCTTTATGATCTCCCTTACTAAGACCATCTGCAAAATATTCAATCATCGAACTGAACATCATAGCCATGCCTTCATCTATTCTTTCTTCATCAAGACCCGTTTTTCGTAGCGTTTCCTTTATTATTTGCATGTCCGTCTTGCCGCTAGTATCGTAAGGAGCGGCTTTGACACCGTACACTGCTTGAAAACCATGTATGAAAGAAGTGTTGTGCAGCTCAGTAAATCCAGATCCATAACGTATCAGAGTGCCGTCTATATCATAGAGAAGTATCTTTTTCACCATAACTATCATACTATTTCACATAATGAAATGGGACTTGATATATAAGCGTTTCGGAGTTGGGTGGAGCTCTTGATTTAATGACTTTATGTTTAAGGAGTTATTTAACCTAGGATAAACACCCGAAGCATACGCCATAGTTTAACTATGATACCCAAACAAGAGTATTTAATATTGAATGATAGTATTTAATAGTGGAGATAATCGGATGGAAGATTTATCTTACGACGATATTGTAGAGATTAATAAGAAACTAGGAGAGAAAGGTACAGTAATAAATTCAGGAAATCTACATTTTATAGTCGAAAAAGAAACAGTAGCCAAAACTTTGACTGAGAAAGCATCTGTTCTATTGCACGGAATTATCAATTCGCATCCTTTTCTTGAGGGTAATAAAAGGACAGGTTTCAATTCTATGGTATTACTAATAGAAACCAACGGTAAACAGATTAAGAAAAAGATCAAAGATGAAGTCATAGGAAGGTTTTTATACGAAGTCGCACAAAATAAGATAAGTGAAAAGGAAGTTGAGAAGTGGATTTCGAAGTTGATTGAATGAACGCAAAGAAGGAAAAAATACTGGAAAAAATACTTAAAAGGTTCTCAAGGCTAAACGAGTTGCTGAGAACTGAAAAACTTGTTAAGATACGAACTGCCTAATCTTTACTTAAGTCCAACCCCTTTACTCAGACGACGAAGGTAGTTTTGTTGACTTAGAAAATACGAAACGTCCGAAGCATACGGTAGAATTTAACTATGATACCGAAACAATGGTATTCAATATTGAATACTATTATTTATTGGCATGTCAAGATACAAAGGTTTATATATTAGTTGATGCACAATAGTTATTAGTTGATAACAATAAGTGACTTATATGGCTAAAATTGTCATGTTACAGAAGATAAAACCTTCACCTACATTAAACACAGTGATTATGGTAGAAGACACAATAAAGAATGCAAAGAATTCGGTAATTACCATAGCTGAAATAAAAAAGAATCTACCGAAGCAGGTTAATCACAATACTTTGATGGTTATTCTGGAATATCTTGAAGCAAGCGGTAAAATAATTGTTACCCTTAAGGGAATAACTTGGGTGCATAATACAAATACCAATCTAAGAAAGGCAATAATAGAAGGTCGAGAGTTATGAAACCTATCAGGGTTCTGCTCTCTCCAGAAGCTGAAGAAGTATATGATTATCTTGAAAAGGAAGCGCCTAATTCAAAGATAGAAAGAAGTATATTAAATTCCATAAATAAGAAAAAGGAGATAATAAAGAATAATCCGCATTATGGCAGCCCCGTCGGCAAAAACTTGATACCAAAAGAATATGTAGAGAAATACGGTGTGCATAACTTATTTCATGTTGAACTTGCTAACTTTTGGAGAATGCTCTATACTCTAACAAATGATGAAACAGAAGTGGAGATACTGGCATTTGTATTGGACATAATAGACCACGATAGCTACAATAAGAAGTTTGGATATAAGAGACGCTGATAAAATGAATACAAAAGCTTACGTGTTTGGTCCAATACATCTGTTTGGGCAGGATTATCTACCTGTTTACAAGAAATTGAATAAACTTTCTGCTAAATATTTTAACAAAGTAATTGGTACATATCCAGATTTCTGGAATTCGAAGGAAACTCCTAGACAATTTTATAACAGGACATATAAAGTTATAACTAAATGTAATTTGTTTATAGGTGAGGTGAGTAGTCCGTCTCACGGAGTAGGAATGGAATTTCAGATGGCATTTGAACATAAAATACCAATTATAGCTATAGCAAAACAAAAAGCTCCAGTATCTTCTATGATATTAGGAATGCCTAACCTAATCAAGATAATTCGCTATAAAGATACAGGAGATTTAGTTAAGAAGCTTGAGAAAGAACTGAAAATATATGTTTCTAAAAGCCATTAAAGACTGGAAGTTAGGGGGATTGACACTTTCCCTCGTGGAAAATCAACGCCCGAAGCATACGCAATAGTTTAATTCTGATGCCTAAACGATATTATTTAATAGTGAATGTTATTGTTCATATATGGCGAATCTAAAGCAACTGGAAAAAGAAATAAAAGACATAAAAGAACGGAACAGACGTGTAGAAGCTGACAAGGCGTGGGAAAGGAGCTATGTCAGAAGATTACTAATTGTTATTTTCACTTATCTTGCAATAGCGTTATATCTTAATGCAATAAACGTTCAGAATGCATGGCTAAATGCAGTTGTGCCAGCAGTAGCGTTTACTTTATCCACCCTTACATTCCCTTACTTCAAGAAAATCTGGTTGAAATATAAGGGCATAGAATCTTGATGTAACTAAACCGAACTTGAAGACGACAAAACTGGGAAGTTAGTTTTGCTCTTAGACGACAAGAAATAGCTACGCCCGAAGCAGGGATTGAACCTGCGACCTCATGGTTAACAGCCACGCGCTCTACCACTGAGCTATTCGGGCAAGATTAAGAAGTTTAGACACGAAAAGCTATTTATGTCTTTGACTCTTCTCCTGGATTAATGCATTACCAAGGTATATGCATAGTATATTGCCGACATGAAGACATATGCCGGCTCGAATATTATCGGGGAGAGGCCTATGCCGTTTCCTACCGCGTTGTAATCGTTAAACAAACTTTCCTGGACAGTGAGTTTGAGTGGATATGACTCGGTAAGCATGGAGCTTGTTGCGGATGCTACTGTAAGGTTGAAGCCGTATACGCCAGGTTCGTTGCCGAATATCGGATATATGAAGGTGTTCTTGGTCGAATGGAGCGAGATCACCTCTTCTGACACATTCCAGGCCGGCAAGCCTTCAGCGCGGATAATGAACGGGTCGTCAGAGATGCCGGTGTTGTTTATTGTTATGTACAGGTTTGTTGGCTGGCCTATTCCCGAGCTCGACGCTGTTGGGGAGACGCTCACTCCAAATACATCAGGGGTTACGTTCACCGAACCGAAAAAAGTCAGGTTTCCAAGTCCCGAATAGTTCTGGACGTTGACCGCGCGTATCTCAAGCTTATAGATGCCGTAATGGGCGTTGGGTGAAACGGTTATTTTCATCTTCATTGGATTTTCGTACAGCGGAGAAGCCTGCGAAGACCATCCGCTAGGAAGATTTACCGCCTGAAGCGTATCCCAGCCTATGTTTACGTAGGTGCCGTTAATGTTTGTTGTATTTGGAGTAGCGAGGACGTAGAAGCTCTCTCCCGGACCCACCTTCCCGAGGTAGATTGACTGGCTATTGTAGAGAGTAGTGCTGACCGGAGCTATCACACCTAAGTATGTTGCAGCGTTTACTCCCACAAGCAGGAGTATGCCCGAGAATAGAAGTACTTTCTGATAAAATTTCATAATAACCATATGCCCACTAAACTTATTAAGATTATCCCTAAAGCCAAGTTACGAGGGTTTAAATTCCTTTATAGTGCATAGAGAAACATGGCTGGAAAACAGTGCGTATGGCTTGACGGGAGGTTTGTCGCTTTTGAAAAGGCGAACGTCCACATACTGACTCATTCGCTCCAGTACGGCAGCGGCATGTTTGAGGGAATGAGAACATACAAAACGGTGACTGGAAGATCGGTTTTCAGGCTTGACTCGCATATAAAACGGTTTATGAACACCGCCAAGATATACGCAATGGACCTTGGCTATGACGAAAATACGCTGAAAAAGGCTGTGATAGGCCTTATAAAGAAGAATGGGTTGGAGAGCTGCTACATACGGCCGTTCGCATTCTACAATGATACAAGGATAGGAATAGACGTTTTGGGCAAGAAGGTAAGCGTTGCCATAGCCGCCATTCCGTTTGGAGACTATTTCGAAAACAAGAACAAGGGCATACGTTGCAGTGTCTCTTCGTGGCGCAGGATAAATTCTGACATACTGCCTCCACTGGCTAAGGGAAGCGCCAATTACAGAAATTCGGTCCTTGCCGGAGAGGAGGCAAGGAAGAATGGAACGGATGAGGCCATATTGCTCACAGAACGAGGATACGTTGCGGAGGGCCCAGGAGAGAACATTTTCCTTGTCAGGGATAGCAAGCTCATAACGCCATCTGGCGCCTCTGATATACTTATGGGAATAACAAGAGATTCAGTGATAAAGATAGCCGAAAGCTCAGGAATATTGGTTGAGGAAAGGGAGGTGCACAGGGAAGAGCTTTATATTGCGGATGAGCTCTTCTTTTCAGGGACCGCTGCGGAGATCACACCAATAGTGAGCGTGGACGGAAGGAAGATCGGATCCGGACACATAGGGCCTCTAACCAAGCTTATTTCTGATTATTTCTCGCAGGTAGTACATGGGGAAAACAATGAGTTCAAGGATTGGCTTACTCCCGTATGATTATTTTGTAACTATTTCGCAGCCGTCCTTCTGGACTATCATTTCCTTTTCTGATTGTGCTACCATTCCCTTCTTTTTCTCCACAAGGACCGGAAATGCTTCAATGGCATTCATGCTTGCTAGTTCGTTGAGCGTCCTCCTTATTTTGAATTCGCCTAGCTCTTTGAATTCTTTCTGTAACCATCTCATTGCGAATGGATAAGTAATGTAGTTTTTATCTATGAATTCAGATATTACTCTCAGTTCGTTTGATCTGGGAGTAGCCTCCCTTGTCTTTTGGAATATCTGGAGGTGCTCACCGTCTCCCACAAGCCCTACGCCGTCAGTAAGAAATGGTTCTATTGCGATTACCTGCCCTTCCTCAAGAACTGTTGTGTCTCCGTTATCGAAGTTTGGAATGAATATGCTTGCATGAAGGTCCGCCTTGTCTATCCCGTGGCCTCCAAGATTCCTTATGGGTTTGAATCCCTTTGCCTCTGCAGTCTTTTCGATTGCCTTTCCTATTTCATTAATAGGTCTGCCTGCCTTCACTAGGCTTATTGCATTCAAAAGTGCTTCTTCAGTAGCTTCAACCAACTTTGAGTAATGCTGCGAGAGGTCTATGGTGATTGCGCAGTCTCCTAGATAGGCCTCCTTCCTCGCACCTACATCCACTTTTATTATCTCCTTGCCGGATAGGACATAGGAATCATCAGCCGTTGGCGTGTAGTGTGCCGCGTTCTCGTTTATCGAAAGGTTGACCGGAAATGCCATTTTGAATCCCTTCTTTTTTATGAAGTTTTCTATCTCCTCCGCTATCTCGAGAAGCTTCCTTCCCTCCTTTACCACTGTCCTCGAGTATTGAAGCGCTTCGTAGGAGACCTTTCCCACTTCCTTGAGCGTGTTGTAGTCGTAGTCTTCCATGTCGTCCATGTGCATCCTATCATCCTAATTTCTTTTGTGATCCTAGTCCTTTTAGCTCTTCCTCGCTGACTCCCAGCTCCTTGAGTATCTTGAGCGTTGATGGAATTATCTGGTGGTTTATGTAGTAGTCGGCATCGTAGTCCTTCGCCACCTCCTCGAGCTCGGCCTTTTCCGATATGGTGCTGCCCTTCTTGGTCACAACGTAGCTTATGGTTGCTCCCTCGAGCTCGGCCCTCGTCTTGAGCCCGGATTTTATGGCCTTCTTCGCGGCCGAGAGCTCCGGAGACTTGGAGTCGTAGCTGTCTATCTTCTTCCTCAGCTGGGTCCTTATGGCGAGGTCCTTTATCTCAATGCTTCCTTCCCTGAGCCTCTTCACCACATCCTTTACTATCGCTATCGCCTTCTGCGGGCTTCCGTCCTTGAGTATGGTATCCAGTACCGCACGCTGTGTCTCTCTTGAGATGAACGACCAGTCCCTCCTCACAAGCTCGAATCCCCTTATCTTTATCCTTCCATTCTCGGATAGAAGCGCATATTTCTTCTTGGCCCCGGCGCCTTCTGCGCCGCGCTTGCCCACAAATACGCCACTCACGTAAAAGTCCTCGAGCTCGAGTTCCATGGATTCTGGGAGCGCTGTGTTTATCTTCTTCAGCATTTCTAGCGCCTCCTCCTTTGTCTTGTTTTCCCTGAGCACGAAGATGCTATCTGTATCGCTGTAGAGGACTTTGAATCCTGATTTTTCGGCGTCATCGATCGTCTTTTTGATGTAGGATCTGCCGAGCGCTGTGACGCTTGCGGCACAGTCCCTAGAGTACCATCTCGATCTTGCGTATCCCAGGTAACCGTAGAATGAATTCGCAATTATCTTGAGAGCTTGAGACCTTGCCATGAGATAGGCGTTGTCAGGGTCCTTCTTGTATGCCTTTTTGATCTCGCTTCTCTCTTTTATCAGAAGGCGGAGGGCTTTGGGCATTATTCCGATAGGTTCTTTCCTGAACTTGACTTTTGTCGGAGCCTCGTGGTACTCGGCACAGTCGTCGCAGAGCGTTGAGGGATCTATGTTATATGCAATTATGATTGAAGGATACAGCCCCCTGAAGTCAAAGACCGCTATGTTCTTATAGACTCCGGCTTCGGGCGTCTTCACGTAGGCACCTTCTATGGGATTTGCAAGCCTTCTTGTTATCTCGGATTCTGAAGGCTTGTTTGGCACTATTTCCTTGTTGTCAAAGGCGTAGCGCATCAGGAAGTATTCAACAAGCTGTCCAGTTGTTGAGATGCATGCTTCTGCGAGCGTCGTTCCGGCTACCTTTGCAACCTCGATTTCAAGAGGGAGGAAATAATCGTATACTTTCTTCAGGGAGAGCGAGTCGCCCAAGGAATAGTCGGCGAGTTCCTCCCTGTCCGCTTCGCTTCCGTCCCATATCTGCCAGATGTTTTTCCTGTCGACCATCTTCTTCTGGTCTCCTGTTATTGCGGCGTAGACCTCGCTCAAGGTGAATCTGTTCGCTCTTATCAGCTTCTCTGATGCTCCTACCACTGAAATGAATTTTGCAACATTATAGGCGTCTACGTTTATCCTTCCGGGTATCTTCACCGAATCGATAAGGCCATGGTGTTCCGCTTTGGGAGCAGTGCCGTACCTGCTGATATCGAAGTCCGCCTTTGTTCTTGTTGCCCTTTCAAGTAGGTAGGGAATGTCGAAGTTTGAGGAGTTGTAGCCCACAATTGCATCTATGTCATTATCGCGTATTACCTTGCTGAAAGCTGTTATCATCTCTTTTTCGCTTGCAAAGAACTTTACAAAGTCCCTTTTTATTGGTTTTGTGGTGAGCACAGCGCTCTGGCCGCCGTAGGTGTAGCTTATCATAATCACAGGATCGCGCTCCGGCCTTGGAACTCCCAACGGATTGTAGGTTTCTATGTCAAAGCAGAGGGACTTCAGCTCTGGTTTTCCTATCTCTGCCTTTTTGATATCTTCCACTATTAACTTTCCGTTTTCCTCCCTTGCGGTTATACGCACTCCAGACATGGGTGAAACTTCCTTGTCTATCAGATATCTCTTCCAGAAAATTACATCATGTTCGTAGCGCTCGCCGAATTCCAGGAGCGCTTCGCTCAGCTTCGGGACATTCTTTGAATTTGCAGTCGCCACCCTGAAGACCCTGGTCTTCTTGCCCTGGATGCTTATCTCCTTCTCCTCTACCGAATGGACGCTTATCTTCTCCCCTTCATTGAAGATCTCGACCTTCTCCAGCATCTCCCTGCTTATCGCTGCGCTGCTGGGCAATATGTAAAAATGAGGATAGAAACTTGGGTCATAGAGGGAATAGATCCTGTCTTTCTGCCTGAGCGTTATCCGTATGATGCTTCTGTTTTCAGTTATTACGTAGTCTACGTCTACTATTATTCCTTCTAACTCCATTGATTTCCGCTCCATTCCGATTCTTTAAGCAGGATTTAGAGATTATGACAGGGCGTTCGGCGTTTCAGTAAGCTTTGCCCTTGATATTGGAAGGGGCGCTGCAAATCCTATTGAATATGCAAGAAGGGTTCCCCTGGCTCCGCACTCGAAATTCAGGAGGTTTATAACATCTTCAGCTATCTTCAGAGGCAATGTCTTCTTTGACTTCCATGTGCTTTCTATGTCTTCGGCGTCCTTCTTTGTTTCCTTTGCAACTACATTCCCAGCTATGGTAAGTTCTCCCACCTTTGTTGTCTTTGCGGGTGTGCCTCCGTCATAGACTGTTGAAAATGTAAAAGCTATCTTCACATTGTCCTGATTCACCTTTACGTCTTCGAAGTTTATGTTGAATCTCATGTTTGAGATTGCTTCATTTATGTCTCTTCGGGCTTCTACCTTGCTTATCTCTATTCCAGTTATCATAGAATCACTTGATTAGCATTGCCAGTTAAGCTATAAAATACTTTTGCAAGGCGCAATTTTGGCGGATTTGGTATATTTTGGTATACAGGATGGAAAGCGAGTATTTAAAAGTATGATTAACGGTTAAGTAAACCATGCGGGGACTGGTGGCATTCCTGGAAGGGTAATATTCAACAATTGTGTATTGTTCGTCGGGGAAGTCAGAAAAATCGTCGGTAAGATGAACCTTACTGAAAAAGAAATCGAGGTCATGAAGAAAGCTGCGCTGATTGCGGCGCTTTCATCTAATCATTCTTGGAAAACCTACAAATACTTGAACAACTACAGCGAGTTGGACAAGGACGGGCTTGCGAGCGAATTCGAGGAGGCGGTGAAGGACGGCTGGAAGAAAATAACTGAGATCGATGTTGAGGAGGTAATAAACGGGGAATTCAATCCTTATGTGCTTTCAACTTGGTTCTACAATGCGATTGATGAAAAGGAGAGGATAGGCTACGCAACGACATTCAACAACATGAAGAAGCAACTGGCGTACGGCCTCGAGCCCATGGAAAAGCGGGTTTGAGATTAGGTAGCTCGACCCACATAATACTTTAATCTTAAGCTCCAGAGTTACTCAGGGGCATGTGGCTCAACTTGGATAGAGCGTCTGGCTTCGGACCAGATGGTTGCGGGTTCAAATCCCGTCATGCCCGCCACTGGGATTTGTCTTCGGAGAGCAAAGCTGGTTTTCTACCTTTTGTCGTCTTGGGGGTTCAAATCTCTTACTTTTAGTTTATGAATGCTTGCTGTGCAGTTATCTACTTAAGAAGTTATTTCAGCAAGTCATTCTCGTACTGCATGTTCTGCGGCTATCTGCACTGCAGCTTCACTGTTAGTTTCCTTCAAGATCATTATCGGAACATAACCATGATCTGGCCAGTAGTTAGCACTTAATTTTCTATCACCCTTATGATAGCGGAGGCATGGTGCTAGAGAAGTTCCAGTAGGTTTTGGATCGCTAGCATGTGCCCAAACACGTTTTGGATCTTGGAGCGTATTTATAAACAGCACGTTTATAAATGTCTTACTTAATTCGGCATTTTCTATTATTTCATTAAATTCTGCAAATGTAAGCATTCTATATCCTGGATGATTTTTTGCTATTTCTATTGCTTCCTCTTGAGTCGGTCCTGTGCCTTCGGCGAATTTGAGAACCCTATATCTCACATTATTAACTATGAAATTGTGTTGTCCCGTTTGCACTGGAGATGGCTTCGTTGTTAGTTGGTGCATTAGTTGTTGCATACTTTTTATCGTAGTAGATGCCATTTTATCACATTATAATTGCTCTTTTTACGTATATAAACTTTAACCCGCCTTTATAAAGATATCTTTATGTCTCTTTTTTACCTACATAGAGCCATTCAGTATTATTGATGTCTAATTGTAGAATATTGTATACTCTTGGCTCCGAAAACCCGAATGTTACTTTACGACGGAAGAATGTCATGCCCGCCATGATTATGGGATTTCAGCCTAGGAATCCTCTTATGGATGCTGCACTGACCACGCTTTCGCTTATTGGATTGGGATTCATGCGCGAGTACTCCTCCATTATGGTGGTGCTTATTCTCTTGTGCTCATAGTCCGTCTCGAACTCGAAAAGCTTGCTCGCCTTTAGTACGTTGTCGCGTACTGGCTTGGGAAAGTATCTTAGGTTTTCCTTGTTCAGGTACCTCAGCGCATCGGATATGTCCCCATCGAAGGATGATGCTACATCCCTTACCGTATCGAACTCCCGCTCCTTGAGCGCGCTCAGCCCCAACAGTTCTGGAGGCATTCCCATGCTGTACAAGGAGGCGCAGAAGGCTATGGCGCGAGGCAGCTGCAGACCGCTGACCGACCGCGAATATCCGAAAAGGCCTATGTGCAGTTTCCTTTTCCTGCGGGCTGGTATGAAGCGCGAGAAGTCGTTGACCATGCCCGCAATTGCTTGTATCTCCTTCTGGTACTGGGCTGAGAGCCGCTCTGCAATGCTTATGATGGTTTCTTCGCTGTCAACCCTGGTTGCGCCGCTTCTTTTCGACTCCTCAAGCATGTTTACGCTGTCAACCACCTGCTGCTCAGGGTAATCGTACTTGAATGCCGACTGTATGGTGAATGTCTGCACGCTAGGGTACGCTTTCAGTATGCTCCTGGCGTTGGTGGGCTTCAGGTTGCCCCTGAATGGAGCCGATCCGGTCCCCAGTATGGGAAGTAATTGCATTGATAGTTCTTTCTCCGTCTTCTCGAGCCTCTGCAGTGCCACCTTGTTTATCAGTATGGCCGCAAGCGAGCCGTAGTTGAGTGCGGGATCGCTCCTTGCCAACCATACCCTTTGGTATTCCTGCCTGTCGCCAATGGAATTCAGGTATTCCCTGACTATGGTGTGCGCATTGAGTATGCCTTCCATGTCTTCGAATAAGGGTATTACATTGATCTTCTTGGGATAGAACTCGCCGAGCCATGCTCCTATTGGTATGTCGTTTGCGACAAGCCTTGTCTTCTCCTTGTCGACCACTATCTTGCTGTAGTATTCCTTTATTCGGGTCAGGGAGATGCTGCTTGTGGTCATCGGCTGTGCCACTTCAAATATCGGCGCGATGGAGCTGTCTTCCGATCCATAGAAAACCTTGGCTATGTCAAAACTCCTTGGGATTGATTCCAACGTTTCGGCAAACATCTTCGCCTCGTTCTTTTCGCATTCGGGGTTCGGCACTCTTAATGTGAGGAATATGTCCTTTCCCAGCTGCTTCTTTGAAAAGAAGCTTCCGTATCTGCTCAGGAGTTTCTTTACAACGTAGTTGTCGACCTCCTTGCCCTCAAAATCCCAGAGCTGCTCCCTGCTCCTTATGTGGCTGTAGGTATAGTATGCCTCTTTTATCTCGTCGTCGCCTTCGAGCACGCTGTTCTCGGAGAAGAACGGCACGTGCACGTTGTCTGGATGTTGAGTGCTCATGGTTCTCGGCACCGACTTTTCGATGCTATTAGTCTTACTCATGGCAGAACCTCCAGATGCCTTCAACGTCTTGAACGTGCAATTGTTTTACCTTAGTTTCAGTAGCAAAAAGCTCGCTCTGGTGTACAGTTTTTGCAAGTTCAGAGAATATGATCTAATGCACCGGAATAAGTTGTGCCACTATTGCTTAATATTCTCTGTGGCAGAATGTTACGCGATGTATATGCGGATTACCGACTCAGGCTCTGGGCATTATGGATATCAGATTCAACAAACGGTAACATCATAACCGAACTGCGGCCTTTGCGTTTGGCTGAACGGTAACTCCGCTGCTAGTTTCCTCCAAAACCACTACTCGGGCCGGTTCGTAAGAACCGTCGTTCACACTGAGGAAGAGCCCGTTGGTGATGTTCAGCGCGATAGTGCGGCCTGTGTTGGCTGCAACTACGGCATCTCCATTAACACTTAATATGTCATACTTGCTCCTCTTCTCTTTTTCGATAAGAACAGACATTTGTGCGGTAGTTATTGGTTCGAAAGTTACGGCATTATTATCATTATTACCATGATTAAGATTGGCGTTGGGAATTCGGACAATGAGATACCAGCCTCCTTCCGTTGGTAGGTGCGCTGACCCAATGGCCAATCGACCTCCACCTTTCAGTGCTTCATCTAATTGCGTAGGCGCTTCCATGATTGCAATACTGGAATTAGGGAGTTTGTAGCCCTTTGATTGGGCGTAGGCTACCGCATCCATAGCGCGTGAAAGTTCTTTTTCAAGAACTTTCAATTGTACTCCATTTGGGGTTTCATGCGTTTGCGGATGTCTTGTTTCAGGAGTCGTTTCCACAGCTGCTGCTCGAGATTGTTTTATCATCATAATATCATCTAAGTATCAGTTATAAGTAAAGCTTTCCTCATTTATATGCTTTTACCTTCCCTATAAAGGTTTCGTTTTTGGTCGAGGTTTAACCTGTTATATTACGGTGTTGGCTATTATCAAATTTGATTGTAGCACATTGAATGACGCAACTTCTGTGAATACTGCTAATCGTCAACTTCCATATCATTCATTTTTGTGGTTAACTCCTTCTTGGCTTTTTGATTCCCGAGCAATTGTGATCCCTTCCAACCTAGATAGCCGACCACAACAGAGAAGGCCAAGGTAGGAATGTAACTTTTAATTGCTCTTTCGAATTCGATGAATTTCCGCTCGGATGTCTCCAGAAATTCCATTATGGTTTCGTTGAGGTTGAATTCAGATTCTCGTTTAAGCCTCTTGATGCCGGCAGGGTCATAGGTATCCGAACTGAAAAGTGATGCGGTAATTGTAGGTACTGCAAGCCTTAGTGTTATGGCCAGTAGGTCTCGTCTCGTAACTGCGCTGTCTGCTTGCTGCATGGAAGGTAATGCGATTCTCTGCATCATTTCATCTAGGAAATAAGAGTATGATATTTCCACTCTCCGTTAAGATATTTATACTTGAATCTCTGCAGGGTTTATTTGGAAGAAGGCAGACATGCTTGAAGTGGTATTTAAGATAAGTGCCAGACGCTGACGATCATTTCTTCTGTAGCCATTCTTTTGAACCGTGGCTTACTCTGTCGTCTTTTCCTCTCATAAAGGAAAGGATCGCTGCGATGAGGAGTATGAAAAAGGAAATTTCGAGTGAGGCGTGTATCCCTCCGAGGAATTCGGTCGAGACCCCGCCTATCAGCTTCGAGGTCCCTATGAAGACGTTGAATGCGACTTCTCTGGAGACTGCCAGGGTGGCTATGGTGAATATTATCACATAGCTGCTTAGCGTTCCCAGGTTCTGCATGAATCGGGAAAGTCCTGAAATCGCGCCGAAGTGCTGCGGGTCCGCATTGGCCATTATTGCGCTGCTGTTTGCTGGGAAGAACATCGATGTTCCTATCCCTGCTATGAAGGAGGCGACGAGTATTATGTAGACATTGCTTACGGCTGAGAGAGTCAGGTATATCAGAACGGCACACATTATCAGAATGAGGCCTCCGGTTGCTAGGATTCTTGCTCCGTATTTGTCTGAAAGCCTTCCCATGCGCGGGCCGACAAGGCTCGTCACTATGTATCCAGGAACAAGAAGCAGTGCTGCGTCCAGCGGATTGAGTCCTCGTATCCCTTGAAGATACATTGTTAGTATGAATACGACCCCGAGATATCCAAGGCTCATGAAAAATGCTGCGAGCACCGAGAAGGTCAGGACCCGGTTGTACTTGAAAAGATGCAGGTTCAACAGAGGATTGGCGCTCCTGTTCTCCAAGAAGAAGAATATGCCGAGGACTACCAAACCAGCCAGGAATATGGCGAGAGTTGCGTTGGTCACTCCCATTGCAGACATGGCTATTGCGCCGTAAGAAAGCGCTGCCAGAGAAAGCGTCAACGCTGCCATGCCCAGCCAGTCTATCTTTGAATTGACCTTGGGATTGTCGCGTATGTACTTCAGGCAGAAGTAGGTTGCTATTATCCCGATGGGGACGTTTATGTAGAATATGTAACGCCATCCGACAAAGGTTGTGAGCACGCCTCCAAGCAATATGCCGAGCATGGCACCCACGCTCCATCCGACAGCCGTGAATCCGAAGGCCCTGCCGCGCTTTTGCGGCTCGAAGGTGTCAGCGATTATTGCGCCTGAATTTGCCTGGAGTAGGGAGCCGCCTATCGCCTGTATTATTCTGAATATTATCAATGTGATTATGTTGTAGGAGAGTCCGCAGAGGAGCGAACCCACCGTGAATATGATAAATCCTAGGTTGAACATCCTTCCCCTGCCATATATGTCGCCTATCCTCCCGAATTGGGTTGTGGTAACTGCTATGACCAGAAGGTATACCAGTATGACCCAGATGGAGGCAAAAAGGGTTGTATGCAGCGCGTTGGTCATGGTGGGAAGCGCGAGCAGCACTATGGTTGTATCTAATGCGCCCATGAGCACTCCGAAGAGGAGTATTATCAGTATTTTGGTTTGCCTGTCGATTTTATCATCTGAGGTATATTATAAGCCAATCGGCCTTTAGCACGTGGGGACTGGATAACTTAGGGGTTTATTTGGGGTAATAAAATTTATATGCCTTGTCCCGACTTTGGAGACTACTTTGAAAGCAGGTTGTTCAGTGCTGGGAAGCTCTCTATCAGGTTCTCGCGCTCCAGCTGCTGGTATATCGCGTACATGATTCCTGCGGTAAGCAGCACGCCCATTCCGCCGCCTATCGCGCCGCTTATGGTAGCAAACGCCGCAAGGATTCCCACGAAGATGCTTCCGAGGATTGTTATGGTGGGAAGATAGTTGTTCAGCACTCCCTCTATTACCCTTGGATCCCTCCTGAAGCCTGGAATCTGCCAGCCCACGTCCTGCAGCTGCTCAGCCATCTTCTTTGGACTTTGGCCGGTCATCTCGACCCAGAACTTTCCGAATATCACGCACATACATACTAGAACTACAAGGTAGATTACGAAATGCGCCCAGGTGGGTACTTCTATTGGAGGACCTCCGGTAGGCATTGTCAGCGGCGACCAGCCAGTTTCCAACTGGTAGATGTAGGTGCCGTAGCCGCTGGTGTACGGAACTGGGAAGTTGGGTTGCATCAGGTAGATGAGGCCGCCACTTATGGTCTGGGTGCCCGATTGATTGGTGTAGACCGCAAGGAACTGGAGTATGCTGTTCGAACCAGCGATATGGGAGATTGGAAGGAACCAGACGCTCAGGCTGTAGAGCAGCGAGGTGGCGAGGATGACGGGAAGGACGCTCACGTAGAGGAATGGTATGGGAAGCCTTCCGCCGACCCCCCTGAACTGGCTGAAGACCAGCGGTAATTCTATCTTCATCTCAAGTACGTAAAGGCTTATCAGGAAGACGAGTATGGTAAAGGCCAAAGGCAGGAAGGCAAGCACCGCCTGAGGTATCGCGGTTGCGGTTCCCTGCGCAAGCTGCGACGCCGCAAGAGGAAGGAGGATGTTGAAGGTTCCGCCTATGATTGAGTATGCGACTCCTCCGGCTATGAAGAGGTTTATTCCCGAGGTGATTCCGTACTTTACCATCGTCTCGTCAAGGTATATGACCACCACCGCGCCGATGACGAACTGGATCACTACCGGTATGAAGAATGAAGGATTTATTAGCTGGACCGCTCCGGTGGAGGCAAAGATGAACGCCTCTATGACCGCTATGATGATTGCCGCGAGTTTCTGTATCGCCTGGAAACGGCCCTTGTCCTCTGGGTTGTTGAGGTCCATCTTTATCACTCCGGCGCCGTTTAGCAGCTGGAGGACTATGCTCGAGAGTACTATCGGCCCGATTCCGACAGTCACAAGGGAGCCTAGCCTAGCCGCGAAGATGGTGTTGATGATTTCTAGGGTAGGATTCTTTAGCGATGAGATGAGCACTCCGAAGGCCGGAGTGCTGAACATGAGGAAGTAGATGGACATTATGACGGCTGTCCACTTGAGCTTGTCCTTGAACGAAAGTGGGACTGAGGGCTTCTTCACGCCAGGTACGAATTTAAGTAGGGGGTCTAGGAATTCAATGCCCATTTATGCACCGTTGGTCACGCTTAGGGTGATGGAATAGCCGCTGCCCAACCTTCCTTCCCTAAGCCTCACTACAGAGTTGAAACGTTTACTCAGAAAGCCTATAAATGCCTTTGTGCTGAGTTCGAGATAGCCCTCCATGGAGTTGTAGGCATTGTATTTCAGGACAACCGAGGTTTCGCTCTTGCTTTTTGCAATCTTCATTTCGCGTATGTCGAAAAAGAAGGCGAGCCTTTCCAAATTTCTTTCAAGCTCGCCACCGCCTGAGGTCAGTTCCGCATATCTTTTTCCTGCGATGAACATCAGCCTTGAAGACTCTTCCAGGAGAGGCTTTTTCAGGATTGGAAGGAGGCAGAGAAGCATGTAGTTCTGCTCTTTGCCGCCCAGCTGCTTCTCTGAGGCGTTTATCGCCTCTGTTATCGTTTCTATGGTCTTATGCAGCGTGAACTTTGAATTGCTTGGGCCGCGGATGTTTTCGGAATTTGAGACGAATTGGCAGAATGGCGCGCCATTGTACATGCAGTGGGTCTCGATGGTAAAGATCGCACTTGAGGTATATCCGGAGAGATATCCCGAGATCATTCCGGCTTCATAGGAATGGATGTTGTTTTGAGCGTTGATGCTGTGCTTTATCCTTGTTGCGCTTTTTATGACCACGGTGTCGATTACAGGCATGTAGAGCGTTCTTCCTATGCCGGCATTCTCGATCACCCTCAGAAGAGGGGTTATTCCCTCCCGACCCGCTGTGAGGAAAAGCTCTTTTCCAACAGAAAAGCCGTAGCCGTATGCGAGCCGCTTCATGGAATCGGTTGAATTGTAGATTAGGGTGGGGAGAAGGAGCTTTGGCTCTGGATGCGCGTCCTCCCCTCTGGTCATCTCGCCTATGAGCAGGTCTTCGAGATCTTTTGGGACGTATTCCCTCTCTGTGGTTTTAGGCTGCGCTCCTTTTATAATTCCGGCTTTTCTTGCGGTTTTTGCTTCCCTTACAACAGCTTTGGCCTTAGCCTCCTTCCTTGTTGGGAGTTTTGTTGTTTTCCTTTTGGATGCAGCCATTGTATCTCTGATGTATTAAGGCAGTCAGGAATAAAAAGAGATACGATTGGAATCGTTGCAGATTTGGGTTCCTTTCATATTCGGTTAGTGGAGCGGTATCTTACATCCTCGTAAAATCCCAAAAGTATAAATGCGTTTAAGGCTTCTTCCTATCATGGATTTCATAAGCCTTATAGGGCTTATTATAATACTAGTCGTTGACACCGCCTCTTCTTGGCTCAGAATGTTTGCCGCTCTTGCTGTTTCTGTTGTAATTAGCGTCAGCGTAGGGATATATGCGGCAACGCACAGGAAAGCCGAGAGGATGATTCTGCCCATAGTGGACATACTTCAAACCCTGCCGATACTTGCTTTCTTCCCGCTTGTGATAGCCATAATCGTTATTCCGTTTGAAGGCACATATCTAAGCCTTGGAATAAATCTCGCGGTCATCTTCCTCATAATAACAAGCATGATCTGGAACATTATTTTCGGGGTGTATGAATCGATAAAGACGCTTCCGCAGGAATATTCGGAACTTTCGAAGCTTTACGGGCTTACGCGGCTGGAGAGATTAGAAAAGATATACATACCCGCATGCATGCCGAGAGTCGTTGAGCAGTCGGTACTATCATGGTCGATAGGATTGTTCTATCTGGTAACGAGCGAGATCTTCTCTACGGGAAGCGCGAATTACACAGTAAAAATCGGGATAGGCTCCGCCATAGCTTCCCCCATAATTACAGGAAATGTGATTTCCTATGCACTGGCGCTCGTTATTTTTATACTGTTTGTGGTTGTGACACGGCTCTTCTTTTTCAAACCGTGGGAGGAGTATGCCACCAGATATAACAAGCACGTTGAAGAGAAGACGTCTGAGATAAAAAGACCATCCTATGTTCAGGAGATGGGGGAGTTCGGGACAAAGCTCATGAAAAGGCTCGGATCGGAAAGGCTTGTCAGGATAGGCAGCAGGTTGACCAGGTCGAGAAAAGGCGGGAGGCGTATCAGCGGATACGCTGACGCTGGCAAGGACTATGACGAACTCTACAGGCTGGTGAAGTATGGAATCATTGCGGTAATAATCCTGGTGGCGGCAGGGGTTGTTGCGCTGCGCCCCTACCTAATCGGCTATGAGGCGATGGTGCTTCAGGCGCTCGTTTTTTCATTTGCTAGGGTCTGGCTGACCTTTGCGATCTCGCTTTCCATAGGAATACCCGTATGCGTATATCTGATCTTTCTCACTCGGCACAACTCGAAGTACCTCATGTTTTTCCAGATACTCTCATCCATACCAGCTACGATACTCCTTCCGGCAATAGCTAACGCGCTTCGCGGCACGCCTGCCTACGGAGAGGTTGTTGCGCTTATAGTCTTCGTCCTGAGCAGCATCTGGTACATCATATTCAGCACGATGAATGTCGCCAAGACGCTCCAGCCGAACATCCTGGAGGTAAAGAACATATTCGGGGTCAAGGGATGGGAGGCCTGGAAGAAGATTTACTTTAAGGCCATAATACCCGGCTTGATAACTGGAGGCATAACCGCGGTTGCGGCGGAGTGGAACGCTTCGATAGTAGCTGAATCGTTTACGGTCGGAGGCACGATAGTCTCGCATGTCGGAATGGGATTGGGGGAACTCTTGGATGCTTCGCTTGCCGCAAACAACCTTGTATTAATGTTTGTAGCGCTGATTAACTTGACCGTAATGATCATACTGTTAAATACGTTTGTGTGGAAGAGGCTTTATAGGAGGGTTTCTAGAATCTATAGCTAAGGGATGTCAATGGAGATGGTTGGAGTTGAAGATATTTCTTATTCGCTTGGCCCAGAGGCAAACATAATCGACGGGGTATCCTTCGATGCGAAGAAGGACGAGTTCGTCTCGGTCATAGGACCCAGCGGCTGCGGAAAGAGCACTCTCCTCAGGATAATTGCTGGGCTTGTCAGACCCACAGGAGGCAAGATAATATACATGGGCAAGAGCATACAGGGCACCTCGAAGGGGATCTCCTTCGTCTTCCAGGACTTTGCATTGCTTCCCTGGCTGACCAACCTCGAGAACGTCAAGCTCGGCTGCTCGATGATGGAGAAGATGGGCGAGGAGGAGAAGAACAAGAAGGCGTCCATAATGCTGGATAAGATGGGGCTGAGCGGCTTCGAGCACTCCTTCCCGAACGTGCTTAGCGGAGGCATGAAGCAGCGGGTCGGCATAGCCAGGGCGCTGGTCTCGGATCCGCGCGTCCTTCTCATGGACGAGCCCTTCAGCTCGCTCGACGAGCTCACCGCCGAAACGCTGAGGTCCGACATAGTGTACCACCTTAAGAACAAGAACCTCCCAGTCAATTCTGTCATTATGGTAACCCACAACGTGGAGGAGGCCGTTGAGCTTTCCGACAAGATAGTGATACTCTCGAAAAAGCCCTCGAAGGTCGTAGCAATAAAGAGCATAAAGCTGAAAAGGCCCAGGGACAAGAGAAGCAAGGAGTTCCTGGACATGATGGATTTCGTCTATGCGACTCTTGCAAAGTAGAAGTATTGGATTGCACGGAAGGTTTGTTCGGGTAATGTCTTATCCCACCAGGATCCAGGTCTCGTTCTCCTCATTGTAGCTCAGGAGCTTGCTCCTCACTCCCCAGGAGAGGAGGGTATTCAGCAGCGTCTCGCTCGAATGGTCGCCTTCCTTCGGGAAGATTCCGTTTTCCTTTAGGTACTCGAAAAGCTCGTTGGTCGTCCTGCTGCCCTTTGAAAGAGCCTTTATGGTGCCCTTGAACGGCTCTATTGAGAGAAGGCTTTCACGTATTATCTTTCTTGAGGCTCCTGCGACCAGTTTTCCGCCTTTTGGCGTCAGTTTTATGTCAG
>Ga0181520_10001155_pt1 | contig 55218 bp, 40 predicted proteins | sample PEATcosm2014_Bin_29_FD_132451 | JGI IMG/M metagenome (GOLD analysis project Ga0181520, IMG submission 132451) | Peatland microbial communities from MTU Mesocosm Facility, Houghton, MI, USA - PEATcosm2014_Bin02_30_metaG | ecosystem: Environmental > Terrestrial > Soil > Wetlands > Peat | place... | reverse complement strand
GTCCGCCGCAGTGGACGTAAACCGGCCGTCATCCGAAGTCAGGAGAAGAAATGGCTCGTTATACCGGAGCAGTCTGCCGCCTTTGCCGTCGCGAAGGCACCAAGCTCTTTTTGAAGGGCACCAAATGTACCTCCGACCGCTGCCCGCTGGAGAAGCGCAACTTTCCTCCCGGCCAGCACGGTAAGGACCGCAGGGCCAAGATCGTGGGCTACGGCCTGCAACTGCACGAAAAGCAGAAGGCCAAGCGCATGTACTTCACCCTCGAAGGCCAGTTCCGCGAGTACTATGAGAAGGCTAACCGCGCCAGCGGCGTCCCCGGCGAGTTGCTTATCCAGCAGTTGGAGCGCCGTCTGGACAATGTGGCCTTCCGCCTGGGATTTGCCATCTCGCGCCGTCAGGCCCGGCAGGTGGTCCGTCACGGCCACGTCACAGTCAACGGACGCAAGGTGAACATTCCTTCTTACCAGGTGAACGCGGGCGACGAGATCGCCATCCGCGAAAGCGCCAGGAAGCTGCTGATTGTGGAACAGGGAACGCAGTTTGCTGCGCAAAACCCTCTTCCCACATGGCTTGAGATGAACTTCGAGACCCTGACCGGCCGCGTGCTCTCTCTGCCAAGGCGCAAGGATGTGAACTTGCCGATCAACGAGCAGCTCATCGTCGAACTGTACAGCAAGTAGAGATCAAGGGTCAGAGATCAGGCTTGGGCCGATGCGATTCGAACCGCATCGGCCTAGAACTGAGTTTGATCGCTGCGAACTGAGGGGTTTCAAGCACCAAGCGGGGGTTGGAGCACGGCGGTCAGCATTTGCAGGATGAAGCTGATCTCTGGTCTCTGGCCTCTGACAACTCAACAAGAAGGAGAACTTGCGCGGCCGCCGCAAAATGCATCGCGACGCATCCGCCGCGCGGGAAACGAGAGACACATATGCTTTGGAGAGGATTTCAAAAACCGAAGCGCCTGGCAGTGGATGCCGAGACGCTCACCGACAAATTCGGCAAGTTCAGTGCTCAGCCCTTTGAGCGCGGATTTGGCACCACGATTGGCAACGCCCTGCGCCGCACCCTGCTCAGTTCCATCGAGGGCGCCGCGGTCACCGCGATTCGCATCGAGGGCGTGCTCCACGAGTTCCAGTCCATCACCGGCGTCGTCGAGGATGCCACCGACATTATCCTGAACCTCAAGCAGGTTCCCTTCAAGCTTTCCGGCGAAGGTCCCAAGGCGCTGTACTTGCGCGCCGACCAGCCCGGCGTGGTCACCTCCGGCATGATCGAAGCCGATGGCGACGTGGAGATTCTGGACAGGAACGTGTATATTGCCACCCTCTCGGAAGGCGGCAAGCTGGATATGGAGATGCGCCTCAAGCGTGGACGCGGCTACATCTCCGCCGACAAGAACTTTGATGCCGATCTGGGTCTGGGCTTCATTCCCGTGGATTCGGTCCACTCGCCGGTGCGTCGCGTCAACTACATCGTTGAAGCCGCCCGTCTGGGCCAGATTACCGACTACGACAAGCTCACTCTCGAAGTGTGGACCAACGGGGCCGTGCTGCCCGCCGACGCCGTCGGCCTGGCCGCCAAGCTGCTGAAGGACCACATGAACATCTTCATCAACTTCGAGGAGGAAATCGAAGCGGAAGCGCGTGGCGAAGAAGGCCGCACGCTGCTGCGCAACGACAATCTCAACCGCTCGGTGGAAGAGCTCGAGTTGTCGGTCCGCAGCTATAACTGCCTCAAGAACGCCAACATCCAGAGCATTGGCGAACTGGTGCAGAAGACCGAAGCCGAGATGCTCAAGACCAAGAACTTTGGCCGCAAGAGCCTGAACGAGATCAAGGAGATTCTCGCGCAGATGGGCCTCTCGCTGGGCATGAGAATCGACGAACAAGGCAACGCGGTCCCCGGACCCACCAGCATTCCGCCCGCTGCCGCCCTGGCCGCCAGCTACAGCCACTACGACGACGAGGACGAGCCGCTGGATTCGGTGGATCTCCAGTTGCCCACTGAGACTGAGAACTTCTAAAGCCGCCTCGCCTCCGGGCGTACGCGATTTGGGTGCCCCAGGTTTCATCTGCTGCGGCGGAGGAAACCTGGGATCCCACAAAGAATTTTCCTGAAAGAGAGTTTCACCATGCGCCATCGCAATGCAGGATTCAAGCTCGGACGCAACACCAGCCATCGCCGCGCCCTGTTGCGCAACCTGGTCACGTCCGTCCTCGTGGAAGACCGCGTGGAGACCACCGTGGCCAAGGCCAAGGCTGTCCGTCCGCACGTCGAAAAGATGATCACCCTGGGCAAGAAGGGCGATCTGCACTCGCGCCGCCAGGCCCTCAGCTTTCTCATGACCGACAAGGCCGTCGAGCGGCTGTTTGAAACCGTGGCCCCGCGCTACGGCGATCGCCAGGGCGGCTATCTGCGCATCGTCCGCACCGGCTTCCAGAAGGGCGACGGGGCCGAAAAGGCCTTCATCGAACTGCTGGGCGCCGAAAAGCAGATCGACGCCAAGCGCCAGAAGCGCGCCGACATCAAGGCCAAGAAGCGGGCTGAGCTGGAAAAGCAATTGGAAGAAGCCAAGAAGGAAGAAGGCGGCGAAGCAGCCGCGTAAAGCGGCGTTTTTCCGGCGATTCCATCCCTTCGATCAGAAGGTCACACGGGCGTCCGCCACGGCGGACGCCCGTGTTTGTGTTTGGGCAAAGCTCTTCGTTGTCTGAGAGAAAAAATCAGTTGAATGTTGCCTTCTCATAAGGTGCGATTTATAAATCGCAAGCGCAACGGCTGTAAACCAGAGCGAGAACCCACGGTTGCCCTTCTGGCCGGGGTAGGTCACCCTGGGAATTGGGAGAAAACTCAAAATAACTTGAATTATGAAGCTTTACGCCGCCCTTGCCAGCTTCTTGGGCTTGTACAACCGCATGAAGAGATAGACCACGAACTCCAGTGTGACGGCTCCGCAGCAGTCGAGCAGCACGTCCCATGGCGAGCCCGTCCGGTTGGGCAGGAAGGTCTGGTGCCATTCATCGGCGCTGGCCATCAGTGCGGTTCCAAGCAATGCAAGAAAGGCGTCCTCGAGAAAGCGGGAATGGACTAAAGTCATCCACCAGGCGCGCAGCCATGCCAGCCCGATGAACCCATAGGCGACAAAGTGGCCGCTCTTGCGGATCAGGTGATGGATCATCTCCCATTGGACGCTGCTGACATGGCCGAAGATGGCCTCAAAGATCCACCGGAATGGGCCGGTGGTGTGGTCCGAGCCCATGAACTCCTGGGACTCGATCGAGATGACAACAATCCCCAGAGCAACAGGAAACCAGGCGCTTACCCAGTACGATAGGCCGCGCTTGCTATTCGACACGATAGTTGGGCGCCTCTCGGGTGATGATTACGTCGTGAACGTGACTCTCGCGTAGACCGGCGCTGGATATGCGCACAAAATGCGCCTTCTCCTGCAATTCCTTGATCGTCCCGCAACCCACGTAACCCATCCCTGAGCGCAGGCCGCCGACCAGTTGAAACACCATCGACTCAAGCGGTCCGCGATAGGGCACGCGTCCTTCAATGCCCTCGGGAACAAATTTGGCCAAACGGTTCTGGCTGGCCCGCTCGCGCTGCACCACGCCCTCGGTTCCCATTTCCGCGCTGGCAAGGTCGGCTGTGCTTTGGAAGTAGCGTTCGCCGGAACCCTGGCTCATGGCGGTCAAAGAGCCCATGCCGCGATAGCTCTTGAAACTGCGTCCCTGGTAGAGGATGGTTTCGCCGGGGCTCTCGTCCACGCCGGCAAACAGCGAGCCGATCATGATGGAACTGGCGCCCGCGGCAATGGCCTTGGTAATCTCGCCGGAATATTTGATGCCGCCGTCGGCAATGACCGGAATGCCCCGGTCGCGGGCGGCCCGCCAAGCCTCTGAGATGGCCGTGATCTGCGGCATTCCCGCGCCGGTAACCATCCGCGTGGTGCAGATGGAGCCCGGTCCGATGCCCACTTTGATGGCGTCGGCGCCGGCGTCGATAAGCGCCAGCGCACCTTCGTAGGTGGCCACGTTGCCCGCCAAAACACCCACGTGAGGGAAGTTCCGCTTGACCTCGCGCACCGCCTCCAGAACCCGGGAGGAGTGGCCGTGCGCCGAATCGATGGCCAGCACATCAGCGCGGGCGCGCACCAACTCGGCGGCACGCTCCAGATAGTCGCCCGTGGCTCCGATGGCTCCGCCCACCCGCAGCCTGCCCTTTTCGTCCTTGCTGGCGTTGGGATATTTCAGCTTTTTCTGGATGTCCTTGACCGTGATCAAGCCCTTCAGCTCGTAGTGTTCGTCGACCACCAGTAGCTTTTCCACGCGATTCTTGTGCAGGATCAGCTCGGCCTCTTCCAGCGTGGTGCCCACCGGAACGGTGATCAGGTTTTCCTTGGTCATGACGTCGCCGATGGGAATGTCGGTGCGGGTTTCAAAGCGCAAATCGCGGTTGGTCAGGATGCCCACCAGCTTTTTGCCGCGAGTGACCGGCACGCCGGAGATCTTGTAGCGCCGCATCACATCGAGGGCATCGCCGATCATCTGGTCCGGTCCAATGGTCACCGGGTCCACGATCATGCCGCTCTCTGAGCGCTTCACTTTGTCGATCTCGCCTGCCTGGTCGGCTACGGACAGATTCCGGTGCACAATGCCAATGCCGCCCTGCTGGGCCATGGCAATGGCCATCCGCGACTCAGTCACCGTGTCCATGGCGGCCGAGAGCAGCGGGGTATTCAGCGTGATATCGCGTGTCAACTGGGTCTGCGTGCTGACTTGCACGGGCACCACATCGCTGTAGGAGGGGACCAACAGCACGTCATCGAAGGTGAGGGCTTCCGGTAGATTTTTGTCTAACATATGCTCTGATGCGCCTGGCGGGCCGGAATATCAGTTCCCGGTGCGGCAGGCGCTTCTATCTATTGTAGCGGAGAAGAAGGAGGCGTCACACGGTTCGTCTTACCGCGCTCCGGCAAAAGCCCTGCCGGTTACGCCCCGGGTCTCTGGGATTGGGACGAGCGCAGAAAGATCGCGAGCTGAGGCGTGGGTGATATATTGCCTCGTAACCGAAAAAGCTAAAAAATTGGAGCTTCCTGATGGGAGAGGCGGAATTGATCGACATGAAATCCAGACATTCTTGTTGGACTTTGTTTATCCAACTTGGATTGGTTGCAATGCTTGGCCTGGCGCAAGGAATCGCCGCCGGACAGCAAGTTTCCACCATCAATTACGACGAGGCGAAAGTGGCTGCCGCGCCACTGCTCGATCCGTTGGTCATGTCGAATGGAACGCCTGTCAGGACAGCGAACCAGTGGTTCGCAATGCGCAGGCCTGAGATTCTGCATCTGCTCGAAGAGAAAGTGTACGGGCGCACGCCGCCGAATGCGAACATCGCATTGCATTACAAAGTTATGGAGAGCGATGGCCGGGCTCTGAACGGGCGCGCAATCCGGCGACAGGTCGATATCTACTTCTCACCCCGGCGGGCCTCAGGCCCCACCATGCACCTGCTTCTCTATTTGCCCGCGAACGCAACCGGGCCGGTCCCGTTGATTCTGGGGCTCAATTTCGACGGGAACCAATCGGTTCTGAACGACCCGGCAATTCGCCTTAACCCTGTCTGGGTTCAGCTCTCCGACGACAAATCGGCCTTGCCCACGCCGCGGCTGCCGGCGGAAAGCACGCGAGGCACCGAGAGTCAGCGATGGCAGGTGGAAAAGATTCTGGCGCGCGGCTACGGCTTAGCCACTGCCTATTACGGAGATATCGAGCCGGACTTTGGTAACGCAGTCCAATTCGGTGTGCGGCCGCTCTTCTATGCCAAAGGTCAGCAGTCGCCAGCTCCCGGGGATTGGGGTGCAATCGGCGCATGGGCCTGGGGACTCAGCCGCGCTCTGGACTACATTCAGCAAGCGGAGACGAAAGTGGATGCCCACCGCGTCGTAGTCACCGGTCATTCGCGTCTGGGAAAGACGGCAGACTGGGCGGCAGCGCAGGATCTGCGCTTTGTCGCTGTGTTGTCGAACGAATCGGGCAAAGGCGGCGCGTCGCTTTTTCGGCGCGTGTTTGGCGAAAACATTGAACATCTCAATGCAAGCTTTCCGCACTGGTTCTGCGGCAACTTCGCCCAATGGGTTGGGCGCGATGCCGAGGTTCCGTTCGACGGGAATTTGCTCCTTTCGTCGCTCGCACCTCGTCCCTTATATGTGGCAACCGCTCATGAGGACCAGTGGGGCGACCCGAGAGGAGAGTTTCTCTCCGCCGTCAGCGCAAGCCGCGTCTACGAACTGCTGGGTAAGCAGGGTCTTGGGACAACTGAAATGCCGCCCGTGAATGTGCACATTGGCCACACGGTGGCGTACCACATCCGATCAGGGAAACACGATGTTACGGAATACGATTGGGACCAGTATCTCGATTTTCTTGACACTCAGCTTCACTAAGGATCCCTGGGATGCAACCTTCGCAGGGATGTATCGCATTTCTTCTCAGTGCCTGGCAGCGCGGGCTTTCGAAACCGCATGCATTCAATAGGTTCATAGGACAATCCTTTACAGGTCGCGCTTCCACATGGATGGAGCGTTCGGCAATGGGAATCAAGGGGAGACGAAAATGAGTATGCCGTTATGGGGACTTTCGAGACGCGATTTTTTTGTGCGAGGCGCAGCATCCCTGGGTGCCATCGCTGCTGCCCCGGCCTTCGCTCAGCACGCCGCAGTGGGTGGCTTGGTAAACAGAAAGGTCCTGCACATCATTGGACATTCCCACATTGATGCGGCATGGCTCTGGCCGTGGCGTGACGGATCAGATACAGTACTCACTACATTTCGCAGCGCTCTCAATCGAATGAATGAAACCCCCGGATTCTGCTATAGCCACTCGTCGTCGGCTCACTATCGCTGGGTGGAACGCGCCGATCCCGCGATGTTCGCGGAGATTCAGCAGCGAGTGAAGGAAGGCCGATGGGAGGTCGTAGGCGGCTGGCCAGTTGAGCCGGACTGCAACATTCCCTCCACGGAAAGCTTTGTTCGTCACTCGCTCTATGGCAAGGAGTATTGCCAGCGGGCGCTGGGTGTGGATGTCAAGATCGGCTTCAATCCCGATTCCTTTGGTCACGCGGCGGGACTTCCGACGATCCTCAAGCGCGCGGGCTATGGCTATTACGCCTTCATGCGCCCGCAGGAGCACGAGATGAACCTGCCGCTTCTTTTCTGGTGGGAGGGCCCGGATGGATCGCGGATTCTGACGCTGAGAATTTTTAAGGCCTACGACTCGTGGGGAGAAACCGCGGATATGATTCGAACCGCGGCAAACCAGGGATTCGCCCCCGGGGTAGACCATGCGGCTTTCTTCCTAGGGGTCGGCGACCATGGTGGCGCGGTCACGAAGGAGCACATTCAGCAGGTGCTCCAGTTGCGTATGCAACCGGATTTACCCGAGCTTCGCTGGAGCACATTGCGGAGCTTCTTCAGTGAGATAGAGAAGTCTCCAGCTTTCGCTTCGCTGCCGGTGATCAAGGGGGATCTGCAACATCATGCACGGGGCTGCTATTCGGCGAACGGCGAGGGAAAGTTCCTGAACCGGCGAGCCGAGCGAGGGCTGGGCGAGGCCGAGGCCATCTCAATCTTTGCCAACCTGAGCGCGGGACACGCGTACCCGGCCGAGCAATATGCCGAGAGCTGGTGGAAGGTTCTGTTCTGCCAGTTCCACGACATGATGGCAGGAACATCGCTCTATTCCGACTACCAGGATGTGCGAGACAGTGTTGGATACGCCTGCGAGGTGGCGCAGACCTCAAAGATCGAGGCTCTGGAAACGCTGGCAAGACGAGTCGACCTGAGCTCGGTCGAGGAAGGCGCGGTATTTCTTTTCAATCCTCTACCCTGGAAGCGAAAGGCTCTGGTCGAGTTTGCCACTGACACCAATCCGTCGCAGAAAGCCCCGATCACGCACCTCGCGTCAAAAGACGGAAACAAGGCTCCCATCCAGTGGAGACCTCCTCAGAGTATGTCCAACTTTCCTCAGCGCCTTTCGGCGTGGGTTGAATTGCCGCCGTGCGGCTACAAGGTCTTTGAATTGGGGCATGGGCAATCTCCGGCGGCCGAGAGCTATCGAAACTCCTTCTCAGTCTCGGACTCCGGCTTCGGAATCTCGTCTTTGAAAGCGGAGGATGGCACAGAACTGTTGGCAGGCCCTGTAGGATTGGTCGCCATCGCCGATACCAGCGACACCTGGGCGCATGGCATCAATCGATTCCGCCAGGAAATGGGGCGTCCCACGCTGGTTTCGTCCACCGAAATTGAGAATGGACCGGTTACCCGGGTTACGCGACAGCGCGCACGCTGGCAGGATTCCGAGATCGTTCTCGACATAGCCCAATTTGCCGGACTGGATTTTGTCGAGCTTCGCTTCGTCATCGACTGGCATCAGCAGGAACAGATGCTCAAACTTGAAATTCCAACTGCGCTGGCGGGGCCGAGGATCTTTGCGAAGGTGCCTGGCGAAGTGCTCGAACGCCGGACCAATGGCGAGGAAGAGCCCTATCAGGACTGGGGAGCCGTGCAGGGGAAGGTTGGCAATGCCGACTACACGGTGGCCTTGATTAACAATTCGACTTATAGCTATGACTGCCTGAACGGCCTGTTCCGCACCGTCCTGATTCGGTCGGCCCCGTTTGCGCGCCACAACCCTGCGCAAGTGCCACACAACGATAACAATGCGTGGCAGGATCAGGGCCGGCAGGAGCGGACGTTCTGGCTGATGGCAGGCCGTGGAGCCTATTCGGAATTGTCACTTGACCGCCGCGCCGAAGAACTCCAGACACCTGCCGAGTATGTGGTTGATTCCGCACATCGCGGAACGGAACCATGGGAGCAGTCTTTCCTTGAGATCATGCCCGGCAATGTTTGGGTGTTGGCCATCAAGCAGGCGGAGCATGCGCAGGATGGAACGATCATTCGCATCCAGGAACGCGCGGGCAGCGCGGCCCAGGCAACCCTCAGAAGCGCCGCTCTCGGGCTCGATCATACCGTCGGCCTTGCTCCCTGGGAATTGAAAACGCTGTTGGTCAAATCGGCCAAAGGCCGGCGCGCTGAGCTTCGCGAAGTGTCTCTTCTTGAAGTCTGAGGCATCTTCCGAGTTGGTATAGGGTGAGGCCACGACTGCGGGTGAATTTTTCTGTTTTTGAAGAATTCACCCCACGCGCACTCAGCTATTGCGCGGCAATGCGTGAAAATGCTGTGGAGATAGGGTCGTCTCCCTGAAACGGGGCAATCAGGTGAGGACACTGGAATGGAAAGGGTGGAAGATTATGAGGTTGGAACGCTCGATAATCGGCGCAACGCTATTGCTGATGACACTGTGTCCTTGGGCATTTGCGAAGGATAATCTTGTTGGCACAGTCGACTTTTCCGGCAACGCAAGTTTCGACGCAGATAGCATCTCGGCCAGCGGTCCAAATCATTGGCAATGGCTGTCCTATCCTGGCAGTCGCCTTGTTCTGAACCCTTCCCCCAATGATTCCCATATCGCAGCCCCCTTGTCGGGAGATATTCCATTGAATATGGGTGGCTGGGTTGGGACAAAAACCGTGCGTCTGCTTGATATAAGTCATGTGCACATCGGCACCTCCGGAAGCCCTTTGGAGCCCGCTGCATCCTTAAGTACCACCTGGTTCCCATACAAATTTGCCTTTAGCGCGATCTACCCCGGCGGAATCCAATTGCACGGCCAGGATTTTTTTACAGATATCGACTCCTCCTTTATCCGTGACCTGGTTATCACGAATGGGTCCAAAGCCACCACGGAACTTGGCGGCAATATTCCAGCCGGCGAACAGGCGAAATGGAGCCCGACCGATCGCGTGCTTCTGGTATCTTCAAGTGACTTTATCTACGCCCTGGTCTTTGTCCGCATATCGAATGGTCGTTCGCTGCCATTGCAGGCGGATGCTTCCATCCAGTCCGCGAAGTACTTGGTTAGCGTCGGCCTGGAGCCTGGAACGTCTGAGATAGCCATAGGGTTCGGCTTTGCGACACGGTCGGAAGGGGAAATGACCGCAATCGCGCGCGCAAAGCGGTGCTTTCACCAAAGCGTTGCCATTTCGCTGGCAGCTTCCAAGGCAGAGATCGAAAAGGATTTGCGTCGTGTTCCTGCTCCGCAGAAATGGGGCATCGAAGGTGGCGGAAGGGCGGGAGTGCCTGAGGCGCAACACCGTCGGGCCTACTATGCTGCCTGGACATTCGTTATTCAGGATGTAGTCCGCAGATTGCCGGAGTCGTCGTTTGCCTATGATCAATTGATGACCGGAAAGCCCTCGCTGTGGCATGAAGGCGAGCCTAGAGCGCCAGGGACTGCCCAATGGGACAGTCTGCTCGGATATCAGTGGCTTTGCTACGTTGACTGCAAGGCCGCGTGGTCCGCATTTGCAGGATTGATGTCGCTTGTCGACGCCGATGGCGCCATCGCAGGGGAGTCTCTCCCGGCGCGGAAAGCGCAGACAGCCTGGATCCTCTACTCCAGAACGCATGATCGGGCACAACTCGAGCAACTCTATCCAGAGATACGAAAGAATCTCTTGTGGGAGGAAAAGAACCCCCGCTGGATATACGGAGGGCACAACAATTCGGATGAAAAGGACTTGGAGTTCACTGCATCCTGGATCTACGATGCAGGATTCGCGAGCAAGATCAGCACGGAATTGCAAGACTCCGCTGACTCGCAGATGTGGAGGAAGAAACAGGCCGAGATGGCGGAGAATAGCAAGATATGGTTTTTTTCGGACCCGGCTCAGATTCACCAGAACATCTTCATAAATGACAAAAACAAGTCCAAGACAGATCGCAGCGAGTCCGACCGCGGCACATTTTCCGCTTATATTTCTCAAGCTTTGGCTGTGCGGGAGTTTTCGCCTGATACGAGGGACCGCTTAGCCGCCTACTTTACTGAAGGCTTTCGCCCAAACCAGAACGGGCTAGGTTTTGAGATTTATAAGTATCCCGATATAAACCTTACTGCGTACGGTCTTATCGACACCAACAGAACATCTCAAGCGGTCGCATTCATTCGTGGTGTCTTGCGCGAAAGCATTCAAGCGGGAACGTTTGCCGAAGACATCAATAAAGGTCCGGCCGCCGAAGGAGTTGAAGAATCGCTCTTCTCGCCTATGAACATCATTGAGTTTACCTGGCTGATGAACGGATGTCGCTTCGACAATGGAGATCCGGTATTCGTAGACCTAACTGACAACGCTCGCCAATAAGGGAGCCACGGCGAATTCGTGCGATTCCACTTTCCCTTAGCGGGCGCTGCAACGGTACAGGGACTGAGATGCGACCTTGCTCATGCGGCGCTTCCTGTTGGGACGGCGGCTCTACAATAGCCCTTGACGGCGCGAGCGGCAAGATGTTGTTTTGCCGTCAGCCACATGAAAGAGTAATCTCCGCCGCGGGCACTCCGGCCGGGAGCAGCGTGGCAATGTTGCAGTTCATGACGATGCGATAGGAGTATCCATGTCTGAAGAAATGACATCCCTTGAAAGGTGTCTGGCCACCATCCGGTTCGAGCCTCATGACCGTGTGCCGGTGGACCTGCACAACTTCATGATGACCCTTGTGGAATCAAAGCTGCCGCCCGCAAAGCTCTATCAGGATGGGCAATTGCTGGGCGAAGCGCAGGTGGCCGCATGGAAGAGGTTTGGTCACGACATGCTTCTGGTTGAAAACGGCACGGCCGCACTCGCGGAAGCCTGTGGTTGCGAGGTGACTTATCTGCCAGGCAGCGCGCCGGTAATTGAGAAACCCCTGCTGGAGAGCCTTTCCGGAGTTTCAGGTCTCAAGAAGCCCGATCCCTGGAAATCGCCCCTGTCGAGGGCCGTGCTTCAGGCCACACGGTACGTGCTCGATCAGATTGGCGACCGGGTCTTTGTCATGGGCCGGGCCGACCAGGGGCCCTTCGACCTGGCTTGCATGATTGCCGGGCCGGTGACGCTGATGACAGAAATGGCAGCGGGCGAGCGCGATGAGCAGATCTTTGAACTGCTTGAGTATACGAGCGACTGTTACATTCTTTACGCCCGTATATTCAAGGAGATGGGGTGTCCCGGCACATCGGTTGGAGAGGCACAGTGCTCTCCCGATGTGATCTCGCCGAAGATGTACGAGAAGTATTGCCTTCCTTACGGCCAAAAGGTGGTGCGCGCACTGCAGAGCGACGACTTCTCTCTGGCCTACCATACCTGCGGCAACACCACGAGAATCATCGACCGGATGACGCAGACCGGCGCCAAAATACTGGAGTTCGACTACAAGTGCGACAGGGCCGCCGCCAAGCGCGCGACGGCGGGAAAGACCACGCTTCTGGGCCCCATCGATCCCAGCGGGGTCCTGCATGAGGGTTCTGTTGAGGACGTCGAGAGGGCCTGCCGCGAGGCCATTGACGTGCTCGCTCCCGGCGGCGGATTCATCCTCGGGCCAGGCTGCGCTTTGCCGCCAACCACGCCCGCAGAGAACATCGACAAGCTGGTGGAGTGCGCCAGGCTCTACGGCAAGTACTGATCCAGGATTGCGCGCGATCGCTGCGTTGAGGTTTCGCCGCGCCCACTTTTCTGCTCGTTCTCATACCCCCACTGGGAACGGCTTGGGGCTCGCCTCGTCGGCGTTGGCGGGGGCGCCGGTGCGCCAGCGCTCGAAGCGGCCTTGCAGCAGGCTCATCAGGCCGGTGTACCAGTAGCCGATCACAAACAGAATCAGGAATGGAGCGGTGAAGTAGTTGTGGTTTGAGAAGGTGTAGAGAATGGCCACAAAGAAGTAAAGGCCCAACAGCATCTCGATCCACGGCGCCAGCACCAGGCGCTTCCGGTACTTGGCCGCCTGCGATTTCTCGCCCTTCTTGGCTACACGATATTTGGGGGTGCGCACAAAGGCGCTCTTGATGCCAAACAGGGCTTCCATCACAGCCTTGGTGTTGGTGACCGTGAGGCCGATGCCCAGGGCCATGAGAAAAGGTAGATAGAGAAATGTCTTCATCCAGGTTTTGGGGAAGAGTTCGCGCTCGCTCATCAGGTAAAAGACAGCGATGGAGAAGGTGGAGGCAGTGAACAGCGGAAAGTCGATGAGCAGCATCTGGAACCAGCCCTGGTAAAAGCGGCAGATCATGGCCGGCATCAGGAGCACCGACATGATGACCATCAGCGGATAGCTCAGGTTGGCCGTGAGATGGTAGACAGCCTCGACCTTGATGCGCCTGGGCACGTCCGACTTGAACATCATGGGCAGCACTTTGATGCTGGTCTGGATGAGTCCCTTGGCCCAGCGCGCCTGTTGCGTCTTGAAGGCCGTCATTTCGATGGGCAGCTCGGAGGGGCACTCGACCTCCGGCAGGTACTTGAACTTCCAGCCAGCTAGCTGTGACCGGTAGCTCAGGTCGGTGTCCTCGGTCAGTGTGTCGTGCTGCCAGCCGCCGCCGTCGGCAATGGCTTTGATGCGCCACATGCCGGCGGTGCCGTTGAAGTTGAAGTAGTCGTCGGTGCGTACGCGGGCACCGTGCTCCATCACAAAGTGGCCGTCCAGCAGGATGGCCTCAATCTGGGTAAGCATGCTGTAGTCGCGGTTCATGTGGCTCCAGCGCGTCTGCACCATGCCGATTTGCGGCTCGGCAAAGTGGTGAATCACCTTCATCAGCCAATCTGGCGGCGGCACAAAGTCGGCGTCGAAGATGGCGACGAATTCACCCTTGGCCACCTTGAGCCCGGCGTCGAGGGCTCCGGCCTTGTAGCCATAGCGGTTGGTGCGGTGAATGTAGACGATAGGATGTCCCAGCGCCGCGTAGCGCTCCACAATGCCGGCAGCCACTGCCTGGGTCTCATCGGTCGAGTCGTCCAACACCTGAATCTCGAGCTTTTCGCGCGGATACTCCATTGCGCATACCGCCTCGATCAGCCGGTCGATCACGAACTGCTCGTTGAAGATGGGCAGTTGCACGGTGACGCGGGGCAGCTCGTCGAAGTGCTGGGGAGGATCGGGACGGTAGTTTTTGCGGTACTTGAAATAGAGGTAGCACATCGTGTAGCGATGAACGCCATAGATGGCCAGAAGGATCATCACCGCGAAGTAGGGCAGCAAAACCGCCGCGTCAAACGGGTTCCAGTGATAGAGCCCTTTGAAGGTCTGGTCGGTTGACTGCATTGCCTTCAGGTAGTGGCGCAAGCTGTTTTGCGGCGCAAATGCCAGATGCACAGCTACCCGCATCGGCAGCGAGTAAAGCAGGCTGGCGGCAGGTTTCATGCTAGTCACAAGCGCGGCGAACAGGGTGAGCCTCCACGTCCGGGATATGGTCCATTGTATGCGATAGGGGTTGCGCGCGACGGAGGGACTGAAGCGGACAAGTTGCCGTCCTGTCGGCCGCTGGCGTAAGGTGGCTGTGCCAAAAGGAGGAGGGCTCTTTTATGTCTGTTTCTACCGCTTCTTCCGTCGTTGCCGCCGCGGGGGGCAGTTTCCTGCTCGAAACCCGCACGCCCGCCGAAATCTTTACCCCCGAGGATCTGAACGAGGAGCAGCGCCAGATCGCCGCTACCGCCGCCCAGTTCGCCCGCGAAGAGATTCTGCCCGTGATGGAGGCCATCGAGGCCAAGGAGCCGGGCGTGATGAAGACGCTGCTGCGCAAGGCCGCTGAACTGGGGTTCACCTCCGTCGATATTCCAGAGGAGTACGGAGGCGTGGGGATGGACAAGACCACCTCTACGCTGATTACCGATCGTTTATCTGTGCTGGCCAGCTTCTGTACGGCCTTTGGCGCCCACATCGGCATCGCCACGCTGCCCCTGGTCTGGTACGGCACCGAGGAGCAGAAGCAGCGCTATCTACCCAAGCTGGCGAGCGGCGAGTGGATCGGCTCCTACGGGCTTTCTGAGGCCAGTTCCGGCTCCGACGCCATGAATATCCGCACCCGTGCCACGCTCTCGGCCGACGGCAGCCATTACACCCTCAACGGCGAAAAAATGTGGATCACCAACTGCGGCATCGCCAGCTTATACACGGTCTTTGCCAAAATCGACGGAGACAAGTTCTCCGCATTCCTCATCGAGCGGAATACGCCGGGGCTGACCGTGGGCGCGGAAGAACACAAGCTGGGCATTCGCGGTTCGTCAACCTGTCCGCTGGTGCTTCAGGATTGCCAAGTTCCCGTCGCAAACCTGCTCGGCGAGGCCGGCAAGGGCCACCACATCGCCTTCAACGTGCTGAATGTGGGCCGCTTCAAGCTGGGCGTGGCCTGCATCGGGGGCGCCCGTCACGCGCTGGCGCACATGATTCGCTACGCCAAAGAGCGCATCGCCTTTGGCAAGCCCATCGCCGAGTTCGGGCTGATCCAGCGCAAGATTTCCGCCTCGGCTACGCGCCTTTATGCCGCAGAAAGCATGGCTTACCGCACGGTGGGGATGATCGACGCGGGACTGGCCCAGTTGGCTCCCGACAAGGCGCACGCGCCGCGCGAGATCCAGCGCCGTATCGAGGAGTATGCCGTCGAGTGTTCCATCCTCAAGGTTTACGGCTCTGAAATGCTCAGCCTGGTGGCCGATGAACTGGTAGCCACCATGGGCGGGTACGGCTATGTGGAGGAGTACCCGGCTGAGCGATTCTACCGCGACGCGCGGATCAATGAGATCTTCGAGGGAACCAATGAAATCAACCGGATGATCATTACCGGTTGGCTCATGAAGCGGGCTCTGAGCGGGCAGCTTCCGCTGCTGGGAGCCATCCGCAAGCTGATGGACGAGGTAACCCAGCCGCCGTCCTTTGATACCGGAGCCGATGCGAATCATCCCTTGGCACGTGAGTCCGAGATGCTGGCGGCGCTGAAAAAGATTGCCCTGTTTGCCGCCGGGGTGGCCAGCCAGCGCTTCATGACCGCTCTCCAGGACCAGCAGGAGGTAATGGCCGATCTGGCCGATATCATCATGCAGGTCTATGCGTTGGAGTCGGCACTGTTGAGGGCGCGCAAGCTGGCGGAAGCCGGCCGCAACTCTGCTGAAGTCGCGTCGGCCATTACCGGACTGCTGGCGGACGAAACCGTGGGGCTGTCCGAGCAGGCTGCCCGCAGAGTGCTGGCGGCCTGCGCCGAGGGCGACCTGCTGCGGACGCAACTGGCCATCCTGCGAAGGCTGGCGCGTTTCACGCCGGCCGATGCCGTCGGTCTGAGCCGCGTTGTGGCTCGGCATTGTATTCAGATGGAGCGGTATCCGCTGTAACGCCGGCGACCGCAAAAAACGCTCCATCCTGACGGCGGGGACGTCGCCAGGATGGAGCGGAAGTGAACTGGGGAATGTAGCAGCCAGCTGCGGTATTCAGCTTAGTGTTGCACTACGACATTCAGGTCCATGCCGATGGAAACGGCCTGATTGTCCAGCTTGGCAGGAGTGAAACGGAGTTGACGGACCGCCTCGATTACACGGGCATCCAGATCAGGGTTCACTGACTTGACGACCTGGATATCCTGCGCTTTGCCTTTCGCGTCCACATTCAGCTTCAGGCCAACTTCGGCTTTGGCTGGAATCTTGCCGTCGAGCGCGTCGGTGGGGATTTCGATGCTGTTTGAGTGAATGATCTTGGGCGCGATCACTCCAGTACTGATCGGGCGAACCTGGGTTGAGGCAGAGACGTCGGATGCTGGGGTGCTTGCGACTGCCGCTGCGGTCAAGAACAAGGGGGAAAGAAGTAGGCTTGCTGCGAGAACTCGGCGCATGAAGTACCTCCAATGGTCAGATGTGACCATCACCACCTTAACCTGATTCAAATACGATTGTCAATATTTTTATTTTCGTTATTTATTTTCAACAATTTAAGCAAGCTTCTCTCTCGCAATGTAGAAATGCTCCATCATGATCGCATTTTTTAGCGGGCAGCATTTGCCCATTCGCAGGGGGAACATGAAGGGGATTCAGGGGTAGCTTCTGTGCATGGATGCCAATCAATCTCTCAACCGCGAAACGTCGCCATCGGATTGAAGAGCGCAGCCCGCGACGAAAAAAGGCCCGCTCCTCGAAGCGAGGAACGGACCTTTTTCTTGAAAAATTGCAGCTAAGTTGACTTACGCCTTGGCTGTGGTTAGTGCGCCCAAGTCGGCGGCCAGTTTTTCCGTGGAGAAGGCTTCGATCAGGTCGCCCGCCTTCAGGTCGCCGAAGCCGGAGAGGCCAATGCCGCACTCCATGCCGTTGGTCACTTCGCGGGCGTCGTCCTTGAAGCGCTTCAGGGAAGTGATCTTGCCCTTGAAGAGCTGTTCGTCCCCGCGCATGACCTTGACCTCCGAGTCGCGGCGGATGACACCGTCCTGCACGCGGCAGCCGGCGATGGTGCCCACCTTCGGAATCTTGAAGATGTTGAGCACTTCCGCGCGGCCGAGATAGTTCTCCTTGAAGGTTGGCTCCAGAAGGCCCATCATGGCCAGGCGCATTTCATCTTGCAACTCGTAGATGATGGAGTGCAGGCGAATTTCAACGTCTTCCTGCTGCGCCAGTTCGGCGGCTTTTCGCTCGGGCCGGACGTTGAAGCCGATGATGATGGCGTTCGAGGCCGAGGCCAGAAGCACGTCGCTTTCGGTGATGGAGCCGACGTTGGAGTGGATGACCTTGATGCGCACCTTTTCAGTAGACATGCGGACCAGAGAATCAGCCAGCACTTCCACAGATCCGGTAACGTCGCCCTTGATGATCAGGGCGAGATCCTTCACGCCGGCGGTACGAATCTGTTCCGCCAGTCCTTCGAGAGAGACGCGGGCGCTCTTGGCAAGCTGTGCGTCGCGCTCCTTCATCTTGCGGTACTGTGCAATGCCCTTGGCCTTGTCGCGATCGGCTACCACCAGGAAGGTGTCGCCGGAGTCGGGCATGGATTCCAGACCCAGCACTTCGACCGGGGTGGAGGGTCCGGCCTCTTCAATGGCGCGTCCGCGATCGTCGAACATGGCGCGGACCTTGCCGAAGGTATTGCCGACAATGTAGCTGTCGTTCAATCGCAGCGTCCCGTCCTGGACCAGTACAGTGGCCACAGCGCCGCGGCCGCGATCGAGTTTGGCTTCGATCACAGAGCCCACAGCCTTGCGGCCCGGTGTTGCCTTGGGGGCGCGGATGTCGGAGACCAGGCAGATCATTTCCAACAGCAGATCGAGGTTGAGCCTCTTTTTGGCGGAGACTTCAACGAAGACTGTGCCTTCGGCGCCGGCTGCCCACTCTTCGGGAATCAGCCCGCGATCGGCCAACTGCTTCTTGACGCGTTCGGGATTGGCATCGGGCTTGTCAATCTTGTTGACGGCCACGATGATGGGTACGCCGGCAGCCTTGGCGTGGTCGATGGCCTCAAGGGTCTGGGGCATGACGCCGTCGTCAGCGGCAACCACGATGACCACGATATCAGTGACCTTGGCGCCGCGGGCCCGCATGCGGGTGAAGGCTTCGTGCCCCGGGGTATCGAGGAAGACGATCTCTCGGCCATGAGCCGGAGAGCCTTCCTTGGTGAACTTTACCTTGTAAGCGCCGATGTGCTGCGTAATGCCGCCGGCTTCGCCCTCTGCCACATGGGTCTGGCGGATGGCGTCAAGCAGCGAAGTCTTGCCGTGATCCACATGGCCCATGACGGTGACCACGGGAGAACGGGGAACCTCGAGTTCGCCGGTATTTTCGGCTTCGAGAACCTCTTCGATGGCCTCGTTGGCGATCTCTTCTTCGTAGCTGATGACCGTAGCTGCGGCGCCAAACTTGGCGGCCACATCCTTGACCATCTCGGCGTCAAGGGACTGGTTGACAGTGACGAAGACACCGCTCATCAGGAGGGTGGCGATCAGGTCCTTGGCGCGAATGTCGAGCTTCTCGGCCAGATCCTTTACGCTGATGCCTTCGGTGACGGTGATTTCGCGAGTGATGGGCAGCGGTTCTCCGCCATATTGCACCCCGCCATAACGTGGCGGCGGCACAAAGCCCTTCATCGGACCTTCCTTGGTCTTGGGGTACTGCGGGCGTCCGCCACGGCCTCTGCCGGGAGCGGCACGCTGCGGACGAGGCGCCTCGCCCGTTGGCGCTGCGCCACCCGGACGGGGCGGGCCGCCAAAACCACCCGGACGCGATGGGCCAAAGCCAGGCCGCGCGCCAAAGCCGGGACGTGCGCCCGGACCGCCGGGGCCGCCCGGTCCGGCGTAGCCGCCGGGAGTTGTGCGCGTGGGATGCTTGGGGCGTGGGCCGCCGGGGAATTGGCCAGGCGCCTGAGCGCCTCCCGGTGTGCGCTGGGAATAGCTGCCAGGACCGCCCGAAGGACGGCGGTCGAAGATCGGCTTGCCGCGCTGAAAAGCGGGAGCCTGGTTGCCAGTGCCTGCGACGGGGGGCGTTGGAATCACGACAGGCGCCTTGTAAACCGGGCGAGGCCCGGTTTGCGGCATGACCATGCGGCGGGCGGGCAGAGCAGCCGTCGGCGACGGTGTGTGCGTATGGCCCTGTGTACGAGCTGCCGGTGCATGGGCTGCAACGTGGGCCGGTGCATGGGTCGGAGCCTTGGGTTGGGGTTCAACAACGGGGGATGGCGCGCTTTTCTCCGCTGCTGCTGCGGGGACTTCTGAGGCAGACGGAGCGGCGGCGACTCGGGCCGGCTCAACGGCAACGGCGGAAGGCGCAGCCGGGGCTTCGGCCACCGGAGGAGGCGCGACAGGAGCCGCAACCGGCTGCGTGGCAGCGCTTGCGACAGGCGTACTGGGAGCGGCGACAGGCGGCGTGGCAGGCGCCACCGGCTTGACTGCGGCGGCTGGCTGCTCCGCGGAGCGCGGCTGGTCTTCATGCGGCGCCGGAGCCACTGGCGGCTTGACCACCACGGCCACCGGGTGTGGCGCCACCACGACTGCCGGACGCGGCGCGGTTGCGCCCGCGGGAGCCTTGGCGATCACCGGACCGGTCGGCGGACGGGAGGCAATAGCAGGGGGTGCCGGAGGCGCTGCAATAATGGGCGGCGCGGAGCGCGGCTGAGGAACGATTCTGCGCGGTTCCGGCCGGCTACGCTGCGCCGGCGGCGCGACGGCTGCGGGAGGCGCCGGCTTGGGTGGAGCGGGCGCAGGTGCTTGTGGGCGCGCAGGCGCATGGGGCGCATGAAGCTGGCGTGCCTCTTCTTCTTCCTTTTGCTTGTTGGCCAGAATGGCCTTCATCACGTCGCCGGGCTTGGAGACGTGGGAGAGATCGATTTTGGGCGTTATGCCCTGAGGGGCGCGCGCGGTCGAGGTGCTCCCGTGGCCGCTCGATCGCGATCCACGCTCGAATTGCGCGCGAACCTTCTCCGCCTCGTAATCTTCCAGCGAACTGGAGTGGGTCTTGCCGCTCGCCAGGCCGAGTTCTGCCAATATGTCAAGAATCTGACGGCTCTTGACTTCCATCTCGCGCGCGAGATCGTTGATTCGAACCTTACTCATCCGCCTCTTTTCAAAATTTGCTACCCAAAGCCCTTAGTCGCTCATAGCTACCTCATGGCAATGGCTGCTCTTTGAAACTTCCTTGTTTCCCGATTGACCTTGAAGAGTGCGGCGCATCTTACGCGCCGTCCTCTTTGGCCGCCTGCTCGTCCGTTGTTGCACTTTCTGGTTCAGTTTCCTTGGCCGGCGTATCTTCCACCGTTTCCACTTCAGCCTCATCGGGGATATCCTCGACGGCTGCTTCGGCCTCGGTGCGGACCTCGGTTTCCTCTTCGGCAGCGTCGACACTCTCCGCTTCCGCGATGACCGCGGCGTCGTTCTCTGCTTCCGCTTCGTCCGTACCCAGAACCGCCTCAGGTTCTTCTTCGCTGGTGGCAGACTCCGCGGTCTCCGCGTCGCCCGGTTCACCGGCTTCCGCTTCGTCGGTCTCAGGCACGTGGCCTTCCTCGCCCTCTTCAAAGTGGCCGAAGTAGTGGCGCACGGCCACGCTGATCCGCTCCAGCGTCTTTTCGCCGATTCCCGGAATCTCCTCCAACTGCTCGGGCGTCATGTCGGCCAGTGCTTCGACCGTTGTGATGCCGGCGGCGACCAGTTTCTGAATGATGCCGTCGCCCAGTTCGGTAACCTGCTCGATAGGCGTCGAGGGTCCGCCGGAGAACGCCTGCATCTGCTGCTCTACCTCCTGGCGCTTCTCCTCTTCGCTCTTGATGTCGATCTTCCAACCCAGCAGCTTGGCGGCCAGACGCACGTTCTGGCCCTTTTTGCCGATCGCCAAGGACAGTTGCGTGTCGTCCACGATCACTTCCAGTTGCTTGTCCGTCAGATCCGAAATCGATACGCGGCTCACCTTGGCCGGCTGCAAGGCCTTCTCGGCAAAGGTGGTGATCTCGTCGCTGTACTCGATGATGTCGATCTTTTCGCCGCGCAATTCGCGGATGATCGATTGCACCCGCATGCCCTTCATACCCACGCACGCGCCCACCGGGTCCACATCCTTGTCGCGGGATTGAACTGCAATTTTTGTGCGCTCGCCCGCCTCGCGGGCAATGGCGCGAATGACCACGGTGTTGTCGTAAATCTCAGGGACTTCCGACTGGAACAGGTTTTGCACCAGTTCCGGCGCGGCGCGGGAGACAATGACCTGCGGACCCTTTGCGGCGCGGTCCACCTTGAGCAGGACCACGCGAACGCGCTCGCCGATCGAGAACTGCTCCAGCCGCGATTGCTCGCGCTTGGGACAGCGCGCTTCCGCCTTGCCCAGATCGTAGATAACGTCCTGGCCTTCGATCCGCTTCACCGTTGCGTTCAGCACTTCCTTTTCGCGGTGGGCGTACTCCTGGAAGATCGTATCCCGCTCGGCTTCCCGGACCTTCTGGAAGATGACCTGCTTGGCCAGTTGCGCGGCAATGCGGCCCAGGGGACTGGTGTCGCGGTAGAGCCGGATCTCACTGCCCACCTCGACGCCGGGGGCCAGTGCATTGGCCTCTTCGAGCGTGATCTGGTTCAGCGGATCCTCCACCTGGTCGGCATCCGCCACCACCGTCTTGTAGATGTAGGCCGTGATCTCGCCGGTCTCTTTGTTCAACTCCCCGCGCATATTTTCCTGGGTCTTGTAGTACTTGCGCGTCGCGAGGGCGATGGCCTCTTCCACGGCGCCAACAACGATGTCGGGCTCAATGCCCTTCTCGCGGCTCAGGAGTTCGATACTCTGGTACAAAACGCTGCTGCCCATACTCTGCTTGCTCTCTTGGGTTCTGCCCGGTGCGGACCCTGCCTGCGGTCTACGCCGACTCAGTTAAGGTTGAATTCCGTCCGCTCCTCCACACTTGCCGTCATCCGGAGTGGAGCGAAGTCGAACGACCTGCTTCTATGCCCTTTACCACCCGCAAACCGCTTAAATCTCCGGCACCAGTTGCGCCTTCTCGATATTGCTTAGCGCAATCTCCACCGTCTGCACTCCGGCCTTCCGGCTCTTGCTGTTCTGTTTCACGGCGGCCAGATCCAGCGTGATGGTGTCTCCGGCTCCCGTGCCTGCTACCAGCCGTCCCTGCCAGTGCCGGTTGTTCCGGATGGGCTCAAACGTCTGAACCTTCACCAGGCAGCCGCCAAATCGAACAAAATCTTCCGTCCGGCTCAGTTTGCGGTCCAGCCCCGGAGAACTGGCCTCCAGCGTGTACTCTGCGCCGGGAATCAGGTCCTCCACATCCAGCAGTACGCCAAAATCCCGGCTAAAGGCGGCGCAATCCTCATGAGTAATGCCGGACAGTTGCTCCACGCTCAGCGTGCCCTCAATCAGACGCTCGGGAAGGGCTTCATCTCCGTCCCCAGCCACGATTGCCGCTTTCAGCCGCGCCCGCCCCTCGGCGTTCTTTTCAAGGAAAACGCGAAGAATTCGCTCTTTCGACGGGCCGGTGAACTCCACATCCACCACGTCCAGCCCATGCGAGGCGGCCACTCTCACCGCCGCCGACCGAATTTCTTCCAGCTTGACCGCCATCGTTCCCACGCCGTCCAAACCACCCCAACAACAAGAACCCGTCGTTCCACCCCAGGAAGCAAGAATTGTTTCCTGGGGTCCCGGTTGTTGGAGACCCCGGCCAAAGGGCGGATTTTGCCCTGAAAAACCTGCCCAAAAACCCGAAGCTTTCGCCCCAAATAAAAAGTGGGCTGTAAGCCCACTCATCTCTCCGCCAGCCGGCGCACTCACGGCAACTCAGGCGGACAAATTCGTCTGCATCCTTAGCATAAGGCCAAATGCGCCGAAATTCAATGCGCAAGTGGTGCGGAAGGGGCGAATTCCGAGCCTTTCTGTCCTAAGTACAACGGAGGACCTTGATGCGAGGGATATTGACACCGCCTTCCCCTATCCGCCATATCCCTACTTCTTCTCCGCGGCGGCAAACTGCACCCGGCAGGTGGCGGAGAAGAACGCCCCCGGTGCTAAACTCAGCAATATCTATGGCTGTTTCCCATCCTCCCCATTCGTCTTTGCCTACCGCCTCCGTTGCCGAGGCCCGCACCGCTCTTTTGAAGCATGCCGCCCGCGACGCCATGGACTATCTGGAAGGCGTCGACACCCGCTCGGTTGCGCCCAGCCCTGAGGCTGTCGCTACCCTGAATGCGCTGCGCGGCCCGCTGCCGCCGGGACCCACCAGCCCGGAAGCGGTTCTGCACCTGCTGCACGCCTACGGCTCCCCGGCTACCGTGGCCAAGAACAATGGCCGCTTTTTCGGTTTTGTGAACGGCGGCTGTTTGCCGGCGGCGCTGGCTGCGTCGTGGCTGGTGAGCGCCTGGGACCAGAATGCCGCCTTCTTTGTGCAGTCGCCCACCGCCATCGTCCTCGAAGAGATAGCGTTGGAATGGGTGCGCCAGTTGCTGGGGCTGCCGGAGGGAACCGGCGGCTCGGTGGTCACCGGGGCCACCATGGCCAACTTTACCGCCCTGGCCGCGGCACGGCACGCCCTGCTTGAGCGCGCCGGCTGGGACGTGGAATCCGACGGCCTGTTTGGCGCTCCGCCCATTACCGTGGTGGTGGGCGAAGAGGCTCATGCCTCCGTAACCAAGACGCTTGGCCTGCTCGGCCTGGGCCGCGACCGCGTCATTCGCGTTCCCGTCGACGCACAGGGACGCATGAAGGCCGACGCCCTGCCCCATCTGGACGACCGCACCATCCTTTGCCTGCAGGCGGGCAACGTGAATACCGGCGCCTTCGATCCCGCTGCGGCCATATGCCCGGCGGCGCATGCGGCGGGCGCATGGATTCACGTGGACGGCGCCTTCGGCCTGTGGGCCGCTGCTTCACCGGAATACCATCGTTGGACCAAGGGCTTCGAGCAGGCCGACTCCTGGGCCACCGATGGGCACAAGTGGCCCAATATCGGCTATGACTGCGGCATCGCCCTGGTGCGCGATCCTGAGATCCTTCGCGCAGCCATGTCAATCCAGGCGTCGTATCTGGCTCTGGGAGAGCACCGTGAGCCATCGGACTTGAACCCCGAGCTGTCGCGTCGTGCCCGCGGCGTGGAACTGTGGGCTGGATTGCGCTCGCTAGGCCGCTCCGGGATGGCCGAAATCGTCGAACGAACCTCAGGCCATGCCCGCCGTTTCGCCGCCGGACTCAAAGCCGCAGGCTACCAGATTCTCAACGAGGTGGTCATCAACCAGGTGCTTGTCTCCTTCGGCACGCCAGAGAAGACGCTGGCCACCATCGCCCGCCTGCAAGCGGAGGGAACCTGCTGGTGCGGCTCGACCGTCTGGCAGGGGCATACCGCCATGCGCATCAGTGTGTCGTCCTGGGCCACCACGAAAGAAGACGTGGACCGCAGCCTGGCGGCCATGCTCAAGGCCGCCAAAGAATCGGCAAGCGAAGCCGGCTAACTATGGATCGCTTGACATTGGAAGCAAGCACGCTGAGGCTGGAAGCCATGCGGAGACTCATCAATCTCGGTTGGTTCGTTGTCCTTCTGTCAGTGCTCGCCGCTCCTCTTGCCCACTCTCTCGAAAAGCAGCCTGCCTCCGTTTACCACGCGCGCCGCGTCGCACTGGCGGCAAAGCTCCATGGTGGCGTGGCCGTGCTGTTTGCGGCTGAAGAGCCGGAACTGGACTTCATGCCATACCGCCAGGATCAGGACTTCTACTACCTCACCGGCTGGAATGAGCCCGGCGCGGCGCTGCTGATTGTGGGAGACGAGCCGAAGGCTCAAACACCGCGCGAGTACAAGGAGATTCTCTTTCTGCCCACGCGCGACCTGCGCATTGAAAAATACACCGGGGCCAAGCTGGACGCCGCGTCGCCTGGCGTGGCGCGGATTGCGGGCGTGGATGCCGTGCAGCCGCTGACGGATTTGCCCACGCTGCTGAACCGGCTGATCGGCGCCGACCGGCGGCTGGCGCGCAATGTGTGGATGCAGCCAGAGGCGCCGCGAGCCAAGGCGCTCTTGAGCTTTACCGCGGCCACGCTGGGCATGGACGCGAATAGTGTGGCCTCCCGCGATGTAACGGGCCTGACGGCGCAGTTGCGCATGGTCAAAGACGAAGGGGAGATTGTCCTGCTCAGGAAAGCCTCTGACGCCTCCATCACGGCGCAGCGGGTGATGATGAAAGCCGTGAAGCCGGGCGTGACTGAGCGCGCACTGGCCGGCAAGATGACGGCCGCGTGGTTTGAGAACGGTTGCGAGCGGCCCTCCTATGCGCCCATCGTCGGCTCGGGCATCAACTCGACCATTCTGCACTACTCTGAGAACACGCGGACACTCGAGGACGGCGACATTCTGCTGGTGGATGCGGCCTGCGAGTACTCCATGTACGCCTCCGACATTACCCGCACCGTGCCGGTGAACGGCCACTTCACGCCCCGCCAGCGTGAGATCTACAACATTGTTCTGGGCGCGCAGCAGGCGGCCATCGATGCCTTTGTGGCCGGCAAGTCGAAGATCAACGACCGCGACCGGCGCGATCCTGATTCTCTGGACAATGCGGCCTACAACTACATCAACACCCACGGCAAAGATCTGCATGGCCAGCCGCTGGGCCAGTACTGGCTCCACGGGCTGGGCCACATGGTCGGCATTGACGTCCACGATCCGGCCGATTATCCGGCTCTGCTCAAGCCGGGCATGGTATTTACCATTGAGCCTGGCGTGTATATTCCCGAGGAAAAGATCGGCGTGCGCATCGAATGCGTCTTCCTGGTGGGCGCCGACGGCAAGCTCATCGACTTGGTGGCCGCGCTGCCGCACACCGCCGAGGACGTGGAAGCGGCGATGCAGGGCAAGTAAGTTGCACAAGCTGGTTAAATTGGTTCTCTTGCATGGAAGGGTACGGGCTTTCGATGCCTCCCAATGAAGCCGGTCTTGTATCAGGGCACGACTTCAGTCGTGCCGTAGGTAGCTGCAAGATGAACGCGGGCTTTAGCCCCTGGAGTATGCTTCCAGGGTTCTCGCTTCCTGTTCAAAATGGTGAGGAAATGGACCCGCGCGACGAAGCAGAACCCGGCCAGTTGGAGATGCTGGCCAGTGCCTTTCGGGAACAACTGCTGGCCTGCCTGGAAGAGTGCGCTCAGGGCCGCAAGGGGCTGTTCTCTGACTACCAGTTCCTGAGCGAAGAAGACGAGGACGGTGCCTGGCCTGAAGCGGCCCGGCTGCGCGAACTGGCTCTTGCGCTGCAAGGCGTCTTTGCCCAGCAGGAGGAGCGAAACGCACTTTGCGATGAGTTCCTTGACCTGTGCTCCATCCACGGTGAGAGCAATCCCGGAGAACGCAAGCTGGCGCGCGCCTTTCTTGACCGCATCGAGAAGGGCGAAGTAGGAACGGCGACGCAGGAAGAGAGAAAGCCGTGGTAATTCTGCACGCGTTTCTCGCGCTGCTGGCCGGTTTTACCACCATGGCCGTGCTGGTGATGGGGTTGACGGCGTTGCTGGCCAAACTCACGCCCGCATGGGTGGGCGAGCCCGGCAAGCCAAGCGTGGGCTACGTCTTCGTCAGCCTCGGCTATTCGTTCCTGGCAGCCGCGGCGGGCGGTTACGTGACGGCATGGGTCGCAACCGCCAATCCGCTGGTCCACGTTTTCGCGTTGGGGATTGTGGTTCTTGCATTGGCCGCGCTCAGTGCGCTGCAATCGCGAGGCAAGCAGCCCATCGGGTATCAACTGGCGTTGGTGGTCGTTATGCCGCTGGGTGTACTGGCCGGAGGGCTGGTGCGGCTAAGGGTGCTGGGAATGTTGTAGAGCGGCTCCCGGAAAAAATCTCCACTGAGCCGCCCAGGTTGCCGATCCGCCGGGTTTACCAGCGCAGGCCTATGGTTACCGGGATCAATTCAGTGGTTCCCAGACCATAGCTGTTGCTGGTTGCCGACGGGGTATTCAAAAAGAGGTAGCGTACCTCGGCGAAGAGCTTCGTCTTGCTGTCGCCATACGTGCCGCCCAGCCGGTGAGTGAAGCCTGCGCCCAGGTTGAGGCCGCCCTGATTGGACGAGAAGTGGCTCACCACCACGTTTTCAGTGCCCACAACACAGTAGTAGTAGCATTCCTCCACCTCTTCCGGATCGGTGAAGCTGGTCACCTTACGGTAAAAACCGCCGCCGCCCGTCAGGTAAACGCTGTTGGTCCGCTTGGGAAACAGATCCACGACCGGATCGAGCGTGAGCGACCAGATGTGCGCGTGGCCGCCCTGCGCGCCGGCATCGGCAATCAGGCCGGCGGGCAGTTTGTTGTCCATGAACTGATACTCGGTCAGCACACTGAATCGCTTGGAGAGGTGCAGCCCGCCGCCTACGGTAAAGTTGCCGCCCCAGGTGATGAAAGGAGTGTCGTTGCCAACAGGGGCGTTGAAGCCGCCTCCGGCCTCGATGGCGAAGTTATTTGAGACCTCGTGCTTCCACCCGTGTTCCTGCTGGCCTGCACCTTTTCCGCCGGCCGCGGGCGCCGCGGGCAAAGCCGCTGCCGAAAGCGGCACAGCGCCGCCGTCCAGGCCATCATCGGCCACAAGCTGGAATGCGCTGGAACTCGACTCAGTTGCCGAAAAGGCGCTTGAGTTGGAGGAAGGGGAAGACTGGGCGTATGCGGAACTGACCGCAACCACTGCCACGCCACAAAGGAAACAGACACGTCGCGTCAGCGACACCCAACGGGGAGATGACATGTCAATACCTCGATGATCGAATTATTTTGCTTCCACCCGGAAGTCATGCAATGCTCCGGGCAAAGTATTAGACACCATTTCCGGTCAAAGGTTGCAGGGGGCGGGCAGGCTATCCAGGGAGGACAGATTTCGTAAATTTTACCGGGCAGATTTGGAGAAATCTGCCCGGTAAGCATTCCGCTTCATGGGATACAGTTGTGGATGCAGCAGGCAATGCGTACTTCAATACGACGATAGAAGAGTGTTGGTCAAAGTGACTTCAACCCTTTCTGTTGCTTTGCCTCGCTAATGAACGCGAGCATATTTTCCAGCGGCACATCGCGCTGCACATCGTGGGACGGAGAAAAGATGTAACCGCCGCCGCTGCCCAGTTCCAGCAGCCGCTTACTTTCTTTTCGAACATCCTCGCCGCTGCCAAAGGGAAGAGTTCTCTGCGTTGACAATCCGCCGCAGAAACTCAACCGGCTTCGGTATCGGGGGAGCAATTCCCAGATATCCATAACTTCCGGCTGGAAGGGGTTGAAACAACTGAGGCCGATATCGATGAGCGGATCGAAGAGTTCATCCACATCGCCGCAGGAGTGGATGAGCACGAATTTGCCGGCCTTGCGGACAAGATCGTACATCCGCTTCAACCGCGGCTCAATGAACTTTTTCCAAAGGCGCGGTCCCATGATCAGTCCGTGCTGCTTTCCCCAATCGTCCCCGAAATACACGGCATCGATGTCATATTGCAGCGCTTTGGTCACGTGGGCGATGTTATAGTCGCAGATCCGGTCCAGCAGCTCATGGGCAAACTCCGGGTTCGCCACAAAGTCCATGAGCATCGCCTCCAGTCCACGCAAGGTCCAGGCGCGTTCGTAGAGCGAGAAACCCACCTCAAACACTCTGAAGCGGTCTGGGTACTTTTCCAGCTTCTCCGGAATGTTTGAGAAAAAACGATCGTCTGTGGGGTCGGGAAACGTGTAACCTGCCAGGGTCGGCTCAGGCAACACCTGACCCTCCACATTCCCGATATCTTTATCGATATGCCGGTCCCACACTACGCCGAAAGCATCCTGCACTCGATCGGGGCCGATGTCCTTGAAGAATCCAATGCTGTTTCCAAGCCTGAGGAAATGGTTCCCGATCTCCTCGCCGATGTCGATGTCTCCATAATGCGCGACGAGCTTTTCAAAGGCTCCCTTGGTAAAGGGAAAATCCCAGGGAACGTAGGGCGGAATCTCGTGCCGCAGCACGGCTCGCACAACTTCACGTTTGGTCATGGCTGCTCCAGGGCATACTCGGCGATCCGCAATATAAAGCAGAACCGTCCTCGAAAAACAGACGAAACGCCTATAGCGGTTCTCCAGTTGCAGTAGAGGAAAATCGCCGCTGCTGAGTGGCTTTTTCCTTAAGAAAAAAGCCACCCCGCACAATGCCGGAAACTCCACGTGAACTGGAGAACCGCTCTACAGGTGCGTCCGCATTCGAAGAGAAACTTTAGCACACAGAACCAATGTCGGGCACACAACAGCGAAGGCCGGAGCATCGCTCCGGCCTTCGCTGTTGTGTGTGTCCTGCGAACTTAGCCCTGAATGTCAAACTGTTCGGGGTGCAGCGTGGGGTCGCTCTTGACCAGGATGTTCTTGCCCACTAACTCCTCGAATTCCGTAAGCCAGCTTCCATTGTTCGATTTGAGTACCTTGACCGTTTCCGGATTCACGCGCAACAGCACATCGGCGCCTTCGAAATGCTTCTTCATCTTGCGCAACTCGGTGTAGATCTCGTTGCAGACCGTCGTTGGGCTCTTCACCATGCCGGTGGCCTGGCAGGTGGGGCAGGGCACGCTGAGGGTCCGTTCCAAAGATTGCTTGACGCGCTTGCGGGTGATGGCCACCAGACCGAAATCGTTGAACTGGAGCACCTTGGTCGGGGCGCGATCAGCCTTGAGGGCTTCTTCCAGAGCGGCCAGCACCTTGAAGCGGTTCTTGCGCTCGTCCATGTCGATGAAGTCGATGACAATAATGCCGCCCAGGTCGCGCAACCGAATCTGGCGCACGATCTCCGGCACGGCGTCCAGGTTGGTCTTGACGATGGTGTCCTCAAGCCGCGCTGACTTGCCCACGTATTTGCCGGTGTTGATGTCAATGGCCACCAGCGCCTCAGTCTGGTTGATGACGATGGAACCGCCGCTCTTGAGCCAGACCTTGGAGCGCAGCGCCTTTGAGATTTCGTCCTGAATGCCGAATTGCTCAAAGAGCGGAGTCTCTTTGGTGTAGAGCTTGACGCGCCGCACCAGGGTGGGAGAAAAACGGTTGAGGAAGCGCACGATGCGCTCGTAATCTGTCTCCGAGTCGACCCAGATCGAGGAAAAGTTGGCGCTCACCTGGTCCCGTAAGATTCGCTCGATCAGGCCGAGATCGTGATAGATCAGCGCCGGCGATTTGGAACTGTCGGAGCGCTGCTTGATCTCGTTCCACAGATGGATAAGCATGCGCAGGTCGGCGCGCAATTCTTCTTCTGAAGCTCCCTCGGCAGCCGTGCGCACAATAAAGCCGCCCGCGGCCTCGCCGCGCTCGTGGACCAGAATGCGCTTCAGCCGCTGGCGCTCCTCATCGGAGGCGATCTTGCGGCTCACGCCGATATGCGAAACCGTTGGCATGAAGACCAGGAAGCGCCCCGGCAGAGCGATGTGGCTGGTGATGCGGGCGCCCTTCTTGGCGATGGGCTCCTTGGCAATCTGCACCAGGATCTCCTGGCCCGGCTTCAGCAGATCGCTGATGATGGGCAGGTCAGAGGTCTGTGCGGATCGGCGCGAAGGTCCCCGGCGGTTGCCCTGGCCTCCCGGTGCTCCCTGTCCTTGCCCTCCGCGGCCACGGCGTCCTCTGCCGCCGCGATCACGGCGCGGTTGCATCTGGCCTTCGCTGGCATCGGGCTGAGCTTCCGTTGCGGGCTCGTCCGCGCCTTCTTCTTCGTCGAATGCCTCGTCGCCCTCTTCCTCGCCGTTCTTGTCGTCGAAGTTCAACTGGATGCGGTGGTCGAGATGGGCCTCCTGAAGCAATTCGCCCAAATCGCCTGAGCGAATCTGGTTGGGAAGCGTCTCCTCTTCATAGTCTTCGAGGTCGTGCTCTTCGGCCTTGCCGTGATGCGGATGACGCGGCGCCTCGAACTCTTCCTCTTCGATGACTTCTTCCTCGATAAGGCCGCTTCCTGGTGCATAAGCCGATGCCGAGGTTGTTGACGCCGGCTTTGGCGCCGGCTGGGCCGGTACTTCTTCCGGCTTCTTCTTGCCGCCAAGTCCAAAAAGCCTGAAGCCGGTGGGCGGCAGCGGGTCGACGTTGTGCGAGGCGGATGCGTCGGCCTCCGGGTTCGCTGCCTCGGTCTCCACGGGTTCAGGAACAGCAGGCTCGTCCGGCCCAGGAGCGGGCGCGGTTTCATCCTGACTGGTCTCTGAGGATGCCTCGACCGCGGGCGGCTCGGGCGCAAATTCGGCCGTCTCCTCGAACTCATCCAAGTCGGCCGGTTCTTCCTCGACGAGGTGATCTTCCTCTGCTTCCGGAATAAGCTGCTCCGGCTCGGCCTCAATCGCAGGCGCGGAGGCAGACTCGGTCACCTCCTCGACGGGGGATTCTTCCTCGATGGCTTCCGACTCGGGCTTGGATGGGTGGGCGCGATGCTTCGAGAGCGACTCGCCCGGCAGCAGGCCGCTGCCGTCCCACTCGAGGGGCGTTTCGATTAGCGTGGAAGGCTTGTAAGTGCTGGCCGGACGAACCGGCGCGGCAGGTGCGGGTTCAGATGTGGGAAGATCATCTGCTGGGGCTCCGCCGTATTTTGAAAGGGACTCGCCGGGCAGAACGAAAGCCGCGGGGGTGGGGCTGGTGCGGGGCGCAGGCGCAGCAAAAGTGGCTGACGCCTGAATCTCCGGCGCAACGGCTATCTCCGCGGGCGTCGAAGGATGGATTTCCGCAGCCTCTTCCGACCGCTCAGACAGGGCCTGTCCCTCGGGCGATCCAGCAGGGCTATGACCGCCCCGACGACGGCGGCGTCCACGCCAGCGCCGGGCGCCGGATGCTCCGGCGTTTTCCTGGGCACCCTCGGCCTCTCCGAGGTCGAGCGGGGATTCAGGAGCGGCAAAGGCCGCTTCTTCGGTTTCCGGTATGGCCTCTACCTCAAGGCGGCGTTCTCTGGGTTGGCGGTCCTGGGCAGGGCGTTCGGGGCGAGGTTCCTGCTTCTGCTCGGGCCGTTGGCCGCTGCGCGCTGCGCGATCGTCGCCGCGTCCGCCATTGCGGGCATTCTGGTCCTGACCGGTCGAGTGACGAACCTCGCGGGGAGGCTGGTTTCCGCCGCTCACCGCGGCCTTTTCCAACTCGTCGGTCTCTTCCTGGTCTTCCAGTTCCATGAAGTCGGTTACATATAGGAATGCATCCCGCTCCAGGCCCACGTCCACAAAAGCGGACTGCATGCCCGGCAGAACGCGGGTGACGCGTCCGTTGTAAATCGACCCTGCCAGGGTGTACTCGTTTTCGCGTTCGTAATAGATTTCCGCGAGTTGATCGTCTTCAAGTATTGCAAGCCGCGTCTCATGCGGCGTGCTGGATATGCAAATCTCTTTTGCCATCGTACCTTTCCGTCCAGCGGCGTTTGCCTGCTGGGATTTGCGGCGAGGCCGGTTGAAGGTGCGCAAAACCGGAAGGGGAGGGGATGGGCGGAAGGGATGACCTGTGAAACGCTGGCGTGCCGGTAACCGTGCGGCGCTCTGCCCCTGGGGGCGGCGAACCGCGACGGTTGTCTTGCCGAACGGCACGTACGATACGGTGATCCGTTTGCAGAGAGTTTGTGGCCAACCATGCCGGGGTACCCGGCGGGGCCGTTCCACCGCTGCCGTAGGCATGGCCGTTTTGTGCAAAGGGAACTGCGTTTGCCTGCCCCAATGCTTCCATGCCTTCTGTGTAACTTCTACGCTGGCAACGGTTTTCCCGTCTCTGCGTGCTCATAAACCCAATCCTGCCGGGCTCGCGATCCATCCGGACCTGGCCGGCGCAATGATTGAAAAAATCCTCTCTTGCGGGGCCGGACAATTCCGGGGAGACGCAAGAGGTGAACCTGTCTTTCCCGGTCAGGGCCAGTTGGCCCCGTGACCGTCAGTTAACGAACCGGCGCATGCGGACATTCATCGCCACGCCCAGCGCCAGGAACGAAAACAACACCGAAGATCCGCCGTAACTCATTAACGGTAAAGGAATTCCGGTGACTGGCATAAAACCGATGACCATGCCAACGTTGACCACAATCTGAAAGGTCAACACAGCCACTATCCCCATGATAATCAAGGAGCCGGGCAGGTCCGCGGATGTTTGAGCGTTTTGAATCAAACGCATCAATATGAGGAAGTATAGCAGCAGCACCAATAGCGCGCCCACGAAGCCGTGCTCCTCACAGAAGGCTGCAAAGATAAAATCCGCGTGGGGAATGGGAAGAAAGTCGCCCTGGGTCTGCGTACCCTTTTCCGCACCCTTGCCCCAGATTCCGCCTGAACCGACGGCAATCAGCGATTGGCGAACATGGTAGCCCTTGCCACGCGGATCTTCGTCGGGATTGATGAAGCTGGTCAGGCGCGCTTTCTGATAGGGCTTGAGCAGTCTTCCGCTGGACCAGACGCCCGCGATCAACACCGTCCCGCAGGTCACCAGAATCAGCGCCTGGCGGATGTTGATGCCGCCCAGGAAGAGGCCGGCGATCAGGATCGGCAAATAGGTCAACGTCGTGCCCAGATCCGGTTGGATCAGCACCAGGACCATCGGTATCCCGACCAGACCGAAGGCCTTGGCAATGTCTATCCAGGTCAGGCGCCGCCCTCCCAGGTTGGCAAAGTAACGGGCCATGACCAGAATCAGCACCAGCTTGACCCACTCCGAGGGCTGAAATTGTATGTGCCCGATCCGGATCCACCGCCGGGCTCCCAGCGCCTTGGTCCCCACCAGCTTCACAGCCACCAGCGCCAGCAGGAACACGCCATAGGCCCAGGGAACGTAGTCGATCAGCTTGTGATAGTCGATCTTGGCGAAGAGGAACATGGCTACCAGTCCGCCCGCGATCCACAACATCTGCTTGGTGTGGAAGCCAACAAACTTGGTGTGCAGCGTGGCGGAGTAGATCTCAAAAACTGAGACGGTGCACAGTACGAGCACCATGCCCAGCAGCGTCCAGTCGAAGTCGCGAAAGCTCAGAAAACGGCGCATCAGGGCCGACCTTGCTTGAAGCGGAGGGGCGAGGCCAGAAGCCATGCCGGCAGCCAGGCGCGCCCGGAGAACTGGCCGCTGGCCAGTGCTTTGGGCCCGGATGTGCGGACGGAGCTGGCGGCGGCATAGACGGCGGGATCGACCATGAAATGTCCCGCGTGGAGAACGGAATCACGTCCCGGCAGGCTGCCCGCTCCGCTCTGCTTGCGCCCAGCCGGTGCGGGCTCTGACCAGATCGCGCCAACTTCAACCGGTTTGCTTTGGCCGGCCTGGTCCAGCACGTTGTGTTCCTGCATCCGCTTCTTGTTCACATAGGTTGACACCACCTGGGCGGCCACAAAGGCCGAGTACTTGCCCCAGTCGCCATGCTCCTGAAGCACCGCAACCACGATCTCGGGATTGCGCCGGGGAACCATGCCTACAAACCAGGAATTCGGTGTCTTGGCCCCGCCTTTTGTGTGCGTATCCCCTCCGCCCACCACCTGGGCGGTGCCGGTCTTGCCGGCGAAATCGATGCCTTCAATCCGCGCGGCCGAAGCCGTGCCGCCTTTGGTTGGATCGAGCGCGGCAGCCATGCCGTCGGTAATCGTCATCCAGGTGTCAGGGTTAAGCGGGAAGGTCGCGTCTCCCGAGCCGGGAAAGCTGTCCAGCACGGCTTGGCGAAACTGCGGCGGAAGCTGGTCAGGGTTTACCACATGGGGCCGAACCAGATGACCGTTGGAGGCGATGCCGGCCAAGGCCCGCGCAAGTTGCAACGGCGTCACCTCAGTCTCACCCTGGCCGATGCCTACGGAAATGGTCGAGCCGGCGTACCACTTCTGGTGGTAGTTCTTCATCTCCCACTGCGAGGAGGGCATCACGCCGGCCTTCTCGTCGGGCAGGTCGATCCCCGTCTTCCGTCCCAGGCCCAGTGCCGTGGCATACTTTGCAATGGTGTCGATGCCCAGCTTCTGGGCCAGCGTATAGAAAAAGGTGTCGCACGACAGCGGAATAGCCTGGCTGATATTCAGCACGCCATGGTGCTGGTCGCAGTGGAAGAAGCGGCCGTAGAACGTGCCCCCGCCCGTGCAATTCACTCGCATATCCTGTGCCACACCCTCCTGGAGTCCGGCCGCGGACATGATGATCTTGAAGGTGGAACCGGGAGCGAGTTGATCCTGGATGGCCTTGTTCATCAGCGGGTGGTTGGGATTGGTAATGAGGTCGTTCCAGTCCTTGCGGTTGATGTGGACGGCAAAGGCGTTGGGATCGTAGCTGGGGTGGGAGACCATGGCCAGAATCTCGCCGGTGCGCGGGTCCATGGCCACCACCGCGCCATTGGCGTCGCCCAGGGCCAGCTCGGCGGTGCGTTGCAGATCGATGTCGATGGTCAGCTTCAGATCCTGGCCGGGGACCGCGTACTGGGTCCTCGAGTAGCCCACCTCCCGGCCGTGGCTATCCACAATCACATCCCGTGACCCGTCCTGACCGCGCAACAGCTCATCGTAGGTCTCTTCCACTCCTGCTTTGCCCACCACGTCGCCCGGCTCGTAGGCCGCATACCGCGGATTATTGAGATCTTCTTCGCTTACCTCGCCCACATAGCCGATCAGGTGGGAGGCGAAGCCGTCGCGAGGATAAAGCCGCCGCTCTTCGCCGATGGTCTCCAGTTCGGGCAGTTCGTTGCGGTGCGCCTCGATAAACGCCTGTTCGTCGGCCGTGATGTCCTGCTTGATGGGGATGGGCTGGTAACCCGGCGCGGCGCGGTAGCGGCGCAAGGTAGCCTGCAACTGATCGAGGTCGAGGTTTAGCCCGCGCGCAATCAGCGGCAGGTCGGCGTCCACGTTATGGCCCATCTCGCGGACCAGAAAACAGGAGACCGACGGATAATTGTCCACGATGATCCTGTTTTCGCGGTCGAAGAGCTTGCCCCGCGCGGCCATGACCGGAACCTTGCGGATGCGGTTCTGCTCGGCCTCAAGGCGGTAGGTGTCCGCGCCCAGCACCTGCAGCCGCCACAGTCCGGCGGCCAGAGCCAGCATCATCAATAAGATGCCGTATTGCACTGCCGTCAGCTTGACGGTGGAGAGCTTTTCATCGCGGTTCGTTTTGCTTGAAAACATCTGTATATGCCTTAGAATACCCCTACTCTCGTTGAGTTAAAGCATTTCGTTGCCATAAGCGAGATAGGATGAAAGCTGCACTTGCAACGGGTCCCGGATACCCATGAGCTAAATCTTGTCCTCTTAGTCCATGATCTGTAGACGATCCAGTAAGGGAAACAGCACCGCGGCGATGAGCGTGTTGCCAATCGTCTTGAAAAGCTCGATAAGCCAGCTCCACTCCAGATTCAGCCCTAGCAGTACGCGATAAATGAATACATAGATGGCGCTCGACAGCACGGAGAACACAAAGGTCAGCACCAGGCGGATGGTGTGGTTCTCCACGTCAATGCGAATGCCCACTGACGCCGCCAGAAAGCCTATGACGGTTTTAGCGATCCCGTTGAGGCCGATGGCGCGGCCCGTGAGCGCATCCTGGAATATGCCCATGGCTCCGCCCAGCAGAGTGCCCTGAATCGGACTGCGCTGGCCCAGAGCGAAGTAGACCGTGATCACCAGTGGCAGGTCGAACCAGGCATAGCCCCTGAGAACACGCGGCAGCCAGGCCTGCAGCACCAGCGCCGCCAACGGCGCCATGGCGTAAACCAGCAGCGGATAATGGTGAACCTCAAGATCGCGGCGGAATTTCGCGCTTATCTTCGCCATGGCTACGGATTCCTCCGCGGCGAAGCTGGCTGACTGGGTTTGGATGCAGTGCCCGGTGCGTTTTGCGCAGAGGGTTGGTCCACTGGGGTTTGCGGCCCCGATCCCGGCGAAAAGCGATCGGGATGCGCGGGGTGCAGCGGCTTGGGCGCCGCTGGCACGGCCGGCGTTGTTGCGGCAGCCTGTCCCTGTCCCGGTTGTGCTGCGGCAGTGGCCTGATTGGGCGCCGGCGCGTTCGGGTCGGTCAGCCCGGGCAACCGCTCGGCCATGATCTCCGACGCTTTTTTCTGTTCCTGGATAGCCGCCGCCTCAGCGCCCTTGAGCGTCTCGCTGGTGGCCATGTCCTGCTGCTCTTCCTGTGAGAAGCGCGGCTGGGTCGAAGTGATCACCAGCACCTCGTCCAGCCGGTCAAGTTGGGCTGCCGGCTTCACAATCACGTCGATGAACCCGTCCTGCTCGGGGTCCCGCACCACCTTTTCCACCACCCCCACGGCCAGCCCTCGCGGAAAGATCATGTCACCGCCGGCGGTGAGCACTTTTTCGCCCGGCTGAATGCGCTGATCGGCAAGGAGACCCACAATCTGCGGCTGGCCGATCAAGTTGCCCCTCAGAATGCCGCGAATCCGCGTGGTTGCCAGGATTACCCCGGCGCCGCTGGTCTGGTCATTGATGGCGAGCACCTGTGCCGAGTGCGGAAAGACGTCGCGGACTTTGCCCACGATACCATCCGGCGTAATCACCGCCATGTCCCGGTCCAGCCCGTCGGCCGAGCCTTTGTCCAGGTAGAAAACCCGCGACTGATCGGTGCCGCTGGAGCCGATGGCCTGCGCGGCCACCGTCTTGTAGATGTACTTTTCCTGGAAGTCGACCAGTGCCTGCAGACGCTGTCCCTGTCTGGCATCTTCCAGCAGCGACGCCTGTTCCAGCCGCAGCCGGTCGATGGTCTTCTGCAACTCCTGGTTCTGTTCGCGTATGTGGCGCAGGTCGATGTAGTCCTGCCAAAGGTAGGCTGCGCCCGTCTTGAATGAGTGGATCAGCCGCTCCGGAGGCAATACCACGGAATCGGCCCACAGGCGGATCAGCCGCACGCCGGCACCATCCTGCGGGTCAAGTGTGTTGCGGCCGGAGCCCGTCTGGCGCACCTGCACGGCCAGACCCACGATCTGCGCCACCAGAACGGCCAGCAGTACCAGAAGATTCCGATAGCGTGTGAAAAACGATTCCATGGCAGCCGAAGACAGGGACTCGGGAATAGAGGCTGGGGACTGAGGATGAGCAAAGAGTGGAGGTTGGTGGTCTTACTGCACTTCTGTTGAGCCTGGTCCCTCAGTCCCTGGTTAATCGATCTTGATTTTGCGCAGCAGCCGGAAGTCGGAGAGCATTTTGCCCGTGCCCAGCACCACCGAGGCCAGCGGGTCGTCAGCGACCGAAACCGGCAATCCGGTTTCTTCGCGAATGCGCTTGTCGAGATTCTTGATGAGCGCGCCTCCGCCGGTCAGCACGATGCCACGGTCGCTGATATCGGCCGAGAGCTCGGGAGGGGTGCGCTCCAGAGCCACGCGGATGGCGTTCATGATGACGGCGATGCACTCGCCCAACGCCTCGCGAATTTCGCTGTCGTCGATGGTGATGGTCTTGGGTACGCCTTCGATCAGGTTGCGCCCCTTGATCTCCATCGTCAGCGGCTTGTCCAGCGGATAGGCCGATCCAATCTCAATCTTGATATGTTCGGCGGTCCGTTCCCCGATCAGCAGGTTGTACTTGCGTTTCAGGTAGTTGGTGATGGCCTCGTCCATCTGGTTTCCGGCCATGCGTACGGAACGCGAATAGACGATGCCTGAGAGCGAGATGACCGCGATGTCCGTGGTGCCGCCGCCGATGTCAACGACCATATTGCCGCCCGGCTCGGTGATGGGCAGCCCCGCGCCGATGGCCGCGACCATGGCCTGCTCCACCAGGTAAACCTCGCTGGCCTTGGCGCGATAGGCCGAGTCCTCGACCGCGCGCTTCTCAACCTGCGTAATCTCTGAAGGCACGCCGATCACGATCCGCGGATGCACCAGCATCTTGCGGTTATGCGCCTTCTGGATAAAGTAGTTCAACATCTTTTCGGTGACTTTGAAGTCGGCGATCACGCCGTCCTTCATTGGCTTGATGGCCACGATGTTGCCGGGCGTGCGGCCCAGCATCTCCTTGGCCTCTTTGCCCACGGCTTCCACCTCGCCGGTGTTCTTGTTAATAGCCACAATCGAGGGCTCGTTGACAACAATGCCCTTGCCGGCCGCGTAGACCAGCGTGTTGGCGGTGCCGAGATCGATGGCCAGATCGCTCGAAAACATGCTGAAGAGCGAACGCAGGCCGTGCGACCGCGAGGAGCGCGAAGGATAGCCGTTCAATGACATTAGGAAACCGATTTTACCTCAAGCCATATTGTACGGCCAGCGGGCCGGGGCCGTATTCCGGACCCCGGTCCTTCGGGATGTGGCCCGAGAACTCCGTTGCCAGCGCCGAGGCTGGCGTTATCCGAAGACTGAAAAAACGCGAGAGGGATGAGGGACTACAAATTCCGGGCCGGTCGGGGTGGTCCCGGCGCAGGAGGAGCTACTTTTCTCTGGTCCCTCAAGGGCAGCGGCGTCCGCTGGCATAAGTTCCCCTGCAGCCTTGTGCAGGCGCCTGTCGCACGCCTCCCATTCCCCCAAAGTGCATTGTCCCTTGCGGCAGTCGAATACGCAGAGAGCGCTGTCTTCCGGCACGTCGTGGACCACCTGGCCTCCAACCCAGCGCCAGAATCGCTTCAAAGGGGTGTTGTTCTTTGGCATGTTCTGCTCCCGGATTGTGGGTGAGTATACTTATTAAACTGTGCGAAGTCTACGTTGATTGTGATCGCAGCCGGATTTCTGCGGTTTTGATCGATGGAAAAACACCGCTAACGGTGGAAATCGAGCCGCGAATCCGCGGGCCTCAGGTACCCTGAATTGCGTCGCCCAGGCTTGGCGACGCGGATTGAGCGCACTGCCATCCGTCGCAAAACCCTGTCCCAACGCGATAAACTCAGGTGTTTCCGTTCTCAGTTGTCAGCCTGTTTCGGCGCAGTCGGTCGGAGCCGCTGCAAATCGGAAACCGCCGTTCGTTAGGAGCGCGGCACAGTTGAAGTCGAGAGCCCACCCTGAGGATGAGTCGAAGGGAATCAGCGGTTCTTCGTAGCCCTTGGCTGTTTTTTCACCCACGAAAAATTCGAGGTCTTCATGGCTTATCCCACATACATGAACCTGATTGGTGGCGAGTGGCTGCCAGCCCGGAGCGGCAAAACCATCCTGAACCTGAACCCGGCCGACCACGCAGACGTGGTGGGCGCATTTCCCTCTTCCCACGCTGAAGACGTGGCCCTGGCCGTGGCTGCCGCTAAGAAGGCATTCGCGTCCTGGCGTCTGGTCCCTGCGCCCAAACGCGCTGAGATCCTGATTCGCGCCGGTCTCCTGCTGCAACAGCGCAAGGAGCAGTACGCCCGCGATATGACCCGCGAAATGGGAAAGGTCCTTGCCGAGACCCGCGGCGACGTGCAGGAGGCCATCGATGAGGCCTTCTACGTGGCCGGCGAGGGCCGCCGCCTTTTCGGCCAGACCACCCCCAGCGAGTTGCAGAACAAGTTCGCCATGAGCGTGCGCATGCCCGTGGGCGTGGTGGGCCTGATTACGCCGTGGAACTTCCCCATGGCCATCCCATCCTGGAAGCTTTTCCCGGCGCTGGTTTCCGGCAATACCTGCGTCATCAAGCCAGCCACGGATACGCCGCTTTCCGTCTACAACCTTGTCCAGACGCTTGTGGACGCCGGTCTTCCGCCGGGGGTGGTCAACATCGTCAGTGGCAGCGGATCCGCCACCGGCTCGGCGCTGGTGGAGCACCCCGACGTGCGCGCCATCAGCTTCACCGGCTCCAGCGAAGTGGGTTCGCAGGTGGCCCAGCGGGCCGCGGCCACATTCAAGCCGGTCTCGCTGGAAATGGGCGGCAAGAACGCCCAGATCGTGCTCGACGACGCCAATCTCGAACTGGCTCTCGACGGTGCTCTGTGGGGCTCTTTCGGCACCACCGGCCAGCGTTGCACGGCTACCAGCCGCATCCTGCTTCAGAAGGGCATTGCCGCCCGATTTACCACCGAATTTGTCGCCCGCGCCCAAAAACTGACCGTCGGCAACGGGCTTGAGGAGGACATCGATGTGGGTCCCCAGGTCAATGCAGCCCAGATTGAAACTTCTGAGAAATACGTAGCCATCGCCCTCGCCGAGGGTGCAACGTTGCTGGCTGGCGGCCATCCGCTCACTGAAGGCGCCTACGCCCACGGCACATTCTTTGAGCCCACAATCTTCGCCGGCGTCACGCCCGCCATGCGTATCGCCCGCGAAGAGGTTTTTGGCCCGGTCGTCAGCCTCATCGAATTCGAAACTTTCGAAGAAGCCATCGAGATCGCAAACTCCATCGACTACGGCCTTTCCACGGCTCTCTATACCAAGGATGTGAACCGCGCCTTCGCCGCCATCCGCGATCTGGAAGCGGGAATCACTTACATCAACGCACCCACCATCGGCGCGGAGGTTCACTTACCCTTCGGCGGCGTCAAGCACACCGGCAACGGGCATCGCGAAGGCAATGGAGCCATTGACTTCTTCACCACGTGGAAAGCTGTCTATGTCGATTACTCCGACAAACTGCAAAGAGCGCAGATCGATAACGCGGAATAGTGCCCCGGAGCTGCCGCAAACGCGGCCTGATAACAAGGCGACAGGCATTGAAGCCAGAAAGGTTGAGAGCTTGTGGAAGAAATACTTAGCTTAATTCAGGGTGCGGTTGAACTCTCTGCCTGGTTCGGTATATCGGGCGCCATTGCAGCACGGAAGTTATCCATAGATTTTGAGCCTGTGTCAACGGACTCGGCAGATTGAGAACGCGACGCAGCGCAGCTTCCATTTCCTTGCGGAAGCTCTCCTGATTGATGTATATTGGACGCATATACAGAGGCCGTCCATGCTCTACACAGGGTTCGACTGGGACGAAGGCAACGCAAGGAAAAAGGAGAAGCACGGCGTTACCAAGCCGGAAGTGGAGCAGGTTTTTCTCAATGCACCGCTGCTGCTGGCCGATGATCCGAAACACAGCCAGCAGGAGCCTCGATTCCACGCGCTGGGCAGGACCGACTTGGATCGCTGGTTGCACGTGACCTTCACTGAGCGTGGAATGGGGGCGTTGATTCACCCCATCTCGGCACGCGATATGAGCCGGAAGGAGAGAGCCGTTTATGAGCAAGCCATTGAAACCCATTCCTGAGTTTGCCGATGAGGCCGCGGAGCGCGCCTTCTGGGAGTCGCCGAAGAACGACAGCACGGAGTATGTGGATTGGAGCAAGGCCAAGCTGGTGACCTTTCCCAAGCTGCGCCCTTCCACTGAAACGATCTCCCTGCGCATGCCGGAAGATGTTCTGAACACCATCCGCAACCATGCGCGCAAGCTGGATGTGCCGTATCAATCACTAATCAAGCTCTGGTGCGCGGAAAAGGCTGCGGAGTTAGTTCGCGGTTCGCGTGCTTCGAGCAGCGGTAAGCGGTGATGCTTGCTCCTCGTCGAGTGCCCCAGGTCTCGCTTTTGAGACCTGGGGTCGGATGGCGCTTGACTGCACCGCACGAAATCACGCCGTCGCGGATCTACTCGGCCTCCATTTGACTGCTTAAATAGCGCTCGTACCCAATTTCCTTGATCAGGCTCAGCTGCGCTTCCGCCCAGTCGGCGTGTTCTTCTTCGTCCTTCAGATTCGCGGCAAACAAGTCGGCGCTTCCATTGTCGCCTTCGGCCCGCGCCAGCGCCACTGCTTCGTTGTAGGATTTCACCGCGTCGAGTTCGCCTTCCAGATCGTCCGTCAGTTGTTCCTTCACCGTCTTCCCAATCTTGAATTGCGAAGGATAAGCCAGGTTCGGAGTGCCATCCAGGAAGAGAATGCGCTCAATCAGCCGTTCCGCATGCTTCATTTCCATGATCGACAGCTTTTTGGTGTACTTGGCAAGCTTCTCGAACTTCCAGTTTTCGCACATCTCGCCATGAACAAAATACTGGCTGAGCGCCGTGAGCTCTTCGTGCAGAGCCTGATTCAGAGCAGCAATTACTTTGTCGTTTCCCTTCATTTTGCGAATCCTCCAGTGCAATCCCAAACTGCGGAACCGAGAATTTTAGCACTGTCATGCAGGTTCAGCCTGTATGCTGTGCAACGCGATAAAAGGCGAGTGCCACAGCTGGCGTTGAATGAAAATCCTGGCAGACAGTCCAGGTCTGGGGACGGAAACCGGGTGCCCAAAAGCGTGTCAAGACAATGCCCCCGATCTATCTCCTCAACCTCGTATGCAGTGCACCCCCGCTGGCGCTGGTAAGCGTGCAGTTTCCCGTCTGATCGCACCGGTAATGGATGCGCAGGGGAAGGTTGCGTCCTTTCAGCGCATTGGCCTCCGCGCCTGTCTTATCAATGGAAAAAGCCTTTTCCCCCCTCGTTGCAATGATTCCCGTGGAGGCGTCGTAGTCCATGATTACATCGTCTCCTTCGATGAAAAACAACTGGGTGTTGGGCGCGGGTTTCGTGACCTTTTTCCTCCGCGCCTCCGATGTTTCAGAAGGCGGGTGCGTTGCGGCCGCATGGGTCTCCGTCAGGCGTTTCATCATGGCATCCTGCTCGGCAACGGATGGAAAGTCGGTGGAGAAACTCCAATTCGTCGTATTTTCATAGGATTCCCTTGAGCAGGGGAGACTGCCCTGGGAGCTGATGGATTCAATTTGTCCTTCCGGCCCAATTTGATTCTGGAAGATGTCCTTGCCTCTCTCCCGCGCAGCTTCCTGAGTCTCCAGTTGAGCAAAATCGATCCCTTGCGCGACCTGGTTGTCTGGGGCTTTCCCCCCTGCATCTGTCTTCCCGGCCGGGGGCTCCGGATTGGATGCAGCCAGAGCAACGGGATTTCTGGGATCGAATCGTAATACGATCTCCTTGCCGCATAACACAAAGCCCTGGGAATCCTGCAGATGGATTTCGACGGAAAGAGGGTGCGGCGAATTGCCGGCCGCAAGGGAAAATCCCGCCATCTGTTCTTGATAACTGGGCTCGATGGTCAGCCGGTATTGAAGTTTCTTATCCCACTTGGTAAACAGGCGACCCCGTAAACCGGCCCCGCCGTTGGTGACCGGCCCCAAATCGTATGGCCCAGTGGGGCTGCCCAGGTTCCAGGAAATGACGATTCCAGCCAGAATCCCCAGTCCCACGCCCACAGTGGCATAGAAGTTAGGCGGGCTCGACAGAAACTTCTGAATGCGCGGTATCCACACCTCAAGGAATGGGGACTGGCTTTCTGGCGGTACATCGGTGAAGTTTCTGCGGTCTGCGGCCGATTTCTCACCGGAAGTTGCCGACGGCTCTGCATCCGCGACTGCGCCGGAGGATTCCTGCGATTCCCCTTCCGCAGCCGTGGCAGGGGGATTCTGCGGTTCCGGCTCCGCCCCCGGTTCCGGGAACACAAGCTCTGACTGATCCTCATGCGTGATCTTGCTATGCCAACCGTCGCCTTCGGGTTCCTGCTCGTCCGCGTCCGTCATGCTGTGGGGATATTGTTCGTCCGAATCCGTCATCTCGACACACCCTGTTCCGGCTGCTTAAGCTCCAATTCGGTGAATGACCTTGACTAAACCATTTGCATGGCAGGGTCACAAGAATAACCGCCGCTGCGATACAGCGGTTCTCTAATTGCAATACCCCAAAGCCACGACTGTCGAGTGGCTCCTTCCTTTTTGGGGCACCCGGCAACAGTTTTTTGCCGCTGCGGCAGAAGAAAACTCACCTTGCACGCCGTCAGAAACTCCGCGGGAATTGGAGAACCCTTCGGCTATCGTGAAAGTCGCCGGCCACCGACCCAGCCTTTCACGATAGAGATCGACGCTTGTTGCAGCGATTCGCTGACTCTCGCTTCAGCCGCGCTGGAACATCCCAGCGCCATCCACGCCCGGCAGCCCCTTCGCTATCAAGCCAGCGTGGTCTATTTCTTCAGTCTCGCGTGCAGAACGCCAGTGCCCGCGCGCATCAGAGTGCAGGCCGAGGTCGTCTGGTCGCACCGGTAATGGAAATATGCGGGATAATCCTGCCATTTGGCCGTATTGCCATCTCCCCCTGGCTTCTCGACCAGAAAAATCTTTCCCGCCCTCGTTTCGATCATTCCCCCCTGGACGTCATAATCCACAATTGCATCGTCCCCTTCGATGAAGACCGCCATGGATCTTGTCGCCGGTTTGTAGGCCGCTCTTTTGCGAACAGCGGGTTTCTGAGCGAGTGAGCGGGTTGTGTCAGCCTGTCGTGTCTCCGTCTCGCGTTTCAGCAGGTCAGCCTGCTCGTCCAAGGTTGGAAAATCGGGCAGGAAAATCCAGAAAGCCGTACTTTGATAGGCTTGCGCCGGGCAGGGAATGACCCCTTGAGAACTTATGGATGCAATCTGTCCATCCGGGCCAATATCGTTCTGGAAGATGTCCTTGCCATGCTCTCGCTCCTGTTCCTGGGCTTCCAGCCGATCAAGATCGGCGCTGTGATCGCTCCGCTTCTTTCCCTTGGTTTTTGCCGGCTTGGCTGCGGCAAGCTCCGCCGCTTTCCTGGCGTCGTATTTCAATAGGACCTGCTGACTGCACAACACAACGCCATCCGCATTCTTGAGTTGGATTTCGATAGAAAGCGGGCGCGGCGGCTCGCTTACCGCAAGCGCAAACCCTGCCTGTTGCGCTGGTTGGCCGGGTTCGATCGTCAAGTGGTATCCGAGTCCTCCATCCCATTTTGTTGTGAGATGGCCTCTCAATCCGACCGTGCTGGAATCCACCCATTCCATATCTCTCGGTTCGCTCGACACGGTTGGTTCTTGCACCGCAGCCGGTTCGGGTGCCGGGGCTGGCCGGTTTTGCTGCCAGGTAATGGCCGCCCCGATGCCAACCAGAATCCCAAGCCCCACGCCTGCCGCCACATACAGAAGGGCGCGGCTCGCAGCGGGTTGTGGACGCTGAACGATAGGAGGTTGCTGCTGTTCGCCGTTCTTCGCGCCGAGATTGTCTTGTGGGTTCTCGTCCGCCATTTCGCTTTTGAGGTGTGGCAGTTCCGCATCCGGCTTTAGGTCGAAGAGATAATGCAGGTCTGCGTCGGCTTTTTCGCCGCCAGAATCTTGCGCGCCCGCGTCCGTTATCTCAGCGCTGGGTGGTTGCGCTTCGGCGTCCGGTTTTTTGTAGGTGAAGTCTTGCAGGAACGCGTCCATCTTCTCGCCGCCGGAATCTTGCGCGCCCGCGTCGGCTAACTCGGCGGTGGGTTGTTGCCGTTCAGCATCCGATTCTGTTTCCGTGGCGGAGAAATTCTGCGGGTTCGCGTCTGCTTTCTCGCCACCGGGATTTTGCACGTTCGCGTCGGTGATTTCGCCGTTGCGATCTTGCCCGTCGGCATCCGTCATCAGGAGGCACCCTTTCCCGGTCGTCTGAAATGCTTCTTAGAGGTCAATCAAATTGGACCACGCATCGCCTTCGGTGAAAACATCAATCTTTCACGGTGGATATCTTCCGTAACTGGCTGAGGCGGGGGGACCTCCGGCCGCGACCTGCCTGAAACATCCTGCCTAGCTATTCCCGTCCAGCACATCCCTGAGCGCAAAGCTGGTTTCCAGCCGTGTAACTCCAGGCAAGCGGGAAAGCTCATTCTGGTGGAGGCGTCCGTAGTCGTCGATATCCGCCACGCGCACCACCAGCATGTAGTCGTACTGTCCGGCCATCAGGTGACAGCTCACAATTCCTCTTGTCCGGCGGATGGCGGCCTCGAACGCCGCCAATACCGGCGCCGATTGACGTTCCAGGCTGACGCGGATGAAGACGGTCATGCGCCGGCCCAGCAGGCGACCGTCAATCTGGGCGTGGTAGCCGCGGATGGCTCCAGCCTTCTCCAGCGCCAGGATGCGCCGCGAGGCCGCCGAGGCCGACAGTCCCACCGCCTCGCCTACCTCGTAGTTAGTGGCTCGTCCGTGCCGTTCCAGGTGGAGCAGAATGGCCGCGTCCAGATCGTCGAGCGCACCTGCCGCGCTTTCCATCCCGTCTTCGGGCAAGACTGCACCCGATTCTTGCGCCAAGATGCCATTTTTGTCACGTTTTATTCCCATATCGATCTTTTACCACGAACTTTGCACACATTGGAAGTGATTTGAGCCGTACGATTCTTGGCAGTTGGAATGTCGAAAGTGGAGCTGCGCCGAACCCAACCTTCCCGGTGAGCATCCAACCCAGCGAGGAGCAAGCCATGATTGTCGGTGTTCCCAAAGAGATAAAGGATCAGGAAGCGCGCGTGGGCGTAACCCCGGCAGGCGTAAAGGCACTTACCGAGGCCGGCCACACGGTGCTGGTGGAAACCCAGGCTGGCGAGCAGTCGGGCTTTCCGGATGCGGACTACCAGAGCGCCGGCGCTGAGATTGTCGGCGAGGCCGGTTATGTCTGGGGCAAATCCGAGATCGTGGTCAAAGTCAAGGAGCCCATCGAGAAGGAGTACGTCTTTTTTCGCGAGGGCCTGGTGCTCTTCACCTATCTGCACCTGGCGCCGGTGCGCGAACTGACTGACAAGCTCCTCGAATCGAAGATCATCGGCATCGCCTATGAAACCGTCCGTGACCCCCGGGGCACGCTGCCGCTGCTTACGCCCATGAGCGAAGTGGCGGGCAGGATGAGTGTCCAGGTGGGCGCAACCTATCTGGAAAAGGAGCGCGGCGGACGCGGCATTCTGCTGGGAGGCGTGCCGGGTGTCCCGCCGGCGCACGTCTGCATCATCGGCGGAGGCACAGTGGGCTCCAATGCGGCCCGTATCGCGCTCGGTTTTGGCGCCAAGGTCACGCTGATCGACGTAAATTTGAACCGCCTCCGCGAACTGGACGATATCTTCAGCGGCCGTCTCTACACCCTGGCCTCAAACAGCTACAACCTGGCACAGGCTACAAGAGAGGCAGATCTGGTGATCGGCGGAGTGTTGATTCCCGGCACAACGGCTCCCAGAATCGTAACCCGCGCCATGGTGTCCCAGATGAAGAAGGGCGCGGTCATTGTGGACGTGGCCATCGATCAGGGCGGTTGTGTTGAGACGGCGCGGCCCACGTCGCACTCCAACCCCAGCTACGTCGTGGATGGCGTGGTGCACTACTGCGTCACCAACATGCCCGGCGCGGTGCCGCACACCTCCACGCTGGCTCTGACCAACTCGACCTTTCCCTACCTGTTACGCCTGGCCAATTTGGGCGCGCGCGAGGCGCTCAGGCAGGACGCGGGTCTTGCCGAAGGACTGAATACCTGGCTGGGCGTGCTCACCCATCGCGGCGTGGCCGAGAGCCAGCAGCGGTCCTGGACGGCGGCAAACGTGATTGCGTAAGCACACATGCCGTAGAATGATGCTTCGAATGGAGGCATCATGGAACGGCGTCAGTTTCTAGCGACATCGGTTGCGGCTTCAGCTTTTGCAGTTGCGGGCAATGTTGCAGCCCCGGCACAAACGGTCCCTGCCCCTGCGGTTTCGGGCCGCGAGTTCTATCAATTGCGCCGCTATACCCTCCAGCAAGGGCCGCAGACGAAAGTGACCGAGAGCTACTTCGGCGATGCGCTTATCCCGGCCCTGACCCGCTTGGGGCTTGGCCCGATTGGCGCCTTCCGGCTCGACATTGGTCCCGATACCCCGGCGTTTTACCTGCTGATTCCGGGTCCTTCCGTCGAAGCCCTCGCCGGGTTGGATCTGCATCTTGCTCAGGATGCCGATTTCCTGAAAGTTGCGGATCCATTCTGGAATGCAACCGCGGCGACGCCCGCGTTTCAACGGATCGAGAGCTCTCTTCTGGCAGCGTTTCAAGGCTGGCCGAAGCTGACGCTGCCGGCGCAATCCGCCACCAGGGGCAAGCGCATCTTCCAACTGCGCACCTACGAAAGCCCCAGCAATGGGGACCACGTCCGCAAGGTGGAGATGTTTCATGCGGGCGAGTTTGAAATCTTCACAAAGGCCGGATTTCATCCGGTGTTCTTCGGCGATACGTTGATTGGCGCGCGCATGCCGAACCTGACTTACATGCTCAGCTTCAACGACATGGCTGAGCTGGAAGCGAAATGGGACGTCTTCCGCAACGATCCGGCATGGAAGAAGCTCTCCACCAGTCCCCGCTACAGTTCCGATCAGCTTGTCACGAACATAGCCAACCTGATGCTGAGCCCGTTGGCGTGCTCGCAAATCTGAGCGGGAATCCGCTCAGCCCCTGGGAAGCGCTGGGCTTGCGGGCCAGCGGCATAACGTGCGCCGGTCCCGACTCCTGCATCGTGAATCCCTGACTGCCGTTCGCGAACCGCTCTATAATCGCCGCATGTCGTTCCTCGGCGATCCTCGACGCCGGTCGGTGGCCATGCTTGCGGGCGGGGTGCTGCTGTTCCTCGCCTTGCTCGGCGCGCTCCAGGCATTCAACACCTCCAATATCCGCTTTCTCAATCCTGAGACATCGGGTGAGACGCTGGCCTTTACCGGCCTCACTGTGCTGGTGTTCCTGTTGCTCATGGTGCTGCTCATGCTGCTGCTCAGGAACATCCTCAAGCTATATGCGGACCAGAGCAGCAGCGCCCTGGGCTCTCGACTGCGCACGCGCATGGTGTTGGGCGCGGCCTTGATCGCGCTCACGCCCGCGGTCTTCATGTTCCTGTTCAGTTTTCAACTCATGAACCGTTCCATCGACCGCTGGTTCTCGCAGCCCACCTCGGAGCTGCGCGAGGACTCGACACGCGTGGTGCTGGAGCTGGCGCATTATGTAACCAGCAATGCGCGTGTTGAAGCGGAATCCATTGCGGCTTCCGGTGCTCCGGACCAGGATCTGCTCGTACTCCAGGACGAACTTGTCCGGCACCGCATCACCCTGGCCGGCGGTTTTGCCGCGGTCTACGGCAAGGATTCGAAGATGCTGGCCAGCTTTCAGGCTCCGCCGGAGTCGAGCCGCGCAAGCCTGTATCCCTGGTTGAATGAAGGCGAGCAGGATGCCGCCGTGCCGCTCGTTGGCCGTTTCTCGGCAAATCTGTTGGCCGTGGCCCAGCGCAGCGACGAGCCGGTGCTCGGCGTTGCGGGCGAGGAATATGCACTGGGCATGGCTGGGACCGGCTCAGGGAAGATCGTGGTAGTCGCGCTCCCCATGCCTCAGGGGCTCAGCCAGACTGCCGTGCGCATCCGCTCGGGCGCTGCCGCCTACTGGGAGCTTTTCCGTTCGCGCAACCGCCTCCGCACCACCTTTTTCCTGCTGCTGTTGCTTATTACGGTGTTTGTGTTCTTTTCCAGCGTATGGTTGGCCCTGTTTCTCTCCAAGCAGATCACCCGTCCGGTCGAGGCCCTGGCCGACGCCATGGACGAGATTGCCACAGGCAAGTACGACCATCGCGTGGAGGTGATCGCCACCGCGGAAATGGGCGATCTGGTTCGCTCGTTCAACCACATGGCTGCGGATCTTGAGGCCAGCCGGCACCTGGCCGAAAGCTCCTCGGCGCAGTTGACCGCGGCCAACCTGGCCATCGAGGAACGCCGCCGCGAGTTGGAGACGATCGTGGAGACGATTCCCTCGGGCGTGGTCACCCTGGACGGGGCGGGAGTGGTGCTCCAGTCCAATCGCGCTTTTGCCGCGTTGATGGGACATCGCGAGGACTTGGGCCTGTGCGGCGAGAAAATCGAGAATCTGCTGCCCGCCGACTGTGCGGAAGATCTGGCCGGCGTAATCCGGCGCGGCCAGCGCATGGGCGCGGCTTCCACTGAAATCGAATTCCATGCCCGCGGCCGCACCATCCATCTGGCCGTGACCAGCGCGCGGCTTGAGCTTTTCCACGGCCAGCCGGGTACTGTCCTGGTGGTTGAAGACACCACCGAGCTGTTGCGCGCGCAGCGGCAGTTGGCGTGGAAGGAGGTGGCGCAGCGTGTGGCCCACGAGATCAAAAACCCGCTCACGCCCATCGCTCTCTCCGCCGAGCGCATTGCCAAGCATCTTGACCGCGGCCAGTTGGATTCGCCGGCTGTGATCCGCAAGTGCAGCGAGGTAATCCTGGGCTGCGTGGGTACGTTGCGCACGCTGGTTGACCAGTTCTCGGCGCTGGCGCAGTTTCCCGCGCCCCAGCCCCGTGCCTGCGACATGAATAAAGTGGCTGAAGAAGCGCTGGCGATGTTTGCCGGCCGGCTTGACCGCATCACGGTGCAGTGGGACCTTGAGCCGGGGTTGCCTCCCGTGCTGGCCGATCCTGAGGCCATCCGACGCGCCATCGCCAATCTCATTGACAACGCCGCCGAAGCCATGCAGGGCAGCCTGTTGCGCGTGCTCGGCATTCATAGTTCGCTCAGCGAGGATGGCGCGGCGGTCGAGCTCGCCATTTCCGACACCGGCCACGGCCTCACCGATGAGATTCGCGAGCGGCTGTTTCTGCCCTTCTACTCCACCAAGCAGCGCGGAACAGGGTTGGGCCTGTCCATCGCTGCCAAAATCGTACAGGAGCATGGCGGTTCACTGCGCGCTGAGGCCAATAGTCCCAAAGGCGCGCGCTTTCTGTTGCGTCTTCCCCTCATGGATACCGGCCCCAGCGCGCAGTTGGCTCCGGCAACGGACGAGGCTGACAACGCTGCGCCGCTCAAGGGAATGAACGTATGAATCACATTCTTGTGGTGGACGACGAAGCGGAGATTCGCACCTCGCTGGAAGAGATTCTGCGCGAGGAGGGTTACGGCGTGGCCAGCGCGGCCACCGGCGCCGAGGCAATGACGCTGTTGCAGGATGCTCCCTATGACGTGGTCCTGCTCGACATCTGGCTTCCCGACCGCGACGGGCTCGATGTGTTGGCCGACATGATGCACCAGTTAGCCGCGGAGATGCGGCCCGAAGTGGTCATTATCAGCGGCCACGGAACCATCGAGACCGCCGTGAAGGCCACCAAGCTGGGCGCATACGACTTTCTTGAGAAGCCGCTCTCTCTCGATCGCACCCTCATCGTACTCAAGAACGCTGTCGAGGCACGGCGGTTGCGCTCTGAGAACCTCGAATTCAAGCGCCAGTTCAGCGTAGGCTCGGTCCTCACCGGCGAAAGCGTTCCGGCGAAGGCGCTGCGTCAGCAGATTCGGCTCATGGCGCCAACCAACGGCCGGGTGCTGATTTACGGCGAGTCGGGCACCGGCAAGGAACTGATTGCCCGCGCCATTCACGCCGAGAGTCTGCGCCGCGACCGCGTCTTCGTCGAGCTCAACTGCGCGGCCATCCCCGAGGCGCATATCGAGGCCGAACTCTTCGGTTATCGCCACGGCGCCCAGCCCGGCGGTCCCGTGGAACAGCGCGGCACCCTGGAGCGCGCCGACGGGGGAACGCTCTTCCTCGACGAAGTGGGCGACATGAGCCTGAAGACCCAGGCCAAGGTGCTCTCAGCCCTGGATGACCAACTCTTCACGCCCGTGGGCGGCACGCAGCCCTTGCGCGTGGACGTGCGTCTGATTGCCTCCACCAACAAGGATCTTGAAGAGGAGATCGCCAAGGGCAACTTCCGTGAGGATCTCTTCTACCGGCTCAACGTCGTCCCATTCGCCGTGCCGCCGCTGCGCGAGCGTACGCAGGATATTCCGCTCCTCGTGCGCGAGTTTCTGGCCGAGTTCGGCCGTCAGTATGGCCGCCCGCGCATGGAGATCAGCGAAGACGCTCTGGCCACGCTGGCCCAGTACCACTGGCCGGGCAATGTGCGCGAACTGAAGAATGTCGTCGAGCGGGTGCTCATCCTCAATCCCCGTACCCTGCGCATCGAGCGCAAGCATCTGCCGCCGCTCACCCACAAGGCCGGCACTCGCTCCACTGAAGAGTTTTCCACGCTGCAACAGGCACGCGACGCCTACGAGCGCGAATACATCCTCAAGAAGATTGAAGAAGCCCGCAACAACATCAGCCACGCCGCCGAGTTACTCGGCCTCGAGCGCAGCCATCTCTACCGCAAAATGAAAGCCCTCGGCATCAGCGTGCGCGAGTAGGAAACAGTGGGCGAAATCCACGTCCCAAAGTCGAGACCCTGGCCACGCATTCCTGTGATCCAGGGTTGAGATGGGAACCCGTCTGCTTCCATTCCAGCTATAATTTGTGGTCCAACGGGAGGCTTGGATGACGAAGCAGGTAGCAACTCTGGCAGTATGGGTTCTTTCGCTGCCCTTGGCATGGGCACAACAACCGGCGATCGGTGACAACGCCTGCGCGAAACTTGTGAGCCTCTCGCTCCCAACAGCGAAGATCGTCTCCGCGCAAATGGTCGCGGCCGGCGTATTCACACCGCCCGGAACCACGCAGCTTAATCCGGCGGAGAAGGCGATATACGCGGGAGTGCCGGCCTTCTGCCGAGTAGTGCTGATGGATACTCCGACGGCCGATTCTGCCATTCCTATTGAGGTCTGGATGCCGGCTAGGGGATGGAATGGAAAGTTTCGCGGCATGGGGAATGGAGGCTTTGCGGGGAGCATCGATTACGGTGGCCTCGCCGTGGCGGTGACCGAAGGTTATTCCGGCGGCGCTACGGATACCGGCCACTCCGGCGCGGCTTACGACGCAAGCTGGGCCCTGGGTCATCCTGAGAAGGTGATTGACTACGGTTATCGGGCCATTCACGAGATGACCGTGAAGTCGAAAGCGATTGTCGAGGCTTACTACGCAGAGCCGGCCAAACGAAACTACTTCGCCGGCTGTTCCAACGGCGGGCGCGAAGCGCTGATGGAAGCGCAGCGGTATCCAGCTGACTACGACGGAATCATCTCCGGGGCGCCGAGCTACAACGCCACTCATGTAATCAGCAACTTTCTTTATAACTCTCGTGCGCTTACCTTGGACCCTGGGGACTACATTCCGTCCGCAAAGCTGTCCGCGATTCATGACGCTGTGCTGGCTGCGTGCGATGGCGCGGACGGGGTTGCTGACGGCGTGATTAACGATCCGCGCAATTGCCACTTCATTCCGGCTACGCTGGTGTGCAAAGGTCCTGAAACCGACACTTGCCTGACCGCAAAGCAGGCGCACACGCTCGACGTCCTGTATGCGGGCGGCCATGACTCGAAGGGCAACCTTATCCTCCCGGGCTATCTGCCCGGCTCGGAGTTGGGAGCAAATGGATGGGGTCCATGGATTGTTGGACCTGCTCCGGGACAAAGCGGGATTTCCGTTTTTGCCCTGCAATACTTTACGAATATGGTCTACGAAAAGCGGGATTGGGATTACAAGAAGGCCGTGATTGACGATGCGCTGAAGGCCGCGGTAGAGAAGACCGCTCATGCCCTTGACGCCACCGATCCAAACCTGCGGCCCTTTGCCGCGCGAGGGGGCAAGCTGATCCTCTATCACGGCTGGAACGATCCAACCTACTCCGCACTGAACACTGTCAACTACTACAACGATGTCCGCAAGGTGACTGGACCCAGGGAGACGGACTCCTTCGTTCGGTTGTATCTCGTTCCCGGCATGCAGCACTGCGGCTTTGGCCCGGGTGCCTGGTACTTCGACCAGGCGGGACTGCCTCCCGCGGCCCTGCCTGACGATGCGCGGCACGATATAAACCTGGCATTGGAGGCGTGGGTTGAGAAGGGCTTGGCGCCGGAGAGCATGATCGCGGCCAAATTTGCCGAGAAAGAACCCTTTACGCAGGTTCTGATGACGCGGCCGGTCTGCGCTTTTCCCTTGGAAGTAAGATACAACGGGACCGGCGACACGAACGATGCGGCGAATTTCACATGCGCCAGTGCGGCCAGATGAATTAGGTGCATTTGAGTTTCGTGCATCCCACCCTTGCGATAGAAAAAAGCGCAAGGATGGGGCAAACCTATGCAACAGCGAGGCCGTCTCTTCGGGGGCGGCCTCGCTGCGGTGACCAGCACGCCCTGGCCGGGCTTTACTTCCATGACCGGCTATCTTTATGCCGCCGACGGCACACGCGTAGCCAAGGGTACAATTTCAATCATGAGCTGCGACCCCACGGCCAGCGGTTTCCAGACGGTGACCGACTACGCGCTCGGGTTGGGCAACCAGCAGGTGACGGAGGTGGGGGTCAACGGCAGCAGCCTGGCCTGGCAGCACACCAATGTGTGGACCCCGGGGGGTCAATTGATT
>Ga0181520_10001153_pt1 | contig 55236 bp, 73 predicted proteins | sample PEATcosm2014_Bin_29_FD_132451 | JGI IMG/M metagenome (GOLD analysis project Ga0181520, IMG submission 132451) | Peatland microbial communities from MTU Mesocosm Facility, Houghton, MI, USA - PEATcosm2014_Bin02_30_metaG | ecosystem: Environmental > Terrestrial > Soil > Wetlands > Peat | place... | reverse complement strand
CTACTGGGTGCCGTTGCCATGCCGATGGAACCATGAACATTGAGTGCCCTGTTCACCGCAATGGAATTGTTGCATCAATTGGAATTATGGGGTTATAGGAGAACGCAATGACTATTTGTCCTGATTGTGGTACGCGACAGCATTACGTATGTAACCCAAAGCGGAAAAATCCAGACTTTAGCTATCGCATTGACGGCATGTTCGCGCTCATCCTGCCCGAGTCGCCCGCTGGCGAGAAAGCAATGCCTGAGTTGATGGCAATGACGGATGGGACCGCGAAAGTGTTCGCCACGCAGCTACAGGCGCTCAAGGCCGATCTACACCGCGCTGGATACACCATTCGCAAGCGGTCGACACGTAAGACGTGCAGCAAGGCTGATATTGAGCATCTTTTTGGGCAACTTCAGGCCAATTAACCGGTTTAGTGCAATATCGCACATTTTGGAGGATTTATGTCCATTTCAACCGCGAAAGCGAAGCTCTACAAGACAGCTTGGATCATCGCCTCACACCGCGCAGCTTGCGTCTGGGCAGTCCTACGCTCCAAACAGATGAACGGAAAGCAGGTAGCAGCATGACCAACGAATACATCGACATGATGAAGGCGCAAGGCTGGAAGGTGTACTATCGCCCCGCTAAAGGCACGTTCAAGGGCGAATACTGCTACGTGACCGATGGAACCAACATTGCCTACGCGCAATGGAGCGATGGCCGGCCATCCGTCAGCACCGTCCACATGCCAAACAGACAGACCGGCACCGGCTTTCAATTCGCCGACCGCATCACCGCTGAAACGGTCAGCAAGGCTATGTCCACCCTGGCTCCGTCATGGGCGCGTCAGGCGGATGTGTCCAGCGTCCACAAGTACAAGAATTGGGAAGCCTTCCACAAAGCCAACAGCTTCAACTCGGAACTGGTCGAAGCTTAGTGCAATATCGCACCTGTCTAACCAGGAAACCTCGGTAGCAGCTTAACCGCAGTACCCACCCAGAAAGGGAATCATGGAACTCACCACCACATTAAATCTGCTACACAAAGCCCATGCCTGTGCGCCACGATACAAAGTTCTGCTCACAGCGCTGGGAACTAACTATCCACCAGACAGACCCATCAATCTGCTTACTATTCTCAACCTCAATGGCTTGGATGATGCGCTGTGGGCTCTATGCGCAACTGCCGAGAATTGCGATAAAGTAGCGCGCCTAATGGCCGCAGATTTTGCCGGCCAAGTTTTGCCCATTTGGCAGCAATACTCAGACGATAAACGCCCCGCATCGGCAATCAAAGCCGCACGAGACTTTGCCAATGGGCTTATCACGGCTGCTGCGAGGGATGCTGCGGGGGCTGCTGCGGGGGCTGCTGCGAGGGATGCTGCGGGGGCTGCTGCGAGGGCTGCTGCGGGGGCTGCTGCGGGGGGTGCTGCGAGGGACAAACAGAAAGAAATCTTTATAGCATATCTCCAGCCCGAGGTAATCTAATGGCACAAAAACAACAGCTTGATGCCGACCACGAGTACTTTACCGTAAAGCAAACGGCAGCGTACTTGCAAGTGTCCGAACGCACCATCCATACTTACATCAAAACCGGCCGGCTGGAATACTCGCAGCCTGTACGTCGGGGTGCAATCCGCATCAGCAAGACGGCAATCGACAATCTCATGGAAGGCAAGAAGCCGTGATTTGGTGCAATCTTGCACCGAAGAAAAGGGGAAAACCAGATGCCCACGTTGTATAGTCGTATTCCCATCGAAATCATCGACCGCCTGGCGCAGGAAGCGCAAGACAAGGCCGATGCAGAGCGCGCCACCTATGGCCGACTGGATTGCGTGGCCGACCACCTGGCGCATGAGGCCAGCGAGTACCGCCGGGCCGTGGATATGCAAATCGCAGATGACCTGGACATGCAGATGGGCGGAATGGCTTTGGTGGATGAAACCGCACCGGCTACTCCGTCTGACCCGCCACGTTGCTTCCGCGGACTAGCACTTACGGCTCTTTTCTCGCTGCCGGTATGTGCAATCGTTGCATGGCTCATTTGGAGGGCGCTATGACCCGCCAGCAAGCGGCGTGGCACCACCGCCCGTACGATGTGGATGCGGAAGACTCCTTTTATGACCATGAGAGCGTGAAAGAGTACCCGTTTACCAACATTCTCGGCAATACTCAAAACGTGAGTCACCGTCGGATAGATAACACAACCATTTTTTGTGCCATCACGCTCATTCTTTGGGTGTTGGCAATGATCTTCTGATCTCTCCACAACCCACCCAAGCTGACGGCATGGAAAACCATGCTGAGCTATCGGGTGCTCGTCCACTAATCCACGCAGTCGATGTTCCCTCCCAAAAACCAAGAGGCCCAACCGTAAGGAAGGGCCTCTAAGCCGGAAGAGAAAGGGAAACGGTGCGGGGCTCCATCAAGTGTTGTTCAGGCAAAAGATGGACGAGGTTTGGGACCAGAACCCCGCACTTGAAGTATAACCGTTCTTCATGCTAGGATGCAATTGTTCAGGTAAAAGATTGCGACAATCTCTGACAATTCGGTTCTCGTCAAGGTTCCCGCTTTCGTGCGCCTGGGCCACGTCTCTGCATGGCATTGCATCCCGGAGAGGGCACAACGTGTACAGGATGAGAGCGGCTGTCCAGTGTCTAATAAACAATCACCAGAGTTTGAGCCGAGCAAATGCAGCCCCGGTGTCGATGATGGCCTTGTCGCCGCGCCGCCAGGGTCACGGGGATCGGCAAATCAGCAGGTAAGGGTTCCCCTACTGAGAGGCGGGGCTTTCCGGGTTCAGGTGACCACTTCCTTCCCGGTCCGTTATGAGACGTACCAAGAACCCATAGAACTGCGCTGGTTGGCTCCGATGATTAACTCCACCAGATGCAGGGACTACAGGTCTCTACGGGGAAAGTGGGAAGTGTATCTGAAAGGGAAACGATGAGCGACTTACTTGACATGGATTACATCAACAGTCTTCCTCAGCCGATCTACGGGCGCATGTTGGGTGATAAAAACAATTGGTGGCCCGTGATTGATTTCGAGGTCGGAACCGGCTTGATGCATATCGACGTGTGCGGTAAATCACAGCTAACACATGTGCGCGAGTTTGCCTCGTTTATGGATATCTGCGAACGGAAATATCAATCAGATGCTTTATATTCGGACGCCACACAAGAGGATCGTGTTTGTATCTAAGAAGCAAAGACAGAGAGGAGAAAAATGGAGATTTACGTTGCAAGTAGCTGGCGGAATGATTACCAACCGGGGGCGGTGAGACGGTTGCGCGAGTTGGGGCATGAGGTATATGACTTTCGCGGCTGTGATACCGGATGGGGAAGCGCAACAGATAGAGTTGGAATCCCCGGAGGATTCTCTTGGTCGAACGTAGATCCCGATTGGAAGAGTTGGTCCAATGACGTTCCGCGCTATCTTCGCGGACTTGAACATCCACGTGCCATTGAAGGCTACAACCGAGACATGAACGCTCTCAAAAGGGCTGACGCCTGTATCCTCGTGAATCCCTGCGGTCAATCGGCACACGCCGAGCTTGGGTGGGCTGCTGGAGCCGGTAAGCTCACCGCTGCTTGGTGTCCAGAGATTCGAGAACCCGATTTAATGCTCAAGATGGCAGGACACATAACCGACCGCTGGGAATCCATCGAGCTATGGTTAAGGGTTCCACTCGATTTGTAAATCGGTGCAATCTTTCACTAAATAACCACACATGCAGGGAATGTCAACGTTGGCACTAAGGTGTATGAAGAGAAAGGGTGAAATGCCTGACGTAATAATCATCGACCGATGGAAGATCGTTTACGACTGCGTGAAGGAGCGTGGCTCATACAGCACTGGAAAAGGGTTGTACAACGACAATCACGTTAAGAAGCTGATCGAGGAAGTTAGCCGACTAGAAGCGGGTTTGATAGCTGCGGCAATGTCGCTCGAAACAATCCACGAGCAGGCGGGGCGGGATGAATTCCTGATCCATATGCTTCAGGTGCGCGGCTATGCCAACAGCCGGGCGACAGTAGCTCGTGCGGCTTTGACAGACACCAGAAAGGAAGAACGATGAAGCCTGAGTTGATTTTCCGGAGGGCAAATGAGGACAGTTTCAAGTATTGCTTCGGAATTAACCTCGCCTTTGGCAAGGCTGGTCTAATCTTCGAGGTAATGTTTTTGTTTTGGGGTTTCCAAGTCAACTGGCTGAAAGCGAACTTCTATTGCGAGTAGGCTTCCGGTGTGTGTTGGAGGATGAAATAAAAAGTGGAATAATTTGTGCTCGATTTTACAATTTATTCAACAGAATCTCCAGAATGTCGTTGATGGCTTCCCCGGAGGTCGCCATCTCAGTCGTGTACGCTAGCGGTCTGTATCCCGCTTTAACCGCAGAGTTCTGCTTGGCGCAGTCTCTAGCCTGCCCAACCCCCCGTGAATGTCCTCCGCGAGTCCAGGTGCCTCCCTGTATCTCTATGGCGAGGTCCTTTACGACAAAATCCCATCGCCATTTCCGGCCGGAGACTAAATAAACTTCACGCTCGAATGGAATGCCGTGGGCTCGGAGATGCAAAGCGAGTGTTTCCTCGCCGACGCTGCCAGCTTTAGGAATTAGCATCTTTCCTCTTTCGGATCGCATTGCGGCTGGTGACCGCTCTAAAGCCGTCCTCGAATTCAATCAGACACGAGTTCATGGTTCCACGAAAAATGACCCGGAAGAACTGACCTTTCCGCCCCATCCGGTTCCATGCGTAGAAATATGGGTATTCCATCAGAACCCCTTCACAACCAAAATCGGCCGGTCTGGTCGCAGCATCTTGATTCCCTGCCCGTGATCGCTGATAAGATGACAGCGCCAGCACTGCCAGGTCAGCCATTGGCCGTCAGGTCCGTCTTCCGTCTCTCTCCAGCCGAATCTAGCCTTAGCTCTCCCATGCGCCAGATGGCCTCTGTGCCACAGATCGCCGTCAAGTGGTAGGATAGCCTGTCCTGAGCACTCGGAGTGTATCTGGGATTCGCAGATGCCGTGAGCGCGATCTCTGGCAGCGATGCGAGTCTGTTCTTTCTCGGCTTTGCTGGGCTCACCTTTGCGCAGGGTCTTGCGGATGGGATTCAGTCTAGTTCTCTTCATCGTGCTCCTGATTGAAATCTATAGCATAGGCCAGCAACTGGCCGGCTCGGTCTTCAATATCCAACTTTTTCCCAATCCACGAAAGAAACTGATCTACTTCTGCGTATTCACTCGCAGAATAGGTCAACCTGAGCGTCCTTCGTCCCTCCAAGGCTTGTCCATGCTCCTTGGTGAGCTTGGCTGCAAACTGCTCTTCAGAAAGCGTCTGTGCAGCCTCCAGCACGTCTGGAAGGGATCTGACGGAACTGCTGACCTTGGTTAACGTGAGGATATTGCATCTCGGCACATCTACCAGCTTCTCCATCGGCACATCGGGGAGTTTGTTCACGGTCGCCAGCGCCTCTTGGTTGTAGCGCCAGGACTTCGGAAACATGACCTTGTTAAATCGGTCCAGCGACCGGAAGGGCTTGCCGACTTCCTCATCCTCAAAGAACTGGTATATTTTCTTCTCCTCGGCGATCTTCATGGCAGCACCGCGGAGCGCGTAGACCTGCCGCGTCATGGACTCAATACGCTCGTCTGCTGCCTCTACGGTACGAAGAATGTCCAAGACTGGTTTAGCGGCCTGCTCTGAGGTCATGGCGCGGATGGCATCGAAGTTTGGCGCGGGGAGTTGATGCAAGATTGCACTAGCCATTGCGTAGCTCCATGGCTAATTGGCCAAACTCGTATTCCTCTAACTGTGCACAGCGGTCGCACGTTTCGAGAATTCCATTAGAGCAAACCTCGCATGATTCGGGTTCGGCTAGATCGTCACATGGGTGTCCGGCTCCACAATATTCATCGAGTAACCAATATACCGTCCCGCTCCCACGGCAGTCTGGACACGGCACACATTCACATGGGCTAGCTTCTAGATCCTTAACCCACTGAGGTTTTTCGCTCATAGATTCCTTTCGGTAAACACTCCCACAACTCATCAAGCCCATATTCCTTGATAATCCGCTTAACTTCTCGCTGCCCGGCTCGTCTCTGTGCTGCTTCAGGCTCCAGTTTATCGCGCAATGCTCTGCCTCGCACAGCTATATTACGCTCCACTACACGCCAATAGTTTAGCTCCCCAGGGATGACTGCCTGAGCCATGATCGCAAGTCCATGTTGGCGCTCTAACAGTTTCAACCGTTCCTCATCCTTGCGCCGTTGCTCCCACTCCGGGTTGGGATTGAATTCGTTCAGAGCCAGGTCGCGTATCTTGATGCCCATCGCTGCGACGATCTCATCTCTCGTGCAGCCGGTGAAACAGTGGAGGCGAATCCAACCGTCCTCACTTTGCCACACGCTCAAGCTACGGTTACGGTCACCATTGTGGTGCATTGTGGTGCAGGGACAACGGCACATCCAGCGGTTACCGGACTTCTTGCCATGGAGTTGATGGGCTATCTGCGATGCAGTCATGCGGTTTCTTCAGTCGGTTGTTCTGCTTTCTGTTGTTGCCGCCACTTCTTAGCTGATTCAGCGATAAACTCCCTGACGGCCTTGCGTGGAGTCATCGGTACCGCGTCCAACTTCCTCGGCCATACACCGAATCGCTCCTTGAACTTGTTTGCCGCCCATCCAGGCTTGAACCCCCGGCGCTGCCCGAAGTCTATCAGGCCGGAATAGAACGCCTGCTCCTCGCTTCGTTCAAGGCGCTTCTTTTTCTCTCCACCGATCCTCACCAGCTCTGCATTGATCTCCCGAGGTGACTTGCCTTTGTGGAGCTTCGTAAAGCAAAATGGGCACACATCAGCGCTAGGGGAAACGAGCAGATTACAGTGCGGGCACTTGTGGGGTTTTGGTGGGTTGCCAGAAAGTGGCTGGCCCTTTTCTTTTGGATCGTGCATATCCAGGGTGTTGTGGTGAATGTCAGTGAACATGCCTAACTCTTCGGCGGTCCCGGCATGATCCAGCAAGAGGCATGAATCTTTGTCGTCTGCCAGCCGAATTCCCCGGCCTCCGTCCTGTACCCATTTCATTTCCGATTTGGTTAGCCTCAGATAAATGATGCAGCGCACATCCTCATCTACCCCGATTCCCATTGTGTCGATCGATGCAATAATCTCATGTTCTCCGCTCCGATACTTCCGCAAAACGGCTTCCCGCTCTTCGGCGTCCATGGTCCCGTCGATGTAACCGCAGGATACGCCAGCATCTTCGAACTCCTGCTGCATCTTCTTCGCGTGGTTTCGATTCACGCAGAACATGAACGTCTTATCTTTGCCCCATTTCTCCTGCCATGTCTTGACCACGTTGCCCACGATCTTTTGTGTGGTCATGGCCTTCTCAGCTTCGCCCTCGACGTACTCTCCATCGAAGTTTGTATGGACCTCGGAAACATCGGGCATGAAGTCATCAGGAACCCCATAACCGATAACCGGAGTAAGCCATCCCTCGTTAATCATCTCGTTCGTCGTTGCCAGAACAATCAGTTTGGTCCAGCGAAGTCCCATTCCTTTCGTCCAAGGAGTGGCCGACATGCCGATGACGATCTTGTCTTTCCAGCCGTCGCTATCGAGGATCTTGTTGAGAGACTTAAGCTGGAGATGCACTTCGTCAATGATGGCAAAATCCACTTCAGGCAGGGGGCGCCTCACAAGTGTATGGATACTTGCGACCTGCACCGTTGCCCAAAAGTCAGTGCGCTCATGATTTCCTTGAATCACGCCAATGTCGCAAATGCCCTGTGCCTCGAATCGCTTGATAGTCTGGCCGATCAAAGACAAGCGAGGAACGCAGAACATCGGACGATTCCCTTTGTCGAGGGCTCCCGCGATGATGTGACTGGCAATGATGGTCTTGCCGCTGCCCGTAGGAGCTTGCAGGACAATGCGCTTGTGCCCTTCCCGGATAGCCTCGCGAACGGCTGCGATGGCTGTTTCCTGCCGTGGGCGAAGTGGTTTCAAGTTTAGTTTCTCAGCAAACAGTGAGGACATTATCCAACCTTGGTAAAGGGATAGAGTTCAGGGTGATTCTTCACCACCTCGGTGAAGTAGTTGTTGGGCCACGGAACTTTCCGTAGCGTCACAAAAATGTTCTCCGGTACGTTGGCGTAGTGATACAGACCGTACTTGAAGCGGATGGCCAGAGTTCCGTCCGACCATCCGCAAGCAATCATGTTCTGGTCCGTCACTCCGTAGAGCTTGATTCCTGAGACATTTCCGATTTCGTTTCGTCGAACTGCTTCCTGTTGAACAGGATCAAGCACGCGTTCAGTTCTCCGAACATCAGTGCCGCCAACACGTTTCCCGCTATCCCCATCGTGATCTGGCTTCCCGCCTTGACTGCCTTCATGTTGAGAAGGTCTGTTCCCATCCGAATGTCCATGCCTTGCTTCGACATTTGCTTCAGAACGTCGAAATTGTTGATCTCCACCCTTCTCCTCCTGATTTAGTGCAATCTTGCACCGATGTATGACGGTGGGCCAATCATTTCCCATCATCGGGTTAAGTGTTATCCATGCTCCTGAAGGCGTCTCGTAGCGCTCTACGGCCCTTTGGCAGCGTGGGCATGTGATCCGGTCAAGGAAAGTGTACCCGGTCTTCAAGAGACCATCCTTGCTGGCTGGGAGCGGCTTGCAGACGGAGAAGTGTCTCACCGCAGGGCGCAGAGCATCGCACATGGGCTGCATGATGATCTCTCGCTTGCCGGGCGTTGAAAATACCTCGACACCTTCCCCGCAATCCGGGCAGACTTCCGAACGCAGGAAGGCGTACCCGGAGGCGAGAAGACTTTCGAGATTGGAAGGGAATGGCATACCTACCTCTTGATCGGACGCTTAACCTTTCCCTCGGAAAATTCAATGACTTCCACAGGTACGGGACGGTTTGTTTGACCGCTGATCTGGAGCTGAACCTTCACTGTGCGGAGAATCTCACGAGCCTGTGATGCTACAGCATCAGCATGACCCGGAAGCATTCTCTTTCCCTTCACTTGGTTTAAAGTCGTCCACAGTGCATCTTTCAGGTTAGAAGCTGTCAAAATTGAATTCGATGTTGCCACGCCTGCTCCTCCTTCGTTGCTGGTTGATTGGATTCCACCCATGTCTGCCTGATTGAGCATATCTCTCAAATCGATCAGGCATCTGTTTGCGAATCTCTCGCTGGAGAGCGATGAGAGCTTGATGGGCCTCAGCGAAGGGTCCAAACTTAGAAGACCGTCTTTGCTTGTCGTATTCTCGCTTCCACGCCTTGTACCAAGGCTGCCGACAATACTGGACATGCTGAGGCATTTTCTTCTTGCGCTCTTTCGCTGCTTTTATCGGATCATAGGTTTTTTGGAAATAGGCTGCCTTCTTGGCCTTAAGTAACGCACGGTTCTTCTTGCGATACTCGCGGTCATAGGCTACCTTCTTTTCCTTTTTTGTCATATCTACTCCTCCGGTGGCCAGCCGAGCGCCTTTAGTGCTGCGTCCAGTTCGTCAATTTCCTTGCCTGTTTTGGAGTGAGCCTCAACCGCTTTTTCACGTTGTGCGATCAAATGCCTTTGTGCAATGGCTACATGCCGGGGTTGTTTGGCGGGTTTGCCGGGTTGTTCATCAAGCGCTTCGGTAGGTGCTGCGGAATTTCTCATTCTTCTCCTTCGTTCGGTATCTGATGCAGATGGAAACAGAAATTATGGATGTTCACGTATTCAGTGGTCGGTGGAAGGATCATTGCCATCGTCACATCGTGCGGACAGAAGTCGTACCGAGCCTGCTTGATTTCTTCCCACGTTGGATTGCGGTTTGGGTGGCTGATACTCAGGTGCCACCCGGCAGGTTCGAGCCCCACAAACACCCGGCAATCACCCCATTGGTACCAGTTGCATAGCGGATTACCGGGCATCGGTCCTTGAAGTTTCCAGTTCGCTTTCGGTTGGAAGATGTGAGTCATGTCAATACTCGATTCGAATGTGGGGGATAAGCCCCTTGGAGATAGCCTCGACTACCTTACGCGACTGGATAACAGTAAGCTCGCAGTTGTCAAACAGGCCAACTTGGGCCTCTTGCATCGCGCGCTCTCGATTGTCCGGTGCGAGTATGGTTTGGGTTGGTTCGCCCGTCATCTCTGCAATACTGGCTGCGCTTGGGAAGTTGAAACCAGAAATAACTTCCTCCCGAATGGCAGCTTTGACATCTTCAACCTTCTTCGCAGCAAGTGCTTCAGCGGCAGCAGCGATTCGTGCATCCTCTTGGCGCTTCGCTTCGGCCTTCCGGTCGGCTTCGTCCCGTTCCGCTTTCTCGGCCCGTAACTTCTCCAACTCTGCCTGTGCGGACTCGTATTCTTCCCGCGCGGAGATAGCCCCTTTGATTTGCTTGATGGATTCCTCGCGATACTTCGCTGGCAGTTCTCCGAGTTCCGGCCATTCCCGCGTATCAAGCTCGATCTCCTTCAGTCGGTCGCGCATTGCGTCAAGGGAGAGGGTCATCCAGTTTACTTGAGTATAGGTGCCAAAGTCTTGGATTTCCTTCAGCGCCTCATTCCTTGCTTCAATCCGCGCATTTTCTGCCGCATCATATGCCTTCAAAGGTGCAAGAACTTCATCTTCGATTCCACCCACCAGCATCACCAAGCGACGCTTCTCCGCGTCGATGGCTGCAATCTTCCGCTTGGTTGCTCCTGTCAGCTCCTTAGCCCGTGCTTCAATGCCGGTGCGGAGCTTCTGGAGTGGCCGCGCGAACCGTTTCAGTTCGGTACGGCTCTTTTCTGTGGTGATGTCGTACTTCTTTGCTTCGGTGAGGTACCAATCCCGTCCTGCCGCAATCTGTTCGTCGGTAACCGCGCCAGGAGTGAAGAGTAGATCGTCGGCCATCGTATCGATGACGGAAAGAGAGGTGCTTGAGCTATTCGTTCCATTCACTGCATCCCCATCCAAGTCCAAAGATGGCTGCTGCTTCTCCTTCTTCGTCGGCATCCCGCTCGTCTCTCTCGTCACGCTTGCGACGGCGGGATCGGTAGGGCGTCCCTTCATGTCATCTGCATACGCCGTCAGATCAACGTCATCCGGAATTATGCGCGTGTACGGGTATAGGTCCGCTCTGCTCTTGATGTTCTTCCCAAAATACGATCCGATAGACTCTGCGGTTATCAGAGCCCGATGAACACGAGCCGGTACATTGGCATAGTGATATTCCGATGCCGCGCTACGCTTGCCTGCGGGAAACTTGATGCCTAGGGTTTCCGTCTCGGCATCATACCCAACCTCTGCAATTTGCGATGATTCAACCTTCGTGTAGTTCACGCTTCAACTCCTGTCGGGTACGGTGAAGGGTGCTCTTCTTCGGAAGACGGCTTGGGAAGGTATTCATCCGCCAGCGCAGCCTCCAGCGTCTTGCCGGAGATCACGGCAATGGCCACCTTACGGCATTTTTCCTCGCGCTCGTAGGAAGGGTGAAAAGCATTCCTACACATAGAAGCGTGCAGCACTTGCGTCAAGCTCTCCAAATGTCTGACCTCTGTTTCGGAAAGTGCAACGCCTTCTTCGATTGTTCCGTCTTTCTTGAGAAATTTCACTGTCCATCCCTTTCTGCGATTACTTCGCCTGTGGCTGTATCGACACTCGGTTTGCCGTCAACGTAGGGGACTCCATCCACATAGAGGCAATCTTCGATGTTGATGTAGTGTTTGCCATTAGAGTCCTTCTCTGCGATCTGGAAGTGGCACTCCAAACCTACCGCATCCCTAATGGCATCGAATAGGCCGGTATCAAAGCAACTTGCCTCATCCACGCCGTTGTGCTGGCCGAGGAAGGTAACAATCAGCCGAGGTCGTACCGCCTTCATCGCGGGAACATCCCCGTTAGCCGGTTTGGCGGGAAGACCTTGAATTTCCCTCACGCGCTTGACGACTGCCGTCAAACCGTTTGGAGGGACGAATTTCAATACCCCTGCTTGGGGCTGTGCGCCCTCCTGCGGGCTCGCTGCACGTTGGGTGGCCTGTTGGGCTGACTGCTGCGTACTGGTCGCCCTAGGGGCGTTTTCGGGATGCGATATTGCACTAGCTCTCTGCTGAGCCGATGCCCTCGCGTCTGCTTGGCGCTTCTGGCGCGACGGCAAGTCGCCTTTTTCCTCGGTCGAGTCGATCATCTCTTCCGAATCGGGAATGCCAACAATAGCTTTGTAGGCGTACTTCTGCGCGTAAGTCTGCGATCCGCCAATGGTCTGCTGATTGAATACCGGTGTACCACCTTTACCGAGCGCCAACTCCGCAGGAAGCTCAAGCGCGTTCTGCATCCACTCGCCCGAATCCCAGTGAACCAATCGGGAATGGATGGTGATCGTCTTGGTAGCTAGATCAGTGACCGGGAATTGTGAAACGGTTAGATGAAACTTGTGGAGCGACGGCCTCACTGCGTCAATGATGACAACCAGCGGGGTGTACTTGTATCCGCCGTAGTTGTTCACTTCGCCTTTTACAGCGGGAATGAACTCAATCTGTGCGTCGCCGAGAGATTTGTTGAGGTTCTTGAGCGCATAGTCAGAAGCGATTGTTCCTTCTGCTAGCGTAACAAAACCGGGAGATTTTGCGACTTCTACTTCGTCTGCCATGCTTCTCCTTCACTTCGATGCTGAATTCCCGCCGTTGCCTCTTCGGTAGTGCGCACATTCCAGGGTGCCTCGTTACGGGGTGTGGACGGCGGGAAACTTGCTAGAACTCGCCGAGCGCCGCTTCTTCTTCCAAAGAAAGAATTGGCGTGCATTCGTAACGCGCCGGTCGCGCCGGTTCTACCAGCGTGCAAATCTTCGACTTCTTGATAGCCGCATAGACTCCAAGCGCTTCACTTTCATGGGTGAGCGTGTACTCATCGTGCTCGTAACCGTCGCCCTTTTTGATCGGGCGCGGGAACACCTTGGCGAGAGACAGGAAACTCTCTTTTGTTCCTTGGTACGAGTGAAAAAAAGAAAGATTCGGCTTGACGATTTTGACGTCTGGGGTTTTGTCGAGCAAATCGGCGATCCTGCGAAGTTCTGCTGCTACTGCTGCGGTGGTGGTCATATCGTTTCCCTCTCTTTTATGGAAGGTACGCCAATCTTCGTATAATTGCAACAACTATTTTAAAATATTTTCTGCTTGCCTTTTACCACATATCCGCATATATTCGTTGCATGAAGAGGCGTAGGAGTTTAACCAAACGTGAGCAAGTCGAAACGCTGACACACTACATGCAGCGCAAACATCTGTCGCAGGTTGAATTTGCGGCATGGCTGGAGTCTCGCGGCATTCTTGTCAGCACACAGTATCTTAACGACGTAATCAACAGTCGCCGGGCGGCAGGCCCGAAATTCAAGGAAGTATTCAAGGAGATCACTGGCATCATTTTGGTGGATGGGCTGGTGGAGGAAAAGTAAGGGCCACCGGGTTAAGGTGGCCCGCTCTGGCGTTCCGTCTCCTTTCCTATGAAGTAAATAACGTAACCTCTGCGGCACGCCGAGATACCATTCCCGGCAAGACCTGACCGCCAGCATGAACCCACCGGGGCAATTGAGCCGGAATCTGGTTAACCCCGTGCGCCAGCAGTTGAATCAGGGCTCCCACACCACACTCGAAGGTGAAGTCTGCTACGGCATCCCACTGGTTTTGATTAAGGTCCAGAGCCAGGCTCTGCTTGTTCATTGCGGCGTCCACCTTGGCAAGGTCCGATACGAGAATATCCCGAGCCTGGTCTTCCGTAATTCCGTTGGGAAAGCTCTCGCCCGGTAGCAGGTCGTGCCCATAGCCAATCATTTCATGCCCCTCGTCGTTCTTAACGGTCAGGGTCAGTCCCTCGTTCCCTGCGATAAAGTCGATTCCCGTGGGTGAAGTTTGCATCTGTCCTCCTAAATCAGTTGTAATTCCGCCATACGCTCATTCATCCGCTCGGATTCTACCAGTTTCTTCGCGCGATCTACATCCTCATGCAATGGCTCCAACATCTCTGCGGTCATTCCCATACTGAGCGCTTCAACCAAATCATAGAACGCTGCGCCCAGCCTCTGCTCTGCTTCTTGAAGGGGGTTCATGTGGTCTCCTCATGGAGTATGGCGTGCAATGGCCGCGCCGATGTCGATCAGGTCAGCGCCCTTTTTGATGGGTTGCTGCCACCATGGAACAGGGCGCAAGTAGTCGGCCCGCGCCTTGTCTGTAATTTGCTGAAAGTCTCCGAAGATTGCGTTTCCATGTCCAGTGATGCCGGTCAGATTGTCCAGCAGGTCAGTTACAGCCTTTCGTTTGAGAAGGGCGTCCAGATCATCCCCAGACCGCGTATAAGAAGCGAAGAGCGGTTGCGCCGCTGCGATGGTCCGGTTGGCCGTCTGCGCGTCTGCTGTGAGCGCCACGGTCAGCCCTGTGGCCGCATCTGTGGTTCTATGCAGGGCATCTACTTCCCCGTTGACGTGGAGGGCGACTGAGTTGAGATTCGCGGTCGTGGAGTCTACCAGTTGGCCGGAGTGGAGAGCTTGCACCTGGAGCACCGTGGCTACGTCACCTATCCGCGTGGTCAGCTTGCTCAGATTCTCGATGGGACCGCATGGGCCTGGTGCGCAGGGATGATTGATGAGGGTGAGCGTGTCATTCATACGCTGTGTCGTTGCGGCCAAATTCACTACGTCTGTGTTGGCGTTCTGGAGGAGCTTGTGCGCATCCCATAACACCAGCGCCATCCCCACGCTCAGGACGAGCAGGAAGATGGCGAGAGTGATGTGAACGAATCGCATAGGAAAAAGTGGGGGCCTCCGTTTCCCGCGCAGACCCCCATGCGGAAAAGGTTAGGCTTGCGGAGCGGCCGGCGTAGGAACGCTGGCGACGGGCTTCGGCAACGAGTTCAGCAATGCCGTCAGTTCGTTCAGCACCAGTTTCACGTTTGTCACGCTCGAAGCATCCTTGATGCCACCGGCAGACAGCAGGTCGGTCAAGTCGCTTTGCACGCCAGAAATAACGTTGGTCAAGGTCGGGGTAACGCCGATGGCGGTAATCAGGCCTTGTGCGGCAACAAGCTTCTGCTCCACGGTGTTCAAGACGACGGTAGCGGCGGCTCCAGCAGCGGCACCGGCTTCAATGGTGATAGCTGTCTCAACCAGAGGCGCAGCGAACTGGAGAACAGTAGAGGCGGTTGCAGCGATGGTGGGAGCCTTGCCCCAGAGTTTTGCGAGTTCCTGCTCAAACTTGCTGGCGAAAGACTCAATATCGGTGATGAATCCAGCGAACGACATGGAAATCTCCTTCTTATTTGGTTGAGTCACCTGGAAAGGTGGCATTGTGGCTTGTGGCGCTGGCGTGGCCGGCAAAGGCTCCGAGGGCACCGCTGACAAGATTGCTTGCGATTGCGAGGACCGCGGTGCCAACAGACACTGGATCAGGGTGGAAAAGAACGGCCAATGCAACGATCACCCCCATGAATGCCAGTAGAATTGCCCAGAATGGCTCAGGTAACTTCATTGCGCCTCTTTTGCCGTCAGTTTACGCCACTTTCTGACAGTTTGCAGTTAATCTTTCGTAATCAGGTCATCGCGCTGCGGACCTTTGGGCGCGGCCTTGTCGCAGGGAATCTGCGGCGGCGGCGGTGGTTGTCCAGGCTTGGGCAGTGGATTGGTGGGGTTGGGATTCGTTGCGCTCATGGCATCCTGCTTTCATTTCCTGCGGATTGAGTGTGGGTGATAGTCGCCGATTCAAGCGGCGCGGAGATGCTGAGAATTGGGAAATGGATTTTGCCCGTGTGTATGGCGTCGGCGATTCGGGGGATCGCCATCAAAGCCACTGCGATGGTTAAGGCCGCGAGGAGTATTTGTGTGTACTTGAACCGGGCATCAGCGGCACCGCGCATGGCGGCAAGTTCCTCACGGACTTTCTGGATTTCCTGCCTGAGTCCGGGTTGGCCGTTGCCATTAACTTCCTTCTCCAATCTCCGGGCTGTGTCACATACGGTTTCGCAACTTGCTTGTGTCTTAAGTCTGCGGTCCACGTCTTTCTCCTTGGCCCTACGTACTCTGAAACACCGGCTTCCCTATTACTGGAGCCTTGCCGGTTAAAAAATGCCCTCCAACCAGTTCCAAATCACTTCAATTATCTTACTGAACCACGACGGTGACGCCGGTGGGGGGAAATGGGTTGGCAGAGCCGCCACCTGTCAAAGACGGGCTGCTGGTAGCTCCGCTGATGGTTGCCGTCAGGTAGTAGCAGTACGTTCCCGGTCCCGGTAGCGTGTCTGTGTATGGTCCCCCGGATGGCGCGGTTGTCGTCACTGCGGTGAATGTCAAAGACCCCAGCCCCGAGGCAGGACATGCCCCTGTCGCGCGATATACGGTCACCGTGCCGGGGTTGCCCGTTGTCGAGTCCGAAGACGCGGTGTAGGTCAGCGTAGCCGTGTGGCTGGCAGCAAATGCCGGGATTGCCACGGCCAGGATTGCGAGAATCAGTCTTTTCATCGTTTCGCCATAAGAATCAAAAGGTTGCCCGGCGCGGTCACGCTGGATGTGTAGCACGCCGAAGGGTTAAAGGTCAGAGCGGAGCCGGAGCCGTCCGGGGGCCCACCCATCGAATTGAGGTAGCAAGCCATGGCTGGGATAGCGTTGGCATGGCCGGACCACTGCGATGCTGTCAGAGAAGTTCCAGTACATTGGGCTGACGTAAGAGCGGGAACACCCGAATAGTGCCCGGAGGTATTGAGAGTACCTGAACATATTCCCAGGTTGCCACTTGATACGTCTGGTCCGATGGCAGGGAAGGGTATTGTTGAACTCCACCAAGAAGGTCTTGTGGAGTAGTAGAAGCTGGCAGGGAAACTCCCTGAGCACCCTGTTCCTGGCGTCGAGTTCGGATAGACCGAGATTCCACTTGGCACCTCTCCTGGGTTGCATTGGTTGGACCCGTTGGCCGTATCGTAATTCGCCCAGCGGAGGATTGTCGCCAGACCTGTCGTGTCCGAGGGGATTGGAACCGACCCGCCCGAGTTTCCGCAATCCAGCACCCATGCCGTCGCGTTGAACTCGTATTGGGTCGCACATGTCCCACTAGCGGCTTGATAGGTTATGGTGTAGCCGGGGGTTCCCAAAACGTTGGCAACGAAGTTGTCGTAGCGGTTGAAACTCTGCGTCGAAACTGCCGAAACGCTCGAATCCTTGGCCGTGTAGCTTCCGCATTGCCCGTTCGCGCAGGACTCAAACCCCAGCGCCAGATTCCGGTAGTAGGTCTGCATCAAGTGGCCACCGTGAATCGCGTCCTGCGTCAACTGGTCAACTACGTTCGATTCGATCAGGTCGTAATCAGCGCCGTCCGAGTGCCCATCCCAATCCGCGCCAAACATGAAGTCGGTTGCAGTATAGTTGTTCACTGTAAAGTTGGCTGCTACCACGTTCCCCGCGCACGGTCCCTCGCACATCAAAGCCGGTCTGACCGCCTGCACGATATTGTTGGCAATCAGGTTGTTTGACCAGTTGTATTTGATGCCTGTCGGGTCATTGTAATTGAGCGCTTGTCCGGCGTTATAAACGTAGTTGCTCTGGATGATGCCGTGAATGCTTTGCTCCACCCAGATGCCGATGTTGTAGGCGTTGAGGACCGCTACGCCCTGGCACCAGAAGTTTGCCACGTTGTAGAAGCTGACTGCCCCGCCGTTGCATCCTGACGTAGTGCAGCCTGAGAGGTTTACGGAAAGATTCTGCACGCCCACATTCATTGCGGGCTGAATCAGCCATACTTGCGGCGTCTGACCACTGGCCCAATAAGCGTGTTGCAGGGGAGTGTCAAGAGTGATAACCGTCGAGCCGGATGACCCGCAGGAGGGAGAACATGCTGTCACCAGAGCCGCTTCCATCTGGAACCGGTGAGGTCGTGCCAAACCCGTATCTGGCCCGTTCACTGAGCATCCTGTCGGCCCCGCAGTCGCGTAGGCGTCTCCACAGACAAACACATTCCCATTGTCTGTCGCCGTTCCCGTGCAGGGCGATCCCGAATATCCCGTCTCGCACTGGTCCAGCATGATCATGGTCTGGTTGGCCACGATATTCACGCCGCTGGAGATGGTGATCGAAGTCGCTCCCTTGGAGTATCCTGCCGTCCAGTTGTAGATGTTGGCTGGAGGCTGAGAGGGATAGGTGCCGTCTGAGGACTCAAACCCTATCGCGCAAGTCCCGTTCCCTCCCTGACAAGTGCTGGTTGCGCTGAATACCAGATAAGTTTGATTCGCTCCCATGCCCCGGAGTTCCGAATTGCTTACCCCGACCGACCGAATAGCTGCGTTCAGGTTGAACGTTCCTGTACCAAGCTGGACGTAGGTGTTCGACCCACAGCCCGTATAGCCCGTACCAGTATGATTGAGCGCATTGATGATCAGCGTGGGAGAACCACTGTAAGCCGAAATCGTCGCGCCACACTGCGTCCAGGCTCCTGAAGGTACGCCTCCAGATATGCCTGCGTGGGTCCAGTCTACGGCACGGTTCGTGGAGATAATGCCAGACCAGGCTTGGCTCCAGAGCGCCGTAGCAACTAAGAACGGAATGATCGCTAGTTTCTTCATGTTAGTAAATGGTTACCTGCATTTCGTTGCATGTCGTCGTATCCGTACTGACCGTCTGAATGGCTGACGTGTCTATGTAGATCGCCGAGCCGACTGCCAAAGAATACGACGTAGATCCGGTAACTGTTAAGTTCGTCGTACTTGAGATCGAACCATCGCAGATCTCCGAAGACGATCCTCGGACGTTGCAGTAGAGATCGAGAATATAGTTGCGTCCTGCCGTCTCTGCCGTAGAACTGTTCAGCGTATGCCCAGGAAGTCCTCCACTCGAAGCCGTAAGGCCCCCTGTAACCGTAAAGTTGCCTGTGCCGCTTGTGTTGATATTCGCGTGGAAATGGAAGTGCGATCCCACGCTATCCTGCGTCGATGAAAGCGTACTCGCGGGTATCGTCAAGCCGCACAGGAACGTTTCTGATGTGAATCCGGTAACGGGAGTCGAAGTACTATTGCTAATCGTCTTAGGAAACGCAGGACCGTTAATCTGCACTCCTGTAGATGAAGGAGTCGTAGTAAGCCCATTAGTAGCCGTAATGATACCCGAATTGCAGCTCATGGCTAAGTTCGATCCGGTCGAATCAATATAGATCGAGCAGGATTGGCCTTGCGCTGTCTGAGCCGTAGCCCCGCCATTGATATTGCCTGAAGCCGGAGTAATCGTCAGAACGCCTGCGCCTTGCTGCTGTACGACGGTAAAGAATCCGGTACCGAGTGATGCTGGAGCGTCGATAGCTACGGCTACGGCAGAAGACGAAGTATAATTCGTAATGAAATTCGAGTACGCTGCGGTAATATGATCCGTAGTTCCCGAGATCGACCGAGCCGTGACTCCGGAACCTACACCAGGCGTAGCGCAGATAGCGTTTCCGTTAGCTCCTACGCCTTCAGCAAACTGAGGAGCCGTGCAAGTCGAAGGAGCCGAGGCAAGAGCTAAGGCTGTGCCTGATTGCCCCGTCGTATTTTGATTCAACGTCGGAACGTCAGCGGACACCAAAGTCCTGAACGAAGGAGCACCACTTGATCCATTCGGTGCCGCCAGAAATGGATTACCAGACTGACTTGGCGTTGCTACGGCCAGCGTCGGAGTCGAAGTTGACAGAGTTACCGTAGGAACAAGCCACGAAGGCCACGAGGCACTATTGGCTATGAAATTCGTTACTGAACCGGAACCGCCTCCAGAACCCGTGAAAGTACACGTGGTTCCCGAGCAACTTCCCGCGCCACTCGAGAAACTGAACGTGAAGGCCCCGGGCGTTCCATTAATCGACGAAACACTCGAAGACGAAGCGCAGCCTGAGTTCGTAAAGGCTCCGTTCGGACCGTTCGGGCAAATGGCGCTGTTGCCTGGAGTCAGAGCCGTATCGATTACGTTCTGCGCTAGCACGCCCGACGTAGGACTGAAAGCCGAAGCTAGCGTTTGGATCGGATAGCCCGCGGTGCTCGCTTGCTCGAGCTGCATGCGGAAAAAGTTAATATTCTGACTCGAGACACGACCGCCAATGCCCGCGTGAATATACGTGGTGCCACTCGGCATAACGAACGTGCACTGATAACGTGTCCATTTCGTCGTCAGAGCACTCGAATTCGTACAGACTTGACTGATCGATCCTAAGTCGCTATAGACTCCTAAGACAGCGTTCTCACCGCCCGCCGTACCTTCAATGAAAGCGCTGATCGTATAAACGTTTCCTGGCGTGAGCGAAGAGCTATTGAGTGACTGGTACAGACTCGAATACTGTCCAGGACAGCCTGAAGGATTCGGAATACCCAGGGTTATAGCATTATTACCTCCTACAGGATCTGCTACGCCGTAAGTAATCGTTACGGGTTCTCCAGAGCACTGTTGATTCCAAACGGTACCGATACTGCCTGAAGTAACGTCGGAATATTCGAGACTATTGCTGTACTGTCCCAAGACTCCTGAGAAAATGTTATAGATCTGCCCGATCTGCGTATTGCCGTTCACGAGTGGGATGTTGACTCCGCCCGTCGTCGGAATATTTATGGCTCCTGGAAGATCGATTCTAGGAGCTCCTAAGTTCATGCCTTCGGTAGTACTTGCCACGTTTGGATCGAACCAGATCGGCTCTTCTTGAGCTCCATCGGAGCGTGCATAGCGGTAAAGAATCCATGGCGTCGTCGTAGCTGGAGAAACGTCTTGGATGATGGCGTTTGTGCCACGTGCGTCGATCTGCACGGCAGAGGCAGGAATGCCACTGGACGTTGAACCAACTTCCAGCCCAGCCAAAAACCCCCCCCCGACGTTTACGCCAGAACCTAAATACGGCGCTCCGGAAGCTTCCGTGTTCTCGATATTGACGCCATGGCTTCGCCCATATGGCATTCCTAGATCACGGTGAAGGATAATTGAGACGCCTTCCATGTTTTGGTTGTAGGCAAGCACTTGATCGATGCTATGCCCGTTGCCTATGCCAGAAACATCTCCGGCTGTAAAAGTATTGGCTATCGTGTCCGTCGCCGTGGGCCATGCCGAATGATAAATAGAGTAGGTTCCCGTTGTTGGACCCCACCAATTAGTGTTTTGCGAAGAACCTACGTCGTACAGGTTTACGGTCAGCGTCGTGTCGGTTAGGCCCTGCTTAATAGGTACACACCAATCGTGACCATTAAAGGCGTTCGGTGTGAAGCACAGGGTTAAGTTATTCGTCAGAATCGGACCGCCAGTCGACAGACCGTTCCACGTCGTATGCGTTCCCACGAATCCTGTGATCGAAGTCCAGAGAGTGCCGCTTCCCGTAACGGTACACGTCGTGGGGCCGGCTCCCGTGCACGAAACGCTGGCAATCGATCCTGTAGAATAAGGCGTCGTAAGATCGCGGATGATGCGCGTTGCCCCGATGCTGCACGCTGCCTTGTTCGTGTTGGCAGTCGTGCAGTTTCCAGTTAACGGCATATAACTCACAACATTGCCCGTTATTTCGGTGACTGTCATGGCCGCTACGCCACCGTTAGTATCGTTCTCTGGGCCGGAAGAATACTCTGCGCGAAATCCGTTTGAGGCTTCCTGACCGTTGCCAAGATATCCTCCATAAAGGTTGGCTCCTGTGGCAAATCCATTGAATTCGCCTCCCGTATAGTCGCTGGCGACTTGATAGATTCCCCACTTTTGCGATGGAGTGCGGAAAGACAAATCCTCCATAATTCCGAAGCGATTTGACTTTGTGCCGCTGCTGCCATTGAAACTGTATACTCCTCCATTGTTCGAGGCGTAGCCAAACTGGACGTTGGCCTTGTCTGTTGTGGCCGAGATGTTGTCCTGCGAGCTTTCAACTGAGTAGTAGCAAGGGGAATCAAGAGAGAAGCTGTAGGTTCCCCAATAATCCATGCACCCTGTTGCGCGGTAATCGATGATATGGCAACCGCTCGGCAAGCCTAAAACCGAGTCTCCTGCGCCCATGTCGGGAGGTAAGATAGTTTCCCCGTTGGTTCCTGAAAAAGCAGCGCAAGCCGCGTCGATTTTATTTCCAGGAAGTGCTCCAGGATATAAAGCAGCATCTGTTGGTTCCGCACCCGCAAAAGAAGAAGAATTGCTATATTGAGTAGAAGCAAAAGGAGAAGAAGGAGAACCCCCAGAGCACCCAGTCGCCGTGGTGCAAATTTGGGATCCGTTTGCCAGAAGGTCAGCAGGAGCTAAAGTGTCAAGGTGAATGGTATTTCCCGCTATGGTGATTGACCCTGTACTGCCCTCGTTAATGGCTATTCCTGTCGCGCTGTCATCATTTAACGATATCCCATTGTTGGAATCTAGAGAGATGCCACCCGACGCACTGATTTCTGCTATTCCCGAAGAGGTGTTTCCTCCGCTCAGTTCAATATCAAAATTGGAAGCATTTGTCACAGCAGACGAGGAGTTTGTGTCAAACGCAAAATTGCAACTATATTGCCCACCGTTTCCACAACTTGAATCAAAGTTGAAGTTGGCATTATACTGTCCGCCATAATCATTAGATAGATTAGCGTTCATGTTATCCGAGTAACTGCCTGTTCCTCCACCATAAATTGAATTAGGGGAAGTATCCAGTTCCCAATTTGCCGAATGCGCAGCGCCTCCGGTCAATACCGTCTCAAAACCCGCTCCGTAGGTTCCTCCTGAGTCCTGTTCAAAGTTGACCTGCGCACCGTAATTGTTTGCGCCGTTATCAGATAAAACCGCATAAATCCCTGCGCTATACCCTGAAGTCCCACCTTCGGTCAGGTTGATATTGAAATCTGCCGCTGCATTTCCCCCGCTGGTGTCGGTTCCCGTAAACGTGAAGGATGCTGGGTAAGTATACCCATAATCGGCTGGTATTGCCTCGCATCCCCCTGAACCATTCGACACATTGAAAGTCCCCGCAGCGCCGGTTGACACACATCCGCTGCCTGACCCTCCACCGCCGGCCGGAAAGCAGCCAATGCACAAAGGAACTGGCGCAGGGTAGGTGTTGGGGGTTATCCCTCCACTCGCTATCACGTCTACTCCGGCATTGGTTGCAGCCCAGAATATCCATCCGCCAGGGTTTAGAGAACTGGACGCATTTGAGGTGAATGGGTTGGCGAGAGGAGTTCCACTTCCATTGGCGTAGATTGTCGCTAAGGTAGTGGTTCCAGTGAGATAAACCGTGATGGTTGCGTTTGGAATGATGCCGTCAAGGTAGTTCGTGGACTTGAGCCCGGAAGTGCTCGCCTGGGTGCCACCCAAAAACGAGTGTCCCTGAATCGACCCCATCTGGGCAAATGACGTCGTGACTCCAATCAGCAAGAATAGGAAGACATTTTTGAACATCAATCGCCTCGTTTTTCGAGGCCGTCCGTCGCGGGTGAAAAGAAGTCCTACAGGGAATACGAATCCATCATACCTTGCCCTGTCAATTATTTCTATCCTATTCCCTATGGTTGGGGGTATGCTTTTGACATGGAAAACACGATCATTACCTCCGAACCGCCCGCGACCACCACCAAAACCAAGAAACGCAAGATGAGCGCTGTTGATCGGAAAGCCCTTTCCGAGAAACTGAAAGCACGCTGGGCAGAGAGAAAATCTGCTCCCCAGCAGGTTGCTCCCGTCATTGCCCCACCCGTTCCTCCAGCCCCTCTGCCACCTTCCCCATCGGTCCTTGCCCTTCAGGAACAAGTCGTCCAGAGGGTTGCTCAACGGGATGAAGTGCGCCAGAGGCTTACCGAGGCCCATACTGCCTACCTGCTTGCCCAAAGCAAGTTCCAGGCCGCGGAAGCTGAGTTGAAGGGGATCGAAACTGAAGTGCAATATCGCATCGGCCTTATCGCGCAACTGGAAAACCGGCCGGCACAGGTCAATGTAGGATATTCCGCTCCTTCCCCAATTCTCCAGATGCCCGCAATGCCGTCAGGAGGTTTCGGGGGTATCACTTCGGAACCAGCTCAAGCTCCACAACAGGCACAGCGCTCGAAAGAAGCGTTTGCGGTAGCCTCAGCAGATGATCTACGCCGTGATGTCCGAGGGATGATGTAGACGAACAAACCCTAAAGATTCTGATGGTTCCTCACCCCGCGGGCAGCATGAACGAAACGGGCACGGATTGATACGGTCGAAGCACATCGACGGGGATTCCTCCGGTAGTTCCTTTGCTTCCCTGATCCGTGCCAGCTTTTTCAGTGCAATCTTGCACCAGTCCCGGTTGGATGTCTCGACGGTATGGATTTGAACCACGTCGGGGAGTACCCCATCATCGGCGAGGGTGTCCAGCCATGTTTCCTTGCTGAAGTCTGACTTCTCCCGCCAAACCTGCTCCCACGCCCCATCAAACCCGCCACCATCGCGCTTGCGGAACCGTAACTGTTTTGATACCGGGTGCGTCCATCCCCTTGACAGCGGACCCTTTCGTCTTCCATCCCGCTCTTGTCCGAGCACAACCACCATCAAGTTCATCGGTACGCCGTAGATCGATCCTTCCAGCGTTCTCCAGTCGTGCTCTTCTTCAACCATCCGGTAGGCATCCCATCGGGAACACAGCACAACCCTTCGTAAATGGCTCTCCGAAGTGCTCAGGAACGCGCTGGGTGTCCAGATGGCGCCATCGGGCAGGGGAAGAGGTTCGGGGCGCTTCCACGGGCCTTCCGGGCGCAACACGTAGACGATAAACGAGGCTAAAGCAGACAAATGCTCCGCTTCTCCGAGAACATCAGTTTGGTTGGAGTCTAGCCCGCGCGTGGTTGCCAGGTCGTACAGCGCTTGTTCGGACACTTCCCACGGTGCATTGCTCGGGGATGTCAATCCCGCTTCAACGGCTTCGTAGAGTGCTACGATGGGTCGTATGGCAGGAGTCTGCCACCGCTGCAAGAGGTAGGGAAGACGCTCACAGCGGTCGATGCTATTGAGGAGCGTTGGCGTGTTCATCGCGTAGACTTTGCAAAAGTCGATAAACCGGACCTTCCGGCAGCGCCCCCGTAACAGCCGAAAGGGGAATAGACAAGGCTTCTGGTGGAGGATTGAGCTTTTGTTTTAATCCAAACGCAGATTTTACTGCTGCATTTGCCCCTGCCTCCGGGTCTGGAGGGCTGAATATTTTGGGGATATTGCTTATGTATCCATGCACCCCGCCACGCATTGAAATTGCGCCACCCGGCTTCAATCTTTCCAACGGGGTCGAACCTCTCTCGATCGCCGATTCCCGATGCATCTTTGCCGCAAACTCTTTAGCCTGACTCGATGCATTCATCAGGTTTCCAACTCGGCTCTTGAGGTTGCGGAAGTAGCCCTGCGGCTTGCCTGTCAACTGATCCATCTCCGGGTACGCATTATCGCGAACCCAATCAGCAACAACCTTATCCACGGCAATCTGCGCGTTGCGACTTTCAGCCGCATATTGAGACACGTCATTCTTGTCGTAGTAGGCAGACAGTCGATTGTTCGCCTGCATACGTTTCAGGTCAAGTTCTCCAAGACTGATAGGCTTCTGATATTCCGCTGCTGCCTTGTCGATGAAAGATCGTTCTGTGCGGTCAGTATCGGTGATTGCGGGCATCTTGTCTTTAAGCGCCTTGATCGCTTGCGAGATGGGAAAATTCCCGTTCACGTCAGGAAGGTTTGATTTCAGATTCGCGTATTTTCCAAGCGATTGGGCAAACTCGTCGTTTAGACTCTTCTGCGCCCGGTTTGCTACCTCTCTGAACTCGCCTATCGTCTTAGGCTTCGCCCCCTTTGCGGCAGCGCGGAGATCGGAAACTACAGGCTCAATGTACGCTGGGTCAACTCCGGCTCCACGCGCCAGCTTTGCCGTTATTCCGGAGGGCTTCATGAGACTGGAAACGGTGTGCGTGAAAAGCATCGGACCAAGCACCGAACCCCAGGCATAATCGGGGTTCATCTTGCGAAGTTCATTCCAGTCCTTGACCCCCTGCCAGTCTTTTTCTGCCTGTGTCACCGGATTCCAAATGATAGGGTTCTGATCTGTCCCAGGAAGAGGGCTGGCAACCAGGTTGACGATTCCACTTCCTATACCCTTGAATGCTTCTACGCCTCGCGCAGCATAACCTCGCAGCGTGTTGGGGTCAAATTCCGAAGGATTGGCACTCTCGTTCTTTGCTGCGAATATGCGGGATAACGGCTTTTCCGGGGGCTTCACACCGGGAGACAACTGCCTCGCGTGCTCAGACTCTTCGGTCGTAACATTCTGCCAATCGTTTGGTTCTACTGTCTTCCAGTCATTTACTGGCGTGGGGGTTGGCCGGGTGCCCATGTTTTACCTCCGTCCGTCGAATAGCGATACTGTCCAGTGCTCGGGGAATGCTGGACGATTACCTTCCCCTGAGTCTTCTTGCCCTTCTGCTTCCCTACGTCCTCTTCGCGCTTGTCAAGCCACGCCAAGGCCCGTGAATTGTCGGGCATCGCATTAAGGCCAACACGGACCTGCCGGCCAATCGTCTGCATCTTCGTCAAGTAGCTTTCCGAGTCTGGGGTTCCTGAAAGGCCGATGAGAGGAAGTTCGTTCTGGATCGACTTGACGCTGAATCTAGCCGGTGACTGCCCTGTTGCGGAACGGGAGCCGATAATATCGGCCATCGACGCAATAGCCGTATCGAAGTATTCGCGTTCCTGTTGAGTCATCTGCGTTCCGGTCGACTGTTGCGCTCCCGCTTCGGCTTGTGCCCTGAAGTTTGCCCATCCCGCCGCAGTGCCAAGAGTCTGAATAATGCCAGGATTAGAGATTTCTCCCATGCTTTGATCAAGCAGTTTAAATGCCTCGCCAAGAACCTGTTGCGCGTGTTGGTCATTTGCCAGCGAAGCGAATTGAACCATCGAAGGAGCTTGCGGATTTTGCGGATCACCATACAGACCGAGCAAAGCGGATACAGCGGGTTGAGACTTTCGAGCCGCTGCCGCGTTCTGGGGGGTCATATTCTGAATGTTGGGAAGTATACTCTTGCCGCGACCAACATCCACCTTTCCCTGTAGGCTTTGCGTCACTTTTCCTTGCGGTCGAGTATGAAGTGTCGGCTCACCTTTCGGGACAGGCCCCTGTGGCGCTGTAGACGGTATTCTGCTGTTCTGCGGGACAACCGTGCTTGTCCCCGTCACAACCTGACCTCCCCCGGGGGCCGTCTGCGTGCGCGTTGTCGAAGTAGGTACCCGCACTGGACCAAGCGATGGCGCTTCTGGGTTAGGGCCGCCTACGGAAGGCTCTAGCATCCTTTGATTCCCCGCTGTTTCATAGCGCCCCTTATCCGTTCCGACCGTCCAATATGACTTTCCACCCCCAAGGTATACGGGGATTAGAACTGATCCTTCTGGAAGCTTCGAGAGATCAATAGGATTTCCATCTTCCCCGCTAAATTGCACGCCCTGATCCGCCATCGACGATGCAGTCTTGAGGTTCATTGCACCGGCATAATACGGTACGGGGCGAGAAGAACTTCCCTTCGCCGCCGCTCCCTCATTTCTCAATATCTGCAAGCGGTAGTCTTCTGCCTCTTTCCTTCCCTCTGGAGTCAATGCATATGGCAAAGCGCCAATCGCATATTCCCCAGCCATCGCATTCGTCTGGCCGGCGTACTTCTTGGCGTTTTCAGCGCGAAATTGTGCGACGTGGTTCTTCAGGTGGTTGGTGATATGAAGACTATCGAGCAGGTTCCCTATTCCAGCCTCTACCGGATTCGCGCCTTGAGGTTTCTGTCCGTAGAGTTGACGCATCTGGCCGATGGTTTGCGTCATGCGGTCGAGGGTCTGTCTGTACTCGTTTTCCTTGCCAGCTAAAGGCTTGGACGGATCATCGGGGTTGGCGTAGAGAGCGAGGCGTGTTTGGTCGGCACGCAATGCTTGCTGGAGAGGCGCCAGAGCCATCGATCTGGCGCGCTCATGCTCCTGCGCTTGCGTACCCGACCATCCAGCCGCAAACCTGTTTCCCGCGCTGCGAGTATCCTTCCACGGCACAGGAGCTTCATTAACGGTATTTCCAGAGCTTCCCATTATTGATCCCACCCAGCGCTAAAGTCTCCACTGCCGCCGCTAAACATGTCAGAAGAGACGCCGGCTGAAGTTCCCACACCGCGCAACCCTCCTCCTAACGCACCAGCAATACCGCCGCCGGCCATTGCCCCAGACGCCGCTCCAGCAGCCGTAGACCCAATTCCACTGATAAGATCATTGAATTGCGCTAATCTCTGCTGCTGTTCAGTATTGTTCTGATTGAACACGTCGTTGTAGCCGCTCATGCTCTGCCCGAGAAGGTTGCTGCCGAGAGATGCACCCTGCCCGATAGCCCCCGAAGTCAGCGAGGAAATCATGTCGTTCACGCTCGACCGCGCCGTATCCATAGTGTTCTGATTTGAGGCGTTCGTGCCGCCAGACCGGGCTCCGAAGGTTGCATTTGTCTGCGTCTTCTCGTTGGCCTGCTTGGAAATCGCACCAATCTGCGGAGCGAGCAGTTTGGCAATATCTGACTGATTCCCGCTCAGTAGTCCGTTGATGAGCGCGGAAGAGTTCGAGAGCAGACCTTCACCCACCGAGCCAGAGAAGCCAGACTCTCCCGTCAGCGCGTTGGTTGCTCCTGTCTCGCCGCCCGATGGACCCATATCTACGCCGAAGAATCCGTCTTCGTTGCGCCAAAGCTCGATAAGGAATGCTTTCAGGTTCATGGTTCCCTTTCTAGGTCGCTGGCGTCTGAGCGATTAAGATGCCGTTCTGGAATTGCATCGACCCCTGCGTCCCCAAGGCTGTCAAGGCTGCCGTAGTTATTGTGACACTTAATCCGGTCGGTGTCGCCTGAGAAAAGTTTCCTGTTGTGGCGTCATACCCGGTCAGGAACTCTCCCGCCACAGGAGCAATGGTATTGGCAAGTTGCGGAGTTCCCGTCAGATCGCTGTAGTCGGGTTGAGCGGCAGAGAATACTCCGGTAGCCGCGTCATAGGCCGTCAGAAATTGATGCAAGATTGCACTAAAAGTGACCGGGACAATCGGCATCGTGAATGCAAACCAGTTCGTCCCGTCAAACGCGACAAGGGTTCCATAGGCGGGCAGGAGTGGCATGGAGGACGCTGCCGGATGTCCCGCGTAAGAGATGGTCCCTGTCACCGGGGTAAGGGTCGCCGTACCCCCACCAAGCGCAGACTGGTTTGCGATAAAGCATGACCATGGAGGCGATTGTGATGTGAGGGACACAGCAATAGGCGAAGCGTCCGAGAGCACAATCAATGCTCCGTCATCCGTGCTTGCCGTCGCATAGGAGGTCGAACTTGACTGATTGTTGATCGGAACTCCACCGGGGGAAGCGGGGGTAATAGTTCCACCGCCACCAGACCCTCCACCCTCAACAATCGTTGTCGATGCCCCTGCCTTGAGGGAATTGATTTTCTCCTGCTGAAGTCCAAAAGCTACCGCGTGATTGTTGAGCTTCTGGAAAGCGAGTGTAAGGAGGCGATGAACCTCTTCAGGCTTCGGCTCTGCCGAGACTTTGGGAATCCAACCGGTAATGGGAGGTGTACTCATAATTTAGCGCCTCCAGAGGAATCGCCGCCGAATGGATTGATTTTCCTCGTAGACCTTCCCCAACCCATGATCCATGCCTCCATCCCTTCCGCAAAGGAATAGAACGGGCTTGCCGATGTTGCGGAAAATCCTATCAGTTTCCATTTATTCGGCGTTACGGAGAAAAATGCTTTAGTCTGCACTCCTCCGGTTGATGGAAGAGTGATCGCCGTGGGAGGTATACTGTCATTCCCTCCGTCCACGGTGAACGTCAGGGTTATAGCCTCCGCCGCATAGTATTCGATATTCAAATAAAGAAGCGCCTGCCATCCCGCGCCTCCCCACGAAGTCACTTCCGTGGTCCATATCGCGGCTTTTTCCGGGTACGGCTCGAACACCCACTCACTTTGTCCCTGCCCAACTCCCCCGTACCATATGCGAGCTGCGGATTGAGGAACAAGTTGAATATCATGCGCCTCAAATGGAGTCCACGAAAATACCAGCGTTTGCTTGCCGTTAAATGTACCAGTGAACGTTGGTCCCGTTTGTCCGCCATCGAACAAGACCTGAAAGGTAACTGGTTCGTTCCCGGTATCGGCAATCAGCTTTACTCCCTGCATGAATTTGTTGTCCGGGCCACCCATCTCCATGATCGGAGTGTATGCTTTGGTGATTTCAGGATAAGGGTCGCTAATCCACTGAACAGACCAGTTTTCGTCTGGAGCCCGCCGCCATGCTACCCCATCTTTGCTGATTATTCTTCCGATATGCGATACAAATGGAGGATTGAAGCTCAAGCCTACCTTTTGCTGCCCATTAAGGGTGATAGGAGACTCTTGCGGAACGTGAAGATTGCCGAACTCATCCTCCACGGCAAAACTCTTGGCAGCATTGAATGTATCCGCTTCCAAGACGAGGCCGCGCACATAGTTGCTCCCTGCTGATCCGAGGTCCATCCACGCTGTCGGCCTGTCATTGATCGAATCCGGCAGAAGCTGGGACCAATACGGTTGCCACCATTCGACGATGTTTCCGCTTCCGACTGGCCAGCTTAACTGAGCGGCAACATCGAGCAAGTCCGATCCGTCGCCGGGAGTGAAGTCCACCACGTAAGGAGTTGACGTTCCAGTTCCGGTTAGAGATGTTGGCGAGAAACCGCTCAATAGCGATGAGTAGAGATCCTTATAAAGAGCGAGCGCCACCGGATTAGATGTTGCCACTGTCGCCTTGACAAGCACATCTCCAAGTCTTTTTTGCGCTCGTAATTCTCCCGCGTTGATACATGGCGTGCTGACTACGGCTGTGGCTGTTTCTGTGCCAGCTGTATCGAATGCCCTAATCGTCCCATCTGTGCAACCGACAAGGATCTGATTGATCCCCACGGGGAGAGCATGGCAATTCACCTGAGGCGTGTAGGCGTCAACAATCCATCCCTTTGCTTCCATGTCAAAAACAAGGGAGCGAGGCGTGCCTGTTGTGTCCTGATAGTCGTAGAAGATGTATCCGGGCACGCAAGTGACGGTCTGCGCTTTCGTTTTTGTGTCGTCCGGCGGGTAAATCGTCTTGTCTCCAATGACGACTGGCGACGGTCCTTCCGGCTCGCCGTGCGGAAACAGGTTATAGATGTTCGCAGAAATATCCTGTTCCGGTCCTCCACCTTGTGAAATGAAAATGCCATCTTTCGCCCTCCATGCCAGCAACGCTCCTAGTCCGCCCAAAGCATACCGCATGAACAGCCCACGAGTCGCCGCTGCCTGTACGGGGGTCCACAAAGGTCCCGTGGTGCCTGTGACGGTCGCTACAGCATCGGAGAAGTTCGGATAGAGCAGCCAGAATCGTTCCGGCGAGAATACGACGTGCAACTCTGAGGTGACAATGCCGTTCTGCAATCCCTCCGAAGGCGAGCAGATGTAAAGCCTTTGCGAAGATGGAGCAGAATCGAAGTTATTTCCGAGAGACGTAAGCAGGTCGCCAGGATTCAGCGGGTCAAGGCCCATCATGAACGAACCGCCGCCCGAATCAGGAGTAGGACCCCAAATGACAGGTGAAGGCTCCGCAGCCAGGTCAGGCGCGATGATCTGCCAGGTCAATCCTGTGCCGGCGGGCGGAAAGCCGAAGGTGATGAATCCCGTATCCGTCACCGTCGTGTTGTAGACCAGCATGTGTGTAGTGTCGGTGGGCCGGTTGTAGAGCAAGTACCCAATCTGCGCTCCCGTTGAGTCGGCAATCAGAATGGCCGTTCCCGGTAGCCAGCGCACATTGAAAATGTCTCCACTCACCCACTGCACATTTGGCACAAGAGGCAAAATTGGGCTGATGGTTGCTGAAAGTGTTCCCGGAGTCCCACCCTCCGCCACAGTGAAGGTAGGAATAGAGGTATAGCCGCTCCCCATGCTTGTTACGGTAGCAGTCGTAATGACTCCACCCGCAATGACAATCTGGACTACTGCCCCTGTTCCTCCTCCCCCACTTGATGGAATGTTGTATGTTCCGTTTGTCTGTCCCGAGCCGGGAGATGTAATTCCGACCGCCGTCACTTCCTGACTCACCCCTAAGACATTGCATGTCCCCGAGCGAGGAAGATCGATGGAGGGGAATGGCTCGTAATTGTTGTAATTCAGGATTGGGTTATTGGCGATGGTCAGGTCGCTCAAGGTATCAGTAAATGATCCAGACCCGGAATTGGCAACCGACAGCGTGTAGGTAAAGTTGTCGAGTCCGGGCGTTTGGCGGTACACATCGATGGTATCGACTTGAGGATCAAGAGAAAGCGTGCAGGTTCCGGTTGCGGAGAAATTCGCATAGTAGACCGTGACCGTCCACGTGTAGAAAAATGACCGATTTGTGCCGCCCGATTCTTACGTCAATACCTGAATGCCGAATCCGAATGTTGAATCGTTGACGACATCAGGAGTGAGAATAGCACCCCACACATCGGAAGCGCCTCCCTGAACAGTGGTCTGGATTGTTTGCGTATTGATTGTTCCCGGAGACTTAATCTGACCTATCACCGCGCCTTGATAGAACAAGGCCACGTTTGAGAGAACTCCAGTTCCATTTTGCTGGCCATTCCATGTCACCGATACGCTGACACCGGTAATCTGCGATCCGGTCGGGACCGTTCCTACGAGTCCCGGCAAATCTTTTGCAATGATGTAGTCGGTAAGCGTCCCAGAAGCGATGCCCTGAGTGCGGAGTTGCGTGTCTGAAACTGCTGTTTGGTATTGAGACGTATTAAAACTGATGTATGTCGCATAGCTCGGGTCCATGGTGTAGGAGCCAGCCTGCGAAGCCAGTTGCACCTGGATAGGAACAGACTCAGGCGAAGGATTGGAAAGAGCGCCTGTGATCTTCGAGCGATAGAGGTAACGATACGTTACCCAGTAGGGACTCGCAGCGCTCGACACATTGACGACAGGAGCGTTCTGGGGCTCCTTGATGCCTATCTTGTAGCACGTTCCATCCGACCGCACCTTGAGCATTCCACATACAGGACCATAGCCAGACGCCGTGTAGGACGGAATGGTGACCGCTAGAGACGGATCGGCAATGTAGTCCCATGGCTGAGGACTGTCTGGCGGACGATATGGGAGAAAGGAAAGCGGATTCGTACTCAGGCCGGATGCGACTTGCGTCGTGCCAACGTAGAGGCTTCCATTGGACCCCGAGAGATACGCATAGCCTGGTGAGAGGTTGTAGGGGTCATTCAAGCGGGCAACAGAGGTAATCCCGTTGGCGAGAGGAGAAGCAAGGAGGTTGGAGCCCAGAGGATACCGGGCCACGGTCATCGACTTGCGGTTGCGCCGGACATTCTGGAGATAGGCCCACCCGCCACCATTCGCCTCAATTTGGTCAGGCGAACTGACGGTATTGATACCTCCCGCAATGTCCAGACGAATTCCGTTTTCCATTACTTCCCTTTGCCAGCCTTGCGTTTTGCCGGTTTACGCGCTGCCTTTGTTGCGCCAGATGTAGGAGAACTCTTCATTGTCGTTCCACGCTTGCGTTCGGCATCTTTACGAAAAGCCTCATTGGCTTCTTTCACCATGCCGGGATCAGCTTCAGTTTTAGAGCTTGGGGACTTGTATCCCGGCGTTGGAATTTTGTTTGCCGCGCTCTCGAACTTCTGCTCAATCCCCTTCGCCCAATCAATCAATGGACTGCTCATCGCTTTCCCCTATCCGCTTTGCCCTTTGCCCGCTTGCCGTGAGTGTACTTCCCGGTACGGCCAGATGATCCCGTACTCTTCATGGATGTGCCACGATGCTTACGCTTGGCGGCAATCTTGCGCATATTCTCGGCGAAGACAGCCCGTTTCTCTTCGACGCCACCCTTCTTCTTTGCCGCGGCGATTTTCTTCGGCGTGGCTTTGCCGAACTTCCCCTTAGTCCCCTTCTCTTCCATCTCCGCGTTGGCTTTCTGAATCCATTTCTTCTGCTTGCGTTTCGTCGCCATAACACCCTCCCGGTTCACTGCGTCTCTTGTGTTGACCACCTTGGTTCCTTTATTTCTTGCTTTCGCCCTTCAGAGCGAAGATATTTCACAAAGAGTCCCGACTGCGCCCATCTCTTGTTGCGATCCGCGCAGTATTGGTAGAAAGACTTCAGCATGGGCATCGTGGCCTCAAACGCATCATTTCCCAGCTTAAAGCAGGCCAAATGCTGAGAGTAATCCAGGATGCTCTGCCAGTCGTCCCGAGCCACCTGAACGTAGGTTCCTGTCGGGTCAAGTAGGGGCGCATTTCCGACCACCGTAACTGCCAGACTTGTCCCGTTCCCCGGCACTGGGGCAATGAAGTCCATTCCCGCTTCAATCACCGCAGGAAGGTTGTTTTGGGATTGCTGCCAGTTCACCGCCAGAGCGTCCATATCGGCCAGTGCCGTGACGCTCGATACCTGACCGTTGATGAGTGTCTGGAGGAGCCAGTTCGACTGCTTCATCATTTCCAGACCTTCGGTGTAACGCTCTAGACAATAGGCCCCTCTTGCGCGGTCCGTCGATTCGGCTTCCTGTCCCAGCACATCCGCCAAAGCCCCATACATCGCCACCATGCTCCAATCATCGGGAAGGCCAAGCAAGGAAGCCGTTGGAGGCGCGAACGTCGGCCCGGCATTCAATGCCAAGACCTCAAAGTATCCCGGCGTATTGGGTGCTAGGTCCACATCGAAAGACAACGGGGGCTCACTTGAAACCGTCCATGACTTCGGAGGGTCAACCGTCTGCAAATAGCCAGGCTCGAAGGATTGGAACGAGATCACATCTTCGCGTGTCATCAAGTAGGGCTGAAAGAACTGAACTGTGCCCGATACTGTTCCGCTCGTAGGCAAACTCAGACTCACCGTTGTGCCTGAGACACCAGTCACGAACGTTCCTGACTGAATCCCTGTTCCTTGGATGACTTGACCCCTCATAATGCCTGCTGCTGAGCCTACAGTGACCGTGGACGAACCGGAGGACGCCGCGCCACTGGTAGACGCCACCAGAGACAGGACACGGTTCCTGCGCGGCTCCAGAACCGTGTCAGGGAGGATGTAGCCCGTCCTCACGTTGGGAGTGGCGTTGATCGGAGAAAGTAGTGCAAGATTGCACGAGGTTGCCTGAATGACTTCCTGCACGCGCTTTTGGAGGGACCATTGAAGATTCTGGAGAGTGAACTGGCTAGAACCCACCCATGTTCCGGCTGTGGGCGGCGGCTCCAGCAGCATATAGGCCATCTGGTTGTAGAGGTACTGGTCAGTGACCGAGCGCAGACGAGGCGAACTGGAAAGTGTTCCTGTGTTGATCCATTGGCCATCGGCATTGGTAATGGCAACCGTCTGATTCCACTGCTCACAAAGTCCGTTGAAGTGGCGCAAACTCTCGGACAAGTAAATCCACAATTCCGCCGATGGCCACAAGGACCATTGGTTTAGTCGCCCTTGAAGAGCAGCGATAGCGGCCGTTTTTATGAGCCAGGAGTACGTTGCCATGTTAGTTGATTGTTCCTTATCCCCCTATTGCACTTCAGTTCTTCCCTACACAGATATAGCTCACTGAATCGGTAGCTCCGGTTGTGGTCACAGTTAATGTTGTGGTGCTTACCGTTTTAGTCAGCAAACTCGCAAGTGTTGTATCGTCCTGCACGATGCAGACGGGAGCCGTTGCATGTGTTCCCGTAAACGAATAAGACGCAGTTCCTCCACTTGCTGTGAGAATTCCGGCTAAATCTGTATTCGAGGAGTTTCCTGTGTTTACGCCAGCACTGAATGTTGTTGGAGCAGCAAAAAGGTTCGGTGCGGAGCCTTCTTGCAGGATGCTGTATAAATTAGGGCCACTTTCGTTTATATGCAAGCACGCAGCTCTTGTTATTGAAGTCCCGCTTATACCACCAGAACATTCAAATCCGTAAGCATTATCTATATTTCCTCCACCGTAATTTGAAATTCCGTTAACGCGAAAAGCATCCGCTTCGGTGAGAGTACCACTGCCATTATTATAAACAAATGATTGAATGCCTTGCGCAGTAGGGGAAGTTTCTCCAGAGCTAGGCTCGACTTGTCCACTAGACACTATTCCCCATGCGCCTGCTGCGTGTCGTCCGAAAGCGAGAAATTGGCCAGCTTCCGTAATTCCTGAGTCGCTTTGGGATAAAGCATAAAAAGAGTTTATACTGTTTAATTCTGCAACTGTATTCGGAGGCTGACCAGAATTGTAAAATCCTTGAGCATTTGGATCAAATAAATATTCAGCAGGACCAAACCAGAAATTATTACCTCCGAGTTCTCCAGTTTGATTGGTGAAAGCTGAATACCCCCCATCCCCCGCCGCGCCTACATCCGTGTATCCCGTGCCGCATCCCGGCGTAGAAATAGTGGCGATGACTCCGGTGGTATTGGTCGTGCTGCCGCCTGCTGCCGTGCGATAGAGCAAACACGAAGTTGCCCCAGTCTGCGTCGGCCATACGACCACATTTCCTTGACTGGCTACGGAAAGATCATTCTCTCCGTCCGTGGTTGTTACTGCCGTCGAACCCTGCGTGCTGAGATTGTTAAACAGGGCTTGCAGCACGTAGGTATAAGTGACCCCTCCACCTGCCGTCTGCGGTGTCACACTTGTAATCGTAGGTTGCGCCAACGGCGTAGAGGAAGGATCAATGTACACGCCTCCCAAGCCTCCTACCGTGCCCGTAGACTTGGTGTAAGTCAGTGATGCCGCGCCGTTGAAAGCGGTTGAGTCATTGAACTGCACCTGAGTGTTCGAGCCTCCTGGATTGCCCCCTCCACCACCGCCAATCGCCCCCCACGTTCCGCTCTGACAAGAATACTGCATCCCCGTGGAGATAACTTGCCTATTTGGCAAACCAGCCGTACAGGCCCCAGACGGAGTGGCGCTGACCGACACAATGCTTGGGCTCGATACCTGCGCCCAGAGATGGGGCGCAGCCAACATAATCAACCACAGCCACTTACGCATGATCACTCCTGATACATAATGTCGCACTTGTCTCCCGACACAATGTATACAAACCATTCATTCAGGTTTTGCCCTTCATGCTGCGCGGGGCCAAACGTGAGCGATCCACCCGCTGCAAGATTGATGCCCTTCGTAGAGCTTGCCGTCGAGTCCCCTACGCGCATTGGGTTGCTTCCATTATTCTGGAAAGTCACCCACTGAAAGGGGACTGTAGGAATAATGACTGTTGTTCTGGCGACTGCCGGAATCGTTCCCGTTGAAGATGGAGCAAGTTGTATCAGTTGCATATCAGACCCCGCTTCCTGAAGGATACCCGCCCAAGTTGACTCGTCCATTCGGCCCCATCGTGGCGTAACTCTCTCCATTTTGCCACTTCCCGGCCTGGTGGACGTGTGTGAAGTTTTCGCCGTCGAGATTAAGATCAATCGACAACACCTGCCCGAAGTATTCGTAATACTGTTTTTGCGCGAGAGCGGAAAGCAGCGTCATCCCCTTGCCAGAGCCCGGCACCTTGCTTTCCATCTCCGCAGATTTGTCGAGTAGCAGGATTTCCTTCGCCTTGAACTCCACCATGTTCTCAGTAATTGGAGCTTCGGGATACATGCTCATCCAGTCGCTCTGCGATTCAGGCAAACATCCGCGGCGGCGATAGGAAAGCGTGTAAGGGCATAGATTTCCCTGCCATGGATACAACTCGAATCGCTGCCAGCCATACGTCGAACTTCCCTGTCTCTGGTCAATTCCAGCCGGCACAACGTTGGTGGGAATTGACTGGTCCTGTCTCTCGGGATCTAGATTCGCAAGGTCTGCCCGTGTCAGGCTCCAGAAGTCCAACGTCTGATTGTTGGTGAAGTCCTGAATGGCAATCCACTTGCGCCAGTCCTTTACCGGAGCCACAAAGTAGTGTTGGTAGATGTAATAGGGCTGCCCCGATCCGCTACCAGGCTCCATCCATGGACGGTCCAGCGTCAACGTCACGAAGCCGGGGTTGATGGTGTTGTAGTCATACCCAACAATGTCATAGACAGCAAATGCTGGATTGCGATACTGAAGTTGCGTAATGAATGGCTGGCCGGTGTAGGCAACTAATGCCGCTGTAGCTGTCGCGTCCGCAATGATCTGATTCGAGTAGGGAGTGGTCGTGAATGTTCCTACCCCGTCAAAGACCATGCCCGGAGCCAGCCATCCCGCAAAGCCCTTTTGGAAGCTCCAATCTACTTGGTCGTAAATCGCTTCCAAGGCCCGTCTCACGGCTGTCTGGCAACGCGCGAGAGCCATTCCGGGTACGAGTCGGGTTAGGGCAAAGCTGACATCGTAAAGCAAGATTCACGCTCCCAATAAAAAAGCGGGAAGGCGGTTTTCATCCGCCCGCCCGCAAGAGGCCACCCGCGACGACGGCCTTACAAACTCGAAATCACTGCCCCGAACTGCAAAGTCTCTGCGCTCAGATTCACGCCTGTCGGTACTTCCTGTGCGGCAGTAGACATAGTGACAGTCAATGTCGCTGGCGTACCACCCGGACTGCCGCCAATCGTTGCTGTAGGAGCAGTTGTATAATTCCCGGGATTCGTGATTGTGACCGCTGTCACAGTCGTAGCCGTTACAGTCACCGTACCTGCTGCGGAACCGCTCGAAAAGGTGATTGGGTAAGTCCCTGCGGTCATCCCCGTTCCTGCGGCGTTCTGCGCAACCTTGACCACACCCGAAGACCCGCCAATGTTGTTGAAGAACCATCGCGCCGTCCAGCCCGACTGCGAAGGAGCAGGAGCGCCGGCCCGCACAACGTTGTATCCCGCCGCAGTAGGCTGGAAAGTCACGTCGTAGTTCCCGCTCACAGTCGTAGCCGAAGACGGGAAATTGATGTACTCGTTCGCGCCAGGATTGTAAACAGGATCGCCCGTTGACTGCGAATAGGAGGAAGGCCCGGCAGCATAGAGCAATGCCTGCCGGAACTCCCCAACCTGTGCACTCGGATAGACGTAATTCGTATTCACGCTTGCTCCTTATCCCTGCTCAACCGGCAAACGCAGGCGAACACGAGTGAGTGAAGTGGCGGCGGCGATGTCGATGGTGTAGCCGATGAAGCCAGCCACCGGAGCCGTTGCGCTGGTCGTGGTCGTAACTGCCGCCGCTGTCGCCGATGTTGCCACCGAACCTGAAGCTGTGGCGGTTGCCGTGGTCACATAGAGAGGCGCATCGCCAAGCTCCTGAATCAGAATCCAAGCCCCTGCGGTGATCTGAGCGGCGGTCAGAGTGGTGAGAGCGATACCGCGCACATCCACAAGGTTCGCCGAGGACGAATCAAAGGAACTGATGAAGTTCGGGCTGGAATGCTGTTGCGCCACCAGTGACCCACCGGAGCCAGTAGACAACACGCTCGACAGCGTGAAGGTCGGGACGGAGGTCATATTCGCGCCGGGGAACGTCACCTGAGCCGCGGTGATGACGCCTGCGGATAGAGTGATGTTCACGGTTGCGGCAGTGCCGCCGGCAGCCGATGAATTGATGGAGACGGTGCCACTGGTCGCCCCAGTTGCGGTGATGACATAACCAGTGCCTCCCGCGGCGACAATGGCGTTGTCAATGTAGGTCCCCAGACCGTAACCAACCGGGTACCCAAAGCCAAAGTTTGAGTAGGTGGCGTTCGAAGAGACGCGGACGAAGCGATAGCGGCCCGGATAGAGCTTCGCGCCAAACTGAATGTTCCACTCAGCCGCTTCCTCGGCCCTCAGATCGACGTAATCGCCTTCATGTAGAGCGCCGCCAAGATACGTCTGATTGGTGATAGGGCTCTGCATCCCTGTGGGAGAGGTATAGACCGCGAACGGCCCAAGATAGAGTGAGGTATACGGAACCTGTGCCATATTACTGACCTACCCCCTTGAATCCGAAGAGCGGCAGACCATGTGTCGGCTGATCTCCGAAGATGTTGGTTGCATACCGCAGATACCGAATCGCCGAAGTAATGTTGTTCGGAATCCGGTTTTCGTCAAAGTCCATTGCCCAGCCCGAGCCCGGCTTCGGCTTCAAAGCCACCAGCGAGTACGGATCGATGAACCAGAGGCATTCACCCGGGTTGATGGTTGTTGCCGAAGGAATGTTTGAACCGGTCGGTGAAAGCGTTCCGGCGCTGACGGCCACGCCATTCAGCTTGTACGTAGGAGTCAGGAACGGGGTGAGCTGAGTGGTTCCGCCTACGCCGTCGTAGAACTTGGCCGTGCTGGTGGTCCCGAAAGCTCCGGGGTTACCGCCAGGTAATGTCTGCCAAGCCGCGCTCGACGGTGCCAAAGGATCGGCGTGAATCTTGCAGCCGTTGAAGTCCACCGAGGGCCAGCCGAAGTCCGTGCCTTCCTTCACTTCCAACTGAAGAACCACGGCCTGCTGACGGAATGCCAGAGCGATGGCGCCCCACCCGTAGAAACTGGTGAATCCCACGCGAGCCTTTGCGCCCAAGGTGCCGAGACGGGCATTGGCGAGCAGGAAGTGAGAATAGTTGATTGATCCAGCCGCGCCGGTGGGTGTGCCGCAGAAGTACGGCGTCGAGTTGTATGCCTGACCCACCACGCCATTGCGCGTAATGCCGCCTGTCAACTGGAAGTAGTTGCCGAAGGGGGAGGGATCGATGCCATTGTTGAAGATTTCCTCAAACCCGTTCATCGCCAAGTGTCGGTCGGTCGAAACTCCGGCAGTCGATGAACCCGGAGCGCCGCCAGAGTTCCACTGGCCATGCTGATACGCCTGCATCTCGACCATTGACTCCAAACGCTGCGTCATGCAGTAGTTGTCAATCAATTCCTGATCGGCAACCTGCGTCTCTCCCGGAGCGTTGTAGAGCTTGTACTCGGTCGGCTCCACGGTCAGACCCGAAGCCATGAAACGGATGTCGTACAGAGTGTCCGTCACACGCTGCTTGTTGGTCGGGTTGATGATCGCGCCAGGCTCGGTGGCGTAGCCGTCCGTGTAGTCGTAGCTGCCCGGAGTCCGAACGCCCGTTCCCTGGAAGTCGAGGTCGATAATGCCTGCCTCGCGCAAAAGGGTCATCAGTGGATAGTTCGTGCCGAACCAGTCAATCACGGTGCCCTTGCGGATCATTTCCCGCGAGACTGCATCGCGAACATTGTAGGATGGGTCATTCGGGTAAGGCATAGTTGAAATTCACCCTTTCTTAGGCGGCGTTCATCCGCGTTTTGACTTCACTCTGTACGCGATCTCGTGCCATGCGAATCTTTTCCATCGGCGACTTGCCAGCCATTTCACGTACACCGGCAGCGTCGGAAGGCTTGGGAATGTTGGGATAGTTCGACGGAACTCCAGGTCCAAGCTCGGGATGGCCGTTCGTCACCGGATGCGCGGCCTTCCATTCTTCGAGTTTGGTGGCCGCATAATTGTCCAGCCTTTTCTGCTCGGTGGCGGCGGTCAATTCCTTTTTCTTGGCGCTGACATGGTAGGTCTGCTCCATGTAGTCGCGCACAGTGAGACGGGCCTTCATGGCGCGGTCGGCAATGGTTGCGGGATCTTCAGGAACTGCCGACTGGAACACGCGCTGATAGCGGTTCATCTCGTTCATGGTCTGGCCCATCATGCCAATACCGTTCATGATGGTTTCCTCAAGCTGCTTCACCGGGTCTTTGGGTGTTGGCCCCTGATTCACCTTGGGCAGTTCGGGAATGTTCAAGCCGGTGACCCCCGCCTTCTTGATTTCATCGATTGCGGCATCCCTTGCGGCAAGAGCGGCGGTCAACGCAGCGTTATTTGCTTGCAACTGCGTGATGTTCGCTTCGGTGAGGCCGGATGCCTGAATGTTCTGATCGATTACCCGCTGAAGCCCCTGCGCATCCTGCAACTGCTTCTGCGCATCGGCGAGCTTCGTCTGCGCGTCGGTTTCAAGCGCGGAAAGTTTGTCATTCCAAGTCTTGAGTACGGCGGTTTTCGCGGGATCAACTGTGACGCCAAGTTCTGCAAGGATTTCGTCTACTCTCATGTTATTCTCCTATTGCTGCGGAGGCGCGGATGGTTGCTGCGGCTGCATAGTCGCCTGCGAACTCATCTGAATCGCCTGCACGATGGATTGAACTGCCTGATTGAGAGGTTCCTGAACGGAAGTGTTATCAGCTGCTAGCTTTTTGATGAGCATCGCAATCTTGCCCAGCGTTGTCTGAAGCGGATTCGCTTGAGACGCACCAGCATCGGCCCCTGGTTGAGGAGCCGATGCCTGCGGATTTGCCATTGAAGTAGCCATGTTTGACTACTTATTACCCCGGTGCTTGCCACGACCGCCCTTTTTCGCGGCCTTGCGGCGCTTGGCCTTGCCTTCGTGACTGACGCCCTTGATTTCCATTCCGTGCTTGCGCTTTGCCATGATGATCTCCTTTGGTTGGATTTCGCCCTAAACGAGAAACAGCCTCAAAGCTGTTTCGCCTTGAGGCCGTTCCGATCTCCAAAGGAGTGGATTGGAATCTCGAATTCAGTAATCTAAAAACAGACGTTACGCCGCATCCGGTTTCATGTCAAGCGAATTCGTCAAACAAAAAACGGAATCCGTCAATTCGTCCATTTCCGAACCTATTCTGACGCGCCCATTCTGTTCAGTCAGGACCTGGGTCACACCGCCCTGATTCATGTTGACGTTGACTTTGCCCGTCACCTTTCCCCGATGAACCTGCGACTGGATATAGGCGATGGCTTCAGGTATGCGGTCCTTGTTTCTGAGGGCGATGGTTTCACGATAGGAGACAAATTTCTCCCGTTTTATGACTTCAATCCCCAACTCTTTTTCGATCTCTGTACGGGTGTCCATTCTTGTCTCCTTGTACGCTATTGCATTCCGTTCCAAAATTGAATGGCCTGTTCTTTAGACCATCCCGGCTCAGGAATCTTCAATGTCATTTTTGATGATCTGGCAACCGGACAAACTGGACAGGTAGAACCGCTGTCACTTGGCAAATATGCATTTCTGCACGTAACCCAATGATTCCCGAGTCCATCGGAGCAAAGCAATGGATTTTCTTTGCACCAAGGGCACGGTTTTAATTCGTTGCATTCTTCTTCTCTGTGCATTTTATTCACACTCACGAACTCTTGTTTGTCACCCTTACTTGTCCCGATTGCGAACCCTTCATGCTGGGCTGATTTCCTTTTTGGTGCGTCTGTTTTCGTCCTCCACCCTTACCCTGTCCAGGTCCACCTTGAGGCTGCTCGGGGGGATGCAAACCTAATGCCTGTTGTTTCCGTGCAAGCGTTGCAGCAACGTCAAGTTTCCATTCTTCATCTGCCAACTGCTCTTCCTTCCACTTGTCATGTCGCACTTGATAGTCCGGCACGCCAATCTTTTCCATCGTGGTTTCAATATCGATGGGAACTTTTTGTTGCAACAACAGCATCTGGGTCATGCGTTCCTGGATGTGGGTAACGTTGAGCAACTGCGCTGGCGTGTTGATTACTTTGAGTCTCTCGCAGAACCAACGTGCTCTATCCAGCCGGTCGTGAGCGCTGATATGGCTCTGATCTTCGCCGGGAAGATGCGAAGGAACAAGGGAGTTCGGGTCGTTATCGAACGTCTCCACTCCTACGCTTTCCGGCCCGATCATGTCCATAAGCATCTGAGGAGTGAAGTACTGAGCAATGTTGAACTTCAGCATGTTGGCGTCTTTGGAGTTCGCCACCCACTGATTCAACGCAATGCCCTTTGCCACCGGACCAAGATTCTCAACCATCTTGTCGAAAGCCTGGTCGGACATATTGCCCTTGACTTCACGCATGGACGAAATATCCGTCAAGCCTAGAGCGCCCTTGATTGCCGCTCCGAGCATGTCCACACCCTTGAAGTCCTTCTCGTCTACATCGACTTCTGGGGGAAGCAGAGATTTAGTCCACTTCGAAGGATCTCCCTTGCCTCCTACTCTGACACCCTGAGCATGGAGCAAGTCGAGCTTGTCCATCTGCGTTCGAGACACGCCGGTGGATACGTCTGTGCCAAGCGGAGGGTCTTTCCTCACAGACAGAGCGGTATTGATGTCCGAGAGCCTGTCACGCCGCGCCACTTCCAAGCCCTTGACGCCAGCCACGATGGAGTATCCCATCGGTGACCATACCCAATCATTCACGTCATGCTGCGTCACCGGAATCATGCCGTGCATGTCCCAAGCTGTATCGTCATAGAGCGGAACCGGGCAGGACGGGGAAGTGATGACAAGCCGCAATCGGGGATACATCTTGCAATCGTCCACCTCCGCTTTGCGTGAGCGGGGAAGACCGGTATCGGGATCGACGGTAACAATCAGATCTCCGACCGTGGGAACCTTGTATCCCCACGTCGAGCCGTCAATGCCCATCTGCTGCGTGTAACCGGTGTCATTGACTCGCAGATCGTGGATGAAGTGATACCGGATTTCACAGTACTTCTCGACCCAGTCCGAGTTGTTTGACCCACCAAAGCGCCAGCGGTCGTAGAACTCATACCGTCTGAGCATGTTCTGTGTGACATTGACCCCGGAGCGGGAATACTGAGAAATTGGAGTAAGCCACTGCTGGAATTTATCGAACCTTGCGTGAGCCTCGGCCAAACCCATTGGAAAGACGATTGTGCCGGCGTACCCATCATCGAGGTCGGCATTGTGGGGAAGTTGGTCAGGAAGGAACTCTCTCGGACCTAGAGCCTCAAACTTGATCTTTGCTGGCCCACTGCCATGCCACGGACGGGAGAACTTCTGCCACTTGTACCCTCTGCCAAGCATGGCCCACTGCAAAGCCTTGCGGGTGCTGGGAACGTAGAGCGAGTCCCAGAACACGAACTTGAAAACATCGTTGTAGAGAGCGACCGTCTTCTTGGACTGCTCGGCCTTGGACCCCATCGTAGCAATCTGGCGAAGGTCGGTAATCGTCTCGACGAATGAGCGGATGTCTGGCTGGAGAAGATTGGAGGGCATGTCCCGGTCCTGGCCGGTGCCCATCAAAAGTTGAATGTCGTTGGTCAGGTTTGCAATGCCGGGCTGGTTCTGGACCCAGTTATCTCCCTGAGATGTCAAATCTGAGAACCAGCCAGCTATTAAAGAGCCTGAAGCCTCTCGCGGAGGAGCCTGCCAACTTATTACTCGATCACTTTCGCCGTAAAGCATCGACTCTCCAGAGACGCATGGGTTATAATGGAGTTGTCGGATGTTCGTCGCATCCGGCCAAGACCCTACACGGAGGAAAGTCCGCGCATGACAACCCCATCAAATCCAAATTCTACACCTGATACTCTCAAAGAACAGAAAAGATTAGCTGAAAATGAGCGGATGCGTCTGTGGAGACTTGCCCATAAGAATGATGACAACTACCGTTTGCGCCGGAACGAACGTGAGAAACTGCGCCGCCGAAAATTAGTAAAAGAGAGCGAGGAATTCCGCCTACTCGAAAGTGAGCGCAGTACTGCTTATAGGGTTAAGCACCCCGAAAAGAAAAAGCAAACCTGCCAGCGGTATAGAGACACCCACAAGGAACAAATCAAAAAATACGGTAAAGAGTATCAAGCAAAATATCACCAAATTAATAGAAAACGGATACGCGACAGAGACCTTCAAAGAATCTATGGAATAACGTTGGAACAGTGGGATAAGCAATTCGAGTCTCAGGGGAACAGGTGCGCGATATGCGGCACAGACAAACCGGGGAAACGGAATAATTGGTCCACTGACCACAATCACGCCGATGGGGAGGTAAGAGGGATTCTGTGCCATACCTGCAATATGATCCTGGGACTATCCGAAGACAGCATTGACCGTCTCGAAAAGGCCATCGCTTATTTGCAGAATCCCCCGTATCGCTCTATCCGAGAACCGATCTAACCACTGTGCCGAACATCTCGTCCTTGAGCCGCTGATTTTCTGGCAACTCATTGTAAGGCACGAAGCAAGGATGCTCTTTGGTTTCAGGATTCTTGACGGGGCCATACTTCCACCCTGTTGCCGCCTTCTCTGCCAGCCATCCTTCATGTGATTGTTCTGGCGATGTTGAGGGGTTGTCGAGGATCATCTGAACGCCTTTGATAGCGCTCGATTTTTGCCACTCAGGAGCGTCTTCCCATTTTGGTTGAGACGTATCCCCCATAGCCAAGCAGAGAATCCTGTTGGCCTCATGTACTGCGCGGGCAGCATTTTGCACTCGTTCGCTCATTACAGTTTTCCTTTCAGTCCATCTTTCACGATCCGGGTATCGTCGCCGCCCTGCTCGTACATCTCAGCCGCCAGCTTCGGCACTGCCCGGATACGCTGACTCAGGATGCGTTCGTAGAGCTTGTCTTGGGCATCCAGCATCCGAATATTCACGTCCCGGTTGAATGGGTCCAGATGGGCGTTTCTGGCGATTACAGAATCCCGTACCGACTTGCGGAAGTCCCGCTCCTTTTCCAGCTTCTTGACCGCCGCCCGTTCCTCGTCATCGATGTGCTGTTGACGATACTGGTCCATGAAGCGGTCTAGATCGCAAGCGTGGAGGCAGATGATTGTTTCGTAGCGGATTCCTTCGGGAACATTGAGTGGAGGAGCGCCCTCGATTCCAAAACTGAGGATTCTGGAGGTTCCAATTTCCCGGTAAACCACGGTTCTTTCGGTGCCGCACAATTGTACGTTGCCCATGAGACACAATTTACACCGCTTGGACGCTAAGAGCAATTGAGAATTTCTGGCAGTGCAAGATTGCACCAAAACAAAAATGCCTCAACCGGGAGGAAGAGGCATTTTTGACCATCGACGAAAGGAACCACGTCTCAAGCTGCCAAGCCATGAGCGCACTTGTAGTATACAAAACTTTGTGATAGGGTTGCAATTGCCAAGTCACATGAGAGCAAAAATCACGACAATTCGATTTTCGTTAAGGTTTGAGCCTTCATGCGCCTTGGCGTCCTGCACGAAAGGCAGGCGGGGCGGGAAGAGTGGTGCGCTCAGGGGAGCCTCGATAGCAGTCTGGACCAATCGCCTAAATCCTTAGGGATAAGCTGAGTGCGGCGGGTTCAGTCTGTTGGATGCCCGCTGTGGTGGTTAAGGCGTCAAACCAATCCCCGGCAAACACCCGCCCGCAGTGGAGACACTGCCCCTCGCCTGGCTCCGGTCACGCATGGGAAAAGGTGAACGGCGATAGCCCAAGCCTTGTGGCTCACCTGTACAACCGGGTTAACCACACCCTTCCCCCCACCTTCACCAGTACCGCATAGGATTAAGAACAAAGCATTTAGTAGCTTGGAACAATCATTCCCTGAGTGCACCACGCATCGCCTAAAGCTTCTTTCACCTTCTTCGTTAATGGCCAACGAGACTGTATTCTAGCTGCGGAATTTTCTAGTTCGTGAAAAGTGGTCCAGCCCATGGCCGATGCAAAGATATTGTCGTCGTGTTGTCCTTGCATGTGGATCATCTCGGTTTTGCCTTCTCCTCCGATGTACTTTCGCACGAAGGTAGAAAGCTGCCGAATGACAATAGGATCATTCAGTACCAGCCAGCCGGTATTCACCGCATCCACCCAGCGGTCGAGAAGGTAAGGTCTGGTATAGGCTCTGGTCCACCATCCTTCCTGATGGCCTGAATCCTGCAAAACGTTTCCTTTCTTGTCGATGCGGATCATAATGTGATGATCTAGAAAGCCCATGATCTTCAATTGGCTCTGACATTCATCTCCCGGTTTCCGCGTCTGTTCGATGATGAACTTCACAACCAAAGGATTCGCAGAGGTGATGTTCCCGCTTCCGTCCGTTCCGTAGAGAACTGCTACTGCCGCCGCAATACGGCTCATCTGGGGTGAATTCACCCGGAGCGATGTGAGTGAGGCCACCTGAATATCGGGTCCAGTCCCGTGGCCGTGCTTATGAACCGAAAGAGTGGCCCTGTCCTCATTGGGCTTATTCAAACCTCCAGCCGTATCAATCGCAATGGCGTATTCCGCTCCGGGTTGAGGCTCCTCGAAAATGAGCAGTTTGTCGAAACACGCTTCATCGGTCGAATCGTCAAATGGCCGCAAAGGAACCAGATTCCATCGGTACTCGTTGTCGTCCAGCCCCTTCCATTCGAGAATAATGTCTGGCTCGTTGGGGTTGACTGCCTCGCGGTTGGGCTCATAGGGAACGTTGTCGCTTCCCATCAGGATCGTTCTTCCGGTGACCGCATAGGCTGCATAGCTCTTTTCCCGCGCCTCGGTCACAAGGGTAATCGCCTCTTGCGTGAAAACTGGATCGTCTTTGGATTGGAAAGCATCGTTCGGCGTCACGGCATTGGCGGCAAGAAACTCGCGCTCCGCATGTTTTGCCACCGCCTCCTCATAACCGCACTGCCAGAACCACTGAAACTCTTTCGGCATCTCCCAGCGCTGGCCCAGGACTTTCCAAAGATAATCCGTGGAACGAACAAACAACTCGCCACGGCGCCTCATCTTCCGCGTCGTGTCCGTGACGTGCTGTTCCCAAGGTTCAGGAAGGGGATGCTGGCGTAACCACGCCTCGGGCGGATAAAGGTCAGTCGCACAGGCCGGGGGAATGAAAAAGGCTTTGAACCTTCCCTTTCCGGAGGAGTAGAGTTCCCAGCTTTCCTTCTGCCAAGTCGTCGCCATCGACCCGGTACCCTCAAGAACCATGAACAAAGACGGTAACTGGTGGCAGGCAGGAAATAGACCTTCATCAAGGGTGTGTTTGGGGTTCGTATAGTCGCCAAGCTCGCTGATATGGAGGCAGGATGGAGAGTCGCCCTGTCCAATGCCGACTTCCTGCGCACCGGCCTGCACGGAGAGTCGAGAGCCATTCGTCCACTTCGGCTCGTTGATCTTGGTGGAGATTTGCGGGACGCGCAGCCAGAACGGAAGCTTATCCTGGCAGGTGTCTATCATGTTTTTCAGTTTCTTCGATTGCTCAACCTGCACGGACGCCACAATTGCATAGGTGTTGGCGACGTAGAGAATGCGTTGGACGAAGAACAATGCTGTGACGGTGGACACACCTAATTGTCGGGCCTTGAGGATGAAAAGCTGGATAGCAATCTGGAGATCGTCGCACTCGGCAAGAAAGGCGAGAAAGATTCTCTGCGCAAGACGGAAGTCGAAATGAACGATTTGCGTGTTGGCTGCGCGGATGTAGGCGTAACGGGTAACAAAATATTCTGCCGAGGCAAAGCAAAGGAATCGTTCGTTGGCTACCCAGCGCTTGATTTTCTTGACAGTTGCCGGGGATGGAGATTTGCCGTCTTTCCAGAAGAAGTAGGACCGTGCGCCAGTTTTCGACTTGGACACGTCGGCGTACTTGTTGATTTCCTCCACCATGAAGTCGCACTCGGCAACCGTATGGAAGCGCGGATCCCAGCCGTTTTTGCGGGCGAATCCGTCTATGGTTTCCTGGATAATCCGTTCGCTATACATCTAGTCTTTCTTGCCTTCGAGAAGCTTATGTTTGTCAGCGCTGAACTCTTGTATCTGCTCACCTAGCGCGGGGAAAGCGTCATCCCAGTCGTCATCGGCGTCACTGTCTGAATCGCGTTCCTCTGCTGGCCGGCCAAAGCCCAGATTGATCTCTATGCCTCCACCCTTCTTTGTGGGCAAGAACCCTACCGCCTCGTGCATGATGCGCTGTGCTGCCACATCCCCTCGATAGCGAACCAATTTTCCATCATCGTCTCGCAAGGGGACCCCGCCAACCATTATGGGCTCTCCAGCCTTCGCAGCCTCTACGGTTGCCTCTACGACCTCGGGATGAGCCAGAGCGGCCTTTAGCCTGCTCTCTACGCCCTTCATCTGGATTGCTGACGACATGATCGCCCCCAGAGTCTCCATGGGGTTCACTCGGGCATGGACGCACATCGCCTCAAACGAAAGTTTCTTCAGGTCTGAGGCTTTGACCTGGCGAATGGAATTCATAAACGCCAAAGCGCACGGTTGATTGGACACTGCCGCGAAGCCAATGATTTCCTTGCGAGGCAGACTTTTCCCTGACCCGAAGCATCGCGTGAGGATTTCCGAGGGCTCGTGCGGCATCAAAGCTACTGCGGCGGGGTCGATGTCCAGGCGCTTCATCACGGCAAGCGGGGATTGAGAATAGCCGTTACGCCTGATTGATACGCTTGGAGAACCGTGCGAGCGCGTCTTCTTCGGACTCGAAGGATCTGTACTCTTCGGGGCTTTGGGGCGTCCGACGATCTCCAACCCGGCTGATGGTGGCTTCTGTTGTTTCATCGATTTGAGGATACTCCCGGTCTGCCCATCGTTCAGCTACTTTCACTGCACGGTCGAGGATGGAGATGATTCGGTCAAGCTGTTTCGAGGTCATACTTCGGCCTCAGCTTGCAACGCCGGGTCCATCGGCTCATCATCTTCCCACTTGAATTGATTGAGGGGGAAGTGAGCGTGGCAGTTCACGCACATCGTTCCCGAATAGAAGTGGGGGTCGCGTGCGTAGGTTTCAGACAGCGCCAGCCCCATCGTCGTTACCGATCCGCACGTCAGGTGCCTGTAAGAGCGTCGAACAGGTTTTACGAATCCCTTGGCTCGTTCCTGAGGGCAGAGAACCACATAATCCTTCTGCATTCCTGTGGCTGGATCAATCTCGCGATGTTCGGGAGTTTCAGGGTTTCCGCTCAACATGCATCGCTTGGAGCGGTCAACTTCAGGGACTTCTGGCATCACGCCTCCTTAACTCGGGTGAGAGTTAGAACCTTGTCATCGTCAGAGAGCGCCATCGCCAGTGTTCCCTTCTGAGCGAGCCGGAGCATATCCGACACTGCGATAGTCAGCAACCCACCGGCATCGTCGATCAGTTTGGCGACAGCAGCATTTACAAAAATCCTGCACTCTTCTTCGGACCACAACCGACGTGAATGGTTCACGAAGTTGGTTTTCAGGTCTCCGCGCTCTACGGCAGCATCCGCAGCTCTAGACATGAGCAGGTTTGCTAGATTTCTAGCCTGCTCGACAGAGAAGACGATATGTCCGACACCGTTCTCGTCGGGCTCCAAGTCGGGGTGATTCACAACGACTTTACCTTTTCCGTTCGTCCCTATTTCTAGAGTATTCATGGCAATTTCGGTCATACATCCCTCCGTTTCCCCGATGATCTTCTTTCTCAACTCTGTTATTTTCTGCTCATAATCTTCCATTGAACCAGGAAGATAAGTTGGTTTTTGCTTTCCTGTCACACATCCCTCCGTTTCCCTGACCCGCGCAGAGACTTCGAGAAAGAAGACTTCTCCGGTTCGGGCGGCTTCAGTTCTGTTGGCTTGGGGATCGGCTGAGACGTTTCGCGGCGGAAGCGGTTGGGAGGAACCTCGTCAATCGTTCCTTTAGCCCAAACAGTTCCGCCGGGAGCTATCTGATGCTTTCCGATACCTCCGCTTGTCACCCTTCCGAAGTTGTCAAGATTGTAGGTGACCCACCAATCAGCACGAACACTTTCATCTTCTCGCCACCACGCCAAGTTCCACATCGCCTTGAACTTGGCGTAGGCAGTGTGCGCAAGCAGGGAGCACGTCTTGCCCAAACCTGCCTCGATCTGTTCTCGCAACGGTTCTACCACATCGGCCGGCAAGTCCTGCGTCATGCGGACTGCAATTCCATGCTTGATTTCAGTTCCCGTCAATGGCTGAGGAATGGATACGGTATTTGCGCTCATCATTTCCCCTTGCATGCTACGGACGCATTGGCCGTCATCACAGCCTCACGCACTTTGCGAATCGCCGCTGTCTTATCGGCGGATTCTGGACATAGTTCGTTGATTGCCGTTGCGAATGCCCTCGCTGAGTTGCGCAACTTCTCGTAAGTCACGAGGTCATCGCTAGATGGCGCGTGATAGATGAACCAATTCTCAATCTGCTCGATTGTCATGATATTCCTTTTCTGCCTCTCTGTACCTCTGTTGCAATGCCGCCATTTTCTCACGGGAACCTAACTTTGGCGGATGTTTCCCTTTTTCAATGTCGCGGATGGTCTTGCGAGTGATGCCGAGCGCCTGTGCTTCCTGTTCCTGGGTCAAACCGTGTTCCTTGCGCCAGCGGAGCCACTCTCCGGCATAGTCGCGGTTTGGGTCGCCGTGCTGCCTCAACTTAGCGCCCCCAGCATTCCAAATCGATACGAAATATTTTTCCGCATCGTCTGCACACGTGAATATTTGCTCCGTTCTCCGGAGTCATATTCAGTGCGTCTATGTGGCCGAATACCCAACAGAGAATGGCCCTCATGACGGCCTCACAATCATCGGCTGCTGTGGCTGGTCCATGCCGACAAACTGTGCGCTCAGAGTGTATCCACAGTGACCGCACCAGATGATCGACACCAGATGCCCGACTGGAGTCTTGACCACATTGCACATGAACTCCAGCGGCTCATGCTTGCATTTTGGGCAGTTTGGCTGATGAAGTCGGGCAGCATCTTTCTGGGCAAACTGAATGATTTTTTCGTCGCGGTCGTTCATTTTCCCTCGTTTGGTGCGATATTGCACTGAATTCCGCGTCTTGGGTTTACCGGATGCGCGGCCCACGGAATGCCCAGCCATATTGAACTGGTACCCATTTCCCCCGTGCGGGGGAACTTTCAGGCCGTCTGGCTCACGAGAATCGTATACGTATGAGTCACGCCGGGTGTGATGGGAACGGTGACCGAACCGTAGACAGTCGATCCGTTAGGCGCCGTGGTGCCGGCGGTGACGGTGACCGATGTGGCGGTATCGGTTGCGGGAACGGTCACGACGACCGAGGTTGAGTCCGCGGAAGGGGCCAAGGTTGCGTTGGTGTCGTCCGAAGTCCATGCGAAGGTTGAGCCAGAAGGAAGCGAGATCGGATTCCCGTTGTCTTCCAGTTGGGCGGTGAATGTTCCGGTAGTGCCTACTGAGATTGCCATTTTGCTCTCCAGTGTGACGTGAATTGAGAAAACATGGTGCTTGAGATGTTCAAGGATGCGGCGAAGAAGATAACGGTTCTCCCGCTCCAAATACAGAATCTCACGAAGATCGTGAAATGGGTTATCCATCACTGGCCATCCTGCCGCGATTCCTTTCCTCTACGGTAGGCTTCGATGATGAACTTGAATATTTTATCTCTCATCTCCACCTGATCTCCCGTAGAGGAAGGGGCTCCTGGTTCGCTCATTCCATCAATCTCGCACACAAGTTTGAAAACATCTCCAGATGGTTCAAGCAAGTTCTTGATCCCGTTCAAGTCTTCTTGTTCTGGCGCGAGGAACATGCGACGTTGCCACTCTACAGCAAATGGGACTAAACGAGAATCGCATTCTGGGAGTTTGTCGTCAACAAAATCAAAGCACTTTATCTCTTGCTCTTCGGTGGGCGCCATTGGATTCTCGCTCAGCCAGCGTATTCCAGCCATCATACCTTCAGCGGCCAATTGTGAATCTTCCCCATTAGAACCTACGCTATATGCCGCCTTAAGCATTCCCTCCGGTACCAAAATCTTTTTCTCGCTCACACCTTCCTCCAGTTCCCGTGCTTCACCTTTGCGCTATGCTCAGGCTTTCCGCAAGCCATCGTCTCTCCACTCTCGCCATCATATTCAGTGTAGGAGCACATCACGGTTTCCTCTTCAACAAATTCATCAAAGGCGACGGCTGCATGAACCGGTCTATCCACAATCGCCCGAACTCCCTCTGAAGCGATTCGTAGCTTTGCCGCAATTTCAGGCGATTGAACTCTCGAAAAATCCCCGGCCTGAGCCTGCGCATTCAGAATATCTCCAGCAGGAACATACAATTTTCGGTTTCTGTTCTTCTTACACGTTAAGCACTCCCGCTTTCCATCAGGCCTGTGATAAAGATTCTCCTCCACCATCCGATGCCCACGAGAACACTTTTCACTCTTCAACGCGCCCATAAGTGAATAATACTCTTATTTGCCCAATAATCAAGTGGAAAATTCGCTTTTCGGGTGAATAATTCTCTTTCTGACCAAAATCCATGAATCCATGTTTGGGCTCAGGAACGTTCCATGCCATCACGCCGCCCTGTCCTGGACAACCTCTCGCCACATCCTTCATGCGCCACATGGACAAATTCACGACAACCCACGGCAGGCAAAGCACTTAGGCGCGCCAGTGAGGGCTGCCGCAGGCATGGAACGCGGCGAGGCATCGGGGAACGGAGCAAGAAGCAAAAAATGGAAGATGAGAGGGAAAACGTTTCTGATTACACCCCATTGCTCCCTATTGCGGAAAGATGCGGTAATATTGGCGCAGGAGGATCAATGAACCAGCTTATGGAGGAGTGGGTAACCCCGAAAGACGCTGCCGCATACTTGGGGATCAGTGTGAAGACTGTGAGGGGTTGGTGTGTGTCTGGAAGGCTTATATCACGCAAGCTTGGATACAGGACGATACGGATTGCTACGGTGAGTATCGAGAAGATGTTAGAGAGAAAAGACTGAATTACCCACCGCTTAGCACTCAATGAGCATGATTGCTAATAATTGCAATTCGTTGCAATTTATTGCTTGATATTGCAATACATTGTGATAATCTGGTCACGTTGATGAGTTGAGGGCACGCCCCAGGTTGCCATCCATGAGATGGGTACGCAAGGCCAATACGGATCAATGATCAGCACATATCGGATGCGTTTTCGCTGTAGTTCACCGCGAGAACACATCAGAGGCAATCAGCCATGACAATCATCTACAACTGCAAAGCCTGCAAGCGTGGACACCGCGTAGAGATACATCAGATGAGGAGGAAAAGAACATGACCATGAATCAAGTGAGCAAGTTGGCTTTGAATATCGCCCGCAAATACAAAGACGCTGAGTCGGTTCGCCGTGGGGACATTATCCGCGATGTGGTGCGCACCAACAAGCTGAACATGGAAGAGTCGCTCATTCTTGCCGACTGCATTGTCAAGGGCATGTACGCGGCTGGAAAGACAGTGGTGATCGCATGAACGGACTGGAAACGATCAATTGGATTGATACCGACTATGAAGACCCGCCAGTGGGTGAAACTGTTCTTGTGTTCGGTGGCCTTGCGTTCATCAACGCACAAGGCGTTTGGTATACAGAAATGGAGCATCCTCCTCGCCCTATTATGTGGCGCGTTACTCACTGGGCAGTTCGTCCAGACCCGCCGCAATACCTGATAGATCAGACAGAAGAACAGCGCAAGTTGCGAGATATGGTCAAGTCTATCCATCAACCATTTAACGGGTTCACGCGCACTACTGGGTGCCGTTGCCATGCCGATGGAACCATGAACATTGAGTGCCCTGTTCACCGCAATGGAATTGTTGCATCAATTGGAATTATGGGGTTATAGGAGAACGCAATGACTATTTGTCCTG
>Ga0181520_10001152_pt1 | contig 55245 bp, 40 predicted proteins | sample PEATcosm2014_Bin_29_FD_132451 | JGI IMG/M metagenome (GOLD analysis project Ga0181520, IMG submission 132451) | Peatland microbial communities from MTU Mesocosm Facility, Houghton, MI, USA - PEATcosm2014_Bin02_30_metaG | ecosystem: Environmental > Terrestrial > Soil > Wetlands > Peat | place... | reverse complement strand
GGCAACCCCTCGGCTGCAGGCCGGCCTTCGGTCTTGATCGCCTTCGACAATGCGGTGCGAATGTCCTTGCCCAGCGGATTGTCGGGCGACAGCGCCTCGTCGGTGCGCTCCAGAATGATGACGTTCTTTTTTCCCTTGAGCGCGTTCACAATCGCGGCTTCGGGGAAGGGCCGGATCACATTGATGTGAATCGACCCAACGCTTGCGCCGCGCGTCTGGCGCAGGTAATCGACCGCAGCCTCAATGTTTTCGGCAGCCGAGCCCAGCGACACAAACACCGTCTCCGCGTCGCCGGTTTTGTATTGGCTGATGAGGCCGTAGCTGCGGCCGGTGAGCTCGGCGAAGTCCTTGTACGCGGCTTCGAGGAACGCGAGAATGGGCTCGGCAAAGTTGTTCCGGCGCGCCACCACTCCGTTCATGTAGTGTTCCTGGTTTTGCACCGGGCCCAGCAGAATCGGGTTCTCGAGATCCAGCATCTTTGGAACCCGCCGCCGCGTGGGTCCGAACAGAACCCGCTGCGCTTCGGTCGGACAATCGATGATGTCGTCGGGCGCGCCAAGGTACTCGCGGATCAGCTCCGACTCGTGCTTGTAGAACGTCCGCTCGAGGTGGGTGGTCAGGAAGCCGTCCATGATGTTCATGCCCGGCGTGAGGCTCAGCTCGGTCACGCGGCGGAGAATCAGCGCCTGGTCGGCCGCCTGCTGAGCGTCCTTGCCGAAGAGCATGATCCAGCCGGTGTCGAGCGCTCCATAAATATCGTCGTGGCCGCAATGCACGTTGAGCGCGTGCTTGGTCAGCGCGCGCGCGCCCACCTCAATCACCATGGTCGACCCCTTGCCCGGCGCGTGATAGTACTGCTCAACGCCGTAGACAACGCCCTGCCCGGAGGTAAAGTTCACCACGCGCTTGCCGCACACCGAGTGGGCAATCGCGCCGCCCTGGGCCGCATGCTCGCCTTCGGTCTCAATCGCGATCGTGTTGTGGCCAAACACATTCAGGTGGCCTTCCGCATAGGCCTGCTGGAACAGCTCGCCGCCCTCGGTCGAAGGCGTAATCGGATAGAACACGCCGGCGTCGGCGATCCGCGTCTCGGTGTGGTACGAGACCAGTTGATTTCCGTTCGCGGTAACTCGAATTCCTGGAAAGCGTGCAGCCATTGATCCCTCTCAGTGAGCCCTGTTCGACAAGTTCGTCTTTTCGCGGAGCGCGCCGAGCTCCCGGATGCAGAGAAAACTCATCCGTGCGCAATCGCGCCGTGTTGTTCAGTCGCTTACACAGCCCGCCCATTCGGACTGCCTAAAACGATTCACTTACAAGTTTAATGGCCGGTATGAAGCAGAGGAATCCCAAGGGGAAGGGTGCGCCTCACAAACACGGCTTATTGACAAGTATGCACCGCGTTCCGGTTGCCTGTATATCGGGATAAAGTACTAAATACCAGTATACGGGACGAGTCAAGCACCCTGCATATTGAGGTTTCCCATCCCTAAGTCTCTGACCGCATGATTTCGTGCCTTGAATTTCTGCTATTCCAGGTCCCAAAATCGGGACCTCCACCCCAAGGACCAGGACCTGTCCTTGGGGGCCCCGGACCTGGGGCACCCACAGTTGGTACCCCTTCAAGCGGTCAGAGACCTAATGTAGTGAAACTGAAATTGATGTCATAAGTCTGGCGGGGATTCTTCAAAAAGGACCGCAAGTTAGCTTCCGCTTCGCGGAAATGGCAAGTTGGCAAGTTGGCGGATTTGTGCGACGGCACGATGTTCAACGCACGGATGATTTCCGGGACGCTGGAACGCTCCAGACTCGACCATTCGATTTTTGAAACGAACCTTCGACTCAGGACACTCGTCCGCGCTACCTGACTAAAAAGTGACCCTCCATGGGAAGCGCGAAGTTATGGAGAGGGCCGAAAAGCTGAGGCTTCTCCGGCGGAGAAGCCTCTTGTCGCACGAGTTTTCCGAGAGCCGCCTAGAACCGGAATACTACGCCAAACTCGCCCCGCGCATTCCAGTGCAAGTGCGGCGAGTAGGCCAGTTGCGGCGTATTGTTGCTGAGCGAGAACGCCGCGCCCACCCTGTCACCCGACGCGCGCAGGGCCCAGTGCTGGCTCATGTTATAGACCAGGCCGCCGCCAAAGCCACCCGCAAAGGATATGTTGGGCGTGATGTGTTCGCCACCCGTGTGTTCCACGCCGAGCAAGCCGTGCAGAAAGCCATCGAAGTTGCCGTAGATATTGGCGCGAAATTCCGGCCCAGCCAGCCCGGAATACACCGAAGGATCGCCGGGGTTGCCGCCGCCGCCTTTGCCCGCCGGAAGCTTGTAGTAGGACCCGATCGCTGTGATGCCAACGTGCTTGCCAAAATCGCGCGTCGCGCCGGCCCGGCCGCCGATCAGTCCATAGCGCGAGAGGTTGACCTGGTTAAGGCTGGTGTAGCCGGCCAAGGCGAACGCTTCCCATTTGTAGGTGGGCGCAGTCCCCGTTGACGGAGAACGTTCCGGGGCTAACTGGCCTGCCGCGGCCAGGGGCATAAGGGCGGCCGCAATCGCGGCCAAAATCGAAATCTGGAACTCACTCTTCAACTGGGAACTCTCCTCAACTGTGCTAGTCAATCCTGCCGCTTTGGGACTGAGCCCAAAAGCGAACGCCTCGACTGTTTTTCTGTACCTTCATAGACTATCCTCTCGACCCCAGTCTTCTCCACTCCGGGTCTGCGAACTCTTTCTGCCATTTGAGTCATGCTTACCGCATCTGGACCTGGACGGGCCCCGAAAGGCGGATCACCCCGTCCCCGGTCTTGTCCCGTGTGTCTGTTACAGTGACGGCGATTCCACCCGGAAGATAGCGCCGGATCACCTCGGGGCGGGTCCAATCCAGATCCCATCCGCTCTGGATGGCCACCACCGTGTATTGCCCCGGCGCCGCATCGCGCAGGGCAAAGCTGCCATCGGAATCCGACTGGTCGCGCCGCACCAGGTCAGGAAAGGCAGCAGGATCATTTGGCACCAGCAGAACCATCGCCCCGGCCACGCCTTTATCGCCGCTGCGCGCAAACCCCTCCACGCGCGCCCCATCCGCGCTTACCCGCACTACCAGCGTCTGCGCGCGGTCCTGTACCGTGACTGCGTTGCCCGTGCGTACACGGCCGCCTGTGGCAATGGAAATCACCGGCTCCGCCAAACCCGATTGCTCCACCCGCAGCTTCCATGTCCCCGCCGGGACCGCCGCAAAGCTGAAGGCGCCGCGGTTGAATTCCGACTCAACCGACTTCAGCCCCTGCGCGTTGTCGACCGGCTCAAGGGTCACCACCGCATCGCCGGAAAACGGCGCGCCGGCCGCGGTCTGCAGCGTTCCGCTCAAGGCGAAGGCAGGAATGCCTGCGCCGGGATCCACCTGGCGGCTGGTGTTGGCGTCCAGTTCCACTACGCGCGGCGGATCGCCCTGCGTCAGCTCATACTGGCCTGGCGGAACGCCCGTGAACTCCGTGCTTCCTGTCTGGATGGCATCCATGAAGCCCTCACTGACCGCCGAGACCTCCGTGCCGAAGATGGTCTGCTTCAGTTGCGGCCTCGCGAGGGAACCATCCTGCTTGTGCGGCGCCACCACCACCAGGCGCAGAGCCGGAACCGCATGCAGGTTCACGTCCGCCTCCACGCGGCTGCCCCCGGCCAGCACAATCGGCAACGCCGATGCCTCCTCCGTGGTCGAGTCGTAAAAGGTGATTGGGTAGGCCACGTCGAGCGCCGGATTCACGGCTCCTTGCTGAGACCCAGCACCGTGCATTGCGTACCAGGGCTCCGCTTTCACTGCCAGCAGATACTCTCCATCCCTCAGGTTGTCGAACTCGTAAGCGCCGGTGTCGTCGCCGATGGATGTGTCAACCTGGACAATCTTTGCTCCCGGCTCACGATCGCGGGGCTTCTGGAACAGCATCACCTGCGCGCCTTCCACCGGGTCGCCGCCATCGCCCGTCACCACCCCACGCAGCACCGCGCCGGGCGTCAACTTGAAGAGCAGGCTGCTCGTGTCCTGCTCCGGGCCGGTCACGACCGCGGAACTATAGTCACCATGCTCGTCGTAGGCAGCCGTCGAATAGCCGCGCTTGGACGCCGTCAACTGGTACTTGGCCGCGGCCAGGCTGCCGATCGCAAAGCGTCCGTCATTGTCCGATCGCGCGGCGGCGATGCGGTGACTGTCTTGCTCCGTCAACACGGCAACGGTTGCGCCTAACACCGGGGCACCTGTCACTGCGTTCACTACTGTCCCGGCGATGCGGTAGGCACCCGCAGCGCTGGTTTGCGCCCATGCGGCGCCTTGCGCCAATGCTGCCACGCATGCCAGCACAAACAGCATTGCGTTGCTCATCGAGCCGCGACCGAACAAAAGATGAAGTGCGCGTGATGGCATCATTGTCCCAGGGCCTCCACTACCAGGTTGCCGGTCGCACCGGGGGACAACGCAATCGCCTGTCCACGATTCGCCAACGCCGCAAGGGCATCGCGGTTTCGATACGCGAGCTCGACCGCCCCAGCGAAGGTGTACACGTGATAATTGCCCGGCGTGAGCCCGCTCAGCGTCACGCTTCCTCCCGTTGAAGCACGCAGCGTCACCGGCGCCACATCCGAGGTCGAATCGAAGTTCGGAATCGCATACACGGTAAAAAAAGGCTCCTCGCCGGCGGCTATCGAGTCCAGCGTGTCCGGCAGGCTCAGTTGCAAGCTGGCACAGTCGTCGCGCAGGGTCAGTTCCATTGACGCGGCAGAACCGGAGAACCCGAGGACCACCGGCTCGCGGGCCAGGTTCGCCCCGCCCGCCGTGAACGAGGCCTCACAAAGGCCCCTTTCGTTCTGGGTGTGCACCCAGTAAGAACCGGGCCTGGTGTAGACCGTCTCCAACGGCCCCGGCGGAACCCCATTCGCGAACTCGGCGACCACGCTGTCATCGATCCATCCGCTGGCCTGGCTTATCTGGACTTCTACAGGGCCGGCTCCCATCGGAGACATCGCGTTGCGCTGCACGATAAGCTGCACGGGATTCGGCCTTGGAGCGGAAAGCGCTACCCGCAGATTCGGCACCGTGCGGCCGGCAACGGTCACATCCACCGAGCCCGCCAGTACCCCAGTGCCAAAGTCCCCCTCGCCTCGCCTGCGCTCCTGCGGCGGAATACTCGACACCACCAGCGTGTAGCTCCCATCGGGCAGTTCGGCCTGAACGGAATGCGACTGCTCGTCGTATTGCGCCTGATAAGGAAGCTGGCGGCCGGCGTTGTCCAGCACCGCGGCGGAGAGGTTGGTTCCCGCGCGCTCAGCCGGAACGCCTTGCGGAAACAAAACCGCCGCCGTTACGGCCTGAAAGGGCTCCAGCGTCAGCGAAAGGTTAGCCTGCGTCTCCTGGCCGTTTGCGACATGAATCCTGGTCAATCCGGAAGGTTCCCGCGCGTCGGGATAATACGCGCTCGCGTAGCCCCAGAGCTGGCCGGTCCCGCCGGGCGCCCCATCCAGATCGCTGTCCATCGAGGGCTCGCTGAAGAGGGCATAGTCTCCGTCGGCAAGCCCGCCAAACCGAAACGTGCCGTCGCTGCGGGTCTTTGTGGTGGCGGACTGCTGCCAGAGAAGGCGCCCCTCCTGAATCGTGCGCTGCGCCAGCGCAATCGCGATCCCCTCGGCCGGCTCACCCGTCGAAAGCTGGACCTGGCCGCGAATGGCCCCCGTCGACGCCAGCGTGAACACCACATCCGGCATCTCGGCGGCTACCAGAATGTTGTGCCCCCCGGCAGGCATGGCGACGAGGAATTGCCCCACACTGCTGGTTGCACCGTCTGGGAGAATTCCGCGATCAAGAAAACCCGGCTTCTGCACGCTCACATGCTGCGGCCCGACCGGAATGTTGGCGATCTCGAAGCGCCCATCTCCGTCGGTCAGCGCGCCGGTATTGGCGTCACCTTCAATCCGCACCAGAGCGCGCGGCAGGGCTTCGCCGGTGGCGGCATTGCGGACCACTCCATGCAGCGTCGCGAGCGTCCGGTCGAGGGTCGTGGGCTGCGCGGCCTGTCCCTGGTCCTGCGCGGGGTCCTGGGCGAACAGGGAAATTGAGAAGGTCAACGCCGCCATTAGCAGATAAGGCGCAAGAAGCATATTGCGGGCAGGGGAGATGGCTGTCTTAAAAGGACGCAGCTTCAGACGCGCTTCAAGATAGCGAATGGAATATTCGGGCTTTGCAGGGTGCGGAAAAGGGGCTGATTCTGGCGAGAAGCGCGAAAAACATCCCTCAGGGGCTAAAGCCCGCGCTATTCTTGCGACATTTGGCATGACTGAAGTCGTGCCCTGACACTCATTCCAGCTCCGGTAGAGTTTTTCCGCAGCCTGTGAAGGCCGCCTTGATTTTGCGGCAGTTGCGGCACGGGACCCAGAGGGTACCCCGCCGTGCCCTTTCAAAACAGTGTCGCAAAATGAGTTTTTCCGCAGCCTGTTTAGCCCCTGAGGGAAGGCCATCCGAGCCCGCTCATCGATTGCCCAAGTGTCCACGTACCATTGTGACTGCTCGCAGTGAAGATAGGAAAGCAGCCGCGCTCACCTTTTCAGCAGCGCGTCGCGATCTACAATCTCGCCGTCCACAATCAGCATCGCAATTCGCCGCGCATTCCAGATGTTGGCGGTAGGATCGGCGTCGACTACGAGAATGTCGGCGCGGCGGCCCGGAGCTACCTGCCCCAGCTCGTTCCATCCAAACTGAAGGGCGTAGTTGTTTGTGGCTGCCGCCAATGCCTCTCGGGAAGAGAGCCCAAGCCGCACCAGCAATTCAAGCTCGGTGTGCAGGGAGATGCCGGGCATGGCGCCCGAGACCGGCGCATCCGAGGCCGCCAGGTAGTGGGGATAGGCGGCGAAGATCGTCTCGTTGATGAGCCACATCCGCATGGCGTCCTGGGCGGCCTTCTTGCGCAGGTTTTCTTCAACCCAGCGCTGCGTTACCGCGGGCGTATGCCGGGCCCAGTAACTCAGCGGGTAATCCATCTCGCCGGTGGCGGGATTGGTGGGATTGAACATGCGGGCAGGGTTGAGGACTGCAGCAGCCGGCTCCTTCCACAGATTGCGATGGCCAGGCAGGTTGACATAGTAGAGGCTAAAGGTGGGCATCAGCGCTGCATGGTGCGCGGCCAGAAAGTTGGCATAGTTGCGCAGGCGCAGGTCGGTAGGGGGCACACGCTGGGAGTAGTCGTAGGCCGTATTTGCCGACGAGCCGTCGGGGTCTTCAACCAGCGGCCGCTGCAGTTCATCGGGAACCACGCCGAGGTCGTAGCGGTTCATGTGCGGCAGGCAGTCCACGCCGGCCTCCACACCTACGCTGTAGGGCGTGGCCACGAACTCCCCGTAGGTGACCAACCCCAGCTGGTGAGCACGGGCAACGATCAACTGCGTGTTGGCTGCCGTGACTTCAGGCCTGAGCAGGACGACGCGCGTCCCCAGCCGGGCAGAGTCGTTGAGTTCCAGACTGGCGTCGCCGGGACTCAGCTCGACCGGCCGCGCGCCCTCCTTGAGTTTGCCCATCCACTCCGGTTGCTTGGCCAGCAAACTCCAGTTGTCGGTGACGCCGACGGAGTCAATCAAGTAGAGATGCGGGCGGGGATTGGCGACTAAATCGACGAGGCCGTGTTCGTGGTCATTGCGGACCACGACGGTGGTCACGCCCAAGTACAGATTGGCATTGGCCTGCCCCTGGGAGTCGATGCCTGTAAAGCCATCCACCAGGCCGGGGATGATGAATTTTCCGGTGCAATCGATGACCCGCGCGCCCTTGGGAATGGCCACCGTCCCCGATGGGCCGACATCGGCGATCTTGCCGTCGCGCACAATCACGACCGCATCCTGCAAGTCGCGCGCCGAGCGGCCCCAGTTGGTTACATCCACCACCGTGCCGCCGGTCAAAACCAGGGGAACGGAGGCCTCCGAATTTGGGGTGGCTTGCGGCAAAGAGTTTGCCCAGGCCGCGGCAGATGCCAGGGCCGCGCCGATCAGGCATTTGAGAATATTGGAAACGAATCGCATCGATAGGCTGGTCTGTTGAGGATTGTCGCACAGCGGTTTGGAATCGCCCGCGAAACGGCCTATCGTGCCTAAACTATTGTTAGTTACCATCTCACCTAATTAACTTGCCAGTGTTGAAAGTCGAAGTGGGCTAAAACCATCCCTCGGGGGCTAAACAGGCTGCTGAAAAAAGGCCTAGATTTGGCTATTGTGCAAGGCGGAATTTTGCAGGGGCTAAAGCCCTCCGTTCATTTTGCGGGATTTGCGGCCCGGCTAAAGCCTAGCCCTGTTACAAAGCCTCTGAGTTTCATTGCCCACGCAAGTTTTTCCGCAGCCTGTAAAACCCATTACTTCTTGTTAATGGCTTACGGCACGTCTAAAGCCGTGCCCTTTCAAACCCCGACTTTCGCCGCAGGCTTTTAACTTGCCACAAGTGTGGGCCGTCTGCGCCCTGCAAGCAATGGCAGCACCTGCGCCAGGGCGGCGTCCACGCTCAAGCCGTACTTGGCGCGCAGGTCATCCACCTTGCCATGTTCAATAAACTGGTCGGGCCAGCCGATGCGGACCACCGGTACCTCGCAGCCCAGTTCTTCTAGAGCTTCAACCACTGCGGAACCGAAGCCGCCCATCTTCACGTGATCTTCAAAGGTGACAAAAGCAGCCACGCGGCGGGCGTATTGAGCAAGCATCTCGCGATCGATGGGCTTGACGAAGCGGGGGTTGATTACAGCGGCCGAGTAGCCATCGCGTTCAAGCAGGGTGGCCAACTGCCTGGCCATGGCGGTCATGGGTCCCAAGCCGAGAATGGCTACGTCGGAGCCATCCTGGATAATCTCTGCCTTGCCTACGGCGAGCGTCTGCGGCTCCGCCTTGCGGGCCACGCCGGCCACCACGCCGCGCGGATAACGAATTGCGCTGGGCCCGGAAAGTTCAAGACCGGTCTTCATCATGTCGGCCAGCTCGTCCTCGTCCTTGGGCGCCATCAGCACTATCTCCGGAATGGAGCGCAGGTAGCCGATATCGAACAGCCCGTGATGCGTCGGTCCATCGTCGCCGGAAAGACCGGCGCGGTCCATGCAGAACAGCACCGGCAGCTTCTGCAGGCAGACGTCGTGAACAATCGGATCGAACGCGCGCTGCAAAAAGGTGGAGTAGATGGCGCACACGGGCCTGAAGCCGCGCGTCGCCATGCCAGCCGCAAACACCACCGCGTGTTCCTCGGCGATGCCCACATCGAAATAGCGCGTGGGATGATGCGGCCTGAAGAGATCGAGGCCTGTGCCGTTGGGCATGGCTGCCGTAATGGCTACAATGCGGTCGTTCTTGTTGGCCAGCTCGGTCAACGTGTTGGCGAAGACTTCAGAGTAAGTCGGCAATCCCGGAGGCTTGGTCATGCCGGTCTCAGGATCGTAAGGCCCCAGCCCATGGAACTTTTTCTGACCGTCCAGCGCAGGCTGATAGCCGCGGCCCTTCTGCGTCAGCACGTGCAGCAGCACGGGGTGGTCGGCGGCCTTGAGAAACTTAAAGCTCTCGATCAGCAGCGGCAGGTTATGTCCGTCAATGGGGCCGAAGTATTCCAGGCCGAACTCCTCAAACAGGATGGAAGGCCACAGCATGCTTTTAGCCGCCTCTTCGGCGCGGCGAACAACCTTGATGGCGGTCTTGCCTCCGAAACGCTCGATGATGCGCGTGGCCGAGGCGTGCAGGTGCTGATAGTGCTCGTTGGTCACGATGCGGTGGAAATACCGCGCGATGGCGCCAACGTTGCGGTCAATCGACCACTCGTTGTCGTTGAGTACCACGATCAGGCGACGGGTCTGCTCGGCAATGTTGTTCATCGCCTCGAAGGTAATGCCATTGGTAAACGCGGCGTCGCCGGCCACGGCGATCACGTGCTCGGCGCCGCCTGCCAGGTCGCGAGCCACGGCCATGCCCAGCGCCGCGGAAAGCGCGGTGCCGGCATGTCCTGCGCCGAAGCAGTCGTGCTCGCTTTCGGTGCGCAGCATAAATCCGTTCAAGCCGCCCGCTTGACGGATGGTCTCAAAACGTTCGCGACGGCCGGTGAGAATTTTGTGGACGTAGGCCTGGTGGCTCACGTCGAACGTGATCTTGTCTTCGGGGGTATGAAAGACCGCATGCAGAGCCAGGGTCAGTTCGACCACGCCCAGGTTCGGTCCCAGGTGGCCGCCGGTCTTTGACAGCGTCTGAATCAGGAATGCGCGAATCTCCTCCGCCAGTTCCGCCATCTGCGTGACATCCAGGCGCTTCAGGTCGGCCGGCGATTGGATCGACTCCAGCAGTGTTCCCATTGAATGACTTCCCCCTGGATAATGCCTGGAGTCCCGGGGAGTAATTTCCCCCTGGCGTCATGAAAAGCTCAAAAAGCCGGGACCTCCCCAATCTCATTCGCCAACCTATAGTATACCCGCGATCGGAATCCGACTGGTGAAAGCTCGGTGTTTGCTTCGATGCTTGCCAGCACCCAAGCTCTGCGATGCTCGATATGCATTCAGCAGCTCAGACCCTGGGATTCAAGCCTCGGGCGAAGGTGAGAAACCGGCTATACTTGACCGCGAACCGAATGGGCGGTGTGAGATGCGCAGAATCGCCTTTCTGCTGTTGTTGACTCTCGGTTTCGCCCCGCAGGCTTTGGCGGCCAAGCTCGTCAGCGTGGCGGAACTGGAGCAGTTTCTCGCCGCTTCGCATGGGCAGTCCGACGCCAGGGTTGCCCGGCAACTCTCCGGTTTCGAACTCACGGAACGGGCAAGCTCTGCCCGCCTCGCCCAGTGGCAGGCTGCTTTCCCCGGTCACCGCTGCCACGAGGCATTCACAGTACTCGCCGATGCGTCCGCTATTCTCGACCTTCCCGCCGCCGACATCCCGGCGATGCCCCTTCCCGAACACGACGAGCTGAAAGCCATGCTCCGGAAGACCGTCGACTACCTCAACACCACCATCTCCAGGCTCCCGAATTTCTATGCCACGCGCAAGACCGATTATTTTGAAGACACCCCGCCGCACGCAACGACGGAACAGTTTGCAAGCCCAGCAGGCAGACCACGCAGCGCGGCCGGCTCCCCAAGCGTAGAGTCATCGTACTTACCCATGCACAGCGCGGGCACATCGAGCGTGATTGTCAGCTATCGCGAAGGTCACGAGATGAGGGGCTCGAAGAGAGCGGACGACGACTCATTGAGCCGGCTGGACGGACACCTCGCCTCCCGAGGAGAATTTGGCCACATCCTGATCGTCGTCCTCGGAAACGCCATTCACAACAAGATCGAATGGAGCCACTGGGAGAAGGACTCGAGCGGCGTGAGCGCGGTCTTTCGGTATCGGGTTCCCCAGGGCCAAACCAATTACATGGTGTTGGTGCCGCACCGCGGGGGAACCGAACAGACCTTCCCCGCTTTCCACGGCGAACTTGCCATCGATCCCGACGATGGCAGTATTGTTCGCGTTACGGTGATCGCGGATTTCTATCCGCCCCTCGAACAGGTGAAGAGTTCCATTCTGGTGGAATATGCTTCCGTGTCCATCGGCGGCGCGCCGTACATCTGTCCAATCAAGAGCGTCGCTCTCGCCAAGATGCCCGTCGAAGGCGAGCAGGACTTCGTCATGTCCTATCAAACCCAGTTGAATGACGTTGCCTTCACCAACTACCACCTCTTCCGCTCCGAATCCCGCGTCCTGACGGGAGCCGATGTGACCAACGACCAGGCGCCGCCCCCGCCGAAATAGTCCAGAGCAAGGTTGTAGGATGGGCGCAGAGCGCTTTTATCCATTTCATGCGAATAGTGTCCAGAGGAATCTGGTTCAGGAGGGTTTGAGGTCGTGGCGGGAACATTTAGAACGTGTCTTTGCGCAATGGCGCCGGCGTTGCTTGTGGCCGGATTGGTTTTCGTGGCCGCCGCGCCGGCGGCGTCCGCGCAGTTGCCGGAACCGGGCACGCAATCGAGCGCGCCCAATCCGCTGACCGACACCACGGTGAAGCCGGGCAAGGTTTTGTTGTTTGAGCTGGAGGCGCGCTTTGCCAAAGATGTGGGCGCGCGGGGCGGCGCGGCGTTTGCGGATTGGTTTGCCGGTGACGGCGTGGCTCTGGGCAACGGCGCAGCGCCGCTTATCGGCAAGGTCGCCATCGCCAAATCGGCCGCCTGGTCGCCCAAGGACTATCAACTCAGCTGGACCCCGGCCGATGCCATGATGGGCCCCTCCGGCGATATGGGCTACACCTGGGGCCACTACGAAGGCCGCAGCAAAGACGCCAATGGCAACCCCGTCATCATTACCGGGCGATACATTACCATGTGGCGCCGCGAGCCGGATGGCAATTGGAAGGTGGTTCTCGATGCAGGCGCAAACGAGCCGCCGGAAGGCGGAGATTGCTGCAAGCTGCCGACAGCGCCTTGAAGAGGCGATTCTCCAAGGCAGCGTGTTGGTATTGCATGTCACGGAGAAGCTCAATTCAACAGAGATCCTCATCGGCGAAGATTCTCGTCAAGGACGATTCTCATCAGTCAGCAAGGATTCTCAACATCGGATGCGCTCAGAGGCTTTGTGCCAGGGATGATCCGCCACAGCGGATCATGCCGAAAGTCGCAAAAAATGACTCAGGGGCTTCACAGGCTGCGAAGAAGGCTTGAATTTGATTTTGTCGCGAAGCGGAGTTTTTCAGGGGCTAAAGCCCAGATTCATTTTGCGACATTTGCGGCACGACTGAAGTCGTGCCCTGATACAAAGCCTTGAGGTTTTGTGCCAAGATCGAGTTTTTCCGCAGCCTGTCAAGCCCTGAAAAAGCGCTTCGAGATTCGTTTTCCACAGCGCAAAAAGTCACTCTCTGCGCCCCTTCTTGTGTAGGTAACCTATGCCATCGGTACCGCCGGTAACATGCAACTGAATCTATAAGTCGAAAAATCGAAGTACTTGTGTGGCACTTTGTTTTCCACAAAATTGGCCGGTTTGTGTGAGTGTCAATCTGTGTTCGTTCCAAGATACTGACTTCGGGTACCTCAACATTATGTGCGCCATGCCAGGCTCAAAATTATTTGAGACCCAGGAAGCGTATCTGCATCCTGAGTTCAATATCTTCGACCGTAACCCGGACCCGGCTCTCGACGAGCTGGTGGAGTTGGCCGCGGTGCTCTGTGGCGCCGATTATGCCTATATAGGCTGGATGGACTTCAACCGGATTTGGTTCAAAGCGCGGTATGGCTTCAAGGCAATCGAACAGTCGCGTGCTGTTACGGCCTGCCAGTGGATGCTGGAAAAGGGCGAACCTCTTCTGATCCCCAACGCGGCGGAGGACCGGCGATTTCTTCCCCAGGGAATCCCGGTGCCGGGCGCAAAGCCCGCTTTCTCCTACGCCGGAGCACCGCTGATGACCAGCGCACAGCAGATGGTGGGCACATTCGCGCTGCTGGCCGTGAAGCCAAACCAGTTTCAGCCGGAGCACCTCACGCTGCTTGAGATCCTGGGCCGCCAGGCGGTGACGCGCCTCGAACTCTATAGCCGCATCCGCTTGCAGGAGCAGGCGCAGCGGTTGCGCCAGCGAACCGAGCGCGCGCTGGCCATCGAGCGATGTTTTGTTGCCGCGACGCTGGATTCGATTCCGGCTCTGGTTGCCGTCGTGGACACGGCCGGACGTCTTGTGCGGATGAATCAGCCTTGTTTGCAGTTGACCGGATTGAGCCTGGCCGACGCCGTGGGACGGCCGTTTGTGGAGCAGGTTCTGAGGCCGGACGACCGGGACTGGGCCGTAGGCAAGCTGCGCGTCGCCGCAGCCGGGCAGCAGTCCGGTCCCCACGAAACAGCGTGGCTGGTGGGCGGGGACGCAGCCGCAACCGCCCCCGGCGCAAAGACGCGGCGCGTGAGTTGGACGCTGCGCCCGCTGCAGGGTCCGAACGGCGAAATTCAATATGTCATCGTCAGCGGCCAGGACGTGACCGAGCAGCGGGAGATGGAAGAAGCCCTGCTCTCGAGCGAAGCGCGCTACCGCGAAGTGGTGGAGAACTCGCTGGGCTTTGTCTTTACCTGCTCGATGGAGGGCCGTCTTACCTCGCTCAACGCATTTACCGCTGAGACGCTTGGCTACCGCGCCGAGGCGCTCACCGGGCGCGCCGTGACAGAGCTGATGGACGCGGCCGGAGCAGCTACCTTTCAGGATTGCCTGCACACCCTGGAGGCCCAGGAAGAATGGCAGGGCGCGTTGCCGCTGCGGCGCAGCGACGGCGTCTATCGCCGCATCGCGTTTCGCAGCCGGCGCATGCAACTGCCGGGCGAACGGCCGTTTGTGCTAAACCACGGCATGGACGTGACCGAACAGTACGAAGCCGAAGAGGCGCTGCACCGCGCCACCCGCCAGCGCGAGCTGATTCTCGAGTCGGTCGGCGACGGCATCTACGGCATCGATCTGGATGGCAAGCTGACCTTCATGAATGAAGCCGGCGCGCGCGCCTTGGGCTACGAGCCCCAGGAACTCACCGGCCGCGACGTGCACGAGGTTATTCATCACAGCCACGCCGACGGCACCCCTTACTCGAAGGCGACCAGCCCGATTCTGCAGGCCCTGCGCCGCTGCGAATCCATCCGCATGCGCGACGAGGTTTTCTGGCGCCAGGACGGGACCGCCATTCCGGTCGAGTACACCGCCAACCCGCTGATTGACGACGGCCACATTGCCGGCATGGTGGTTGCCTTCCAGGATGTGTCGGAGCGGCGGCGCCTGGAAAAGATGAAGGACGAATTCATCTCCACGGTAAGCCACGAACTGCGCACCCCATTGACCTCGCTGCGCGCCTCGCTGGGACTGCTCTCCTCGGGCTCGCTGGAAAAGCGCCCGGAAAAGCAGCGGCAGATGATCGACATCGCCATTGGCAACAGCGACCGCCTCATCCGCCTGGTCAACGACATTGTGGACTTCGACAGCGTGGAGCGCGGACGCCTGCCGCTGCATCGCCAGCCGATAGAAGCCATCGATCTTTTGCGGCGGGCCGCGGACGTTGCCCACAACGCAGCCGCGCAGGCACACATCTCCTTCCGCATTGAAGCGCCACTGGCCCCGGTTTTTGCCGACGAGGATCGGATCTTGCAGGTTCTTAACGAGCTGGTGACAAACGCGATCAAATTTTCGCCAAAGGAAACAGCCATCCGCCTGGCCGCGGAGCCTGTGGCCGCCGCCGACCCCGCCAACAACTCCTTCGGGCTGGGCGAAGTCTGCTTCATCGTCGAAGATCAGGGCCGCGGCATTGCCCCGGAAAAACTCGGACACATCTTCGAGCGCTTCCAGCAGGGAGACTCGTCGGATTCGCGCGCCCTGGGCGGCACCGGCCTGGGCCTCGCGCTCTGCCGCAGCATTGTCGAGCAGCACGGCGGACGCATCTGGGCCGAAAGCACCGTCGGCCAGGGAAGCAGATTCCTCTTCACGCTCCCTGCCGCCGCGCCCGAGCCGCACGAGGCTGGATTGAATCCGCTGCGATGACTCCGGCCGCGGCGATCTCTTCGCTAGAGCCTGTTTCATAACCGGCTTGGTGCACCGAGAAGCATTCCCTCAGGGGCTGAAGCCCGCGTTGATTTTAAGGCAGTTGCGGCACGGCTGAAGCCGTGCCCTGACACTTATCCCGGCCCAGAAAAGTTTTTCCGCAGCCTGTGAAGCCCGTACCCTTCAACGATTCAAATGCGATTGTTCTGCTCTCGCGGGGTCCGGTTGAAGCATGAGCATCGTACCGTGAGACAATGCCTTCGACGGCCTTCCCTTTTCATTCCAAGGCCGCCGGACAAAACTACTCATGGCTCTATCCACGCGCGTAGTGAATCTTCTTTTCGGTCACCCATTGGCCACCAGCGAGGAGCGTGCCGAACACATCGGCCCGGTCGCCGGCATTCCCGTCTTCGGCCTCGACGCGCTCAGTTCCGCCGCGTACGGACCGGAAGCCGCGCTCACGCTGCTGATTCCGCTTGGCCTGATGGGCGTGCACTACATCGTGCCGGTCAGCGCGGCCATCGTGGTGCTGCTCATCATCGTTTACTTCAGCTATCGGCAGACGATCGATGCGTATCCGCAAGGCGGCGGCTCCTACACCGTGGCCAGCCAGAATCTGGGCGAGGGCGCCGGCCTGCTGGCTGCCGCCGCGCTGATGATCGACTACACTCTCACCGCGGCAGTGGGAATCTCGGCCGGCGTTGGCGCGCTCATCTCCGCCGCGCCCAGCCTGCAGCCGCACACCCTCGAGCTTTGCCTTGGCGTGCTGCTCATTCTCACCATCGTGAACATGCGCGGCGTCCACGACACTGGCGTCGTGTTCATGATTCCCACCTACTTGTTTGCGGGAACGCTGTTGATTGTGATCGCCGTGGGCGGGTGGCACGTGTTCAATGGCGCGGGGCATCCGCACCCCGTAACCCCGCTGCCCGCCATGCCCGCCGCAACCATGGCCGTAAGCTGGTGGCTGCTGCTCAAGGTGTTCTCTTCCGGATGCACCGCCATGACCGGCGTTGAGGCAGTCAGCAACGGCGTGATGGCCTTCCGCGACGACACGCGCAAAAATGCCAAGATCACACTGACCATCATTATCTCCCTGCTGGCGGTGCTGCTGGCCGGCATTGCGCTGCTGTGCCGCGCCTACGGCATTGCCGCCACCGACCCCAACGGGCCCGGCTACGAGAGCGTGCTCTCCATGCTCACGCGCGTGGTGATGGGCCACGGATGGTTCTACTACGTCACCATCGGCTCGGTGCTGCTGGTGCTGGCTCTCTCTGCCAACACCGCCTTTGCCGATTTTCCCCGCCTCACGCGCGCCATCGCGCTCGACAGCTACATGCCGCACGTTTTTCTGCTGCGCGGCCGGCGCTTGCTCTACTCGTGGGGAATCTACGTACTGGTGGCGCTCACGGCGCTGCTGCTCATCGTCTTCGGCGGCGTCACCGACCGGCTCATTCCGCTGTTCGCCGTCGGCGCCTTCATGGCATTCACGCTTTCGCAAGCCGGCATGGTGGTGCACTGGAGACGCGCCGGCAATGCGCCTCTGCGCATCTTCGTCAACGGGCTGGGCGCGGTCGCCACCGGCATCACCGCCATCGTTGTTCTGGTTGCCAAGTTTGCCGAGGGCGCGTGGATCACCGCGTTGCTCATTGTGCTCATGATCGTGCTGATGCGTTCCGTCAAGCGCCACTACGACGAAGTGGCCCGCGAGACAGATCTCGACCGGCCCATCGTTCCCGCCGAGGTTACCGAGCCTGTCGTGGTGCTGCCCATCGACCGATGGAGCCGCATCTCGGAGAAAGCCGTCTGCTTCGCGCTTTCCATGTCTTGCGACATCCGCTGCGTCCACGTCCTCACCGCCGGTGCGACCGACAACTTCTGCGATGAGTGGGAAGCGAAGATCGCCGCGCCGTTGCGCGCCTCCGGCAAGTGCGTGCCCAAACTGGTGACGCTGCGATCGCCGTATCGCTACATCCTGCAGCCGGTGGTGGATTACGTTTTATCCGTGGAGCGCGAAACCGATTTCCGCAAGGTCTGCGTCATCGTGCCGGAGCTGGTCGTGCGTCATTGGTGGGAGAACGTGCTCCACAACCGCCGCTCCGATCTGCTCAAAGTCATGCTCCTCATGAGCGGCAACCGCCGCATTGTGGTTATCAACATTCCCTGGTACCTTGAACGCGGTTGAGCTAACCAACGTGGGATTTCACTAGGACCTGTTTCATAAGCGGCTTGGTGCGCCGAGAGGTATTCCCTCGGGGGCTAAACAAGCTGCGGAAGAAGGCCTGAATTTGATTTTGGGGCAACGCGGAGTCTTGCAGGGGCTAAAGCCCACATTCATTTTGCGCCATTTGCGGCCCGGCTAAAGCCGTGCCCTGTTACAAAGCCTTGAGGTTTTGTGTCAAGACAGAGTTTTTCCGCAGCCTGAGAAGCCGTGCCCTTTCAAAACCGGGTTATGAAACAGCTTCTACGCAGTACGCGCTGCCTGCTTTTGCGTTGCCGCCAAAATTTCCGGCAATCGCTTTTGCCGAAATGCGAATGAGCGCGTCAACTGCCTCCGCACCATTGCACCGGCAATGCGCCCCATAAATCCGTAAGGCAGCGCGTACTCCACCACATCGCTCACCAGGGTTCCTTCCTGCCCGTCGCGAAACTCCGCCTCGATCCCGTGGCGATGGTTGAATGCAGTGAATGGCCCGCGCAGTTGCGCATCGCAGAAATGGCTGTTCCACCTGAACTCCGTAATGCTGGCCAGCCAGCTCACGCGGCGCGGCACCCACGGAATGGGATAAAAGCTGATCAGGATCTCCGACCCCACGCCAGCGGCTACGCTCTTGAATCTCCGCGACTCATCGGGCGCCACAGGGCGCGGCGGCGGCGGCTCAATGCGCGCGTCCTCAATCCGCGTCTCAAACTTTCGCGGCATCAGGTGCGGCAGGTTCGCCGGATTGGCGAAGAACGCAAACACCAGCTCCACCGGATACGGCACCCACTGCCTGGCTTCGAAACGCTGCGGGGCGTTGTGACTCATGCTGTGGCTCCCGCTCTGGCTCATGGATTCGATGGTACCGCGCCTCGTTCGCGCTTCCTTCTCGTCACTCAGCATTACCTTCCCGCACCTTGACTCGGCCCACAAATCAACGCCGGCTTACCGGCAACGGCAAAGCGAGCCGCGCCGCACCTAACAACCCGGTGCCAGTCATCCTGACACGTTCGAGGCATAGCCGCGCAATCGACCCCAGGCCCATCATTTAACGTAAGAAGAGGCACAATGATAGTCGAAGCTCCCCCAAGGATCATGATCCGCTCCCCATTGCAGATCTTCGCCAGTCGCCGCCATCACAATCAGTGGCTGGTGCTGATTGCATCCTATAAGCTTCTGCAGGCGCTGCTGTTTGTTTCCATTGGGCTGGGCGCGCGACATTTGCTTCATAAGGATGTCGGCGACGAGCTCGCTGCCCTGGCCGACCACTTGCGCTTCAATCCCGAGTCCCGCCTGGTCAACTTTCTTCTCGACAAAGCCGAATTGCTCAACGATCCCATCTTGCGCCGCATCGGCCTGGTCGCCTTCGGCTATTCCGCCATCAGCATGATCGAGGGGATCGGCCTCTACTTCGAGAAAGTCTGGGCCGAGTATATGACTCTCGCCATTACCGCCTCGTTTCTCCCCTGGGAGATCTTCGAAATCGCGCGCCGGCTCACACTGATCCGGGTCAGCCTGCTCGGAGCCAACCTGCTCGTCTTCTTCTATCTATTGCAGTTGGTGGCCGATCGCGCAAAGAGTCGCCGCAAGGAACGCCACACATCATAGCCGTGGTGAAAGTCGAGGCGGTCTAAAACCATCCCTCGGGAGCTAAACAGGCTGCGGAAAAGGGCTTGAATTTGATTTTGGCGCGAAGTGGAGTTTTGCAGGGGGTAAAGCCCGGGTTTATTTTGCGACATTTACGGCCCGACTGAAGTCGTGCCCTGATACAAAGCCTTTGAGAATTCGCACGAGGTCGAGTTTTTCCGCAGCCTGTAAAGCCCATTGTTTCTTATCAGCGGCTTACGGCACGCGGCCCGTTCCGGCCCATAGGGCACCCCGGCACCCCGGCCGTGCCCTTTTAAAGCCCGGCTTTCACCACGGGCTGATAAGAGCCTATGCCGGTTCGGGGATTGAGGATCGGTCTCGGCTGCCAGATTGATCTTATGCAAAATCCAGTTCTGAAAGGATCGAATGTCTAGTTATCCACAACTTTCGCTTTTTGTTCTCTATCAGAATTTGTGCGCCCTGTCCAGCCTTGGAATCGAAGTCATTAACACAAGATGTTGGGCTTGCCGCAATTCTCAAGTCTATTAGTAGATAAATTACTTAAAGCATTAGATCAATCTTACACAGTAGATCGCTCGAATCCACACTCTTAGCTCATTTTCCCCTTGGCGGGAGCACGGAACAGAGGTAGTATTCACCAGTAGTGGTCAAAAAGGGAGCGAAGTGGGACTTTTGGGAGTCACTCCACTACGTTCCAAAGCAAGTTTACTCGCTTTTGTTCTCAGCAATAGATTTTCGGATGTCAAAAATCCTGGGGAACCAGCCTGGCTAACCGAAAAAGGCAAGAAGGCAGCTCAATGTTTCGTGGCAACCATCCGGCAAAGATCGATGAGAAGGGACGGCTCAAGCTCCCGGCTGCTTTCAAGCAGCTGCTGGACGCCCAGAACGTTACCCAGTTCTACATCACTTCGCAGGATGGCAAGTTTGCCGAGATCTTTCCCCTGCCGGAGTGGGAGAAGCGCGAGGCCAAGCTGGCCAGGCACAGCACTCTCAACAAAGCAGTGAAGAAGTACCTGAATCTGACCAGCTATTACGGCCAGCAGACAGAAATCGATAACCAGGGGCGTGTCCTGATCCCGCAGATTTTAAGGGGCACGGCCAGCCTGGACTCCGACGTAACGGTATTCGGCAAGACGACTCATCTGGAAGTGCACAACCGGGCGATCTTCGAGCAGAATCTGCCCGACAACGAAATGACCGAAGACGATTTCCAGGTATTGGACAACATCCTCAGTCCGGACAGTTAAGAGGAAATACCCCCCAGGGGGGAGCGCATGTCGAATCCGAACCAACGCCATGTGCCAGTTCTTTTTAATGAAGCGATTGGTTTTCTCCGCGTTCAGCCCAATGGGACGTACGCAGACTGCACGGTTGGGCTTGCCGGCCATGCTGAAGGAATTCTGAGGCAGCTGGGCCCTGAAGGCCACCTGATCGGATTCGATCGGGACCCGGAGGCGCTCTCGCTGGCCAAGGTCAGGCTGGGCAGGGTTTTGAACGAGATGGGCAGCGAAGCGCCCAGGATGACGCTGATCGGCGAGGCCTTCAGCAACATCGCCCGGCACGTTGAGCCGGCTTCGCTAGATGGCCTTTTGGCCGATTTTGGAGTGAGCAGCCTGCAGTTCGACGAGGCGCAACGGGGATTCAGTTTTCAGGCGGATGGGCCGCTGGATATGCGCATGGACACGCGCTCCGGCCCGACCGCCGCACAAGTGGTAAATGAGATAAGCGAGCGCGAGCTGGCAAATCTCATATACGAGAACGGTGAGGAAAGGAGGTCGCGGACAGTCGCCAGAGCCATTGTGCGGGGGCGGCCGGTTACAACCACGGGGCAATTGGCCCGGATTGTAGCCTCAGCCGTCCCGGCAATGAAACACGATAAGAAACACGGCCACATTCACCCGGCAACCAGAACTTTTCAAGCCCTCCGTATTTATGTAAATCGCGAGTTGGACGAAATCAGCAGCTTGCTCGAGGCCGCACCTGGTTTGCTTAAGCCCTCCGCAAGACTCGTAGTCATCAGCTTTCATTCTCTTGAAGACCGCATCGCAAAAGACAGCCTGCGGGACGGAGCACAAAAAGGAATCTGGGAAATTCTAGCGAAGAAGCCGGTCACAGCCGGCGAAGAAGAAACAGAAGCAAACCCCCGCTCAAGAAGCGCAAAACTGAGAGCGGCGGAGAGAAAGTAAAGCAGTGAACAGTGGACAGTGAACAGTGAACAGTTACTGATTGCCTGACTTTTGCGCTTCCTTCTTCGGAGCCTCTGTTCACTGTCCACTGTCCACTGTTCGACGAAGGAGAGCAAACATGGCCGCATGCACAACAACCTATTTCGAAGCCGGCCGCAGTTGGAACGCGCGGGTTGCCGAACATAACGCGCAGTTGATGGCCAGGCAGCCTCAGCTCCGGCGGCGCATGCGCACCCCCGAGTTCTACTTCGCCCGCCACATCGACAACTCCCGGCTGGTCAAGGCGGCCGACCCGGTGCGGGTCCGCGAGATGCGGCTGTTTTGCGCCGCCATCTGCGTTCTCTTCTCTTTGGCGATGATTTACGCAATGCAGCACTTTTCCGCCATCGAGAGCGGCTACCGCGTCGAGCAGGAGAAGCAGACGCTCAACCAGTTGCGCGAGGAAAACCGGCAGTTGCGCCTGGCCGAGGCCGAGCTCACCCAACCCGGACGCATTGACATGATGGCCCGCCAGCTTGGTCTGGCCGCGCCGCAGCCGGGCCAAGTGATTCATCCCAATGCGCGTCTCGACTCGTCAGCGCCCGTCGAGGCCCGGCTCGCTGCTCCGGTTTCGGCCGCGCAGTAACGAAGAACAGCTTCTAGCTTCTAGCCTCTAGCTCCTAGCTCGTGAACTGCATTAGGCCGCTTTCATCGCCTAATTGGCGAAAAAGTTGAGTTAGGCAAGAAAGCCAATGATTCGCACTCAAAAAGCTAGAGGCTAGAAGCTAGAAGCTGGAACTACCATGCAGGCAGCCGCTCGAACTCCGCGCCACCGCAACAACCCTCCCCGCGTCATTCCGCTTCCGCGGGCGCGCTTCTGGATCATCTGTCTCTTCTTTCTGTTCTGGGCCTGCGCCATCGCCTTCCGCCTCTTCATGCTCCAGATCGTGGAGCACAAGCAATACGTCGAGCGCGCCGACAAGCAGCAGCAACGTACCTTCGAGGTTGCGCCCCGCCGCGGTGTGCTCTACGACCGCAACCTCCGCGAACTGGCCATGACCGTCCAGGTCGACTCCATTTACGCCGACCCCTCCGAGATCGGCGACAAGAAGGCCGCCGCGCACATCCTTGCAGCCATCGTCCACACCGACCCCGATGACCAGCGCACCACGGAGACCGAGATTGCCGCCCGCCTCGCCTCCGGACGCAACTTTGCCTGGATAGCCCGGCGGGTCAGCAACGATGTGTCCGCCCGCGCACACGCGCTCAATATGAAAGGCATCTACTATCAGAAGGAGTTCCAGCGCTTTTATCCCGATAACCAGATCGCAGCGCAGGTGCTCGGCTACGTGGGCGTGGACGATAACGGCCTGGGCGGCCTGGAAGACAAATTCGATGAGCAACTGCACGGCGTTCCCGGCGAAATGTACACCGCCATGGACGCGCGCCGCAAGGTTTTAGGATCGAGCGAGCACGACCCCGAGCCCGGGCGCAATCTCGTCCTCACCATCGACGAAAACATCCAGTTCCTCGCCGAGCGTGCTCTCGATCACGCCATGGAGAAGACCCAGGCTCTGAACGGTACGGTCGTTGTGCAGGATGTGCACACCGGCCAGATTCTGGCGCTGGCAATTCGTCCAACCTTTAACCCCAACAACTTTCGCCACACCACCCCGGACCTTCTTCGCAATCACGCGGTCAGCGATGTCTATGAACCGGGTTCTGTCTTCAAGCTCGTCGCCTATGCTTCGGCACTTGACCAGCAGTTAGTCAAACCCGACGACCCGGTGGACTGTCAGGGAGGCAAGATCACCCTTGCCGGCCGCGTCATTCACGACAATCAGGGCGAGCACTTCGGCGTCATTCCCGTCCACCAGGCGCTCGAGGTCTCCAGCGATGTGGGCGCCATCAAAATGGCCCTCAAAGTCGGCCAAAACCGCTTCTATGAATACATTCGCGCCTTCGGCTTCGGCTCCCGTTCCGGCGTCGAGCTCCCCGGAGAAACCCGCGGGCTGCTCCAGCCGGTCAAGCGTTGGGGCGGATCCTCGATCGGCTCGATCGCCATGGGCCAGGAAGTCGCCGTCACCCCCATCCAGCTCGTCACCATGGTTTCCACCATCGCCAATGGCGGCGTCTACTTGCCGCCGCACATCCTCTTTCCCAATGAACTCGATCTCAAGGCCACTGCGCCGCAGGGATCGCAGGCGCCCCAGACGGCACAACCCTTCAAGCCCGGAGACGATCTGCCCAACCCGCTGCCCGCCGGCGCGCACCGCGTTATCTCAACAATGGCAGCAGCCCAGATGCGCAAGATGATGGAGGGCGTCGTGCTCTTCGGTACCGGCAAGCCCGCGCAGCTTAACGGCTACTCCTCCGGCGGAAAAACCGGTACCGCGCAAAAGATCGATCCCCAAACCCACCTCTACTCGAAGTCGATGCACATCGCGTCGTTTGCCGGCTTGGCGCCGGTCAACAATCCCGTCATCGCTATCGTTGTGGTCATGGACTCGCCCAAGGGCGACTACTACGGCACGACGGTCTCCGCACCGGTGTTCGCCGAAGTAGCACAGCAGGTGCTCGAGTATCTCGGCGTGCCGCACGACATCGATCTGCGGCCCGCGACTTCTAAACCAACCGCTCCCATCAAGGAAGACGATGCCCCGCGGAACGAAGAGGATATCAAGGCTCTCTACGATGCCGCCAACGATCTGCCTAACGACGATCCGCTGAGCGCGGCGCAGGCCCAGCCTTCGCCCTCCGCGCAGCCCGCCAGTCAAAGCGCGAATCAGGCCGCAGGCAAAGCCGCTAATGCGCAGCCCGGAGCCGCGCCCGCGCAGCAAGCGCCAGGGCAGACGCCAGGTCAGGCGCCGACAAAGACTGTGACCCTTTCCGATGCCGGACGCCTGCGCGTCCCTTCACTCATCGGCCTGCCGGTGCGCCAGGTCATTGAGCAGGCCACCGCCGACGGTCTTGAAGTCCAGATCGTCGGCAACGGCACCTGCCGCCAGCAGGCGCCCGACCCCGGCGCCATGGTCCCGGCCGGTACCAGGATCGTAGTCCGCTGCGGCAAGTAAGCAGCTTTTCTGTTCCCTGATCCCTGGTCCCTGTCTTTACATTCCCTTCGGCCACGTCCGCGTGGACTCCAGCGATTCTCCCGTCTCCAGCAGACTCTTCAGGCTGGAGAGAATCTGCGGCCACCCGCCCGAAACGGCGCTGATCAACTTCGAGTCCTTCCTGTCCATTTCGTGCGTAACGGTTAGCTTGACCGAGTCGCCCTTCTCCTCGAGTTCGTACGTCAGCCGCGAGAACCCCTCCGCCGTCATCTCAGGAAACATGTGATTCTGCCACTTCAGCACCAACCGCTTGTACGGCTCAATCTCCACTACTTCGCCGCTATCTGCCGTACTTCCGTCAGGCTTCACGATGCGCCAAGCCGCTCCTGGTTTCCACTCGCACTCCTGCACCGTATCGTGCCAGTAACGCCGCGTAAATTCCGGTTCCATCAGCGCCCGCCAAAGCTTTTCCGGCGTGGTGCGAATAAAAGTCACGTAAACAAATCTCGATTCAGCCATTCTCGTTTTCCTCCAGTTTCTTCTTCAGTTCGCTCAGGGCGCGCAGACGCCCCCGTTCGTACTTCCCGATCCATTTTTCGCCGATTTCGTGAATGGGCACTGGGTTCAGGTAGTGCAATTTCTCCCGCCCCTGCCAGATGCAGACCACCAGCGACGCCTTTTCCAGCACCCTCAAATGTTTGGTCACCGCCTGCCGCGTCATCTCCAGATGCGCGCAAAGCTCTCCCAGCGTTTGCCCATTCCTCGCCCGCAGCCGATCGAGCAACAGCCTTCGTTCAGGTGCAGCGAGCGCTTTGAAAACCAGGTCCACGTCCGCGCTCATTGCCGCCATAATAGGCAACCTATTGGTTGCATGTCAAGATACAACTTTGTTCTATCTGAATAAACGCGCTTCCATCGCCTTTGCGCGCCGGTGCCGCTCCAACAAACTACAATAAAGCACGAGATGAACTGGAAAGAACTTACTGAAGAAATCACTGCCGTGGGCGCGGGCGGCAGCTCGGACGCCCCCATCAGCGGCGTCGAATACGACTCCCGCCGCGTGCGGCCCGGCGCGGTCTTCGTCGCGATGAAGGGCGGGTCGACGGACGGGAACAAATACGTCGATAAAGCCATCGTCGGCGGCGCGCTCGGCATCATTACAGATTCAGCGCCAACCTTCGACCACCTCACCGTCTACGAAGCTGGCCTGCCGGTGCTCGAAGTCGAACACGGCCGCCGCGCCCTCGCCCAGGCTTCCGCCGCTTTCTTTGGGCATCCCGAGCGCAAGCTCGCCTCGACCGGCATCACCGGCACTAACGGCAAAACCACAACCGCCTTTCTCACCGAGGCGCTGCTCAACGCTGCCGCGCGCAAAACCATCCTCGTCGGGACGATTGAGTATCACGTCGCAGGCGAGACGCGCCCCTCGATCCACACCACGCCCGAGTCGCGCGACCTCTTTGAGCTGATGGCAGAAGGAGTCAGCCGCGGAGCCACGGAGCTGGTCACCGAGGTTTCGAGCCACGGCCTCGATCAGGGCCGGGCCTCCGGAATAGCTTTCGACGTCGCAGTGTTCACCAACCTCACCCGCGACCACCTCGACTATCACCAGACCATGGAGAAGTACTTCGCCGCCAAGCGCCTGCTGTTCGACGGCACGGTCTACCCCGCTCCGCGCGTCGCCGTAATCAACGCCCACGACGAGTACTCCAATCGACTGGCCGTTGCTGCAAGCAGAGCCGGCGCGGAGATTCGCAGCTATGGAATTGAAAAAGGCGATTGGCGCGTCGTTCGCCACCGGCTCACACCGAGCGGCGCGAGCTTCGATCTCGAATCGCCCGCTGGATCGGCAAGTGTCGTCTCGCGCCTGGCCGGCGAAGTCAACATTCTCAATCTGCTCGCTGCTTTCACCGCGGCCCACGCGCGGGGCATTCCTTTTGCGGATCTGGTGGCCGCCGTTCCCGACCTCAAACCGGTTCCCGGCCGCTTCCAACTCGTCGACGGCGGCCAGCCCTTCACCGCGATCGTCGACTACGCGCACACCGACGACGCGCTGCGTAACCTGACCGCGCTCGCCCGCCAGATGACGGCGAATTCGGGAACGCGCGTGATCACCGTCTTCGGCTGCGGAGGAGACCGCGACCGCACCAAGCGCCCCAAGATGGGTCAGGCGGCCGGCGAGGGCAGCGACTTTGTGGTCGCCACCAGCGACAACCCGCGCACGGAAGAGCCGCTCGCCATCCTCGCCGAAATCGAGCCGGCTCTCAAGGCAACCGGCGTCCAATACACCATCGAGCCCGACCGCACCACCGCCATCCGTCTCGCGCTCGCAGCCGCCGCTCCCGGCGATGTAGTCCTCATCGCCGGCAAGGGCCATGAGAAGGAACAGATCCTCAACGGGCGTACAATTCCATTCGACGACACTGAAGTTGCTCTCGCAGCACTGAATCACCTAAAAGAATCAGGTAACGAGCAATGAATCAGCTGCGGTCTTCACCCGTTTTTCACTGTCCACTGTCCACTGTCCACTGCCTCACCGAGGCCCAATGAAACTAACTCTTGCAGAGGCGGCCATCGGCGCGGGCGCAGTGCTCGAAGCCCCATCTTCGTTTGTCAACGCAGGCGCAATTGCCGTCTCCAGCTACTCTATCGACTCGCGCACCGTGGCTCCTGGCGACCTGTTTTTTGCCGTGCGCGGCGAGCGTCTCGACGGCCATGATTTTGTAGCTTCCGCTCTCGCCCGCGGCGCCGCGGCCGCTCTAGTCTCCCGCGGGCGCGTGGCCACGTTGCCTGACGGAGCGCTGGCCATGCCGCTGCTCATCGCCGAAGATCCGCTGCTTGCCTTGCAGTCGCTGGCCGCGCATGTCCGCCGCCAGTGGGGCAATCGCCTGGTGGCCATCACCGGCTCGGCCGGCAAAACCACCACCAAGGAAGCTATCGCTGCCGCTCTCGGGGCAAGGTTCCACGTGCTCAAGTCCCAGGGCAATCTCAACAACGCATTCGGCCTGCCACTGCAACTGCTGCGCCTGGAGCCCGAGCACGAAATCGCCGTCGTCGAAATGGGCATGAACCATAGCGGCGAAATTGAGGCGTTGGCCCGCATCGCCACGCCCGACTGGGGCGTCGTCACTAACGTCGGCACGGCGCACATTGAGAACTTTGCCGAGGGTCAGGCCGGCATCGCCCGCGCCAAACTCGAACTTGTCGCCGCGCTTCCCTCCAACGGCGTCGCCTTCCTCAACTGCTGCGACCCCTACGTCTCGCAATTCGGCCGCGATTTTCCTGGGCGCGTCGTCTACTTCGGAGAAGGCCCCTGCGCCGACCCGCAGATTCTCTCCGTCTCTGAAGATCTCGCCGGACTGCACGTGAATTACCGCGCCGGCGAACGAGAGGGCGCCTTCACGCTTCGTCTGCTCGGCCAGCACAACGCCTCCAACGCCATTGCCGGCCTGGCTGTAGCTCTGGAAGCCGGAGTCGATCTGGACGCCGCCATCGCCGCGCTCGAATCGCTTACCGCCGGAGACAAGCGCGGCGAGGTGATCGAGATCGGCGGCGCCACCATTCTCAATGACAGCTACAACTCGAACCCCGAGGCGCTGCGCTCCATGATTCGTACACTTGCCGCGCGTTCCGCCGCGGGGCGCCGCATCCTCGTCGCCGGCGAAATGCTCGAGCAGGGCGAACATGGCCCAGAACTTCACGCCGCCTGCGGCCTCACCGCCGCCGAAGCCGGACTCGACCTCGTCGCCGGAGTCCAGGGCAATGCCAGGCACCTGGCCGCGGCCGCGTGTTCCGGCGGAGTCGCCTCCCTGTTTCTGCCTGACGCCGAAGCCGCGGGCCGCTGGCTCATTCAGAATCTCCGCTCCGGCGACGTCGTGCTCGTCAAAGGCTCGCGCGGCGTCCATCTCGAACTCGCCATTGAAGCCCTCAAGGATCAAATCGATTCCCCGGAGATCCAATGAACCTGCGCAGACTTATTGGCATATGCGCCGTTCTTGGCTCTTCACTTCATCTGGCGGCCGCACCCAATCCCGCCTGGACCAAACCCTTCCCACCCTTCCGCATCGCCGGCAACCTCTACTACGTGGGCAGCGAAGACCTGGCCTCCTATCTGATCGTCACGCCTCAGGGGGACATCCTCATCAACAGCAGCCTCGAATTCAGCGTGCCTTTGATCAAGCGGAGCGTCGAGACCCTCGGCTTCAAATTCAGCGACGTCAAAATCCTGCTCATCAGCCACGCCCACTACGACCATTGCGCCGGCAGCGCCCGCATCAAGCAGTTGACCGGCGCAAAGTACTACGTGATGGACGCCGATGTTTCCGTAGTTGAGTCCGGCGGCAAGACCGACTTCCAATACGGCGCGCAGCCCCACATGCTTTTTCCCCCCGCGCACGTCGATCGGGTCCTCCACGACGGCAGCACGGTGCCCCTTGGCGGCACAGTTCTGACCGCACATCTCACCGCCGGGCATACCAAAGGCACCACTACCTGGACGCTGAACGAGACTGAAGCCGGCCGCACTCTCCACGTAGTCATCGTCGGCAGCCCCAACGTCAATCCCGGCTACCAGCTCGCCGGCAACAAGGCCTATCCCCGCATCGCCGAGGATTACAAGCGCGGCTTCGTGGTTCTCAACTCACTTCCTTGCGACATTTTTCTCGGCGCGCACGGCGGCTACTTCGACCTCGCTGCCAAGTACCCCCGCTGGAAGGCCGGCGACCGCGACGCCTTCATCGATCCCGTAGGCTATAAGGCATACATCGCCGACCGCGAGCACGCATTCGAAGCCGAGTTAAAGCGCCAGAAAGCCGGAACGCGCTAAAACCCGCTTGCCCCGGACGGGTCCCTTCTCGCCATGCGGATCGCCCTCCGCCGCGACCCATGCTTTTTCAATTCCCACAAGCGTTAACCCAGAATAGGTGACGTGCATCACATAAGCCAGCCTCCAATGGATGAAACCATGCCTTTAGCGGGCCGCGCGTGCAATCCAGACCTGCGCATCCCTCGTCATATCTTCCGGAGACCGCAAGTGCAACTCGACCCGTCCGCATTCCTCGCCGATCCCGAACTGATTAAGGCGCTTGAGAAGCGCGCCACTCGCTTCATCTGCGAGGATGACCGCGTACTCTTCCGCCAGGGAGATCTGCCGACCGGCCTGTTCATTCTTCGCAAGGGCGAAGCAACACTTTCCATGAACCCCGGCTCCAACCCGAATGTTTTCTCCTGCCAGACAACCGCAGGATCCGTCCTCGGAGTGCCTGGCCTGATCGGCAATCAGCCCTACTCGCTCACGGCCGTCGGCCGCCGCGGAGCAGAAGTCAGCTTCATTACCAGCGAAGACTTCAATGCCCTCATGCAATCCGAACTATCCCTGATGCTCCTGGTGCTGCAGGTGCTCGCCGCCGAAGTCCGTTCCGCCCGCATGGCTCTCACTCAGCTCTAGTACCAATACCTATTCACTGCTTTCCCGCCCCACCTGCTAAACTCTCAATCGTCATGCTTCTCGGAATCGTCTTGATCGCGATCGCCGCTTACCTGCTCGGGTCCATCCCCACTGGATACCTGCTGGTGCGCCTCTTCCGCCAACAGGACATCCGCTCCATCGGCAGCGGTAACATCGGCGCTACGAATGTGCTCCGGTCCGGAGGCAAGGGCCTGGGCGCGGCCACCTTCCTGCTCGACATGCTCAAAGGCTGCTCTGCGGTCTGGCTGGGCGGATTTCTGGGCGCGCTTCTGCTTCCAACTGGTCCAAACACGATGCGTTCCGCCCAGGCGCTCGCTGCCCTGTGCGCAGTTTTGGGGCACATGTTCCCCGTCTGGCTCCGATTCCGTGGAGGTAAGGGCGTGGCTACCGGATTCGGTGTCTTCCTGGTCGCCGCTCCCTGGGCCGCTCTGGCCGCTATCTCTGTCTTCGCCATCGTGCTGTTGCTCAGCCGTTATGTCTCGCTGGCCTCCATACTGGGAGCGGCCAGCTTTCCGGTCTTCGCCTGGTTCATGGTCACCGGCCCGCGTCCGCCCTTCTACGTGGCGGTTCAGTGCGCGGTCGCCCTGCTCATCATCGTTAAACATCACCAGAACATCCGGCGCCTGCTGGCCGGCACTGAAACCCGTTTCGGAGCTAAGAAAACCGCATGAGCCGTATTGCTATTCTGGGTTCCGGCGCCTGGGGAACCGCCATCGCTCTCTCGCTCCACCGCCGCGGCGGCCACCAGATCGTCCTCTGGTCGCACTCGCTTGAAGAGGTCCGCCAAATCTCCGATGCGCGCGAAAACATACTCTTCCTTCCTGGCTTTCCCCTGCCCGCCGAGCTCCACGTCACCGCCGACGACCGAGCCATCGCCGACGCCGAAATCGTAGTCTCCGTCATCCCCTCCGGGTTCCTGCGTCCCACACTTGCCCGTTTGCGCCCGCAAATGCACCCCGGCCAGATTGTCGTCTCTGCCACCAAGGGCGTTGAAGACCGCACCTTCCTCCGCATGACCCAGGTCATCGCCGCCTGCCTTGGAGAGTCGCCAAACGAAGGCACAGTCCTGGGCAGCAGCCGCGAAGTGAATCCAGACACAAATCTTGAAGTCTTCGTTGAAACCGGAGTCCCTCAAGTCAGCTCTTCTGGAATCCCGCCTGCGCCCCGCTCCGTGGACGACGAGGATTTTTCGATCGGCGCCTTCTCCGGCCCCAGCTTTGCCCTCGAAGTTGCCCAGGGCCAGCCTACTGCTGTCACGGTAGCTTTTGACGACCCCGAAACCGCAGCCCGCATTCAGCAGGAATTCTCCTCCGAGACCTTGCGCCTCTATACATCTACCGACGTCATCGGCGTCGAGCTCGGCGGCGCACTCAAGAACGTCATCGCTATCGCTGCCGGCGTAGCTGCCGGTGTCGGTCTCGGTTACAACTCAGCCGCCGCTCTCATGACCCGCGGCATCGCCGAAATCACTCGCCTCGCAGTAGCCTGTGGAGGACGCCGCGAAACCTTGGCCGGCCTTTCCGGCGCGGGCGACCTGGTGCTCACTTGCACAGGGTCGCTCAGCCGCAACCGGACAGTTGGACATGCTCTGGGCCAGGGCCGCAAGCTCCCTGAGATCCTCGACTCGCTCGGCGGCAAGGTCGCCGAAGGCGTTCTGACCACGCGTGCCGCTCTGGGCCTGGCGCGCAAGCACAATATCGAGATGCCCATCACTGAACAGATGGAGCTTATCCTCGACGAAGGCAAAGATCCCCGCGAAGCCATCAAAGACCTCATGCTCCGCCCCGGCAAAGACGAACGATAGCGGACTGCCGACATAACGCTGAGCTTGAGCCAAGCCCGAAAAGCATCACTCAGGGGCTGAAACCGTGCCCTTTCAAAACAATGCCGCAATAGGGTTTTTCAGCAAGCAGAATAAGTCCGATTTTCACACTGCCGATCCGGATTATTTCCGAAAACCTGAGCAGTTTTGAACAGTCTGTCTGCCCCAGCACGCCTCATACTCCCCTCAGCCTGTTTGCGCAGGCGCCAGATCGTCAATGGCCGCCGAATACGTCCTTCGGCCGGGAGACAGTATTGCAAATCCATCTGACCTCTCTCCAATTCCTGTGCTGCGCAATTGCCTTGGTCATCGTTACCTTTCTTGTTACTCTCGCCGTGGTCGCGGAAATCGACCGCCGCAGAGGAAAGTTGCCGCCGTTTCTCGATTACCTAAACTCGGATTTCGATCGGGAACATCCCCAGCAGGATTTCTTCACCGAACCGGACGAATGGAACGCGGACAATCGCCTTCGCATGAAATCGCTTGAAGCCCGCGAAAACAGCCCGCCAGAAGGGAACTGGGACTAATCCAGAGCTCGGCTACGGTAGGCCAGCACAAATTTCATAAAAGAAATCTGCCATGCCGCGCCTAACCGAACACTTTAGAATCCGCACCATGAGGGTCTTGGTTCCTTTTTCATCAACACAGACGCTTTGAATAACTTTTCCACCGGAATTGGGTCCATACTTCGAATGCTTCCTATTGTGTCCGGCCGCCCCATTTTCAGCCGCCGCAAAATTTAGCATCCAGGAGATCGCCATGACCCCCCATTTGTCGAACCTCCAGTTCTTTGTTGGAATCGTTGCCATGGTTCTCGTCGCCATCCTCTCCGTGGCCGCGATCATTGACATCCGGCGGAGAAGAAGAACTCCTCCATTTCTCAATTACTTCTACTCAAACTTCGATCCGGACCAGTACGACAGGGACACGGCGCGTCAGAGTTCCTTCTCTGGAATCGGCGAATGGCGCGCCTACAATCGCGATCGCATGACCGCCTTCGAGACCCACCACACCGTCCTGCACAATAAGCCCCTGGGAATAGGCCCAACTCATCAGTAAGCCGAGTTGAGCAGGAGCACTGCGCCGCAGGTAGCCCAGTTTTGACCTTGCCAGGAAGATTGGGTGCCCCATTCATGCGGTGTCTTCTGCCGCATGAGTGGGGTTCCCTTCATCGCCTCGCAACAAAGCTATACAACAAGATAATCAACACCGCCGCACTAACCGCCGTATATAACCGATCCCGGAGCATCGCAAAGCCGACCACCCCGAAGATCACCCTGCAAATCGGCGTGGCAATCAGCAGCAGAATCCCGAATCCAATCACGCCGCGCGCATCCATGTGCATCGCGCCGCTCACAATCCCGCTGACCGTTGTAACCGCCGGCGAAGCGCTTACAAAATGCCCGTAGTCCGGCTTCGATCCGCCCGATTGCAGCAAATACAAAATCCCTCCGGCCAGCACCACCAGCGCCGCCACGGTCACGCCAATCTGCAGCATCCGTCCCATCGCCTGCTCGAGGCCATGCTCCCTGTCCTGCGCCATTCACAGCCTCCCCGTAATGCCGTTGTAAATCATCTCCACGCCGAGCGCCACAATCACCACCACAAACGCGACGCGAATGGTCTTGACCTGCGTGTGGGCAAGCACGCGGGCGCCAACCAGCGACCCCACCAGAACCCCCAGCATCACCGGCATCGACAACGAAGGAAGAATGTATCCGCGGCTGAGGTAAATCCCGGCGCTGGCCGCCGCCGTCACGCCGATCATGAAGTTGCTGGTGGTCGTGGAAACCTTGAATGGCAGCTTCATCGCCGAATCCATTGCCAGCACCTTTACCGCGCCCGAGCCGATCCCAAGCAGACCCGACAGCGTTCCCGCCCCAAACATGATTCCAAACGCCGCCGGCACATGCTCGGCGACATACTCTTCTCTGCCGCCATTCACCGGATAACTGCCCCGCAGATTCAGCCGCAGCGCCAGCGCATCCGCCTTGCTGCTCCTTGGCTGGTCGTCGAGCTTGTGCACCGACATCCACGCCGAATACAAGAGCACCAGCCCGAAGATCACGCCGATCCAGTTGCCCGATACCTTTGCCGTGAGATAAGCGCCCAGCAGAGCGCCGAGCGTGGTGGCCACTTCAAGAAACATCCCGATGCGAATATTCGAGAACCCTTCGCGCACATAAGCCGCTGCCGCGCCCGACGACGTAGCAATCACCGAGACCAGCGAAGCCCCGAGCGCATAGTGAAGGTCCACTTTGAACAGCAGGCAGAGCGCCGGCACAATCACCACGCCCCCGCCCAACCCCGTCATTGCCCCCAGAAACCCCGCCAGCAGCGAAGTTGCAAACAGCGCCAGCGAAAAATCAAGCACGTTCATTCAGCAGACACCCATCCTCCACAGATACCATACCCGCGCAGGCGAGCAGCCTTTCTCTGCCCGCTGTCCGCTGCTTCTATCCCCCCGCAATCGCCCCGAGAATCAGCAGCGGCTCGCGCCCCGCGGCCACCGGCTCCGGCAACTCCGCATCCATCGACTCGTGCGACCAGTCTTCCTCGCAGGCAAAGATGCGCATGAATGCCCTTCGCTGCCCCGTGCCATATTCGCGAATGGTCCCGCCGAGCATCGAATAGCGCGCCTCCAGTGCATCCAGAACCCGCCGCACCGTCACCGGAGCCGCCACCTCCAGCCTCACCTCCGCGCTCTCGATCTTCGCCAGTGTCCGCAAATGATACGGCAGCGCCACGCGAATCGCCGGGCCGCCCTTTGTTGCGCCGGCATCTGTCATTGCAGCGTCTGCACCTCAACCGAAAGCACCGCGGGCAAATCGCGCACAATCGGCGCCCAACTATCGCCCGCATCCGGCGATGTGTAAACCTGTCCGCCGCTGGTCCCGAAGTAAACTCCGCACTTGTCCAGCGAATCCACCGCCATCGCATCGCGCAGCACATTCACATAGCAGTCCTTCTGCGGCAACCCTTTTTCCAGCGCCTCCCACTCGTTGCCGCCCGTCTTGCTGCGAAACACGCGCAGCTTGCCGTCCGTCACAAAGTGTTCCGCATCGCTCTTGATGGGCACCACAAAAATCGTCTCCGGCTCATGCGCATGCACGTCGATAGTGAATCCGAAATCCGTAGGAAGATTGCCGCTCACCTCATGCCAGTTATCGCCGGCGTCGTCGCTCCTCATCACGTCCCAATGCTTCTGCATGAATAGCACATTGGGCCGCGACGAGTGCATGGCCACATGGTGCACGCAGTGGCCCACCTCCGCCGTCGGATCCGGTATGTACTGCGATACCAGGCCCTTATTGATTGGCTTCCACGACTTGCCACCATCATCGGTTCTGAACGCTCCAGCCGCGGAGATGGCAATGAAAATTCGATCGGCATTGCTGGGGTCCAGGATTACCGTGTGCAGGCACATGCCACCCGCTCCCGGCTGCCAGCGCGGCCCCGTGCCGTGCTCGCGCAGACCCTTCAACTCCTCCCACGTCGCGCCGCCATCCGGCGACTTGAAGAGCGCCGCATCTTCCACTCCGGCAAACACTGCGTCCGCATCCGTCAGCGAAGGCTCAAAATGCCACACGCGCTTGAACTCCCACGGATGCGGCGTTCCGTCATACCACTGGTGCGTTCCCGGCACACCGGCATACGCAAACTTGTTACTTACCGCATTCCACGTGGCCCCGCCATCGTCCGAGCGCTGCACCACTTGCCCCGACCAACTGCTCGATTGCGACGCATACAGCCGGTTAGGGTCCACCGGCGACCCCTTCATGTGGTAGATCTCCCAGCCGGCAAAGAGCGGTCCGCTTACCGTCCAATCCTTCCGCTTGCCATCCGACATCAGAATGAACGCACCCTTCCGCGTTCCGACCAGCACGCGCACACTGCTCATTCACTGCCTCCTGTTGGTGTCCGGCGTCTAGGGCTCATTGGCCCGCTTTGGGGAACGCCGTGCAGCGATTCTTCCTGATTCCCCTTGCGTTTTGCAAGCTATTTTTCCCCCTCCCATTCGCGCGCCTGCCCCATTCGCGCTGTTGATCCATCCCTTTTGGGAGCGGAGAATGCCCTATACTCTCCATCAGGCGGGCTAGAAGCGCGGAAAGACAATCTATGAATGTGAAAGTGCGCGGTTTCCCTTGCTCTTCGGTGTTCCACCGTTCGATCGCTGCTTCCCACCGAGTGTCTCTCTCCCTTGCGTCCGTTCTTCTGGCGGCAGCCGCTTTTACCGCTCCCGTAGTCTCTGCGCAAGCCATCAATCGCATCACTCAGACTGTTGACATCTCAAATTCTCAGCCGCTGCCCAGTCACCATCCTCTTTGGGCCAGCACCGCCAACAGCATCGGCATGGTTCCGGCGGACCTTTCTCTGAATCAGCTGACCTTGGTACTCTCCCGCTCGCCCCAGCAGGAACAGGCCTTGCAACAATTTCTCGCCGGCCAGCAGAACCCAGCCTCGCCCGATTACCATCACTGGCTCACCCCACAAGAAGTGGGCGAACGCTTCGGCCTCTCCGGACAGGACATTGCCACCGTCACGGGCTGGCTCCAGTCCCAGGGCTTGCATGTCAATTGGGTCTCGCCCAGCCGCATTTTTATCGGATTCGGCGGCACGGCAGCCAACGTCGGCCACGCCTTCCAGACCGAGATACATTACTACAGCGTCGGCGGCAAGCAGCGTCTATCAGTCAACTCCGACCCGATGATCCCCGCGGCAATCCTCCCTGCCATCAAGGCCATTCGCGGCCTCTACACCATCGACGATCAAGCCGCCCATCACGCTATTGCAGTCGAATCGACTTTGCCGCAACTCAACGGCGCCAACGGGACCCACTTCATCGCTCCTGCCGATTTCAACACCATCTACGATGTTCCTTCCAGCGTTACCGGCGCCGGCATCACCATCGGCATCGTCAGTTGGTCGCGAACCGACGCAGCCGATTTCGACAACTTCAAAAGCAAGACAGGCGCCTCCTTTACAGACCCGACAGAAGTGATTCCCACTGCCTACGGCGGCATCGACCCCGGTCCCGCTTACACCGCTCCGCCAGCGGCCGGTGTTTCCATCACAGGCCAGTCGGAGGCCACGCTCGACGTGATCCGTGCCGGCAGTGTGGCGCCGGCCGCCACTCTCCTGCTCGTGGTCTCGTCTCAGTCCGGCGCCAACGATGGCATCGGCGCAGATGCGCAATACCTTGTGAACACCACGCCTGTTCCCGCGCAGGTGATGACCATCAGCTTCGGAGCCTGCGAGTCCTCTGCCGGATCGGGCGGAGTTGCTTTCTGGGACAGCCTCTTTCAAACCGCAGCCGCCGAGGGCATCTCGGTCTTCGTCTCTTCCGGCGACGCCGGCGCCTCCGGCTGCGATACTGCTTTCTCCGTGCCGCCCGCCTCGCCTATGGCCGACAGTCCAAACTACATCTGCTCCTCAAGCTATGCCACATGCGCCGGCGGCACCGAGTTCGCCGACACCGCCAGCCCCTCCACTTACTGGTCTTCCACCAACAGTGCCGGCTACCTCTCGGCGCTCGGATATATCCCCGAGGGCGCGTGGAATGAATCGACCACCACCTCCGTGGCCGCCACCGGCGGAGGCGTCAGTGCCGTCATCGCCACCCCAACCTGGCAGACAGGCACCGGTGTGCCTTCGGCACGAAGCGGGCGCTATACACCCGACGTCTCCTTTTCGGCCTCTGGGCACGACGGCTATTTCGCTTGCATGGCCGCCGCAAACGGCAGTTGCGTGACCTCGGGAGGCAGTTTCAGTTTCATCGCCTTCTCTGGGACCTCAGCCGCAGCTCCCGGCATGGCGGGCGTGGCGGCGCTGCTCGATCAACAACTCGGCGGCTCGCAAGGCAATCTGAATCTGCAGCTCTATTCCATTGCTGCCTCCGTGCCGTCGGCATTCCACGATGCGACCGTCGCCTCAAGCGGCGTTAGCGGATGCAGTGTCAATACCGCGAGCATGTGCAACAACAGCATTGCCGATGCCGCTGGAACTGCCGCGCAGGCCGGCTTTCTACTGGGCACCGGATACGACGAAGCCACCGGCCTCGGCTCCCTCGACGTGGCCACGTTCATTAACAACTACGCCGCAGCGGCGCCATTGCCCACAGCAACAACGGGTGCGGCTTCCGCCATCACAGCCACTTCCGCCACACTGGTCGGCGCGGTAAACCCCAATGGAACTGACACACATGCCTGGTTCCTCAACGGCGCCAACAGCACCCTGAGTGGAGCGAGCCAAACCTCATCGCAGGACCTCGGCTCCGGAACCGCTGCCTCCCCGGTCAGCGCCAACATCTCTGGACTCAGCTCAGGCACGGCATACTACTTCCAGCTTGTGGCTCAGAGCAGCGCAGGCACAAGTTACGGGAGCATCCAACCTTTCACCACCTCGTCCGTTGCCAAAACCACGCCCACCATCACATGGGCCACGCCGGTGGCCATCACCTACGGCACAGCCCTCAGCGCAACTCAGCTTAACGCCACGGCCAGTGTTCCCGGAACATTCGTCTATGCCCCAGCGGCTGGAACCGTCCTCACCGCTGGTTCGCAGGTGCTCACCGCAAACTTCACCCCCACGGATTCGACGGATTACAACACCGCATCGGGAACCGTCACGCTGACGGTGAACAAGGCCTCGCCATCCATCGCATGGAACGCTCCGGCTGCGGTCGTTGTTGCAACAGCGCTGAGTGCCACGCAATTGAACGCCACGGCAAATGTTCCCGGCGTCTTTGTCTACACTCCTCCGTTGGGGACCGTGATGTCCGCCATCGGTAGCACGACTCTTTCCACAATCTTTACCCCAACCGACACGACGGACTACAACACCGCGTCATCCTCGGTCACTCTGACTGTAGCGGCCGCTCTTCCCAGCTTTACCGTCTCGGGCACTGCCGTCACAATCTCAACGTCCGGTGCAACTACCGGCAACACCTCCGCCATCTCCGTCACGCCGGCGAACGGCTTCACCGGCAGCGTAACGTTGACGGCCTCCATCGCATCCGGCCCAACCGGCGCCGTGAACACGCCCACCCTTAGCTTCGGCTCAACCAGCCCCGTGGGCATCACTTCCACCGCCGCAGGCACGGCTACGCTCACCATCTCCACCACGGCAGGCCAAAGCTCATGCGTAGCAGCGAATGAAATACCTCGCGGAATCCCCTGGTACGCGCGCGGCGGCGCGGTTCTGGCCTGCCTGCTGTTCTTCGGCATTGTGCCCCGGCGGCGCAAAGGCCGGGCGGTCCTGGGCATGATGCTGCTCTTCGTCGCCCTCGTTGGTGGCGTGCTCGCCTGCGGCGGTGGTTCGTCGTCTGCCTGCAGTAACGTCGTCACGTCCGGTACCACCGCGGGCAGCTACACCGTCACCGTCACCGGAAAATCCGGCTCGATCATTGCAACCTCCGCCCCGATTGCACTCACGGTTGAATAGCGCCCACCTGAATCAGCCGACCGCATTCCTGCTAAGGAAATACGGCCGATTATTTTCGCATTTCGATGGAGTTACGGCTGCGCCACTGAAACGATCCGCACCGGCCCCAGCAGCCCGGACGGCAGAAGCGGCGAGTCAGCCTTGTACGGCTCGAAGTCCGTGAACGTGTACTTCTTCACTGCGTAAGACTGTTGATCGCCGATCAGCCGGTTCACCCACAGGTTAGTTACTCCGATCGCAATCTGATTGCTTCCCGTCTTCAGAACTCCAGTGACGTCCACCTTGAAGGGCGTCTTCCATTGGATGCCCAGGTACTTGCCATTCACCGCAACCTCAGCCACGTCGCGAACGCCGCCAAGATCGAGCCAGAGATGCGTTCGCGGAATAAGTACGCCCTCCGGAATTTGTATTGTCTTCGAATAAGTAGCCGTTCCGGAAAAGTACTTCACGCCATCGATGGAGTTATCGCTCCAGGAAGTCAATCGATCGAAAGCCACCATCTCGGGCGCGCCCCTGTTGGGCTGGAAGTTCACGCTCCAGTTCGTGTTGAGCGCGTCGTCAAGATTCGGTACCTCCGTCTCCCTGGCCTCCGGCAGCTCGACCGACGCAGCCTTCGCCGGATCGCGAAATACTACAAAAACCGATCCGTAAGGATCGAGCCGCAGCGGAACTGTGGTTCGTCCATTCGCGATCCGATACGAAACCGGCGTCGACTTACCCGTCGCCGCATCCCATAGCTCCGGCACCCTGCCTTCCACCCGGAAAGTCGCATCTACTCTCTCTGGGCGGTCGTTGCGATTATCCACAAAATAGATATCGCCCTCGTCCAGCCTGCGATGCAGGAACATCAGCGTCGTATCGGTTTCAGGCTTGGTGTACTCAAAGTCCTCGCCGATATTGAGATCTTTGAGCACCTCATTTGCCGACATGCCTGTGTAGACTCTTCCCGCTCCAAACCTGTGATAGGTGCTGGGTTGCGAAGTTACTTTCCCCAATAACTCCTTCGCCCATCCTTGCTTCGCCGCCGCCCCCGTTCCCCATAACTCGTCTGCAACGCGGTGGAACTCCTTCTCATCGTCAGAAAGGCTGGGTGAATCCGTAGGCTTGTTCCCTACGATGATTGCGCCCTGCTCCACCAGGCTCTTGAGCTGCCGCAACACTGGCAGAGTCATGCGCTGGCTTCTCCCGCCCAGATAAAGAATCCTGTAACTCGTCCCTCCCGGAGTAACAAGCCTCCCATCCTTGAACGACAGTCGACGCAGCACCACATCGCTGTTGACGAAGTCGAAGCCATAGCCCTCCGGCGCATCCTGCTGTTCCTTCCAGCCGAACACTGCAGTCAGAGGCCCCTCCTCACCGTAAAAGTAAGCTACGTCGCCGAAGAAGTGCCCCTGCTGCAGCATGTAAGAGCAGCGCGCAAGATACGTGACCCATGGCCCCGCTTCGCTCGCCCAGGTCTCGTTGCGATTGAACCACAACCCAAACGGCCCCAGCGTCAGCCCGGGCGCCATGTCCGCCAGCGGTTGATGCGAAGACTCATGAATCTCGAACCGGTTCACACCCAGCGCAAACTCGAGGTCTGCAACCTTCTTGAGTTTGTCGGGCGAGAAAGACCATGCCGGCCCCCGCGACGTCATCGACTCCGCGCCCACCAGATTCTGTCCGTAGATATGCGCCACCGACGCTGCTCCGCGAAGATCCGCCATGTAGTCTGGGGTGCGCTCGATGGAATCGCCCGGCCTTTCATAGGTCCACAACGCGCCCATGGGCACATCCGTCTTGCTGCGCATTTCCATATCGTCGCCCAGCGAGGGGCGATGAAATTCGAGCGCCTCGCCGTAGTAACTCAACCCATGCTCATGTAAGTCGTCCGATATCTCGCCATAATGATTTTCCGCGATAAGTTGACCAATGGTGCGGCGAAAGTCCCAGAGAAATCGATCGGTGTCCGCCGTGCTCTCGATAACCACGCCTGTCAAAGCCGGCAGCCACGGGCGCGCATCGTAACCGCGCCGCTTCTGGAATTCGTCCAGCATGTTATCGGTCCAGTTTTGCGGACCTACTTCGATGCTGTCGGTCAGCAGAAACGAGATTCCATCTTTGCCCATCCTGCTCGCACCCACGGTATCGGAATACATCTTGAGATAGCCGTCGACATAGTTCTTCACATACTCGCGGTTGAGCTTGTCTACTTCCAAACCAGTAGCTTCAACCGGCGCCGGCCCGTTCTCATGACCTGTAAGTGAGTAGCCTATCCGTAGAACCATCCATTTACCCGCTGGCGGCGTCCAGTCAAGCGTTCCGTCCGGTTTCATCTTGCCGGTAAGGTCGATAACATCCTTTTCCTGCACGAGGAATTCCGACGCAACACTCGGGTCGTGGATTTGAAAGAAGTCGCGAGCGTTCGCATAGCCCGCGCGCTTCTCGAATTCATTCACGCGCGCCCCACTGCTCAAAACCAGCTCCGTAATCATGTGATCGCGAACGGGCCTGGTGGAAGCCTGTGTCGTAAACACCACCCGGAAGTAGCGCGCCGAAACAGCATCAAATGCCACCGTCCGCTCAGGCACGCTGCTGGGTGGAATATCCGCAATCTTGCGAAAGTGCACGCCGTCGTCGCTGGCTTCAATCCGCGAAAAAGCAGCGCTAGTCTCCGGGTCAAAGACGCTGATCATATCGTCGAGCGAAGCTAGAGTAATTGCCTGGATCGTTTGCGGATGCCCATAGTCGAACAGAACCCACGGCTCGCTTCCCACCGGTCCTGCCGGCAATTGGAGTGCAACCGTATTCACGTCCCCATCGGATAACTCGGGCACATTCGGAGTGTCGCCGCTGGAAGTTACTTGCGGATTCAACTCCGTCTGGGTTTTGTCTCCATCGGGAAGCCTGTAAGCCACAACAGCGGCGTCCGCATAAAAGCGGGGCAACTCGGCGACTTTGCCATCGGCGCTGCGTCTGCCAGGGACGCTGAAGTTCTGAAAGGTTCCATCCACCTCGGGCGGATGTGGGAGTGTTCCGGTAAACGGCTGCCCGCTTTCGACGCGGGTCGCGCTCCACACCATCTTCTTCATGCCCTGCGGCGCCGGAACCCAGGGCCCGCCTGTTTCGCTCCATCCGGGCGAACTGGCGATTGCCACTTCCATACCCATGTTTTTCGCTGTCGTGACCGCATAATTAAAAGCCTGCTTCCACTCCGGCGTCATGTAAATAAGGCGATGCGGCACAACTTGCGGCGTGGCGATCGCGCCTTCGAAGATTGTGACTCCGCCCAGACCTACGGAATGCATCCAATCCAGATCCAGCTTGATTCCTTCCGCAGCGATGTTGCCGTTCATCCAGTGCCACCAGACGCGCGGGCGGGCGCCGTTGGGCGGTTCCTGAAAACCACGCAGCAAAGTGTCCTGGGAGGGCGTGTCTTGCGAAGCAGTCTTATCTTGAAACAGGGGCGAAGGCGCTTGGGCGGGCACGTTGTAACTCGCTAAACAGACCAAAGCAAAAAGGGCAGTTACGCTCGATCTGTAACTCATCATTTCGGTTCATCCTCGTTCGCTCTTTCCGGTGAGCGGAATAGTTCTTCACATTACTCTCAACCTTATTTATTGGGAGTCACCGTCGCTCGCGTGGCGCCGGTTGAGATTCCGCCGTCTACCAACAATGTTTGCCCGGTAACATAGCGGCTGGCTTCAGAAGATAGAAACACTACAGCCCCATCCAGATCGTGCGGCTCGCCGGGACGCTTCACGGGAATGCGATCGACAAGATAATCCACCCATTCCCGATTTTCGTATAGGACTTTGTTTTGCTCGGTGCGGAACCAGCCTGGCGCCAGGCAATTTACGGTAACTCCATGCCGGCCCCAATCGTCGGCCAAGCTCATCGTCATTTGCCGCACGCCTCCACGGCTCGCGCCATAAGGCGCCAAACCGGCGTAGCCTGCCACGCACGTTACCGAGCCGATATTGACGATGCGCCCGTATCCCTTGGCAATCATCCTCCTCGCCACAGCCTGCGCAACAAAGAAAGTACCGCGGAGGTTCGTGTCGAGGATGGTGTTCCAGTCTTCCCATTGCACATCGAGCGCAGGCTTGCGAATGTTGCAACCGGCGTTATTCACCAGGATGTGAATTTGCCCGAAGGCAGCCTCCGCGTCGGCGGCCATCTTCTCGATGCTCTCCTGGTTACGCACATCGAGCTCTAGCGAAAGCACACGACGGCCGAGCGCCTCGATCTCTGCCTCGAAGGTCGTAAGAGACTCGAGCGTACGGCTCGTCAACACCAAATCCGCGCCAGCTTTCGCCAGCGCCTTGGCAAAATATTGCCCCAGCCCTCGGCTGGTTCCGGTCACAATCGCAACCTGCCCGGTAAGGTCGAAGAGTTTGTCGTCCATTAAGTCCTCGGTGTCAGAATAATTTTCATCAAATTCGGTTCGCGCGCATGGAGACGCTCAAACCAGCTCGGCCCTTCTTCGAGAGGAGCCACAGCAGTAATCAGAGGCTTGACTTGAATCTTGCCATTTGCGATCAATTCAATGGCCTCAGGATATTCGCCAGACGAAGTGCACGACCCCTGCAGCCGCAGTTGTTTTACCACCACTTTCTGCAGTGGCAGCGTCACCTCGGGCATGATGTTACCTACGAGAGTCACCGTCCCGCCCTTACGCGTGCAGTCAATTGCGCCGGCCACCGTTTCGTTGCGTCCAACTGCTTCCAATGCGATGTCAACCCCGTTGCCGCCTGTCAGCCGCATCACCTCGGCGACCAACTCCGCGCCCGAACAATGCAACGCCTCGTCGGCGCCAACCTGTTTGGCCAATTTCAATCGTGTTGCGTCTACATCCGTGACAAACACGCGCGCACACCCTGCGGCTCGCGCAGCCTGCGCGATGAGCAAGCCAATCATTCCAGCACCAATCACGAGCGCAGTTTCGCCACCGACGATCTGCGACACCTTCACCCCGTGCAGCGCCACGGACGCCGCCTCAAGCATCGCTGCCTCGTTGAACGAGATATTGCCGGGCAGCTTGTACATGATCCGCTCAGGCACTACAACGTACTCGGCAAATGCGCCGTGCCGGCGATACTCCCCGCAGGAGACACCAATCACCTGACGGTTGTCGCAAAGGTTGATTTGACCGCGCAGGCAGTACGGGCACTCGCCGCAATAAACAGTCGAATCGAAAGTGACGCGGTCGCCTTTACTGTACTTCGTCACTCCCTCGCCGGTAGCTTCCACCGTACCGGCAGCTTCATGGCCCATCACAATGGGCGGAATGCGCCGCCCCGTTGAGCCGTCGTAACCATGCACGTCACTCCCGCAAATGCCGCAGGCTTCGACGCGCACCAGCACCTCGCCACGTCCGACAGCCGGAATAGGGAGGTCAGTTAGTTCCAGGTGGCTGTACTCGGAAAGGAGTAATGACTTCATATTTTCTCAAATCCTCAACTTAGTTAGTATGCATGTGTCAACTTAATGAGTACAGCCTACACATCGCACAATTCTTTAGCCGCGCGGAGACTGGCGATTGGATCGTGCAGAGGCAGAAACTCGTGGGCAACATACCCTTTGAAATCTGCCGCCGCAATGGCCCGCATCACGCCGTCCCATTGTACCTCTTGCGTGTTATCGAGTTCGTGCCGTCCCGGTACGCCGCCAGTGTGAAAGTGCCCGATCCAGGCGATGTTATCGCGAATGGTGGCAATCAGGTCCCCCTCCATGATCTGCATGTGATAAATGTCGTAGAGCAACCTGACATTCGGAGAATTCACTTCTTCCATCACGCGCACACCCCAAGCGGCATGGTCCGCCATGTAATCCGGGTGGTTCACCTTGCTGTTGAGTAACTCAAGGCAAATGTTGACGCCGTTGTCCTCGGCGATCTTCTTTACGCGGTTCAGTCCAACTATGGTATTGCGCGCGCCTTCTTCATCCGCCATGCCGCGCCGGCTTCCCGAGAAGGTGATTACGTTGGGCACGCCCGCTTTGGCCGCCAAAGGGATGTTGGCGCGGAGAGCTGCTTCGATTGCCTCATGATATTCCGTCCGGTTCATGGCGTCGGGGATAGTTCCCGCTTCAGCATACCCCATGGTGCAAATAAGACCGTGACGCCGTGGAATTTCGTATTCTTCAGGCTCAAGCAGGTCGATGCCCACGAGTCCGATCTGCGCGGCCAACGCGCATAGCTCCTCTAGCGGTGTTTCTTTATAACACCACCGGCAGACCGACTGCTTGATTCTCATCTTCTTTGCGTTCACTTCTTCTGCCTTCAGAAGTCCGGACAACGATGTCAACGCGGTTGCGGCAAGGCTGGTTTTCAGAACTGAGCGACGGCTGATCATGGGCAAATTTATCTTCTTTCTCCGGCCCGCATTCGAAAGAGGGCAACGGATTTCAGACTACTGACAAATCGCTGAGCTTGGAGTAATAGCCCGGCATCCCTCAGGGGCTGAAGCCCACGCTGATTTGATTGCGTTTGCGGCACGGCTCAAGCCGTGCCCTTTCAAAACAATGCCGCAATAGGTTTTTTTCAGCAACCTGGGATTGCACTTTCACTTTACGCTCCCAGGCAGCCGTTCTGCACTGCAAGCCCTGGAAGACAAACATAACCGCAACCGCGATCACTTGAGCGGACAAACAAAGTAGGGCAAGACTGTGGAGGGCGAATTTGTGCAGGCTGGGCAGCGGGCATACCGGCTGAACGATCAGAAGGTAAATGCCAACCCGCCGCGGATGCTGCGCTGGTCCTGGGCGAAGACCAGGATGGAACCATCATTCAGAACTATGGGGCGGTAGCCCTCGGCAAGCATGTTCCGGACATCGAGGAGCGCCTCCAAGCCACCCCCTCCGGCTCGGCTCAACCGGATGGGTTGACGCAGGCGGAGGTTGAGGTAAGGCTCGGCTGCGTCCAGCGCAAACGGAGCCACTTGAGTGACAGTGTCTTCGGGCTGCCAGCGGTAACTCGCCCGCCAGCGGGTTCCGGTCCCGTCCAGAGTTCCGGAGAGCGAGATGGAATACATCTGTGCCCGGCGGGGATGGGCTGCACCAAGCACCTCGGCCATCGCCACCGGCCTAGGCAGAACCGGCATTACCAGCGCATTGCTATTGGCATAGCTGAGGCGGACGTCGTTTCCGCCGGGTAAACGGCGCTCGACGCTGGCCACAATTCCGTCGCTCGAAAAGTTCGGACCGGATGCGCGCAACAGTCCACTCGCATTGTCTAGAAGCGTATCAACGGAGTTCGCACCGGAACTGCCTTCGGCAAAGTGTCCCATGGCCTCGATGACAGGATTCAGGACTTCGTCGGCAAAGACGCCGACCGTCATCTCCGAGACATCGGTCTTCCTCGCCCAAGCAATTTCCTGATGCACTCCTCGCTCGATAACGAGCTCGCCATGGCGGAGCGAGAATTCAGGCAGCCAAGCCCCGGCCTGGGTGTCGTCGCTTTCAATCGGGCCCGGTTGGAAGGTTGCAACCCGGTAGCCTATCGAAGAGTTGCCATCGAGCCAGTCGACCGATGCATTGGGCAGAGCCGCGACAACGGTGTGGGGAGATTGCCCGGCGAAACGGCCTAAAGCCTCAGTGGAGCCCACCTCCACATCGAACTCGTCACCCAGGTGCATGGTTTCCCAGGTCCGGACCGCAGCCTCATTCAGTCCCTCTTCACCCGCGGAACCATTGATTTCGGGATGAACGGAAACTGCCGCTACCGATTGCACGGAACCCGCAAACCCCAGATCCTGGCGGAAGCCGAGCATGGATTCCATTCCGGCATCGGTGTTTGGCTCAAAGTCCACGCGCGCCAGCAACTCGCGGCTGTTAGAGGGCGTGTCTTCCACCGTCGCGGAGAAGCGCTGACCGCTCTCGCCAAAAGTCCCAGCCTGCCCGGTAGCCATCAAACGTGCCTTCAGCTTGGGCGCCGCTCCGGAACCGTCGGTGACAACCACCAGTGGTCCGTCTTCCAGCCAGCGGAGCAACGGGCGGTTAGCGGCCGATCGCAAGGTCCAGGCCCAGTCGTCCTTTTGGGAATTAGCCGCGCGCGGCTCAGCCGGAAGCCACTGGATGACTTCGTAAAGCGTGTTCAGTGTCAGGTTGACAATGGTGGCTGTACGCACACGGACATCTTCCCGCAGCGATGGCAGAAACGACATGCTCATCGCCTTGAGCGCGTAACGGCCGGGAAGAACCGATGAGATTTTGAAGCGGCCCTGGCTGTTGGTATAAACGCTGGCCACAACGCTCAGGTCCGGGCGCAGCAACTGCACCTGTGCGCCGATCTGGGGCACACCGGAGGAATCGCGTACCAATCCCGAGACCGACGCCGATGCCGCTCCGCAGACAGGAGCAGCGCCTAAAGCGATCAGCACGGCAAATCCGGCGAAATGGGCGGCGAAATGGGCTTTGCGCTTCATCACTTATGTGACCTGGCGGTGTCCCTGGCAATCTTCCAAATGAAACCCGCGCAGGTTACCGGATCTGGGGTCCGGCTAATGTCCGCGCGGGAACAACTACTATTCCACGACAAAAGGCGCCGATTGCGCAATCTCTTGTTTCGAAATTGCATCATTTATTTTTACCGTCACCTTATATTTGCCTGGCTGCAACCCTGCGATGGGCAGAGTTTTCTCCACCGTCAACTGGTCGCTATGTGCCCCCAAATCCTTGGATTCAAGCTGCTTGGTCAAAATTACCACACCGGATGCGGAATCGGTGATCTCGTAAGTCACCGTGGCAGAGTTACTTTTGGTAACCTCGTCGATGCCCAGGTTGTAAAACTGCATCCAAAAATTCAGTTCCTGGTTGCGTTTGAACTTCACCGGCGATGCAGGAACCGTTGTGGCAGCCACGCGCGGCCGGACAAAATCTCCGCCAATAATGAAATTTCCACTGCCAATCTGGCGGGAAGAAACCGGATACATCTCGTCGGCCAGAATCAACGACGAGGCGCCAAGTTTTTCATCGTGGTAAATCGGAACATCGATTCCGCGGCCGTAGAGCCCGACGTGATCGCTGTTGTTTACATCCTTGATGGCAATATCCAGGCGGTAGAGACCCGGCATCAGGGGCAAAGCCTTCCAATAGACAGATTGGCGGTCCAGTGCCTTCTCCAGCAACTCCGCCGGCTGATTGACCTCGACCGTATCTTCAAACGTCTGCACTGTCTTGCCGGTAATGGTGGTCACCTTGCCAAGGATGTTGACCAAGCCCTTTGAAACGCCATCCTTGGTCACAAAGGTGATATCGCGGTTTCTGATCTGCAAGGTGATCGGGACCAGGTCCATGCCTTCGGTCACCTTCACAAAGTCGGTCCGCACGTCAAACGGGAATACCGGCCCTGTCAATAGCCTGTGCTCGGAGACAAAGGCGTCCAGATCCTTGAACTTGATCGGAGGAGGAGCAAAAAGCTTGGCAGCCAACTCGATGCGGTCGAATTCCTTGCTTTGGTTCTGGCTTCCCCCCGGACCACTGCCGAGACTCTCTAATCCGCCGCCTTGGAACCGGTCGGTCTTGTCTTTGTGGTTCATTTCCTCATATTGGGTAAGTCCGGCGCCGGGCACGTGCAGCAGAGCGTCCTTCTCGCCGCGGTCGATGGTGAAGTGATAGTCGCCGCATTGACAGGTATCCACAAACTCGATTTCGACGTTCTCCCCGATCCCTTCCAGATAGCGGTAACGCCACGTCTCGAACGGATATGTGGAAGTGCTGCCGCCGCCTTCTTCCTGGGGCCGTTCGTAGTTACCGCCGGAGGGATGGGAATCAATTTCGTCCGGCTTTCCGAAGGATATGTAGATGTGTCCCCGATCGGTCTTCCAGCCTGGCTTGCCTGCCGCAAAGTGCTCATTGGCATAGGCGATGCGCCGGTAATGCTCCTCGCGAAACTCGTTTTCGGGTGAATCCGGGTTGGGGTTGCGGCGGAGCCAGAAGTTCTCAATGAAGGCGTCGCGCTCCTCGTCGTTACTCAAGCTCGTAAAGGCTTTGCGTTCTTCGTCGGTGATGATGTACGGGACCTCCTGGCTTAGCCAGGTTTTGTATGTCCCTTTCAACTCCTGACGGAGAGCCCTCTGGGCCTTATATCGATCTTTATCGGACCGTTGGCGCTTGAGTGGGTCAACGTCCTGGTCCTGTCCGGCATCTGTCCCGGTCTGTTGTTGTGCCTGGGGCTGTGCCGGGGGCGTCTGCGCCCTCAGGGATTTGGTACCGGCCGCGGGGATAAGAACAAAGCCGCAACCAATCAGGACAAAGAGAAAATTTCGACCGTTAAGCATCATTGACGTTTAAAACTCCTGCGATCCTCTATTTTACGGTTCCCAATAGGGCAGAGCAACACTTCTTACGCAGTAGGCTGCCGGTTTGACGGGGGAATGTCGCAATGGTTACCTCGGAAAACGCCACCAAAGGCGCTAAAATCATTGAGAAAGGCGGAGCTGCGAGACTCTTTGGCCCGCCGGGCCGTCAAACAAGAAACAGCCACACGCATAGTCCTCTGGCTCCGGCTGCGTGCCTCTGAGGCCTCTCGGTTCGCGAACCAAGGGGAGATTGGGCTTTTGGATCACTGGAACTGCACGTAACGCGATTGCGGAACTGGACGTACCGCGATTGCGTACACTGGTTGGAGAGAGATTCGGAGCATGCATCGTTCATGAAGAAAATTCTCTTGATAATTCTTGCCGTAGTGGTTGCCGGTGGGCTCGTAGCCTTCATGGTCATCAAGCAGCAGTCCGGCTACACCAAGGTTCTGACAGCTACAATCGCGCGCGAGGACCTGTCAACGGTGGTTAGCGGCACCGGCCAGATCAAGCCAAAGACTTACGTCGTTCTAGGCGCTACCGCCATGGGACGCGTTACCCATCTCTATGTAAAGGAAGGCGACCTGGTCAAGAAGGGCGAGACCGTTGCCACCGTTGAAAATGTCCAGCAGCAGGCCTCGCTTTCCAGCCAGGAGGCGGCTATCTCCGCGGCCAGAACCGACATCCTCTCCGATATCGCCGCGGAGAAAACCGCCGAGGCCAATGTCGAACACGCCAAGGCCGATCTGGAACAGAAGAAGCTGGATTGGGATCGCGCCCAGGCCCTTTATTCGGCCGGAATTCTGGCCAAGCAGGATTACGACGCCAAGAAGGCGGCTTACGACACCGACGTCGCTACGGTTTCCCAGGCCGTGGCCCAGGTCAATCAGGCCAAGGCCAACACCGACTCCCTGCGCGGCCACCTGCAGATGCAGGTAGCCACCCTGCGCGTCAACCAGAATGCGGTCGACCTGACCATGGCTGTGGCGCCGTTTGACGGAATCGTGACCAATGAGCCGGTCCGCGAGGGCGAAACCGTCGTCCAAGGCATCCAGAACACCGAGGGTTCCACTTTCATGACCTTGGCGGACATGAGCGTCGTCACCGCCGAGGTCAAGGTGGACGAGACGGACATCGTCAACATCCAGCTCGGCCAGCCCGCCGACGTCACCGTCGATGCTCTGCCCGGAAAGGTCTTCAAGGGCCACGTCACGCTGGTAGGAGATCAGGCGCTGCTCCGTTCCACAGGCATAGCCACTTCGCAATCCACCACGGGAACCGAGGAGGCCAAGGACTTCAAAGTCGTGGTTACTTTGGACGGTCCCATCGACGAACTGCGCCCTGGCCTTTCCTGCACCACCAAGATCACTACGGCCCACAAGCCGAATGTGCTTTCTCTTCCCATTCAGGCGCTGACCATGCACGATCCGGCGTTAGACGCCGCCAAGAGCAAGGGCGATGTGCAGGCAGCAACTTCGTCCTCGGTTCAGGCGAAATCTAACCCGGTGCAGGGCGTGTTCGTCGTCGATAAAGACAAAAAAGGCAGACTTCGGGCCAAGTTCATCCCAGTAACCACCGGCATCACCGGCGCCACCAATATCGAGGTGCTCTCCGGCCTGAACCAGGGGCAGGAAGTGGTCACCGGCCCGTACAAGACGCTGCGCGACCTGAAAGGCGGCTCGCTGTTGAAGCGCGACACCGTCAAAGTAGTGCTTCCATCCGGAGGCAGCAGCTAACAGCAAAGGCAATCCTGCAGCGACGGGCAATGGCGCGGAAGGCGGCAGACCAGCAGACTATCTGCCCGGCGCCAAGCGGGACTGGCAAGGCAACCACCGGAACAAAGGATGAGATTCGGATGGCAATGGACAGCTTGATCATCGATGAAGCGGCGCAATCCGTGGCTCCGCCCTCGAGCGACATCATCGTGGTGGAAAATCTGTGGCGCACGTACGATATGGGCTCCGAGCAACAGGTCCAGGCCCTGCGCGGGGTCTCGCTGCGCATCAAGCGCAACGAGTACGTGGCTATCATGGGCCCCTCCGGCTCGGGAAAGTCCACGCTGATGAATCTGATCGGCTGCCTCGATACTCCGTCCGAGGGAAGGTACTGGCTTAACGGCCAGTTGGTGAGCGAACTGGATGACGACCAGTTGGCGCGCATCCGCAACAAGGAGATCGGGTTTGTCTTTCAGACATTCAACCTGCTGGCCAGGGCCACGAGTTTGCATAACGTGGAGCTGCCGCTGATCTACAACGGAACGCCGGCCGCCGAGCGGATTGCGCGCGCCAAGGAAGCCCTGGCCGATGTGGGCCTGGAATCGCGCATGAACCACAAGCCGAACGAACTCTCCGGCGGACAGCGCCAGCGCGTGGCCGTGGCGCGCGCCCTGGTGAACCATCCCTCGATCATTCTGGCCGATGAGCCGACGGGGAATCTGGACTCGAAGACCGGCAACGAGATCATGGCCCTGTTCGACACGCTGCATTCCAGCGGCAACACGATCGTGCTGGTGACCCACGAGCCGGATATCGCGGAGTATGCGCATCGCGTGGTTCATATCCGCGATGGCCAGATCTTCTCCGACGAGCCTTCGAAGCGCTTCAAGTAACTCGATTCAAAGGATGGGTTTGTGGCGGGTGCCGAGCAACCGGCTGGTGGCTTTCGTGTGCTCATTTTTTACAGCGGTACAGCGCCTGTCCGGCGTCATTTCTCTCGGCTGTAAACTATTGACTTTAATTTAGTTAGGATGAAGCGTACTGGCGTACAGCGACTGTACTTCGGGCTATTTCTTTTCCTAAACGATTGATTCTAATTAGGTTCGATAGGGGTTCACAGTTTCACAGCCGAAAAGATGAAAAGTGGAGGGGGGGGCATTTTCTCCATAAGCATTTCTATTTGAATGGCTTGAAGAGCAGAAGATTCGCCCGAAAGAGCGCAAGAAAAGCGGCTGAACTGCATCCGAGCCGATGGCGGAGAACTTGGGAGAGATTTGGGCGGTTCTTTTCATGGGTTATCAGTCCGGCTGGGGCGCTCTTCCTCTCTATTCCCATTGTGCGCCGGGAGGCGGTTATTCTCTGCGAATGCCATGGACTGCGGACTGAAGGAAGGACGTCAGCATCATCCAAGGCGAGAAAGCAATCCTGGATAGGAGTTATCGGATGGGGCACCCGGTTTTCATCCCCGATGCCGCAAACTCTTCCGTACAGGCGGCTCAAGAAACTCCGCGGCGCGCCTGCGCCCTGGTTGAGGCCGACTGGCCCGAATTCCCCTTGATCGCTTGATCTTGAAACAACCGCAGTCCAGCTCAGGAGAACTGGGCGAGATCCATGCCCAGCTTGTAGGTTTCGCCGTGAGCCTCAAGCTCTTCCCACGTGACCTCGCGATGGCGGAGGCCGGCCATGCGGCCCATCATGCAACTGAGCGCGGTTTCAACGCCGGCGGCAATCTGGTTGTGAGCCGGACCGTTGACAATGCTGTCGATGAAGGTGCGCTCCTTGTCGCGGTCCGCGAAGGCGAGATTGTCCTGGAAATTGCCGCTGGCGGAGAATTTGCCGGTGGCTGTGGAGGCTGGCGCATCCTGCCAGGACCACTTCTGCGATCCGACGATCTCGACCTGACCGGCGTATGGGATGGTGGCCGCGCCTTCGGAACCGAAGAGGCGCAGGCCGGCTTCGAACATGCCATAGTCGCCGAACTGCGTGGAGACGAATGAGACGCGAACGTCGTTGGGATAAAGGAAGTCGACCTGGCAGTTGTCCCAGCAGTCGCCGGCGTGGGTGAGGATGTTGCGGCCTCCGGTGGCGATTGCCTTGAGCGGGCGCGCACCCAGAATCCAGTTGCAGAGATCGACGATGTGGATGTTTTGCTCGACGAGGATGTCTCCGGAGATAGCGCGGTCCCAGAGCCAATTGCGGAGGCGATATTCGTCGTGAGCCGCGCCGGGAAAGACTTTTTCTTTTGAGGCGGGGGCGTAGTACCAGGCGCTGACGGAGGCGATTTTGCCGAGGGCTCCGGCCTTGATCTTTTCTGCGATGGCGGCGATGGGCGGCGCGTTGCGGCCTTGGAAGCCCACGTCTACGCTCTGCGCGGGACGCACGCGTTTGGCGATTGCGAGGGCCTGTTTGGCCTGCTTGATGTCGATGCCCACCGGCTTTTCGCAATAGACATGCTTGCCGGCGGCGACGGCGGCCTCGAGATGTTCGACGTGAAAGAAGGGCGGAGTGGAGATCTGGATCAAGTCGACCTCGGGCGACGCGGCGAGCTGCTCAAAGGCGTGCGGACCGCGGAAGAGGAGTTTGCTGTCGATCGCGGCGCGGCCAAGACTGGCGTTGATTCGATCGAAGTGCGTGTGGCCGGCTTCGAGCTGGGAGGGAAATAGATCGGCGAGCGCCACTACTTGCGCAATGGTGTTCTGCGAAAACGAAGTTGCGACGTGGGTGCCGCGGCCTCCGCAGCCAATCAGCGCTAGGCGCACGGCGGAGTTGGCCTGGAAGCCGAATGCAGCTTTGGGCTTGAGCAGGAGTAGCCCGGATGCGATTGCGGCGGTGGTCTGAATGAATTCTCTGCGTTGCATGGCGTGCCTTTCGTGGTGAGGAAAGTTTACCCCGTAGCACCCATCTAAATCCTGTGCCAGAACCAGAGGCTCTCGAGACACACGGGAGCTCCGTTGCTCAATGGAAGTTATTTGTCTCGATGGGGCGTCACAGCCGCGGTTTCAGAACGCGGCGAAGATTTCGCTTCCCGTGCACAATCGCGACAACCTGAAGCGGAGTTGTCTCTGGCCGGTAGACAATCGCGTAGTTTCGATACCGGGTCAGCGTCCAAAAGCGAAGGGAGCGGGATGTCACGCTTGGCCGGACGTGGCCGCGCAGAGGTGCCTCGGCGATAAACGCGCACGCAGCGTAGATCGCCTGTTCAACGCGGTCAGCGGCTCGTTGGTTGTCAACGGCGATGGAGGACCAAATGCTGAAGATATCTGCTTTGGCTAGAGGAGTGAAGACATAGAAGCTCACTGCCGGGTGGAACGCCAATCGACTTTCATCGCCTGAATTTCAAGGCGGACCTGCGCGCCATCGATCAGTTCGCCGCGCTCAGCCTGCAGATAGCCTTCCTCGATATGCGCCGAAAGCGCCCGCCGTTCTTCATCGGTCCAGCTTTCCTCGGCATCCTGAGCCTCGAGGGCGCGGCGCAACACATCCTCGGCGTTCGCATAATCGCCGCTCGACAAGCGTCTATTGATGAGCGTTTCAATATCGGGGGGCACGGTCAGTTGCATGGCCGGTTCTCCGTTCTCGCTTCCATTCTTATCGTAATCCTTTTTCCGCGCCCCCGGAACCTGCGTCGCCTGCCGCGCCGATTGCCATCCTGAAGCAGGCAATTGCTAGCTCAGGCAAGGACGTCACGAAGAATCTTTTCGAGGTAGATCTTCTCATTGCGCACGTCCTCGACCTGCTGCGGGCCCGAGGTTTCGCGCTCGATGGTGATGGCGCCGGTGTAACCGATGCTGTGCAATTTGGAGAATACCTTCTTGAAGTCGACGAGGCCGGCGCCGACGAGCACCTCCTGGCCTAGCTTGCTGGGGTCGATGGGCCAGCGGCCGTCCTTGGCATGAACGCTGCGGATGTGGGGTCCAAGAATGTCGACAGCATCGACCGGGTTGGACTTGCCGTAGAGAATCAGGTTGGCTGTGTCGAGGCCGACGGCGAGGT
>Ga0181520_10001151_pt1 | contig 55253 bp, 60 predicted proteins | sample PEATcosm2014_Bin_29_FD_132451 | JGI IMG/M metagenome (GOLD analysis project Ga0181520, IMG submission 132451) | Peatland microbial communities from MTU Mesocosm Facility, Houghton, MI, USA - PEATcosm2014_Bin02_30_metaG | ecosystem: Environmental > Terrestrial > Soil > Wetlands > Peat | place... | reverse complement strand
CTAAACAATGTTGTGCTTATTGCCCATATTGTGCTAGTATCTTTTTACCTATGGCAATAACCGAAGGAGCTAAAAAAGCGATCCGTCAAAGCAAGCGTAAACACGCGATGAACGACGCCCGCCGCAAAGCCATGCGCGAAGCGCTTAAAGTAGTGCGCACTGCAGAGAGGGGCGACGTTAAAGCACTTGCCGCCGCCTATAAAGCAATAGACAAAGCCGCAAAACGCGGGATTATAAAAAAGAACACCGCCGCAAGGCGCAAGGCAAAGGTCGCCAAAGCACTCAAAGCCTAATCAAAAAACCCTCCACTCGGAGGGTTTTTTGATTGCAATTTCTTTGTACCGGCGGTACTGTGCTGTCGGACATAGTGTCCAAGGGCCTCAAGGTCCTTTCCCCCAGGGGAGAAGCTCTTTGAAGGATTGCTCTCATGATCGCGACTGTCGATAGGGACATCATTCCGGTGTTTGCAGAGCCGCGGCCGTTCGTGTTGTCGCGTTCCCATCTTGCAGCACTCGAAAAGCTTTGCTTAGCAAAACTTACCCAAAGAATTGGTGATCTCGATGGTGAATCCATTGCGAAAGCACTACTCGAAGGAGTGACCTATTTTGCCTTCGGAGAAGGCGAGACTACGAAACGCGCCGAACGCGCATTGCGTCTTCTGAAAAAAATCGACGCTTGGCAAAGGGAAGAAAAGGACGAGACTTCTCGAGAGAATACCAAGGCCGTGCTTTGGGGAGCATTGCTTCGTGGCTGGGAACGAACACGGGATGAGGAAAAGGAAAAGACTCTTGCGGGGGGACTTTTAGCGCTCGGATGTTTTGGTCACCAGGAACACAAAGCGCTCTCCAACGTCCTTCGTAGTTTCTGTCAGTTCGGCTATCCACGGGAGAAGGTGGCTCTTCTGCTGACTCTTGCTCACCAGAACAGTAATCTTATTGTGCTCCAATTTATGGCTAAGGAGCTTACAAAGAAGTTAAGTCCTGCGGATTTTGTCAAACTCGGCAGGCGGTTTGTGAAATAAAATCGTCATCGAACCCGCGCTTTTGCGCGGGCTTTTCTTATCTAAAATTTATCTCGGCAGAATCTCGCCTTACAGGCCGCAGTAGGGGTGTCGTATCGTGCTCGCTAAAAGCTGCGCGCGATATACTCCACCCTTTCGATTCCTGCACAAACCGTGCATAGGCACGGTTCTCGAGAGCCTCTCGTTCGCTTCGCTCACTTGGTGCTCTCGGCAGGAATCGAACCTGCAGCACCTCCTTCGGAGGGAGGTATTTTATCCATTAAACTACGAGAGCTTTTATACCTATTTTCGCACATTTGTGTTTTTTGTGGTCACAAATAATTCTTCGCCGTCGCTCAGAATTTTCGCGACCCCGGCTCGCGGCCCTGCAAGTGCAGGGCATCGCTCCGCCCAGCACAAGTGTACAAAAAAGCAAAACTATTTGCTTTTTTGACCTTGTGCTCCCGGTAGGAATCGAACCTACATCATATCCTCCGCAAGGATACGTCCTATCCATTGAACGACGGGAGCGTCCAATTAAAATACGTTAAAAAGCATTTTTAGTAAAGCTTGTTACAACCCAATGAGCTCTAAGAAGTGTTCGCCAAAGTGCGGCTCTTGTTCGACTTCTTCAATTTTTGGCCGCAGATACGAGCGGATTTGGTCGGCTTGGGCAACACTCTCGAGCGGGAGGGTAATATGCGGCGCCATGATGCCGTGCGTCATCAAGTAAAGCCGTGGTCGGTCGGGATTTTTGTCGACCCAAAACGATTTAATTGAAGCGTACGCGTACAGCGTGCCGTCTATCGCGACACCCTGCTCGCTTATATGTACACCATGCTCACGCGGGCCGCGCGCGGCAAGTACGCCGAGCGATCCGGCACCCAAAATAATAATGATTGAAAACAAAAGGTCGCCGAGCCAAAGCGAGAGCGCTGCGCCAACAAATGCAACCAAGCCAAGCGCCCAGTACCAATCGTTGGTGCGCTCTTTGTGCACGTGCGTTACCACGTCCCAGGAGATGCTATGTCCCTCCGTTTGCGGCATTGCTATTAGTATACACCCCTCGACTAAACTCGGGGTCGACGAACGGATACAAATGCGTATCGTCTAGAAAAACAGCGAAACGATAGTAGCTACACCCGCGAGCGCCATGAGTCCTGTTGCCAGCCATCCGAGCCAAGTGATGACCGGATGATTAACATATTGTTCCATGATCTGTTTGTTGCTACTCATGCGGACAATGAGCACCAACACCACCGGCGCCACCAAGCCGTTCAAAACAGCCGAGTAAATGAGCGCTTTGATAGGATCGAGGCCGACAAAGTTGAGGATAATGCCGCACAGCATCGAGATAATAATCACGCCGTAAAACGCGTACGCCTCTTTAAGTTTGCGATAAAGGCCGTGCTTCCAACCAAAGCTCTCCGAGATTGCGTAGGATGTTGAGCCTGCCAACACCGGTATCGCCAGCAAACCGGTGCCAATGATGCCGATAGCAAAGAGGAAGTACGCACCGTCGCCTGCGAGTGGGCGCAGCGCCGCCGCCGCTTCGGCGGCTGTGGTGATATTGGTAATGCCGTGCGCAAAAAGCGTTCCTGCACAGGCGGCTATGATAAAAAACATCGCCGCGTTGGAAAAAAACATGCCCGACCACACATCGATGCGCAGCCGTCGTATGCCTTTTTTTGCCGGGTGCTGATGAAGCTCCGGCCTGTCGGCGTGGTTGTGGCCGTTGCGGAGATTTTCCTCCTCGACCTCCTGCGAGGTCTGCCAAAAAAATAAATAGGGCGAGATGGTGGTGCCGAGTATGCCGCACACGAGATATATCTGGTTTTTGGTAAAACTCAAAGACGGTATGAATGCATGAAATGCAACCGCGTGCCAGTCGAGATGGCTGAGCAACGCCGAAAACACGTAGGCAAAGAGCACCAGCGCAAGATATTTTAAATATTTTGCATAACGCGCGTAGGTGGTAAAAATTTGCAGCAATAAACTAACGCACGCAAACAATACAATAAGCAGAGGAGCACCGAGGTTTGGGTCAAGCAAACGCGTGCCTTGTGCCATGGCGCCCAAATCGGCGCCAATGTTAAACGTGTTTGCGGCGAAGAGCAGCACCGTAGTGCCGTACAACACCGGCCGCGAGTAATGGCGGCGTATATTTGCGGCGAGTCCTTGGCCGGTGACAACACCAATGCGCGCGCACATCTCCTGCACAATGGCCATAAACGGGAAGGTAAACGCGGCAAGCCACAGGAGCTGGAACCCATACTGCGCGCCGGTTTGCGAGTAGGTGGCGATGCCCGAAGGGTCGTCGTCGGAGGCGCCGGTGGTGAGCCCGGGGCCGAGCGTCTCCCAATATTCCTCGGCGCGCTTAAAAGGACGCTTGCCGATAAACTTTTTTTCGAGCCAAGTTGCCTCCTCGACGCTCTCTTCCAAAAGTATGGCGGGCTCCTCGGCGGTTTTTTCTAAAATACTTTTCATGACTCCTGCCCGAAGTATAACCCGCGAATATACAAATAAAAAAGCGCGCCATTTTTGGTGGCGCGCATGCGTAGGGTAGTCTTTGGGTCAGGCCGCCTGCAGCTTGAGGCATTCGGCCTCATAGGTGCGACGGCGTAGTTCCGTAGTCGAGTAGGGATGCCCGCGCCAATTGTAGTGCACATCTATGGGTAACTGTTTGCCGGTGAAGTCTTTACCTTTATAGTCTTCACCGACGATGCGCACATCGATGTGGCCGCCGTTTCGCCGTGCGTTTCGAGCAAGATATACAAGAAGCTCGGCTTCGGTGTCGTACTCCCAGATTTCGTCGACATACTTGATGCCGCTGAGCAGGGTCCGCCGCTCTTCGACGCTCATGATCGGCCTGTTTTTTGTCTGCGGCCGGTCTATTGATGGGTCGGTGTGGAGTCCGACGATGAGGTACTCGCACACCTCTTTTGCCTCCATAAAGACAAGCATGTGCCCGGCGTGGAGCAAATCAAACGCCCCGCACGTAAACCCATTTTCGTAGGGTTTCGACTTCATGACGCCTCCTCCTATATAATGGCTGCACACTTTGTGTACAATCCGGTATTAATCCTACGAAATAGTGATGTAATTTTTATGAATACGTCATAGGTGCCTTAAATTGTATAATGATCCTCATGCACGATTACAGTTATGTCATTGTCGTAAGTTGGCTGGTCCTTATAACAGTGTGGGTGATAGGCGCTTTTACCGCCAAACGCGACGTTGCAAGTAGTCCAAGCATTTTTCTTTGGCTCCGGAGCATCCTTTTGTTGGGGCTATTGATTTTTGCTCTGTGGAATCTGTATCTATATGACCATGCGTTGTTTTTCGAGCGGACGCTATTTAATTTAGGTCCCGCAGTCAGCTGGGTTTGCGCATTGTTAACCGTTGTCGGAGTTGTATTTGCAATCTCCGCGCGATACTACTTAGGGCGCAACTGGGGCTCAGATACAAAAGCAGACCCCGTGCTGGTAACCAGCGGCCCGTACGCCTATGTCCGCCATCCGATTTATGTCGGCGCAATGCTTGCACTTTTCGGCAGTGCATTGACCGGAAGCATGGTGGCTATTGCGCTATTTATGATAAGCATCATCTTTTGTCTGCACCGCATCAAAAAAGAAGAGCGCGTCATGCAGAGCCTTTTCCCCGAACAATATCCGGCCTATCAAAAGCATACCAAGCGGCTCATACCGCTCGTGTGGTAAATGGAGTGCGGCGGGCCAGCTGAGTTAAGTGCCCACTCAACAAGACCCAGCAGGCCATTTTAGCGCACTTTTGATTGTCGCGCGAAGGCACCTGAGTCGCGGGGTGTTTTTTGTTTTGGACTTTTCTTTAGAGCCAAAGAGACCGAATGAGACTCCCAAAGGCGTTTTTTTGAGGTGGTCTTAAACGCTCCTTGTTATAGTGTCGGTCTCCGATTCTTTTTAGGAGGATACAACTCACGTAATGCTCGGTCTACTCCGGCAGGATCAGGCATGAGATAGTACGCGCGCTTGCCCGAGCGGGATCTCCCGATTCTCTGCAATATCCCATAACGCAGTGCGAGGCGGAGGTTCGAAGGCAGCTTCAGTCCTTTCGGCCTGCTTTTTTGAAACACCCATGTACCAGCAAAGCCGCTCGTGCCCAACTGTTTTTGTAGCTCAAGGCATTCCTTTAATATGGGTCCCCACTCTGGCCGCTCATACACGAGGTGTTTAACCCGGTCAAATGTTTTGATGTTTACCTTCACGACCTTTTTTATGTCCTCAAATTCCATACCACCATACGGTACCATACGTACTCATATGGGGTTAGGAACATTTTGAAAAATCTGTGCTGTAATTTTTACCATCCAAAATCCCATTTATTTAAGCCACTTATTAAGCCTCTCCTCTTCACCGTATAAATCGCAAACGAAGCGCCAAAAACAGGCTCCAAATCAATATGATGAAAGTATAGGTTCAATTATTAGCTCACGACTTAGTAATAAAATATATGGGTAAAAAAGAACAACTCCAATGGTCCACCGTTCGCCGCCGCATAGACGACCTCGTCCCTTTTGCGGGCAATCCTCGCGCACTCGACGAGCAGCAGCTTGAGGCGCTGAAAAAAAGCCTCGCCCGCTTCGGATTGGCGGAGATTCCCGCGATAGACACTAACAACGGCATTCTTGCGGGCCACGCCCGGCTCAAAGTGCTCCAGCTCATGGGCAGAGGCTCGGAGCGCATCGACGTGCGGATACCCTCGCGCCCGCTCACCGCAAAAGAGCGCGAGGCGTATCTGCTCACGTCGAACGCCGTGACCGGCAGCTGGGACTTCGACCTCTTGCGCGGGTTTGACACCGATCTGCTGCTCGACATCGGCTTCAGCGAGGACATGCTCGCCAACATTTTTGACGACAGTCTCGAGGTGCTTGACGATCAGTGGGACGAGGAAAAAGAAATAGGGAGAGCGAAGAAAACGACTATTAAGCCGGGCGACCACTTCGCACTCGGACGGCATCGCTTGCTGTGCGGCGATGCTCTCGATCCCAAGACGGCGCAAACGCTCATGGGCAAAGTACGCGCCGACATGGTCAATGATGATTTGCCCTACAACATCGGACTTTCCTATCACAAAGGTGTGGGAGGACATGGATGCTACGGCGGCACCACCAAAGACAACAAAACGGATGCCGAGTACCGCCAGTTTGTAAAAACGGTCATGCAAAACGCGCTTGCTGTCAGCAAGCCCGACGCCCATCTTTTCTTTTGGTGCGACGAGCGGTACGTGTGGCTGTTCCAAGAGCTGTACAAAGAGCTCGGCATCGACTCCAAGCGCCTCTGCATCTGGCTGAAGGACAACGCCTCGCCCGTGCCACAAAACGCCTTCAATAAAGTGACGGAGTACGTCGTCTACGGAACACGGGGCAAGCCGTTTCTCAACGACAAAATCCGCAACCTCAACGAGGTTATAAACAAAGAAGTTTCCTCGGGCGGGCGTTTGCCCGACGATGTGCTCGACCTCCTCAACATATGGCTCGCGAAACGGTTGCCGGGCGGCGAACTCGAACACCCGACGCAAAAGAATCCGACGGTGCACGAGAAGGCGCTGCGCCGTTGCACGCGCCCGGGCGACATCGTATTGGATTTAACGTGCGGCAGCGGGAGCATTCTTTCCGCCTGCCAGCAGCTCGGGCGCACGGCGTATTGCGCCGACCTCGAGCCGGTATTCTGCCAGGTTGTGATTAACAGATTTAAAAAGATAGCTCCAAATGAAACCATCAAAAAACTCAATTAAACACGGCAACGCGTTTCGCCTTGGTAACCATTTACTCCTCTGCGGCGATTCAAGAGACAAAGACATGGTCGCCAGACTTGTCGGCGAGCATGCGGTCAAGGCAGTCATCGCAGACGTTCCCTACGGCATCGACGTGGCCGCCTCCAAGGAAAATTTCCAGCCGCTCCTTAAAAACAAATCAATTGCAAACGACCACCTGCAGAGCGATGCGGAGTACGCCGCCTTCACGCGCGAGTGGATTGAGGCGGTCAAGCCGCACCTCGCTAAAAAGAACAGCTTCTATGTGTTCAACTCCGACCGCATGATATTTGCCCTGCGCCAAGGCATGCTCGACGCGGGGCTGAAGTTCAGCCAGCTTCTCGTATGGGTAAAAACAAGCAGCGTCATCGGCCGTCTCGACTACGCACCCCAGCATGAACTGATAGCGGTCGGCTGGTACGGCACGCACGAGTTCCTGAAAGCCAAGGACCGCAGCGTCATCGTGTATCCCAAGCCGCAGCGCAGTCCACGGCATCCGACGACCAAGCCGGTGGCGCTCATACGGCGTCTGATTCTCAACAGTACGAAGATAGGCGACGTGGTTTTTGACGGCTTCCTCGGGAGCGGCACCGCGCTGTGGGCCTGCGAGCAGACAAGGCGCATCTGCATCGGAGTGGAGATAGACCCCGAGTATGTCGAGCAGATATTGGAGTCGTATTACAAGCTCACGGGCATTAAGGCGGAAAAAATATATGGAACGAAAAGAGGATAAGACAAAGCGGCTCAAACGCGAGAAAGAAAAGGAGTTGCTGATCGAGCAACTCAAGCGAGTGCCGATCATACAGCTCGCCGCAGACAAGGTCGGCATTGCACGCTCAAGCCACTTTCGCTGGTGCAAGGAGGACGCTGCATACGCACGCAAAGTGGAGGACGCGATTATCGAGGGCGTGAGTGTTATTAATGACGGGGCGGAAGCGCAACTCATCAACGCCATACGCGACCGCGATATGCGAGCCATCGCGTTATGGCTACGCTCCAACCATCCGCGCTACGCCAACAAGCTCGAGGTTAGCGGCACCATTAACACCAGAAAATTAACGCCGGAAGAGGAGGAAATAAAACGTAAGGCCATGCGCATGATGGGCGTAGATATTAGCAAGGATAAATAAAAAATATATGAATAACAACATTCCCAAAAATCCCATTACTGCCGACGAACGCGATGCCATTATCGAGCGCATGCTCCATGACGAGGCATTCCGTTACAGTGTAGTAACAGACAGTCATGCGTGGTTCTTTTATTATTATTTCTCCCACTACATCAAAGCTCCCATGGCGCCGTTTCATCATGATATGTTCGTGCTGACGGAAAATGCCAACATAAGTAACGCCATCATTATGGCCTTCCGGGGCTCCGCGAAGTCGACCATTTTTACCCTCTCGCTCCCTATTTGGGCTATCCTGGGCAAGCAGCAGATTAAGCACATCGTGCTTATAAGCAGTACGCAGCAAAAGGCGCAACTTCTTTTACAACACATTAAACATGAATTTGAGAGCAACCGCGCTCTACAAATGGACCTTGGGCCCTTCAAGGAGGAGCGCAACGAGTGGAATACCATCTCGCTCTACGTACCAAAGTACGATGCAAAAATCACCGCCGCATCCGTCGAGCAAAGTGTGCGCGGCATGCGCTTCAAGGAGCACCGTCCGCAACTCATCCTTATAGATGACATGGAGGATCTTGAGAGCGTTAAGACACTTGAGAGCAGAAATAAAATAGACAATTGGCTCATGGGTGAAGTGATACCTGCCGGAGAGGAAAAGACGCGCCTGTTTGTCGTCGGCAACCTGCTACACAGAGACTCGGTCATCAAGCGCCTTGAGAACAGGATTGTATCCGGGAAGATGAGCGGCGTGCGCCTTGTAATTCCGTTCTTTGATAAAGATGGCAAGCCTGCATGGCCGGGTCGGTTTCCCGACCAGGCGGCGGTAGATGTCGAGCGCACGAAGGGAATGAGCGAGGTCGCATGGAAGCGCGAATACGAGCTACAGATTATTCCCGAAGAGGACCAAATTGTACACGAGGAATGGCTACAATGCTATGACCAGTTGCCCTCGATGGACCAGCATACTGATTACCGCTTCGCCATGAGTGGCGTGGACTTGGCCATCTCTGAAAAAGAGACCGCGGATTACACCACAGTGGTATCGGTGCAAATATTCGGCTACGGCAAAGACCGCAAGATATATGTGCTACCGAATCCCATAAACGAACGGCTCGACTCGCCGACTGCGGTAGAGCGCGTCAACATGATATCCCGCGCATTGGGTAACGGCGTGCCTACGAAAGTAGTCGTTGAGGATGTTGGATATCAACGCGCACACATACAATATCTTCAGGAAAAAGAGATACCGGCCGAAGGCGTTATCATCTCGGGCCATGACAAGCATTCACGTCTGCAGCTTGCCGCTACGCTCATACAATCGGGCGCGGTGGTCTTTCCCCGGCACGGATGTGAGGAATTGATAACACAAATACTAGGCTTCGGGGTCGAGAAGCACGATGACCTCGTTGATGCGCTTACACTTGTCATAGTTAAATTAGTCAAAGACGACGGTGAAAACGGCAGATATACCGTGTTGCCTCCCTACGGTTCTACTCCTCCCCCTACTACTCGCCAAGGGCAGGAGCGCGAAGCGGATGAGCTACTGGAACTCAAACAACGGATTGGCCGTGGCGATACGATGGCGTGGCCGAGATACAACGAACTCCTTCAGAAACAGCGCAGGGACTATTGGAAGAACGAGGAGCGGGATGTCTTCAACAAAATGATGTGGAGGTATTAGTAGTAATCCTCCACCGTCATCGTCCAAGAATTAGCCGTGTTGACCGAGATATAATACGTGCCCGGCGTGTAGCAGTAAGTGGAGTCGGAACCTGGACCCGCAAGATTTGCGATGGAGCAGTAGTTGCTACCATCAGGGCTTTGTGTATCTGCGCCAAAGTAGCCATCTCCCGTCTCTTGCCAGGTAATGCGCCACTGCGATCCCTTGATGGTAAACGGAGAAGTGTTCTTCTGAGTCTGGCCACTGAAGGTCGTAACTGTGTGCCACGAAGCCGGAGGCGCAGGCGGCGAAGTGACAGTGCCGCTGTTGTTGACCGTTGCGCTGCTCGGGGTGCCATGAGTCTGCTGGGGAGTAGACGGAGTGGAGGCCGGGGCAGTTTTGGTTTGAGTTGGTGCTGTGCTTGCAGTAGAAGAGGCTTTGGTAATGGAGCAAGCGTACATGAGAGGCAGAGTGATTTGAAAGTTCGCTTGTGAGGTGTAAGTTTGGCTGCCCTCCATAGTACCGCCAACAGTCACGACATCGTTCTGGACGGCGTCGGTGTGACCTTGGTAATCGACCAAGATGACGTCACTGAAATTCCAACCGAACTGGTCTCTGTCGACCGCGAGGCGCATATACCCAACGCCTCCTGATTCTTGAATTTGCAAAATCTGGCCGGTGAACGTAGAGCGGTCGGATTTGAAAGAGTCGGGATTCTTGCTGAGTTCCTTGTAATCAATCGGCTGAGTGGCGTCGGAAGAGAACCCGCTGCACGCACTCGTTATGTCAGAGCTGCTGGCGGTTGGAGAGCCGGAGCTTGCGGCGGTAAGTATTATTAAGAGCAGGACTATAACAATACCGACCCAAAACCACCAGCGCTTATAAAGCTTCTTCTTTGTCGCACCTTCTGTGTTGTCCATAATAAATAAAAATCACCGGATAATACCGGCGCAGGGGCTATATACGCACTGAGCCCTGCGCTAGCTTTAGGCCTTGCGGCCCCATGTCCCTTTCGAGACATGGCCCAATCACGAGTCGCTGAACGCAGGGTTCAGTATTCGTGATTGGGTCTGCTCCGACCATGCCAGAGCGGGAGGCGCTGGTTTAGGCTGGTTGCCTTGCGGCTATTAAGTTGTACAAGGACATGATAGCCCTAAAAAGGCTACCGTGCCATACCTTAGCTTAGGTTTGGGGGTTTGCGAAGGGGGCCTGCCAAGACCTTGCTGAAAGGCGCAATCGGCGGTATACTTAAAGCGTAGTTCGTTGAGGTATCAATACTGCAGTCCGCGTAGCGAATGCGGACCGCTCATGCTTCCCCTCGGGGGAAGGCGACCCGGGAAATCTGCGGGGAGCCACATGGCATGAACGACTGACCAGTAAAGCGGTTGGGAGATTTCATTGAGCGGGTCGACGCTCGATCACATCTCTTAGCCGCTTTTTGCGTGCCCAGTCGAGCAGCAGGGGCCTAGGAGCTTACCGGCTAACACACAAACATAATATGAAAGTTAACAAAGACATAAAACACCGCACCCCGCCCTTCTCGGTGGTCGTCCTCGATATGACGGATCGGTACTACTACGCCGACGTCGTCGAGGAGATGGAGCTCCACACCAAGCTCGATGACTACGGCAAGGCAGTCGCCCTTGCGGATGCCCTGTTCGTCACTAAAAACTACCGCTGGGACAGCCTAGCGGAAATGAATGACTGCGACGGCGGGTATGACGTGCGGGTGTACAACGCCGACATGGGGTGTATCTATGCCGCCCACGACAAGTACAAGGATAAATGGATCGGCAAATGAGCAGCGTCTCTACATTCTCAATCGTCTGTCATAAATGCGGAAGGACTGCTGCCGAATTCTCGCTCACCAAACACTCAGGACGATCTGAAATTATAGTTACCGGATTCCTCGGCACGGTGACAACGCGTGGAATCGGCAATGACCCCGTGGACGAGAAACTATTCGGCACGCTGAGGATACTAGCTGAAACTGACGTCCCTGCATTGCACGCTCTGGATCCTGATATCTTCGGTTTCATTTGCCAACGCTGCGGATATGCGTACTGCGTCAACTGTTGGAAGTATATTCATGCCACTTCCGATGAAGGCTTTTACGATGCCACGAGAGGAGTATGCCCCCAAGGCCATGAGCAGATGCTGCAAGACTAGGTTTAAAATTCCCCCTTATAATAAGTAATGGCGAGATTTTGTCAGTCGTTGGGCGATTATCAGCAAGGAGCAGTACAGGGACAACTGACAAAACCAGCAAACGCCCTACAGGGGTAGTTTTTATCGTTCTAACCGATTGCTTCAACCCTCCCTTTCTTCAAGAAATCGAGAATGTCGCTTTTGCTGAAACGAACACTACCACCGACCTTGATAAACGGGATATGACGCCCCTGTTGCAAGCGGCGCACTGACGTTGGAGATATCTTTAACAATCTCGCAACTTCCTTGATGGTTAGTAGTTCTATCGTGGAATAGATATCTTCTGACCCTTGCGGCTTTGTATTCTTCAATGTGACCATTCGCTCATTGTAGCGCCGCTTTTTCAGTATGCCGAGAGGTGGGATATGATGGATCTATATCACCATGAAGAAACGCGTTAAAACTCAAGTACCGGAGATAAAGGTAATCTATCGCCAGTCAGCCTTAGATCCAGAGGAGGCGGAGCGCCGTTTAGATGCCGCCTTTGATGTACTATTCGATGCTGTGGAGAAAAGGTTGGAATCGGAAGAAATGCCGGGCAAATAAATTAATTGCAAAAGAAAAGCGATTCCCGTATGGTCATGATAACTGGAACAACGCCCAAACAAGAAATGCGATGATGAGGAAGGTAGCAATCCCCCAGTGACCATCACGGAATAAAGCCCAGACAATGATGCAAAATATGACGAATAATAGGAAGGTAAACATAGTTTACATAGCTTGCCAAAGCTCTAGAGCATCCTCTAGATCCACACCTAACTCATCGGCCAAATCCTGCACCTCCTGCGCCTCATCAAGCGTTAGGTCGTTCTCTTTTGCCAGTTCAAAAAGTTCCTCGTCCATAAATTTATTCTACACCAGTGAGCTTGCTCAAATCTCGCTTTGCACCCTCGGTCTTTGGGACGATTGGGATGCCCATTTCCTTCGCGAGTAAAATTTCTTTCTCCATTCCCGGGGATATTGTATCGCCAAACAACCAAAGCTCATCAACATATCGGCGGCGAAAACATTCATGGTTGGCCTCCATGCCAAGTTCCCGGTCTTCGATCAATTCGTCGTTAAGATATTGAAGCGATATAAGATAGGGGGCAACCGGAATAATATCCTTCGTGTGCACCTCCGAGCATATCTTTAAAACTTTCTCGATATTGCCCTTTATATCGCCGCCGACCGGATGCCCTATAAATACGGTTTTCATAATTCTTTTTCCACAATCTTAATCTCGTTTTCAGTGAGGCCGTAAAGTTTATATACTAGTTTATCTATTTGATGTTCAAGGTCTTGGACTATTGCTCGTTTTTCGGCATTCTTTAGGTAGTCATCCGATTTAGTGATTTTGAGAATTTTTTCAGCGAGATCAATAAATGGTTTTTGGTCATCTTGTAAACATTTCTTAACTGGAATTTCAGAGAGTGGTTGGTAAAATAATTCTAATATTTCTCCTTTTCTTTTCCCTCGTTGGTAAAGCCATAGGCGATATAATTTTGAATTTAGTAATCCTAAAATATATTTCAATGAAATCTGTTTATCTTTCTGCGTCAAAAAGTATACGTCAGAGGCTGCATACCAAGGAACCTCGTTATAACCAAATGTATTAGTCTTGCTCCTATAAGGTGCCACTATTTTGGCTTCATCGAAAATAGTTTCTTCTCTTGGCCATTGAAGTTGCCACCATTTAATAACTTCATTTTCGACCTCTCGTCGGTGATTCAATAGTTCAATATATCTTTGCAAATGTCCTTCCATGTTAGATCCAATGCTTTTTTCACTTCTACCTAGATACATAACGCTCTCACTACTATCAATATTTGTGCTCCATCTATAAACATCGCTATTTTTAAACCACGGCCTTAAAATCCGTTTCTCATCTTTAGTTAAATTAAGGTTTTTTATTTCTTCTTTGCTTAACACAAAAATCCCATCTCCAACCCCTGCCTCAATTTTATATTTTTTTATGTGTTTCAAACTGACCTTATTTGCTCCGGTTACCAACCCTTGATTGATTTCACAAACATCCTTTAGAATAGTTCCTTGTTCTTTCATCTTTTCTAACACTTTTTCTATTGGGTTTTCTGTATTTCCGATACCACTAAGACGTATGTAATTTTCTATACCATCATAAAGTTGCTCCTGCTTCACAGAGTAGTAATCTGAATCCTTGTCTTCACCGGAAAATACTTTATTTAATATTTCTCCGTTCGCTAACCCAGATCTTCGTGTAATACAAGTATGAGCGGAAGTTTCCTTATTTAGATCTTTACTGAAGATGGTAATCATATTGTGTTGCCCAAGTGCCGATTCAAATATTCTTAGTTCATTAAAATTTACGAGATTATTAATTACAGCCCTTTCTCTTAAGTCAGACCTGAGATTGCTAGCGCCAGATGCGGTTATAAAATAATTTGTAGAAATAAATGCACACAGCGAGGATGGTTTACCAAGATTGAGAGCAAGATGAAAAAAGAAGTAAAAAAGATCCATTTTCCCCTTATAAAATCTTTCTAAATTTCCTTTTGCAATTGGCCTGAATATTTCCTTGTTTCCACTTTCCCCAACGTACGGTGGATTTGCAATCACCACATCGAAGCCGCCTTTCTCCTCGAACACTTCGGCAAAATTGAGCTTCCATAGGAAAAATGGTTTGGTGTTTGAACGTTTAAATTCCTGGAGCTTTTTGAGGGCAGAGATCTTGCCCTGCTCTTTGAGCGTTGCTTCAATAAGTTCCCATTCCAACTTTTCGATTTGCTGCTTTAATGTATCTTTTTGGTTTTTATTAGTTTCCTCAAAAAACTTCTTGTGCAATCTTTCCAGCTCATCGTGGATTTGTCTGGATTCTATTGCATTGGCAAATAAGTCTTTTTGCTCAAAGCCCTTATCTTTAAAGAGTTTTTTTGTTTTCAGAAGTTCCCGCAACTGCCCCTCAAGATCTCGCACTTCCTGTGGCCTATCCGCATCTTTATTTTTCAGCCACTCGGAGTTTTTTATATAATGTTTTAAGAGTTCACTTTGTAGAGATGATATCTTTTGATTAAAGGGATCAAAAATTCTTGAGTCAATAATTTGTGCTTCAAGAAGTTTTTCATCAAAGAGCTTGATACCTTCAAATTCCTCAAGCAGACTATTTCCTTGCATTATTTTATAATCCAAGTTCGGCAATGGCTTGATCTGCTTGATATCATCTTCGTCAACTATCAAAGAAAGCCACAGCCGTAACTTAGCAATCTCAACCGCACCCGGATCAATATCCACACCATAAAGAGAATTCTGAATGCAATCGCGTTTGAAATTGTATAGGCTCCGGTTTTTGTTTTTGAGGTAGCTCGAAAGCACCATACGGACCTTAACAATGACATTCATCATACCAACCGGAAAAGCGCCGGAGCCGATGGCCGGATCGCAAACTTTGATATCGGCCAGTTTTTGGTCAATGTCTTTGGCGAATTTCTCTATGGATTCTGGCAATATTTGATCGTACGGCCCCTCATAATCCGGGTTGTCCTTCTTTTTAGCCACGTATATGGCTTCATGCTCTGCTACATTTTCGCCAATCTTCACAAGCATCTCTAAATCTTCTTTTGCGACCTTGCCGTCGAGTTCAGTAGATAGATAGTTAACCAAACTCTGCTCGCACATATAATGAACGATCTCGCGTGGCGTATAGTAAGTGCCTTTGGATTTACGGTCTTTGACTTCCAAGAGGTTCTCAAACACTTTACCGAGCATTTCCGGGTCTACAGCCACCTCTTTTTCCAGCGGCTCATCTTCTTTAACAGTAAAGTTATAGCGATCAAATATATCCAGAATGCCGTCGCCAATGTCGCCGTCTTTGGTTTTTCGAGTATTTGAAAAAATATCGTTAGGTAAATCAATGGCAGTATTTACCCAATCGTAGTTGTTGATTGGGTCAAAGAGGCCGCCGTTTAGGAACGGTATTTTACATTCAAATCGGCTATAAAAATCATCGTCTCGTTCTTTAGCTAAAGCTTCATAGAAAAGTGGTTCAAGGTAGTCATTAAAATAGTTTTTGTCTTTACCAGCCGCCTCTTCAAATAAAGTCCGGAGGAATTTCTTGTTGCCATCGCCCCAGCCTTTATTCATCGGCACACCGAACCAACCTTTTTTCTGCAAGAAGTAGAGGAACACAATCTGGCCGAGTAATTTTTTTGAAAAATCTACGGTATTAACATTTTTCTCAGCAAAATCAGCTTTAATATTTGGGTGATGACTGATGACATCATTCAAAGTCTCATGAACACGCAAGAATATTTCTCGATATTTTTCAAAGAATTCTTTGGTGACTTTTTCTATATTGAAAGCATCCTCGAGCTGTTTAAGAGTGGGGTTAGCTTCATCGTCTTCCATGATTGGAGCGAGGCGGCTCTGGGCGGTATGACTATTTTCATTCTTACCGACAAGAAACGACCAGCGTTTTGCCGGAGTAAACTCTTCCTTAACCTTTGTCTTGCCAGATTTGTCCTCAGTGAACTTATATTCCATCTTCACCAGCGAGAAGCGCCAATCGGCTAGGTTTGGAGAGACAAAGGCTACAAGGCCGGCATCCTTTTGGTTCCTTTCCTTGAGATACCGAGCAACAAAATTACGCTGGGCAGTACGAGCCCGTTCAAGCGACGTTTCTTTTTGGAGATAGACAATAAGGATATCTACTTTACTACCGATAGGGTCAGTATAAGTTGCAAGCCGCTCATAAGTCTTAATGTAGCTTGTATAGGCCTCGGGCACATAGCCGCGTGCCAGAAAAGCCTTCGAATCATCGACCCTATTGAGAAGGTTTTTTACAAAATAAAGAAACTTCTCTTTATTGAAATCATTCTGTAGAGTGTCTCTGACAAGATTTTGTGCCTGTGTTTTCTGCATATCATAAGTTCGTCAAATACTCTGACAGAATAACCTCTCGCTTACCGAAGTGGTCGGTGGTAGTTTCGGCAAAATGACCTCCAAGAAGCCGCACTGAGATGTGACTCTGCAGGACCGAGAGAATCTTTAGCGGATTAATGTTTTTTTTGATTTCATCATTAAGAGCCTGCAGTGTTACCTTCGTGGTTTGTTTAGGCAAACCGCCTTCCTCGAGCTGGGTGACGACCTTTTTGAGATAAAGCTCCTGTTCTTCGGTAAATTGTCGGTGGTCGTTCATGGTCGCCTTCAGAATCCTCAAGATTTGCGTCGCGCTGTCGCGCCCGCCGCGCATTTTTACTTCCGGCATTTCTTCTGTTGTCGCAAAGATAAATGCCTTCTTGTTTTCCTCAAGCAGGGAGTAGAAATCCTTATCAACTTTCTGCCGCTTCGTGTCTTTTGCAGACTCAAGCATTTTAGCTGCGGAAATGAAATCCAATTCTTGAGAACGAGTGCCTGTGGCTGCGAAGAACTTTTGTATCTTTCCACGACGAAAATATGAGATCAGTTGCCCGACATGCTCTTTGTTCGTTCTCGCTGTTCGCGCCTTCTTGGGTAAACGCTTAACTTTTTCAAAAGTATCCGGGTCTTTATCTCGAATATCCTTGATGACACGGAGATATTTGAGTTCGCTCTCCTCGTCCTCATTCTCGCCGGTAATAATTTCTTTTGAGGTGAGGCGGTTGAACAGCTCGTGGGATCCAATTGGCTCGTTTTCGGTGAGCAAATGTGCATCGCCGCCAAGCAAGGACAAGAATGCGCTGATTTTCGCCTCGGCCGCCTCACGAAGCTTGATTTGGTCGTTGGCTTGTTTAGTCGGAAAGAAATTGAATGTATAGACCTTATCGAATTTGGTATCGACTCGGTTGACGCGACCGACCCGTTGCATCATGCGGGTCGGATTCCAAGGAATATCGTAATTAATAACGACATTGGAACGATGTAAGTTCACACCTTCCGCCAATATTTGAGTGCAGACGAGAATTCGGTAATCGTCTTTCGGGAATCTGGCCTTGGCATCAAAATTCTCAATAACCTGTTCCCGGACTAACGCGCTGGAGGCACCAGTAAAGCAGAGCGTCTCATTCGGAAACTTGGCATCGATATTCTTGGCGAGGTATTCAGCCGTCTCCTTTGATTCAGTAAATATGATGAGCTTACTCTTTTTAAGGATCGGGTTGGTGGAAAGTTTTTCTATAAATGCCAAAAGCTTCGGGTCGCGCTTGATGCTCATCCACATCTGATGAATTTCTTTCAAGATATCGAGATCGCTTTGCAAGTCCTTTCTAAACTCTGCTCGGAAATCCTTGCTGGGTAACCGATCAGCCTTACCCTCGCTAATCAATGCTTCGACCGCATCCCCATTGTCATCCGCAAGAAATTCAAAGATTTTATTCGTGTACTTTTTGCTGACATATACGTTGCCGTTATCCATCTCCGATATAAATGACTCGTAAGAATGTATAAAACGACCGAGTGAGTTTTGGAATGCGTGAAAACTGCTTTCGAGACGCTTGATGAGCAGTATTTTCATAAACTTGCCCATGTTCTTTTGGGCCAATTCCTCCGGCTGACTAACCTCACCCTTGTAGTAAAGAATCGGGGTATACCGCGCGTACTTGAAGTTCTTAGCCAGCAGCTCAATGGTCTTGGTAAATATCACATCCTCCTCGTCGTTCAATTCATAGAAAGTCGCTTCCGGTTTTTCTATGCCCGGGAACTTCAGCTTCTGAGCGGCCAGGTCTTCCGCAAAGTATTTGGTGATCTCCGTGCGAGTACGACGCACCATCAAATACTTGAGTACTTTCTCTCGGATTTCCTTCGCGTTTTCTTTGACGGCCGCGATGTATTCATCATAGTCTTTCTGGCGGTCGAGATTTTTAAGCTTGCGTTCGAGACCGACGAAGAATTGTTCGAGATCCGGCAAATTCGGGACTGTACTCTTTCGAGCCTTCTGGAAAAGCTTGATCTGGCTCAAAATATCCCTTGGGGAGTTGTTGTACGGAGTCGCGGTTACAAGGACGACCTTCTTCCCACGACAAATCTCGGCCAACTTTTCATACGTCGCGTTATTCTCGGTACGGAAGCGGTGTGCCTCATCAACAAACAGATGTGAATACTGCTCGACACCGTCCTTGATAATCTTGTCGAGTTCGCCAATAGACCGAAACGTGGCCGGCACGTTGAAATCTCTAAACACGTTCGGCCATGACCCCGGATTGGTCTTATCCAGCAGGACCGGCGGAGCTATGACGAGAATCCGGCCTTCATTCACGAGTTGCCCGCCGAGCATCGCCGAAATATACGTCTTACCTAGACCGACGACGTCGGAAATAAATACACCGCCGTATTCATCAAGAATCTTCTTCGCATTAAGAACGGCTTGTTCTTGGTACTCAAGTTTCTTGAATTCAATCGGAAGATACTTAAGGAACACGTCATCGTGGATACCTAGATCATCCTTGAAATATTCATAGAGGAATTTCAGATACAGTTCATATGGGGTAATGCTATCGCTGAGCCACGTTTTCGTTTGTATGGTGTCAACATATTTTTGACTGACATCCACTGAATCTTTCCATAGTTCGTTGAATTTGCTCAAAGCAAAATCATAATCGGCACTGTTTTTGAGTTCGACATTGAACTCTAAATTGTCCACGAAACCCGCTTGCGTAAAGTTGCTCGAACCGGTGATAACGCGACCCTTGTCGCGATCGCCGTCGCCGAACGTCATGATGTAAACCTTTGCGTGAATTTTCCCCGATGGATACGCGTGAATCTCCAATTTACCACTCTGTATCCACTCAATGAATTTTGTAACGCCACTCTCGGTTATTTCGTTGTCCTCGGAAGATTCCATCTCCTGCTCGACAATTGCACCAAGCTTTTCTTTCGTCTCTGCACTCGAAAACTGCAAGGCAGTCTGCGCTACCGGTTGTGCTTGCTGCATCAGATCGTAGGTATGAGGATCGGTGCTGATGCCTATAAGGATCCTGATTTTCTCCGTCTTTTCTAGGGACTTATATACGGCGTGGAAGCCGCTGGCATAAAAGTACCCGACCAGACAGTCAAAGAACTTAGTGTCTTTAATCAACACTTCGAACCTCTCTTTAAGGTTCTGGCCGCCCTCGTTGGTTATGAATGTAAGATCGGAATTCATGAAATCTCGTATTATTACATAAAGCCTAGCAAATTAAGGCGTTTTTACCAACCCCGAGGGCATTCGGACGCTCTGGACTCCTAGGGAGGTCTGCGTCATCTCTTGGGTATGGAACAAGTAACAACAAGGCCTGGCTTCGGGGATATTAAGAGGCAGAACCCCGTAGTGCAGCCCGTTAAGGTCAAATACTGCCTCTATGCAAGAAAGAGCACCGAGTCGGAGGAGCGGCAAGTCCTCTCCATAGACTCGCAGATAAAGGAGATGCTCCAGCTCGCCGATCGAGAGGGGTTGGAGATAGTGGAGATGAAGAGAGAGTCGCATTCGGCAAAAGAGACCGGCACACGACCGGTCTTTAACGAAATTGTGGAGGATCTTCGTGCCGGTAAATACAACGGCATCCTGACGTGGGCACCGGATCGCATTAGTAGAAATGCCGGCGACCTCGGCAAGATAGTCGACCTCATGGACGCGGGTGGGCTGCAAGAGATACGCACGTATAGTCAGAGTTTCAGGAACAACCCGAACGAGAAGTTCTTGCTGATGATTCTCGGCTCGCAGGCAAAACTTGAGAACGACAACCGAGGCGTGAACGTGAAGCGTGGGCTTCGGACGCGCTGTGAGATGGGGTTATGGCCTGGAGTAGCGCCGCTCGGATACATGAACCAAAAACACATGGACAAGAAGTGCCAGGTGGTATTGGATACCGAACGCGCCCCAATCATCCGACAAATGTTTGAGAAAATGGCGTACGAGAAGTGGTCAGGCCGTAAGATATATCACTGGTTGCGGTTCGACCTGAATTTCAAGACGCCGGGCAACCACAACATAGCGGTCGGAAGTATCTATAGGACCCTGCAAAATCCCTTCTACCACGGCGTCTTCGAGTATCCCCGAAAGTCGGGCAACTGGTATGAGGGCAAGCATGAGCCCATCGTGACCAAGGAACTATTCGACAAAGTACAGGAGCAACTCAAGCGCGACAACATACAGCGACAAAGCCACGAGTTCGCCTTCACTAAATTGATGGTCTGCGGGCTGTGCGGCTCGATGATATCGGCGGAGGAGAAGTACAAGCAACTCAAGGACGGCACAGTGAGCAAGTACATCTACTACGGGTGCGGCCGCTCCAAGGACCGTCACTGCAAAGCCTCATACTTAAGAGAGGAGGAACTTATCGACCAACTGGTAAAGCTACTAGATCAGCTCGACTTCAACCGGCTGGGTATGCAACAAAAGTTTGAGGAGGAGCTGAAACGCTTCAACAAATTCCAGCGTGGGGTGCTTGGCCACACGAATCCAAAGGCCACGCATGAGGACATCGACCCAAAGACGTATGCTCGATATACCCTCAAGGAGGGCACCAACGAGGAGAAGCGCGAGCTGATGGGGTGCTTCAAATCGAAGCTCAAGATTACGAAAGGGGTGGTGATGATTGAGCAATAAAGTACTTTTCTAGAAAGTATAGTTAACAGGCTCCCAATCAAACGACGGGGTGGGAGTAGGTGAGGAATTTGGTAGCACAGCCATTGTCGGGATATAGCATTCCTGCCAGCGATTTTGAAAACTTGTGATTATACGAAAGACGTTCCTGATGACCGGACTTTTCTGATCCATAAAGCCAGTACCGAAGTTTAGGCCAAACTGGGCATGGAACATTACGACAGCTGCTCCTACTGCCTGTACTGCATTGTTCAGAGTGGCAAATTTAAGATTCTCCTCTCGGTCATGTTTCGTTTTGTTGTATGCGTCATACCACGCCAAAGATTGAGTTGGCTGATTTGCGTCCCAATTTTTAAATGGAGCGAAGGAAGGAAAACGAGGATACGATTGGAGCGTCAATTCGTAGGAATCAAGAAGCATTGGGGTGAAGAGTTTTACATAATCCCGAGTTGTTAACTGGGATCCATTGATAGAATAGCTGTTCTCTTTCAGAACGGCTGACCAGGATGATTCGACTTCCATACATGCCAACAGCAGAACTTCTCTGATTTTGTGACCGTAAGTCGTAAGATTTTCTGGAGTCGGCTCAACGACTTCAAAAAGCTGTTCCAATTTATTTAAAAGAATGCGCAGCGACACAAAAGATTCGGTGAGCTTTTCCTGAGGTATGGCCCTATAAAAATTCCCCATCGCTGCAAGCGGCCTATACATTCTCTTGTAGACAGTGCCGGGTACGTACGCTGATTCGCTCGGTTCATTGTCATCAAAAGTCTTAGCTATCCATTCCTTAAGGGTCGGGAGAGAAGCCCCGGAAAAATGCGAGTAGTGAACATCCCCACCTTCGGCAACACCCGAAGCAAAAAATGTGTCGTCGTTGAAATAAGCAACCCCGCGGACGTGTGGAAATTGAAATTCCTGTCCGGATTGGGAATCCCGTATTACTAAAGGGTGGCGTTTATTTTGAAAAAATATGACAGCCATAAATATGCTCTATTTTACGCTCTTCCCGTCAATCTAGAAAGGAAGCGTTCTAGCTCACAAAAAAGGTTACCGAAGCCAGAGTGGATAGCTCACAAATGGGTTACCGTAGTCGCCAATGACTATGGCTACAAAAAAGGAGATATTCAGGGAACACTTAGAGGAGTACCTGCGAGCGGAAAAAGGAAGGAAAAGCGAGCTGCTCGGCGCCGTGTGTGCGGTCACAAAGATGCACCGCAAGGCGGCAGTGCGGAGATTTAGAGTACTGCAAAGACGAGACCCCCTGCGGGAGGTGAAGCGTGGACGCAGCGAGTACTACACCCCTGATGTTACGGCAGCCTTGTGGGATGTGTGGGACGCCGGCAACGAAGTGTGCGGTGAGTTGCTCCATCCGATGATTGCCGAGTATGTGCACGTCCTCAAGCGGGATGAGCTATGGACGCACGGCACAGAAGCAACCCGGAAGCTTCTCGCCATGAGCGAGGCAACCGTGAAGCGTCGGGTTGCGACGTTCACCAAGATACGCACGAAACGATACGGGCTCTCTGCAACCCGACCCTCACTGCTCAAACAAATCGTGCCGGTGTTCAATGGCTCCTGGAGTGACAAACCTCCGGGCTTTGGGCAGGTAGATACCGTGCTCCACAGCGACAGCTTGGCGGGAGATTTCGTGTACACGCTTAACTACACTGATGCAGCAACGTGTGTGGTCATACCACGAGCTCAATGGAACAAGGGGCAGGGAGCAACTCAAGAGAGTTTAGCTACAGTGAAAGAAACGTTACCGTTCCCACTCCTCGGCGCGCACCCAGATACCGGGAGCGAGTTCATCAATCGATTGGTGATTGAGTGGTGCAAGAAAGAAGCGATTGAGCTGTCACGTAGCCGTCCCGGGCACAAGAACGACAATATGTATGTGGAAGAGAGAAACGGGCATGTCGTGCGCAAGTTCATAGGCTACATCAGGCTGGATTGCATTGAAGCAGTTGACGCACTTAATGCAGTCTACGACGTGCTGACGCCTTACTTGTTGCATTTCATCGCGGTGAGAAGGAGCACGGGCAAAGAAAGACTCGGCTCAAAGTATCGCAGGACGTACGAGAAACGAGCCAAGACTCCGTACCAACGGATACTAGAACACCCTGCCGTTTCAGACGAAGCAAAAGAGAAGCTCGGGCAGGAACATCACACGCTCAACCCGCTCCTCCTCAAGCGGGAGATTGAGAAAAGAATTGCGAACCTGTATGCTGTGCAAAAGCGCTACGGAGCCCATCGATTGCACCCCTGATTTCGGTAACCATTTCTAATGAGCTATACCGCTAACCCAAAAAAACGTTGCAAAATATAGGCACCTGAGTCTGCCGATACTAAATAATCCTGGCGGAGGGGGAGAGATTCGAACTCTCGGTGGGTTGCCCCACGCCTGTTTTCAAGACAGGTGCACTAGACCACTATGCGACCCCTCCTTATATGCGACACAATACACTTTTTGTGCTTTATTGGCTATGCTAAGGAGGTAATGAAATTTGTAGGCATCGACTATGGCACTAAGCGCATTGGAGTTGCGCGCTCCGACGAAGGCGGCGCAGTGGCTTTCCCGCTCGTTACTCTTGCCGCAGGGCCGCATGCGGTGGGCGAGATAGCCGCGATAGCTCAAAAAGAAGGCGCACAAAAAATAATTTTGGGCGAGTCGCACAACTTTAAAGGCGAAGCTAACAAGATAATGGAGGACATCGAGCAATTTAAAAAAGATTTGGAGGAGGTTGCGGGTATCTCGGTGGTGTACGAGGCGGAGTTTTTGAGCAGTGCGGCCGCCGCGCGGCAGTACCATGACTATAGCCAACCCCGACGCCCTGAAAGGGTCGGGGCTCCGACCAAAGCGTCGGAGTCAAAGCTCGACGCCTCGGCGGCGGCTGTGATATTACAAAGTTATTTAGACCGAATAAAAAACAATGGAACCAATTAGTATCGACGATTTTAAGAAAGTAGAAATCCGCATCGGCGAGATTGTGAGCGCCGAGCGCATCGAGGGCTCGGATAAATTGCTCAAGCTCAAAGTTAATTTTGGTACAGAAGACCGGCAAGTGCTCTCGGGCATCGCGGCCTACTATCCCGAGCCAAGTGCGTTGGTGGGGAAGCGCGTTGCATTTGCCACCAACTTGGTGCCCCGAGTGATGATGGGCCTCGAAAGCCAAGCGATGATACTTGCGAGCGGCGGCGGCGATGAACCGCTTTCGCTACTCGAATCAACAGCCAAGCCTGGCTCGACTATTCACTAAAGACAAAAATAAAAGCAAAGTCTCTGGAGGGCAGAAAATTTTTTGCTAAAAATTTTCCTACTGCACGCCGTCGTCACGGCTGCAGACCCTCCATCAACTTTCTTTTACTTTTGTTTTTGAGCGTGCGAGCCACAGCTCGCGCGCTATTGGCAGGATTGATACAAAAACGATGAGCACAATAATCGGCGTGAGGTAATGCTCTGTGGCGGGGAAGGCGTTGCCCAAAAAGTAGCCGATGAGTGTGATGCCCAAGCCCCACAACACGCCGCCGATGCTGTTGAATACGATAAAGGTGGAGTAGGCCATTCTGCCAACGCCTGCCACTATCGGTACAAAGGTGCGCACTACCGGCACAAATCGTGCCAACACTAGCGCTCGCGCGCCGTATTTTTTGTAAAACTCCTCGGAGCGCTCGATGTGCTTTTTGTTAAAGAAGAACGAATCTTCTTTGGTAAAAATCTTGGGGCCGATCCATTTGCCAAACGCGTAGCCTGCCGAGTCGCCGAGGATTGCCGCGAGCGGCACCAACACCAAAAGTGCGGTGAGGTTGAGCACGTGCGTGGCGGCCAAGAGCCCCGCGGTAAAAAGTAAACTGTCGCCGGGGAAAAAGAATCCAAAAAAAAGTCCGGACTCCGCAAATATAATTGCAAAAAGCCCGATGTAGCCGAGCGTCGTGATAATCGCTATAGGGTCAAGCGTGAGATACATGATGTGTTGCTTTGGCAAGTTGGTGCCGGTACTCGTGCCAGGTGAGAATGATAAAGATGATATCGAGTATGCTTACCATGAGGAGCACCAGCGAGTGCGTGTGTGCAAGGCGATACACTTGGTACACAAAAAATGTGCTTGTAAACACCATCGAAAACGGATACGCCCAGAGGTGACTTTTATATAAGTTGTATGAAAGAAAGAGATTCATGATGCCGTGGAAGAGCAGATATATAGCGACAAACAGTTGCGTGCCCGGCGCGAGGGTGTGCACATGAGTGACAACCAAATGCAGTACTCGATTATCGGAATCTCCTAAAAACACCGCGCGCGTAAGCAAGACAAACAAGTGGGGGAACCAGCCGCGCACGTTGGCAAGGAGTAAAAAGCCGCCCGTAATTTCCCACGCGCTGTTAAAAGCTTTGAGCAAAACGCCCGTTTCAAAAAGTTCGTGCCAATATTTTTCCCGGAGGATATGCATGTTGTACTCAATAATAGCGGTACTATGGTATTGTGCCAGTGTTCTGGTGCCATAGCCATAATGCCCCTGTAGTTCAACCCCGACGCCGCATGCGGGTCGGGGAGCCGACCAAGGCGTCGGCTTGGATATAACTGCGGACTATTTTGTATGGCCTGGGTATATATTTTAAAAACTAAAAACCAGCAATATTACGTCGGCAGCACCGATAATATAGAAAGGCGTCTAAAACAACATGCACATGGGAATACCAAAACTACTAAAAGGCTTGAAATTGAATCTCTAGTATTAAAACAAGAATACAAAACCCTTGCAGAAGCTCGAAAAGTTGAATTAAAAATTAAGAAATTAAAACGCAAAGATTACATTGAGAAAATGCTAAAAGATGGTTACATTAAGGTCAAGCCCTCGTAGTTCAATGGATAGAACACCGGACTTCTAAGCCGGTTATGTAGGTCCGATTCCTACCGGGGGCACAAATTAGATTGCGACCCGCGCAGTGACAATTGTTCAAAAACCAGTATAAATAAGGGCACGCGCGCGCACGCTTAGCTCAGTTGGTAGAGCGCCCCGTTTACACCGGGATGGTCGCAGGTTCGAGTCCTGCAGCGTGCACCATGATGGAGCCCAAAGTTATATACGAAGACGCCGAGGTGCTGGTGGTAAACAAACCGGCGGGGATGATTGTGTACCCCGATGGCAAGCACGACTACCCGGCTTTGAGTCACTGGCTCGAAAAAAAGTATGGCGAGGGCAACTTTCATTTTGTGCATCGCATCGATAGGGAAACGTCGGGCGTGTTGGTAGTTGCGCACACCGCCTCGGCATATGAATTTTTAAAAAAACAATTTGCCGAGCGCGAGATACAAAAAACCTACCGCGCATTTGTATACGGCTCGATTGCCAAAGACCGGGGCGTCATCGACAAACCAATAGGCAGCAGCCGCGGAGGCCGCGGCCCGCGCTCGGCAAAAATACCGCGCGGCACGATACGCGAGGCCGTCACTGCTTATCGCGTTGTTGAGCGGGGAAGTGAGGCAACCTATATAGAAGCGTTCCCTAAAACCGGGCGCACGCATCAGATACGCGTGCATTTAAGCGCGGTGCAACATCCTATTGTGGCCGATCAACTCTATGCGCCGAGCCGTCCAAAAATCCTAGGGTTCAAACGACTGGCACTACATGCATTTTCTATTGTGTTTACCCATCCCAATGGTAAAGAGATGAGGTTTGAGGCGCCATTGCCCGAGGATTTTATAAAAGCAGAAAAGTTGCTCCTTTAGGTGCCTTGTGTTAAAGTCTTTGAGCAATGAAATCCGGCGTAAAACACACCACCATTAATATAAAGGAACGCGCAGGCCTCGGCATCCGCTCGGGCGACACGGTGCGTGTCTGGCAAAAAATCGAGGAATTGAAGACCGGCAAAGGCGCCAACAAAAAGGCGGTCACGACCAAAAATATCCGCAAGCAAGCCTTTGAGGGCTTGGTATTGGCGGTCAAGCATGGCACCGAGCCGGGCGCGATGTTTACGGTGCGGAAAGTCTCGAGCGGCGTGGGAGTCGAAAAAATGTTCCCGCTCTACTCGCCGACTATAGACTCTATCGAGGTGTTGCGCCGTAGCCGCACACGCCGCGCCAAACTTTACTTTATCCGCGAAAAGGCCACGAGCGAGGTTAAGCGCGCGATGCGCCGCCAACAGTCGGCACCGCCGCGTGCCGCCGCTCTTGATGAGGAGGTAGCTCCGATTATTGAAGCAGAAGCTTCAGACACTCCTCAAACCGAAGAGTCTGAGGCATAATACTGGAGACACCTGCCCGGGTGTTGAAATTGGTATACAAGCATCCTTGAGGTGGATGTGCCGCAAGGCATGGAGGTTCAAGTCCTCTCCCGGGCACAAAAAGACAGAAATATCCCGCCTGCGCGGGATTTTCTGCTTTTTGTGAGACGGAGCAATGTTTTGTCAGCAGACAAAACCGCGAGTCGGGGTCGCGAAAACTTTTTGCGACGGCAAAAAGTTATTTGTGACCTGCAGACAAAATTAAATTTTATCGTGCGTGCGCAATTCAAACACGTGCTGGCTCGGGTTGTGTTCGGGATGGAACACCGTGGTGTGCACTTTGTCTCCGCGGATTTCGTAAAGCGGATGCTCGCTTTTGCCCTCCGGATGAAACGCGGTGCGATACATCTGATTATCGTGCACCATAAATACCGGCTGATTCGAGGCGCCGGCCGGATTGTAGCGCGTGTTGTACACCGCGTTGCCGCGCATGACCATCTGCGGCTGCAGTGTGTGCACGCCGCCTAGGTTGCCATAGGTTGCTTGATGGAAGTATTGCATGACCTTTGTATTGTACAATAGTCTCATACGCTCCCTATGAATAAACTTTTTTTGGGCTTGCTCGTGTTTGTACCGATAACCGTGCTGGCCTATGCCGCGGGCGTTGCACCAACGGCACTGTTTTTCCTCTCGGCGCTCGCGATTGTGCCGCTCGCCAAATATATCGGCGAGGCAACCGAGGAGCTTGCCGGCCGCACCAACCCGGCACTCGGGGGCTTGCTTAACGCAACCTTTGGCAATGCAACCGAGCTTATTATCGGCCTCTTTGCTTTGCGCGCGGGGCTCATCGAGGTGGTCAAAGCATCTATTACCGGCTCCATCGTGGGTAACTTGCTTTTGGTGCTCGGCACCGCAATCCTTTTTGGCGGATGGAAAAAGAACAAGCAAACATTTAATGCAACGGCCGCCAAGGCCGCCGGCTCGACACTCCTCCTCGCCATTATCGCGCTCGTGATGCCGGCCATATTTTTGCAATCGTCCGGCGCAGTATCGCCCATGATTGTCGAGCGGCTCTCGGTCATCGTTGCCATCATTATGATACTGGCCTACATTGCCAACTTGTGGTTTACACTCCACACGCACAAACATTTGTACGAGGAGGAAGTGAGCAAATACGAGCCGCGCTGGAGCGTTGGCAAAAGCATCCTGATACTTTTTATCGCGACAATTGCCGTTGCCTACATGAGCGAACTTTTGGTGGGCGCCATCGAGCCCCTGGTTGTCCAATGGGGATGGAGTGAGATTTTTATCGGCGTTATTTTTATTGCGATTATCGGCAATGCCGCCGAGCACGTGTCGGCAATAACCGTGGCGCTCAAAAATCGCATGGACCTCGCGCTCCAAATTTCCATCGGCTCAGCCATCCAGATAGCGATGTTTGCGGCACCACTGCTTGTGCTCTCAAGCTTCTTGTTTACCACGCACATGCCACTGGTGTTTAACACCTTTGAGCTCGCGGCCATCATCCTCTCGGTGTTTATTGTTAACGCCGTTGCCGAAGACGGCGAAAGCAACTGGTTTGAGGGTGTACAACTCCTTGCCGCGTACGCCATTATTGCGGTAGCGTTTTTCTTCCACCCGTAAACCAGTCTCGACTTTTGGCCTTAAAAAAGATATATATAGAGCCTAGCGCTAGATTTTTTGGCGCACACATGGCGGCTATGGTGTAACGGTTAACACTGGAGCTTGTGGAGCTCTCAATCCGAGTTCGATTCTCGGTAGCCGCCCAAATTTTTGAGCTTGATTTTGCAACCTTGTTATAAAAAATCCTCCACGGGAGCAAGCTCCTGCGGAGGACTGAACACAGAACCGCCCGACTCACTTCATCGGACTGATCGCGCGCACCAACGCAACTTTGTGAGCGCCAAACCCGAGGCTTGCCGCCGCGCGCGAAGCGGGGATACCCTCGTTGTTCAACGGCTCGCCGTCGAACTCGTTGCCCTTCACCGTTGGATTGAGTGTGAAGGTCACATCAATCGGGAATGTGTAGGGCGGGGGGTTTGCATTGTACGCGTACCCGAGTCCCCAGATCCGGTTGAGTTCGATCTTGTCGCCGTTGCCAACGTCCACGATGCCTGCCTGATAGGGCTGGCCTGGGCCGTCGCCGGTTTGGTTCGTCACCTCCCCGTTGTCAGCCGTATTTTCCGAAATTAGGATCTTGGTTGGCACATCTGCCGGATTGCAGTTGGCGTCGTAGTTGCCTACGTAGACGCCGACATCCGCGGCGCCCAACGCGTTACCTGTCACGCTCGAGCCGATTTGATACGGGGTTCCGAAGCATGGGCCGCCGAGGACCAATATGTCCGTTGCAACGGTGTTTCCCGGACCCGTGTACTGGTGTCCGAGAGCGTGGTTGCCGTGTATCGTGGCCTGCTTGTCCAACGTCTGGATGCCGTTCTGGGCAATCCAGTTGACCGGGCCAAGGCCGAGAACCCCATTGTCCTCGATTGTGGCCGTGGATTTCGGATTGTTGTCGACGATTGCTGCCTTCTGGTAGTTGAAGAGGATATTGCCTCTGACAACGAAAGTTGTCGGCAAGCCGGCATCGGGAGCGTTGTATACCAACACCCCGTGTTGGTCGCCGTTGAAGGGGTTTTCGCCGGCGTACGATATCCAGGCCTCATTTATCAAGACGCTCTTCGCCCCGTTCGTTACAACGGCAAAATAGTTGCCGCCATGAACGCGTGCACCGGGTTGGACTTCGGCCCGGCTGCCGGGCCCCCAGTAGATGGCCATATTGCACGAGCCGGCTTCGACGAGCTGGCCTCCCTTGATTGGCGGCGGGTTGATGAGCGCCGCCGTGAGATTGATGCCGTCCCGGACGAAACCGGTAGCTGTGCAGGCGTTTGCCCCAGTGGTGCCGCTGATTGCGATTGCGGAAAGCACTGTAGTCATCATCAATGTTTTCTTCAACATCTCTCTGCCTCTCTGGTTCTGGTTATAGAAGAACTGGATCGTCCACGCGGACGATCCGCTACGTTTTAACACGAAAATATATAACTTACAAGGGCTCTCCTTCAAATCAAATACTAGGGGCGTGCTAGAGTTAGGGCATTATTGTCTAACTCTGATGAGTATGAATACCTCGCCTTCGACTCCGCTCTATGCATATGTGCTGGGGGCTTGTGTGGTGTGGGCAGTCATTCTTGGCGCCGTGTGGACGTGGGACAGCATCCATATTACTAATTTTATTTTCCTCTGTGCAGGATTCTTTCTCGGCATGTTTGTGATGTATGTAGACGCGCACCTCTGTGTTTGGGAGTAGTGTAGAATAGGAGCATCATTATGGATCCAATACCGGCGACCGCTCCTCTTGTGTGTCCGTACTGTCATCAGCCGGTGTTGCCGACCTACTACTTTTGCCCCAACTGCGGCACCAAGCTTAACCTTGCGCCGCTCTCGACCTCCGTCGGGACACAAGCGTGGATTTACGCTTTTAGCGCCATCCTCCCGATGATTCTTTTTATTATGGTATCCAAGTGGCCCGGCATAACGTACTACAAATCGAGCGACCAAAAGGCAAAGTCTATTGGCACCATTGCCATTATTATTTTGACGGCCTCAACACTCATCACGATATGGCTCGGCTATGTGTGGACTATGGAAGCCATCCAATCGTCGGTCAACAGCATCAACGCCGACATGAGCGCTTAGCGGCAAAAAGCAGTACAATGTCCGCATATGGGAAAAGGGTTTAGGGATTTTATATTGCGCGGCAACGTGGTCGACCTGGCGGTGGGCGTTATGGTCGGCGCCGCTTTTACCGCGGTGGTGAGCTCGCTGGTTAAAGATTTGATGACTCCGTTTATTGCGGCGATTATCAAACAGCCCGATTTTTCGAAGCTTGTGTTTACGATAAACGGCAGCCAGTTTCTCTACGGCGATTTTTTTAACGCGCTCGTTTCCTTTTTTATCGTAGCCGTTACCATTTATTTTTTTGTCGTACTGCCGGTCAACAAACTCACTACGCGCTTTAAAGGCTCGCCCGAAGCGCCCAAGCAAAGCCCGGAGGAAAAGTTGCTGATAGAAATCCGCGATTTACTCAAATCCCGACGCCCAGAGGGTCGGGACCCCGACCAAAGCGTCGGGGAAGTAAGGTAATAGCAAAATAAATGTTATAGTCAAAATATGCCCCAAGAGAAAGAAGAAACAAAACATCGCACATTGCCCTCAATTGAGCTCACTCCCTCAGTCTCCATTATTATTGCGGGTGTCATCATTGCCGGCGCTATTATTTTTGCCAATCAACATCCGGCGCCGTCTGCGGTAACTGCGGCTGCCGCCAATGCGCAAGGCGCTGTGGCAACCGCCAATGTGCCCGTGCCATCCGCGAGCGACCATATCGTCGGCTCGCCCTCCGCGCCTATTGTGCTCGTGGAGTACTCCGACTTTCAATGTCCGTATTGCCAAATGATTTATCCGTCGATTAAACAAATCGTGAGCCAATCCAACGGCCAAGTGGCGTGGGTGATGCGCGAATTTCCGCTCTATCAAATACATCCGCAAGCTATGCCCGCCGCCAACGCCGCCGAGTGTATCGCCGCTGAGCTCGGCAATACCGGCTTTTGGGAGTATGCCGACGCGGTGTTTAACAATCAATCGAGCTTAAATGCCGCTTACTCGGCGTCGCTTGCTAAACAATTTGGCGCCAATATGAGCCTTTACAATTCATGCATTGCAAGCTCCACCTACCTCGGCAAAATCCAAACCGAGACGGCCGATGCGGAGAGCAGTGGCGGCAACGGCACGCCGTTTACGGTGGTTATCAACACGAGGACCGGCAAGCAATACCCAATCTCGGGTGCGTTGCCGCAGGCACAGATACAAGCGGTTATTACACAGGCACAAGCAGGCCAATAAATTATTAGATAACACTCATTACTATGAATATGTTTGAAGGAAGGGAGGGGGTATGGTTGCGTTGGGGAGTCATCTCGGCGGTTGTGTTGCTCGCCGCGTTTTTGCTGGTGCAAACCGTGAGCGTGCTTGTTGGCATACGCTACATCGGCACCGGCGTTGCCGCCGCCAACACCATTAGCGTCTCCGGTCATGGCGAGGATTTGGCTGTGCCCGACATCGCCACTTTTAATTTTAGCGTCGTATCCGATAAGGCAACCGTTGCCGCGGCACAAGCCGATGCCACCACTGTGGCCAACGCTATCACCGCATATCTCACAAGTGCGGGAGTAGCGACGGCAGATATACAAACGAGCGGCTACTCTATAAATCCGCAATACACCTACCAAAATGCAGTGTGTCCGCAGACGATAACACCAGCCAACGTGCCAACCGTTTCTGTCGGCTCAGCAGACTCTGGCGCTTCCTCGGGTGCTGTTATGTATTGCCCGCCTGGCAGGCAGACGCTCACCGGTTATGAGGTGAGCCAAAGCACCACCGTTAAGGTGCGCGACACCAGCAAAGCGGGCGATTTGCTCGCCGGTGTTGGCTCCAAAGGCGCCACCGATGTTTCCGGCTTAACCTTTACGTTTGACGACCCGACGGCCGTGCAAACCGAGGCACGCGACAAAGCCATTGCCGATGCCAAGACAAAAGCCGAGGCACTCGCAAGCCAGCTTGGCGTGAGCCTTGTGCGCGTTGTCTCCTTTACCGAAGACACGAGCGGCAACTATCCGCAGCCGGTGATGTATGCCGCGATGGGCGGTGCTAAAAACAGCGCCGCATCGGCCCCGGTAATCTCGCCCGGCCAAAACACCACGACCGACGACGTTACCATCACGTACGAGATTAAATAGTTGATAAAAAAGAAGCATCAAAAACTCCCGCCATGCGGGAGTTTTTGATGCATTGACACCACACAAAAAGGGCGCTAGGATGTGTTCATAACAGGCCCCGGGAGGGGTTTTAAAATTGCCCATTTTTGGGAAAGACTATTATGCCAAACTATTTTAAAGAGGTCCGTGCGGAGATGAGACATGTTACCTGGCCGACGCGCAATCAGACGATTGTGTATACCATCGTGGTTATTGCCGTATCGCTTGCTACTGCTATTTATCTTGGCCTTCTCGACTACGTGTTTGACGCGGTTGTGCAACACATCATCTAATAAAATATTTGTATGAGTAAACAAGACACCTCGGTTGGGCGCGCGTGGTATGCGATACACACCTACGCCGGATACGAAAACGCCGTCGCGCGCAATCTTAAACAACGTATCGATAGCTTGGGCCTCCAAGAAAAAATCTTTAACGTTATCGTGCCAACCGAGCACACCGTTAAGATAAAAGGAGGCCGCCGTGTCGAGGAGGAAGAGAAGGTTTTTCCCGGCTATGTATTGGTAGACATGATTGTCGACGACCAGTCGTGGTTTGTCGTGCGCAACACGCCGCGAGTCACCGGCTTTGTCGGCTCGGGCGTCAATCCGGTACCGCTTAAGCAACATGAGGTAGACGAGCTCTTGGGCCGCATGCATGCGGCCGAAGGGAGTGTTAAACATGCTATCGACCTCACGGTAGGCGACCAAGTGGTGATTGTCGACGGTCCGTTTAAAGACCTCGATGGCAAAGTGGGCGAGGTAGACGAGAGCCGCGGCAAGGTTAAAGTGCTGGTGGCGATGTTTGGCCGCGAAACACCGGTCGAGCTCGACTTTCTTCAGATAAAAAGGATTTAATTTTTATTTGAAGAAAGTAAATATAAAAAGATTGCAAATTAAAAAGCGAGTAGCTTTTTTAGAAGAAATAGAGTAGTATCCTAACACACAACATGGCAAAGAAAATAGTCAAAAAAATAAAGATCATTGCGCAAGGCGGCGCGGCAACGCTTACACCGGCCATGGGCCAGGTGCTTGGGCCCGCCGGCATTAACATCGGCGAGTTTGTCAAAAAGTTTAACGACGCTTCCAAAGAGATGCGCGGCGACATGGTGCCTGCGGAGATTAGCGTCTACGAGGACCGCACTTATACTTTTGTACTCAAAACTCCGCCGGTCTCGAGCCTCATTTTAAAGGCTTTGGGTAAAGAGAAGGGCAGCGGCAAGCCCAACACGGCTAAGATTGGTACGCTCACCAAGGCTCAGGTTAAAGATATTGCCGAGCGGAAAATGCCCGACCTCAATGCCAACGACCTCGAGCAAGCGATAAAAACAGTAGCCGGCAGCGCCCGCTCAATGGGCGTAGATGTGAAGTAAATTGCTTTATTTTAAATAGTCTCAAAAACTGCACTCTTGTGCGGTTTTTGTTTTTGTAGTATTGATATGTGCGGGAGTTTGCAACGGGAGAACGCTCATGACCGACCGCGTCAGGTTGACTATTGATCTTTCCTCAAGACTGAACGAGACCATCGAAAGGATTGCCCGGGAGAAGGATACCTCCAAGGCCGATGTACTCCGCTTTGCAATCGAGTTTTTGGAAGCGGCAAACAACGCTCGGAACGACGGAATGCAAGTGGGGGCCTGGCGATACCGCCCCGATGGAACTCGGTGCGAGCGCGAGTTTATCGGGCTCTAAAGCTGCCATTTTTTGTGCTCATAGAGCCTGGGATTTCCCGGGCTTTTTTATTGGTATAGTATGAGCCTCATGGATTACATCCACATCGACAAACTGGTGTTTCGCGGCAAGCACGGCTACTTTGCAAAAGAGCGCCGTGTTGAGCAGGAGTTTGCCCTCTCCATTAAGCTTGGTGTTGATACCTCCAAAGCGGGGGCTAGCGACAAGCTTGCCGACACCATCAATTACAGCGAGGTGAGGGACGCAATACAGGCGGTGATAGAAGGCGGCAGCAAATTTTTGATAGAAACATTGGCCGAAGAAATTGCTCACAAAGTGTTGGAGGACAAACGCATACAAACCGTCGAGCTGACAATCCAAAAACCCGAAGTATGGCAAAACGGCGTACCGGGAGTAACTATTTTCCGCCAGAGATAAAATAATATGCCGCTCAAATATTTTTCCTATCAATTTGATGCAGGCCCTTTGGAAACCAAAGAAGAGTTGGATGGAGATTGGAAGACAGGGAACTGCCGCCGCGCTTTGCAATATTATTTTTACGCAACGCGCGGCTTATTTTTATTACCTAAAGAAGTGCTTTGTCCGGAGGCATACTATCAAACCGGAGAATTTGTTTTTAAAAAAGGAGATATTGTAGAACTATCAAAGCTCCAACCTGGCGACATCATCTATGCAGAAAGAATTCGCTCAAAAGACGGTTCTCCTATAAATAAAAGTGAAGAGAGTTTTCCAACCGCCGACGATTATATTGTGGCGTTGCATACCGCCATATATGTTGGAGAGCAAGATAAAGAAATCTGGCACGCAACTTCGATAGAAGGCGGCAGTTGTCAGTGGCCTTTGGCAAAGTTTTTGAAATTCTATAAACCGATTGCGATCAAAAGACTTTTTTAAAATAAACCACACTATGATATATCATAGTGAATTATTCCCGTTCCAAATCAACCCATTTATATTTAAGGCCGTTGAATTCTCTTTCTTCCTCTTTTATTTTTTTAGTAAAGACAGTTTCGTAGGGAGGAAAGTACACGTCGGCTTCTTTTTTGTCGTCGATCAGGGTTAGATACAAACGGTCTGCCAATGACAGTGCTTGCGTGTATATTTGTGCGCCACCGACGATAAAAATCTCGTCGTCTAATGTTTTTGCTTTTTCGATTGCTTCTTCAAGCGAGTTGGCAATAACCACATTTTCAAAATTGTAGCGCGGGTCGTTTACCGTATTTTCGCTGGCATACATTACCACGATATTGGTGCGCCCCGGCAGAGGCTTGCCCAGCGACTCAAACGTTTTGCGCCCCATGATGATTGGGTGACCAGTTGTGAGCGCTTTAAACCGCTTAAGGTCGTCGGGGATACGCCACAAAAGCTCGTTGTTTTTACCCAGTGCACGGCCCTCTCCTATTGCGGCGATGATGCTTACCATTGCGTAATACTAACCCCTTGCGTCAAAAGCTGGAAGCGGGCAGGGTACCGAGCTAAAATAGTGCTATGCAAACCTTTGAGGTAGAAGTGAAGTCGCTTTTGGGGAGCGAGGAAAATGCGCAGACATTGCGCGAGCGGATGAAACAAGTTGACTCAGCAACCACGCTTACGTCTCGCAACAAACAACTCAATCACTATTTTGTAGGAGCTACTCTGCAGGATCTTGCGGTTGCAATGACCCCATATATGAGTGCGGCAGCGTTAGAAAACTTGCAGCAACTTGCAACAAAAGCAAAAGATTTTTCTGTTCGTACTGCCGATCGTGACGGTAAGGTGCTTATTGTGGCAAAAGTTTCGGTGGGTAGTGACAGCAGCTTTAATGGAGTGGCGCGTTTAGAGTTTGAAGAAAAAGTAAATTTAAGTTTGGAAGAACTCGACAATCTTTTGCTCGCACACGATTTCAGATATCAAGCCAAGTGGTCGCGCGAGAGGGAGGAGTATTTGTGCCGCGGCGTTGCAGTGACACTCGACAAAAATGCGGGCTACGGTTGGCTCGCCGAGTTTGAAAAAATGGTGAAAGACGAGAGCCAGCTCGATGCTGCGCGCAAAGAGGTGCGCGCACTCATGGAGCAATGCGGTGTGCAAGAGTTGCAGCAAGACAGGCTCGAGCGGATGTTTGCGTTTTATAACGCGCACTGGGGCGAGTATTACGGTACCGAAAAAGTATTTACTATTGCGTAACCCATTTTTACTATGTTTTTATCCGACACCGACATCTTGACCCAAGTTAAAAAAGGCTCGATTACGCTCGAGCCGTTTGTTGAGGAGCGGCTCCAACCCGCGAGTTATGATATTTTGCTCGGCAATCAATTTGTCGTTAACGATGCAAACAACACGCTCTTTATCGACCCGGTAAAAAAGGTATACGCCAAAAGCCACGAGATAGAGGTGGCAGACGGCGAGGTGTTTGTGCTCCACCCCGGCGTGTCGGTGCTCGGCATCTCCAAAGAGTATTTTGGCTCCGACGAGTTCCTTATCCAAGTGGGAGGCAAGTCGTCCTTGGCGCGCATCGGGCTCATGATACACAACACGGCGGGGCTCATTAACCCCGGGCATTTTTTGCATATCACTTTTGAGCTGTGTAATCTCAACAACGTGCCCATTATCCTGCGCCCCGGCATGGAGATAGCGCAACTCACGTTCTCAAAACTCTCCTCGCCCACGCGCAAAAGCTATAAAGAGACTGGGCGTTTTGTCGGCGACAATTGGAAGAAAAACTTTACGAGTAAAGTTTCGGTAAAAAAGATTGCGGCCAAGAAAAAATAATATGAACAAGCACCCCGAAAAACAGTATCTCGATTTGATGCAGGAGCTTCTTGATAAGGGCGACAGGCAAGTGGACGCGGGGCACGGCAAGGCCACCATTGGCGTGTTTGGGCGGCAGATGCGTTTTGATTTATCGGAGGGCTTCCCGTTGCTCACCACCAAAAAGGTGTATTGGAAGGGTGTCTTGCACGAGTTGTATTGGTTTCTCTCCGGACAATCAAACATCCGTTACCTCGTGCAAAACGAGGTACACATTTGGGATGACTATCCCTACCGCCTGTATGCCGAGCTTGCAAAAAAGGGCGAGGTCACCGAGATGAGTAAGAGCGAGTTTATCGACAAGATAAAAAACGACGCGGAGTTTGCGCGCGAATATGGCGAGTTGCCGCGCATCTACGGCGAGATGTGGCGCCGTTGGCCCGCCAAAGACGGCCGCCAAATCGACCAGCTCCAATGGGTTGTTGATGAGCTCAAAAGCGACCCCTCGTGTCACAACGCAATAGTGACCTCATGGAATCCGGAGTATCTCTACTCGATGGCAAAACCGGAGGAGGTCAACCATTTTCCTATTTGTCACAACATGTATCAGCTCAATATTAAAAACGGCAAGGTTTCGCTCCAGCTCTACCAACGAAGCGCCGACATCTTCCTTGGCGTGCCGTTTAACATCGCGAGCTATGCGCTCCTAGCCATGATTATTGCAAAAATCGTCGGGCGCGAGGCGGGCGACTTTGTGCACACCTTTGGCGATGTGCATTATTACGAAGACCACGAAACGGCAATACGGGAGCAGCTGACGCGCGAGCCAAGGCCGTTTCCAAAAATTATCATCAGCGACGAGGTCACGAGCCTCGCGACCTTCCGCCCCGAGCATGTCACGCTCGAGGGTTACGACCCGCACGCTGCCATTAAAGCCGAGCTCACGGTGGCCGGCTTGAGGAGCTTAGACAACAAACCCACCGGCAGAGCCGGAGCCTAAAACTGTACAAAAAGTGCAGGTGTGGTAAACCTTATCTCGGCACGGTTCTTTTCGAGGCGCATAATGCGTCCGTGTCCTGCACTCCGGCAGACCTCGACATACGGGAGACGAGTCATGACTAGTAGAAATGATACGCCCGAAGTCCTTTCCATAAAGACCTTACTCGAAATACTTGCGGAACCGGACTGGTGTATTAACGGAGGTCCAGGCGAAGATCCATTTCCTTCCCCAATAAAGATAGACGGTGTTTATTCGATCGGGGACGGTGAACTCTTTCTTAAAGTCCCTGTGCACGAAGGCGGAGGACATGGATGGAATGTTCGTGGGTTTGCCGCCTATTTGGTTAAACCACACCTCTTGCACATCACCCGTATATTTGAGCAGAAACAAGACCGTTCAAAGGCTCGGGGTGGCGGTAAGCACATGGTCCCGTCAGAGGGAGTCTGGTGGAAATTGTATAATCCACGGATTGAGCGCGAAGAAAGGGAGAAAGCTCAACTTGCACTACAACAGGCAGAAGAGCAAAGAGCTGCGAGAGCGCAGAAATTTGTCGAGCGTCTTGATGTTGTGGGCCGGAAGCTTACGGCTATTACTTTCGGCGAAAATGGCAAGGTCTTCATGCATTTTGGTGAAAATGTCGGATTGGTGCTTAGTGGGGAACTTTTCAGTCTTGGCAGGACGGATGAAAAAGAGCTATTCTCCGCCAAACTCATCGGATACATAGACCTGTAAAAGCTCCACGCTCCGCCGTTTATTGGCGGGGCTTTTTTATTTGCTATACTACCCTCATGATCTAGCTCCGAGAGATTTTAGGTTTTTTCTTTTATCCGGCTTTATCCGGTCACTACTCCGTACCATGAATCTCTACGAACACATACAAAACGAAGACAGCGAAATTTTTGACGCAATCGGGCGCGAAAAAAAGCGCCAAGAAGACGGCCTCGAGTTAATCCCGTCTGAAAATTACACATCCCCCGCCGTGATGGAGGCGATGGGCTCGATACTCACCAACAAATACTCCGAAGGCTACGTAGGAAAGCGTTACTACAACGGCAACGAGTTTATCGATTGTATAGAACGTCTTGCTATCAATCGCGCCAAAAAACTTTTTAATGTTGCACATGCCAACGTGCAACCCTACTCCGGCTCGCCAGCCAACCTCGCGGTGTATCTTGCCACGTGCGCGCCGGGCGACACTATCATGGGGCTGAGCCTCCCCGATGGCGGACACTTAACGCACGGCTGGAAGGTCTCGGCAACAGCGATGTTTTATAACAGCGTGCCGTACCATGTTAAAGAAGACGGTCGTATCGATATTGAAGAAGTACGCGCGCTCGCCAAAGAACACAAGCCAAGACTTATTTGGGCCGGCGGCACGGCGTATCCATATATATATGAGTACGAAAAGTTTGCCGAGATAGCCGAGAGTGTCGGTGCGTACTTGGCTGTCGACATTGCACACATTGCGGGGCTTGTGGTAGCAGGCGCGCATCCTAGTCCGGTGCCTCATGCGCACATTGTGACGACCACAACGCACAAAACTTTGCGCGGCCCACGCGGCGGGATGATTATGATCACCGAGCGGGGCCTCGCCAAAGACGCCGAGCTCGCGCAAAAAGTTGATAAAGCCGTGTTCCCGGGGCTTCAAGGCGGTCCGCACGACCATCAAACCGCCGCTATAGCTATTGCGCTCAAAGAGGCGGCAACACCCGGCTTTGCAACATACGGCAAGCAGGTGGTAAAAAATGCCAAAGCGCTTGCCGAAAGTTTGAAGCACAACGGCCTCGCGCTTGTAGGCGGCGGGACCGAAAATCATTTGTTGCTTCTCAACCTGGTGCCAACCTGTGGTGCCGGCGGCGGTATTTTTGCCAGCGAGGCGCTTGAGGCGGCAGGCATGACCGCCAACAAAAACACGATTCCTAAAGATCCGGCGTCGCCATTTTATCCGAGCGGTGTGCGCCTTGGCACGCCGGCGCTCACCACTCGTGGCATGAAGGAGCCGGAGATGAAAAAGGTGGGCGAATGGATAGCGCGCGCGGTTGCCGAGGTGAACACATATCGGTTGCCAACCGACACTAAAGAGCGCGCAACGTATTTAGAGAAATTTAAATCGGAACTTGCTGCCAATAAAAATCTCAAAAAAATCCGCGAGGAGATAAAAGCATTTACCAAAGACTTTCCGCTCCCGCATTAGGCTGCTTGGAGGTACAATAGGCGCATGTCTGTCATGAGCCGTGTGTTTGGGTTGTGGAAAAAGTACGAGCACCACTTGGGCGTAGGCGCTCTTTTGGTAGGCTTTTCGTTCGACCTTTTTTTGGCAAAGAGCCCGGCGAGCGTTGTCGACAACATCCTCCTCGTTTCGTATCTTTTTATTGCTGCGGCAATTATTATTTTGCTCAATGTGGCACCTGTGCGCCGTAGGCGCGAGGCAGGTATTGCCGAGCCGCTTGTTTTTTTACTCATACTCCAATTTTGTTTTGGAGGTTTGGCGAGCAATATGTTTGTGCTCTACAGCAAAAGCGGCACCATTGCCGCCGACGCATTTTTTGTCGGGCTCTTATTGGCCCTTGTATTCAGCAACGAGTTTTTGCGCAACCGCTACGCGCAACTGCGCTTTAACGTCGGCATTTATTATTTTTTGCTTCTGACCTATTGCACGATTGCCGCGCCCACATTTATCTTTCACTCCATCGGCGCCCAAAGTTTTTTACTCTCCGGCGCTATCAGCCTTGCGATCATCGCCGTATTTTTGCTGGTGCTTTTTGCGGCGGTACTCCGCGGCTCCGAGCGGCAAAAGCGCCTGCGCACCATAAGCCTCATCGTGGCGGGAATATTTATTATCTTTAACGGACTCTATTTTTTAAACATCATCCCGCCGGTGCCGCTCTCGCTTAAAGATATCGGCATCTATCACTCGGTGCTCAAATACTCGTCGGGAGATTATCTCGTGATGTACGAGCCGGCACCATGGTACGAGTTTTGGCAGGACACAAGCCCCACTTTTACCTACACAGTTGGCGACAGTGCGTATTGCTTTTCGAGTGTGTATGCGCCCGCCGCGCTCGACACGCCGGTAGACCACGTGTGGGAGTACTACAACCCAAGCACCAAAAGTTGGGAGGAGATGGCGCGTATCTCGTTTGACATAGCGGGCGGCCGCCCCGACGGCTACCGGGGCTTTAGCGAGTTTCCCCTATCGAGCGCAGGACAGTGGCGTTGCAGTGTGGAGACCGCAAGAGGCGCGCTCATCGGCCGCACCACCTTTACCGCAGTGCAAGGCACTGCGCCGGTATTAGATAGCACAACATTATGAAAGGAAAATTTATTGTCATCGAGGGCGGCGACGGGGCGGGGAAGGACACGCAGATTGCTCTGTTGAAGCGAGATTTTATTGGTACGCAATTTGTCTACACGCGCGAGCCGGGCGGCACGCCGCTTGGGGCTGAGATGCGCGAAATAGTTTTGCACGAAAAATACGGCACCTTGCCGCTTTTGACCGAAGCGTTTTTGTTTTTAGCCGATAGGGCACAGCATGCTGCCGAGGTGATAGAGCCTGCAACTCGTGCCGAAAAAACAGTGATATCAAACCGCTCGCACATTTCTATGATTGCGTATCAAATTTATGGCCGCGGACAGTTTGAGTTGCAACCGCTCATCGAGTCGGCAGCGCAGGTGATTTACCGCGAAGCTCCCATCGACCTCGCGATCGTGCTCGACATACCGCCCGAGGTTGGTGCAGCGCGGCACCGAGCTGCAACTAAAAAATTTGATGTCATGGAGGGCATGACACTTGAGGCGCGCACCAAAATACGCGAAGCATTTGTAGACATAGCCAAAACCATGCCGCAAGCAAAAGTGATAGACGCCAACCGCCCCGTGGATGAAGTGTATAAAGATGTGAAGAAGGCGGTGGAGGAGTGCCTCAAAAAAGCTTGATTTATAAGGGTATTTTGAGTTCCTCAAGCACTTGACTTTTACCAACAAAGTGTGGTAGAGTTTCTGGGGACGTGCACAGTGCAGTCCTTTTACATTCACCCCGTCCCAAGGAGGACGACATGACCAACAAAAATCGGTTCCAGTTTCCGGGTTTCGTTGCTTCGGAAAATAAGGACACGCCGACCCACGAGGTCGAAGCCGGACGGCTCAGGAGCGGCGACAACATGTTCGTCCTCGATATGCTTCGTAACAAGGCGTATCCAGACCTGCCGTTCGTCGTCGCCAAGATTTACGACGCCACCGGCAAGTTCCTGTGGGACTTCAAGAGCGCAAATTTCGAGGGCGTCGGCCTACTCGCTATGGCATGCGGTGAGGTCGTCGTCGCTCTCGTCGGGCGCGGCAAAACGGGCAAGGTAGAGCGGGTCATCCCGCTCAGCAAGCTCATCTCGACCCGACCAATCGATCTCTTGCGCGCAGTGTGGCTGAAAGCCGAAGCGGCTAAATTCCTCGGTCGGGAGTATGTTTTCTCTCCGGCCGAAGATATTTTCATCAAGAAAGAACTCGCTCGGAAAGAAGCGGAACAGGAAGCGGAAAGAGTAGCCGCCGCCGAAGCCCGCGCTGCCGCGCGTCAGGAATTGATCAGCACGATTCTCAAGCGTGGCGTACTTGAGGTCTACACTGCCGACGGTCGCAAGCGCCACGGTCTTCCGGTGCATGGGAACGAGTGGCTCTCGCTCTCCAACGGCACCTACGTTGTTCTCGTCGAGTCGATCGGCGAAGACGGCAGACCGGGAACGCCGGTTGAGGCGTTCCAGATCGTCAAGGAACGCGGCAAGAATTCTCAGAAGGGATTCGCCGCCGCCGTGACGCTGAACAAACCGGTTCTCAAGTCTCCGACGGCAGCCTCGGCCGTGAAGCCGATCGGCTCTACGGTCATCGAAATGCCCGAGGGTGCGTTCGAGGTGAACTTGTTTGCCTCGATGAACGACATCCGCAAGGCGCGGGCGAACGGCCTCAACGGCGGCACGCTCGTCGCCGTCCGACGCGACAACCCGAAAGACAAGATCGAGGTGTATGCGGTGTACCACGATCGAATGGACACGCGGGGGCAGTTCGTCCCCCTCGCGTAATCCGATTGACAACAAATATCAGTACATTCGTTCGACTTACCGGCCACCTCACAAGGTGGCCGGCTTTCTTTCCCGACGCTTTGGTCGGGACCCCGACCTTCTTTGTAAGAAGCGTCGGGGTTTATATATGCATGCGAGTCTGCTACTCTTTGGTCATGGTGAGAGACACTATACACGCGGCTATTGTCGAGGCGCTTGCAGAGCTCGGCGCTCCGGATGTTTCTTTTGTAGTGGAGCGGCCAGCCGAGATGGAGCACGGCGACTATGCCACCAACGCCGCACTTGCCGCTGCAAAAATACTCAAAAAAAATCCGCGCGATGTTGCGGTGGAGCTCAAAGAAAAACTTGTCTCACAGCTACCCTCCACAATTAAAAAAATCGAAGTCGCTGGCGTTGGGTTTATCAACTTTACGCTCGCAGACGCTACAGTTAAAGAAGTTGTACACAAAGCGCATGAGCCCGAGTGGGGGAGTGGCAGCGGCAAGAGCGGCAAGCTCGTGCTTGTGGAGTACACGAGTCCAAACCTTTTTAAACCGCTCCACATAGGGAACTTGGTTGGTAATATTTTAGGTGAGAGTATTGCACGCCTGTTTGAAGCATCGGGCGCAACCGTTAAGCGGCTCAACTATCCATCCGATATTGGGCTCACGGTCGCCAAAGGCGTGTGGGGATTATGGAAAAATAATCTCGACCCATCCGACATAACACAACTTGGTAAAGCATATGTGCTCGGCAACTATGCATACGACAATGATGCCGATGCAAAAAAAGAAATAGAGGATACCAACAAAGCACTATATGAAAACTCAAACCCCACGTGGGGGCATTTGCGGAGCGTTGGCATCGAGACATCGCGCACACACCTCGACGACTTGTGCAAAAAGCTCGGTACTACCTTTGATAAAGAATTTTTTGAGAGCGAGTCGGGACCCGTGGGCAAAGAGATAGTGACAAAACATGTCGGCACTATATTTGAGGAGAGCGAAGGTGCTGTAGTGTACAAAGGCGAGGCAGACGGCTTGCACACGCGGGTGTTTTTAAATTCGGCGGGCTTGCCGACATACGAGGCTAAAGAGGTTGGGCTTTTTGAACTTAAAAGCAAAGCGTATCCGGATTTTGATGTATCTATTGTCGTGACCGGGAGCGAACAGCGCGACTTTTTTAGGGTTGTTTTTGCGGCTATACAAAAAGTATTTGCCAATGAGGTGGCGGGGAAGGAGCTCATACACATTGCCAACGGCTTTTTGCGTTTAACCACCGGCAAGATGTCGTCACGTTTGGGCAACATCATTACCGGCGAGTCGCTTATTGCCGATTTAACCGAAGAGGCGCGCGGCCGGCAGGATGTGGCGATAGGCGCCATTAAATATGCCGTGCTTAAGTCGGGGAGCGATAAAAATATTATGTTTGACCCGGAGAAGTCGCTTTCGCTCGAGGGCGACTCGGGGCCGTATGTGCAATATGCGCTGGTGCGCGCGCGGGCGGTTTTGCGCAAAGCGCTTGAGGCAACGGCGGTCGATGCGGAACCTACGGAGTCTTCGCCACTTGAGCGTTTGCTCATACACTTCCCCGAGGTGGTGGAGCGCGCGGCAAGCGAACTTGAGCCGCATTATGTGGTGACGTATATAACCGAGCTCGCCTCCGACTTTAACAGTTGGTATGCAAGCGAGCGTTTTATCGTCGACGGTAAAGTTTCGAGCCGCACGGTTGCGGTAGTGAAGGCTATCGAAAACACGTTGGCGCGCGGCCTCCAGGTGTTGGGCATTCCCGCTCCGGAGGAAATGTAAGGGCACTCGTATGCCTCTCCTAGAGGCGAAAAAGCAAAATACTCTTTGTGGTGGTATAGTTTTTTAATATGGTTGATGATTTGAAGCAGGGTGGTGAGGAGAGGGACGCCGCTCCTTATATAGCAAAAGGGCCGCTGGCCGCCCGCGAGGAGGAAATTTTGGCGTTTTGGAAACGCGAGGGTATTTTTGAGCAATCGCTTAAAAAGGACGCGCCCAAGGGTGAGTATGTTTTTTATGACGGGCCGCCGTTTGCCACGGGCTTGCCGCACTATGGGCACTTGCTCCAAAGCGCTATTAAGGACGCCGTGCCGCGCTATCGCACCATGGCGGGATGGCGCGTGCCGCGCCGCTGGGGGTGGGATTGCCACGGATTGCCGCTCGAAAATCAGATCGAGGCAGAGCTCGGATTTAAAACCAAGCGGGATATCGAGCAATATGGGATAGAAAAGTTTAATAACGCCGCAAAAAATGCCGTGCTGCGCTATGCGAGTGATTGGGAAAAGATTATAGGGCGCTTTGGCCGTTGGGTGGACATGAAGGATGACTACCGCACCATGGACGCGAGCTACACCGAGAGCGTGTGGTGGGCGTTTAAAACGCTGTATCAAAAGGGGCTCATCTACGAGGGTTTTAAAGCGATGCATTATTGTCCGCGTTGCGGCACGACGCTTTCCAACAACGAAGTTGCGCAAGGCTACAAAGATATCGATGATTTTGCGGTAACGGTAAAGTTGCCGCTTGTGGATGAGCCAAACACGTCGCTTCTCATTTGGACAACTACCGCGTGGACCTTGCCGGGCAACACAGCGGCGGCGGTTAACGCTGAGGCTTTGTATGTAAAAGTAAAAATAGGAGAAGAGTATTTTATTGTAGCGAAAGAACGTCTGGAGTCGCTGCAAATTCTCTCACAAAAGTCCTCGGGCCGCCTCAGCGACCAAAGCGCCGCTGTAGGCTTCCAGACTTTTGCTCAAGAACATGCAGCGACTCCAGAGATAGTCTCCGAGTTTTTGGGCAAAGCCCTCGTAGGTAAAAAATATGAGCCGCCGTTTGATTATTTTAAAAACGATTTACACAAGCACAAAACGCACGCGTTTAAAGTGTATGCGGCCGACTATGTCACGCTCGACAGCGGTACCGGCATCGTACACTTGGCGCCTGCTTTTGGTGCCGACGACCTCGCTCTGGCCGAGAAAGAAAAAATACCGCTCATACATCACGTGACCGACGAGGGAAAGTTTATTGCAACGGTTACCGACTTTGCCCATCTGTTAGTCAAGCCTAAAGGCAATCCAAAGGAGACCGATGCAAAAATTGTTAAATGGCTCGAAGAAAAAAACTTATTATATAAGCAGGAGTACCTGCGGCACTCTTACCCGCATTGCTGGCGCTGCGATACGCCGCTCCTTAATTGGGCCGCCAACTCGTGGTTTGTAAAAGTCTCCGCGCTTAAAAACAAGCTTCTGGCCGAAAACGCGCGTGTCTCTTGGGTGCCCGGCCACGTGGGCACCGGCCGCTTTAACAATTTACTTGAGGGTGCGCCCGACTGGGCGATATCGCGTAGCCGCTATTGGGGAGCACCATTGCCGGTGTGGAGGCACAACAAAACCAAAGAGCTCAAAATAATAGGTTCGGTGGGGGAACTCCTGCCGCTCGTGCGCAAAAGCGGCAACCGGTATTTTGTCATGCGGCATGGCGAGGCGCGCAGCAATGTAGAAGAACGTCTTGATAGCAACGGAGATCCGGACAACCATTTGACCGATTACGGCCGCGAGGGGGTGCTTGCCTCCGCGCGAAATCTGCGGTCAAAGAGCACGATTGATATTATTGTTACGTCTCCGGTGTTACGTGCCAAAGAAACTGCGGCTCTGTTGCAAAAAGAGTTTAATCTGCCCGACAACGCGGTTATGGTTGACGAGCGGCTCCGTGAGCGTAGCATGGGCGTTTTTGACGGCAAGTCTATTGCCGAGTGGGTGAACTTTTTTATGACGCCCGGCGACGAGTTTACGCGCGCACCCCTAGGCGCGGAAACATTTATAGAGGTTAAAAAACGCGTCGCGGAGTTTTTGTTTGAGATAGAGCGTCGTTACACCAACAAACGCATTCTTATCGTCACACATGCAGATCCGGCGTGGACGCTGTTTGAGACGGCCATGGCCACGCCGTATAAAACACTTGTCACTCTTGACCCTAAACGCGGCTATCCGCACAAGGCGGAGGTGCGTGAGATTTCTTTTACGCCATATCCGCACAATGCAAATTACGAGCTCGATTTGCACCGGCCGTATATCGATGACATCAAGCTTGGGAACAGTTTAGACGGCGAGTGGGAGCGCGTGCCCGACGTGTTTGACTGCTGGTTTGAGTCGGGCTCGATGCCCTACGCGAGCAACAGCTATCCGCAAAAAAAAGATACGTTTAATCCCAAACGCCTTTTTGGTTTGGCGCCCAAAGGATATCCGGCACATTTTATTGCCGAGGGTATCGACCAAACGCGCGGCTGGTTTTACTCACTCATCGTGCTTGGGGTCGGCCTCTTTGACAAAACGCCGTATGAGGCCGTTATCACCAACGGCCTCATTTTGGCGCAGGACGGGCGCAAAATGAGCAAAAAGCTCAAAAATTATCCCGACCCGATGGAGCTGGTGGAAAAATTTGGCGCCGACGCGTTGCGCTACTATTTGCTCTCCTCGACGGTGATACGCGGCGAAGATTTGCGCTTTTTTGAAAAAGGCGTGGAGGATGTGTCTAAAAAAATATTGATGCGCCTCGACAATGTGCGGAGTTTTTATGAACTGTATGCGGAGGCGGAGAAGAAACAGGTGGATGGAGGGGCTCCGCAACGCGACGGCGCGAGGACTGAGCGATTTTCTAGCAAGAAAATCGTGTACCCGGAGTCCACTGTTTCTTCGGAGCACGTGTTAGATAAATGGATACTTGCGCGACTCAATCAGGGCGTTGCCGAGTGCACGGCAGGATATGAAAGCTACCAACTCGATGACGCTACGCGTCCTATTGCCGATTTTGTTGACGACCTTTCCACGTGGTATCTGCGCCGTTCACGCGACAGATTTAAATCGGAAGGGGAGGACAAACAAGCAGCGCTTGCCACGTTACGCCAAGTGCTTTATACGCTAGCTCACGTTATGGCGCCAGTGATGCCGTTTTTTGCGGAGCATTTGTTTTTGAGTGTGCGACGAGAGGAAGATACCGAAAGTGTGCACTTGAGCGAGTGGCCCTCCGAGGCTTATGCTACGGAGGGCACAGCCCAACTGCTTGAGGATATGACCCATACGCGCGTACTTGCTTCGCTCGGTCTCCAGGCGCGCGAGAAGGCCGGTATTAAATTGCGTCAGCCGCTTGCAAAACTTGTAGCTAAAAAACTCCCCGTTAATCCTGAGTTGCAAGAAGTACTCAAAGACGAGCTCAATATAAAAGAGGTGGAGGAAGACACTACACTCGAAGAGGAAGTGAGGCTCGATGTGGTGCTTACCGATGAGTTGCGAGAGGAAGGGCTCGTGCGCGAGTTGGCGCGCACTATACAAGATTGGCGCAAGCAGGAAAAAATGCAGATGAGCGACCGGCCGCGCTACGTACTCAAAGTATCCGCCGCCGATAAACATATTGCCGAAAAATATAAAGCCGAACTCATTGCACAAACAAATCTCGGGAGTTTGGAGATAGAAGCAGAGTAGTACTATGCACAAAATCTATAGCACCGAGGGCGTTGTATTGGCCAAGCGCATGCATGGCGAGGCCAATGTGCGCGTCGCTTTGCTTACCGAGGGTCTCGGGCTCATTAGTGCGTCGGCACGCTCGAGCAGATTTGAGCACTCAAAACTGCGCTACGGCCTCGAGCCGCTCACGCGCGCGCGTTTTGCCTTGGTGCGCGGCAAGGCCGAGTGGCGCCTAACCGGTGTTGAGCGGATTTCACACGACTGCATTGGCGGCAGTAGTGCGCGCCGGCAGGCATCGGGGCGCATTGCGCGATTGCTTTTACGATTGGTACAAGGCGAGGAGCCACTACCCGAGCTCTACCGCGCCGTGCGCGAAGGTTTACTTTTTTTGGCCGCCGCTGTGAGCGAGCAAGACGCGCAGGCGGTGGAGTGTGTGCTGGTGTTGCGCGTACTCGCGCACTTGGGCTATTTGCCGCGCACAGAGGAGCTTGCGCCGTTTATCGCGGACACCTTTTTCTCTGTCGAACTTGCAGCCGAGGCGGCAAAGTCGCGCACGCTTCTCATCCGCACAATAAACGAATCTCTCCAATCTAGCGGGCTATAAAATCCTTACAGAACAACAATTTTTAGCCTTGACGAAATAATAAAAGCAAGGTATCATGGCGGTGGCTGATGGGATGCGATTTGTTGCACCTCAGGACAGCTCATTACAAAAGGAGATGACGCCATGACCATAGTCATGACCCCATCCGTCAAGCCAATCACCAAAGGCCAAGCCGGCAAATTTGTCGACGTGGCTGTCGATGCACTCGTCAAATCGGGGCTTCCCAGTGAGCCCACCCAGCAGGTGCTGGAAGAACAGGGCGCGGCTTTGGCCGACGAATTCATCGGTTTGGTTCGCAAGCGAGTCGAAGCGATGAGCAACATCATCGTCCGCCGCGTGAAGGTCAACCGCAACCGTGCACCCCAGGCGATGCTCGACGCGACCGGCCGCACGCAGTACACCAACAAGTCAATCGTGGCGGCGATGCCCCACGGCGATGGCGGGGAGGTCGAGGTTGTCTTCTTCAAGCTCGATCGTTGGGTCAGCGACTCCGACCTCGATAAGGAATACGCATTGCGCGGGCTCATCCCAGCCGATCCGTACTCTCAAGGTGCGGTCAACGAAACTGACCCGGCCTTCGCCGACGACCGTCCCAACGGCACCCATTGGAAGGATGCAGAGGGCAAGTATTGCTACGCCACATTCAACCGTTGGAGCGACGAGCGCGGCGTGAACGTCTACCGCAACGTCAGCGACTGGCACGACTGCTGGTGGTTCGCAGGCCTTCGCAAGAAGTAAGCGCTTAGGTTTTGGAATCCTTGCTCTAGTACTTGGTCCCTTAACCCTTCGGCCCCGACGAAAGTCGGGGCCATTTTCATATATACTTACCACTGGTAGTAGGCGAGTATGCGGGCGACACGGATTGCCCGCTGCCGAATCCAGTATCCATGCGCCGAGAGTTTCTTTGACTGTGGTTAAAGAGAGGGTGGTGCACGCAGACACTTCAAAAAATTGAAGATACTTGGTGCGAGGCGTTGGAGCATTTTAGATGCCGCGTCAGATACAGCTTGGAGAAGGATTTCTCCCTTCGATGAGCGGTGCCATGGATGGCGCTTCGCACAATTGCTACGCCACATTCAACCGTTGGAACGACGAGCGCAACGTGAACGTCAACCGCAACGACAACGACTGGAACGACAACTGGTGGTTCGCAGGCCTTCGCAACTCTCTTTATTTCTCTCCCGCACCTGCGGGGGAGTTTTTTGTTAACTGTCCTTGCCAGCCGCCGAGCATTTTGCCCGCTTCGTCAATTTTTGTTGAGAGTGCAATATATTTTTTGTCATCGAGCGATTTTGTTTCCCACAGCACAAGCACAAGCAACTTGAGCGTGTCGAGTTTGCGTATCGCAAGCCGCACATAGGGCTTCTTTTCTTCCCGTTGCAAAAACGCCGCGGCAAGGGTCGCCTCCATTACCTCTATAAACAAACTGTCTATCTTTTCGCCCAGCGTGTAGCGGTGGAGTTTTGGCAATGTAGAATGATACTCATGCCAGAGCAAATAAGCCTGTTTGATACGCTCCAAAACGGGCAAGAGAGTCCTGCGGGGGGGGGTCCACTCCAAGGGTGTTTTTGCTCATACCTATCAAGATATCATCTCGGTCGAAAATCTGCTCGAAGCGTGGAAGGAGTTTCGCAAAGGCAAACGCAATAAACTTGATGTTCTTGAGTTTCAAAGTGAGCTTGTTTATCAAGTCACCACCCTCCACACCGAGCTCGTAAACAAAACCTACCGCCACGCGGGCTACCACGCCTTCAAAATCTCAGACCCAAAGCCGCGCGATATACACAAAGCAACCGTGCGCGATAGGCTACTGCACCATGCCATCTATCGTGTTTTGTATCCCTACTTCGACAAAACCTTTATCCACGACTCCTACTCCTGCCGCACAGGCAAGGGAACCCGCAAAGCACTAAACCGCTTCCGGTCACATGCGCAAAAGTCGTCGCGCAACCACACACGCACGTGCTGGGTACTTAAGTGCGATATCCGCAAGTTTTTTGCTTCAATTGATCACAGAATCCTACTTGAGATATTGCAAAGGCGCATTAAAGACCAAGATACTTCGTGGCTTTTGGGCGAAGTGATTGGGAGTTTTTATTCGACACGATCGGACAAAGGCCTGCCACTCGGCAACCTGACCAGCCAACTGTTAGTAAACATCTACATGAACGAGTTTGACCAATTTGTTAAGCACCAGCTCAAAGCTAAATACTATATACGCTATGCCGATGATTTTGTTTTATTGAGTTATGACAAAGCTTACTTACAACAGGCACTTCGATATATCGAAGTGTTTCTCAGAGAAAAATTAAAACTGCAATTACACCCCGCCAAGCTCTCGATTAGTACCGCTGCATCAGGAGTCGACTTTCTTGGCTGGGTACATTTTCCTCATCATCGTGTTTTACGCACGGCTACCAAGCGGAGGATGTTTAGGAGATTGCAAGAAAGAAAGGGAAGCAAGGACGAGCAGGCCACCAGACAGTCCTACTTTGGGATGTTATTGCATGGTAATACCGAGAAATTGACAAAGGAAATAGCGGCGACATTTAGACATAGCACTGATTAGTGTCTGCGGCACTATGATATATCAAAGTGCTCTACTCGTACCGCAAGGCGTCGATGGGGTTTTTGCGCGCGGCTTGGTTGGCCGGATAGATACCAAAGACTATACCGGCCATGCCGGAGACGACGAGCCCGAGTATGACCGCCGAGATAGGGAAGGCAAACACCCAGCCGATGGTTGTAAAGTTGGCAAGTATCACATACACCAGTCCCACAATTGCGCCGCCTGTGGCGATGCCCACCACGCCGCCCGCAAATGTAAGCAATACCGACTCGATTAAAAATTGCTGCAAAATGTCGCCGTTGGTGGCGCCCACCGCTTTGCGCAAACCTATCTCGCGCGTACGCTCGGTGACCGACACCAGCATGATGTTCATAATACCGATGCCGCCCACCACGAGCGAGATAGAAGCGATGGCCGCCAAAAAGAGCGTGAGTATCGAGGTGATACTGCCGAGCAGGGAGAGGATGTCGGCCTGCGTTTCGATATTAAAGTCGTCTTTGTTGGGGTCGGTAATGCCGTGGTCGTGCTGGAGGATAAACGAAATGCGCGAGGTGGCAAAGTTGATGTTGTAATCGGCGTTTGCCTGCACGATGATCACATTAAAGTAGGTAATACCGAGGAGTTGTGTTTGTGCGACGGTGACCGGCATCACCACGATATTGCCGATATCGACGCCAAACGCGCCGGTGCCGCTTTTGTCGAGCACGCCGACAACGCGAAAGGAAACATCTTTAACCCGTATTGTTTTATTTATCGGGTCGATGTTTGGTCCAAACAGCGTTTGTGCCAAGGTGGGCCCGATGACCACCACGTGGTTCCCCGAGTCGACATCGCTTTTGGTAAATGTCTGGCCCTTCGACACTTTTGCCAGGTTGCTGACGGCAAAAAAGTCGGCGGTGCTCCCCACATAACTCACCGTGGCGTTGTTGTTGCCGTACACGATCTCCGCTTGCCCGCGCACCTCCGGCACGGCAAGGTCGACCGACGGCTCGCGTTGCAATGCATCGATATCTTGTTGCTTGAGACTGGTGATAATAATGCCTTGCGCGGATGCCGGCGCGGAAAACTTGCCGTTGCTGGGCGCGCCCGGCATGATGATGATGAGGTTTGAGCCGATGCCTTGCACTTCGTTCAATATCAAATCTTGCGCCGACTGTCCGATGGACATGAGCACGATAACCGACGCAATGCCGATGACGATGCCAAGCATCGTGAGGAGGGAACGCATCTTGCCGTGCAAGAGGCTGCGCGTGGAGGTTTTAAAAGCATCTTTTAAAAACATATTATTTTAGAGGGCCGTGCAAGTGATGTTCCTTGATTTCTTTGTCGCTTTCCACTAAACCGTCCTTCATCCGTATGATGCGATTGGCAAACTCAGCGGTTTGCGTCTCGTGCGTCACCAACACAATCGTGCGGCCTTTTTCGTGCAATGTCTTCAAGATTTCCATCACCTGCAATCCCGACTGTGAGTCGAGATTGCCGGTCGGCTCGTCGGCAAAAATAACGTGCGGGTCGGCCACGAGCGCGCGGGCAATAGCCACGCGCTGTTTTTGTCCGCCGGAGAGCCGGCCCGCCTCCGAATGCAGTTTTTCTTCAAGACCAACCGACTTAACCGCCTCTTCCACAAGACGAGCACGCTTCCCGGGCACAATATCAGCAGAGTAAAGGAGCGGTATCTCAACATTGTCGTACACACTGAGCCGTGAGAGCAAATTAAATGACTGAAACACAAAGCCCATGTCGGAGTTGCGCACGTGTGCCAACTCTTGGTCGGTCATGTCGTCGATGCTTTTGTTTTGAAACTTATACGAGCCGCCGGTGGGCCGGTCGAGAAAGCTCAAAATATGGAGCAAAGTCGATTTGCCCGAGCCTGATGGCCCCATGATGGAGACAAACTCGCCCTTTTCTATCGAAAACGTTACGCCGCGCAGAGCTTGTGTCGGAGTCTCATCCTCCGTGTATTCTTTTTCGAGCGCGCGTACCTCTATCATGGCGTTTTGAGGCCGATATTGACCACCTGCTCGCCGGGGGTTACCCCGGAGAGCACCTCAACATTGCCGTTTTGGTCTTGGATGCCGAGCGTCACCGGCGTGGTGGTGGTAATGCCGCCTACGAGCGTCTCGACAAACGTCCCGCTGTCGTTTTGGAGGATGGCATATTGCGGGAGGATAAGCGCGTTGTCGTCGTGCTTGGTTTGTATGTCAACGTTGGCCGTAAGCCCGCTTTTGAGGCGCGGGTCGGCTTTGTTGAAGGAGATTTTTATAAGATAGGTGATAACGCCTCCGGTGTTGGTCTCCGCCGGAGCGATGTAAAACACCGTGCCGGCAAATGTTTCGTTGGGGAAGGCGTCGAGCGTCATTGATGCCGTGTCACCCACGGCCAGTTTGCCGACATCTGTTTCGGCTACGCCCGCATCAACCTCAAAACCGCCGGTGCCTATAACCGACACGAGCGGTGTGCCAGGCGTTGCCTGCTGGCCAACCTTTGCATCTTGCTCGGTTATGGTGCCGCTCATGGGGGAGAGTATCTCTGAGTTTTGCAAATTTGCTTCGGCGCTTGCCACACCCGCCTGCGCCTGCTCCACCTGCGCTTGTTGCGCGGCTATTGCTTGCGGAGTTGAACCCGCTTGCTTGAGCGCGAGCTCTGCCTGCGCTTGATTGACCGTTGATTGTTGCAAAGCAATATTTTGAGAGATGGTATCAAAAGCGCTTATCGCCGCATTGACTTCGGTGAGCCCCGCCGACACATTTGCTTTGTCGCTTGCAAGCTGTGTTGCACTGAGATTTAT
>Ga0181520_10001150_pt1 | contig 55255 bp, 35 predicted proteins | sample PEATcosm2014_Bin_29_FD_132451 | JGI IMG/M metagenome (GOLD analysis project Ga0181520, IMG submission 132451) | Peatland microbial communities from MTU Mesocosm Facility, Houghton, MI, USA - PEATcosm2014_Bin02_30_metaG | ecosystem: Environmental > Terrestrial > Soil > Wetlands > Peat | place... | reverse complement strand
GTCAATTCTGTCGCCATAGTCTCGTCCCTGAGACACAAAACCCACGATTCCTCCACCAAAAAGACGCCTTCTACCAAAATCGCTCATTCTACGGTAGATCATTTCCCGCGGGCTGCCCAAGACTGGTTCACCCCCGCCAGAGAGGTAGTTCGGTAGCATGGAAGCACGAAAGGTGGACGGTGGAAGGCGGAAGAACACCGAGAGCCGATTTCAAGACCGCTTTTCGGCCAGGGGCAGCGCGGGCGGGTGAAAATGGGCAGCGAGACACGGACGCCGAGGTGCTTCTCCGTCATACCGTTGCTGGAACCAGGCTGCGGTCGATGCGACTCGACGCGGCTATCGCTCGACAAAGTCATCCCATGCCGCTGCGAACAACGCGAATTCTGTCATCTCCAGTGTTGACGTCGGAGAGCGATTACCGCTTCTCAATGCTGGCTCCAGCGCCGTCTTGCTGTTGGTGAACGTACTCGATGAGCCGTTGTTGCTCGTACAGCGACGTCATCACCTACGGACGAGGCTTTGCCTTGTCTTTGCCCTTAGACCCCCACCACTGCTTCAGGACAGAATCGCCCGTTCCAAAATAGTTACCGCCGAAGTCCCCTCCGCCGTCGGCCGGGTAGAAACTGACATGCGGCCATCCCCGGCATGACATCGGCAGGAAGAGCGTGAACGTGCCGGTGCCCCGCGTGACAACGGTCGTCTGGACTTGCAGATAGGGACCTGTCCCGTCGGCGGCATGTTTTGCGGTGGTGAAGGCGGCCAACATGGCCGTGTTGTGCGAGGCCAGCGTGTAAGTCCCCTTGATCCAGTAGATATTGCCCCGCGTAAACGTTTCCGCGGTGCCTCGGACCTCAACGATCGTGATCTTGTCGCCATTCAGGAAACGGGTTGCACCCTGTTCGAATTTGACGGCGTAGGGGAATTCGGATGCCGTTGCTGCGTTCGGTTTGCCGGCCGGCGTCGCCGTTGCTTTGGAGTTTGAGCCGGCCGCCGTCTCCGCCTTCGTGGTCGGAACGAATGATGGCCAAACAAACAATGCGAGCAGGGCAATCACGAACATCGATCTCGGAGAGACATTCGGTGCAAATCGGCTTTCAAGTATCATCTCAATTCTCGCTTTCAATGAAAGGGAATGTAGAAACGAACTGGCCGGCAGCAGCCGCGCGCCGACCTTCGACGCGAGGGACGACTCTGCCGCCTTGAACACCACCTCGGCATAGCGCTTCGTGCAATCGGGAAATGCGTAGCGGACCCACGCGTCGCAACAAAGGTCCTCGGCGTGATGGATCTGCCGCCGAATCGCCCACAGCAACGGATTCCACCAGTAGATGACCGAAACGATCAGTTCGACGCCGCGCACCCAGTGGTCGCGTCGCCGCAAATGGGCCAGTTCGTGGGCCAGGATCATGCCAAACTGCTGGTCATCGAGCTGCCTGGAAAGGCGGATCGGCAAGACGATGGTCGGGCGGCGGCCAGCGCACCAAACCAGCGGGACGTCAACGCAGTCGGCATAGCGCACGTCGGGCACGCGGCGGACGCCGAGCTTGCCCGCGACTTCAAACGCCAGTCGCTGCAACCGCGTAGGCGCCGGCAACGTGCCGCGCAAGAGGCGTTCAAAACGCACGATTCGCGTTGCGGCAACGAGCGCCCACAGGGCAGCGCCACCAAGCCAGAGCCAAAGCAAGACGGGCCGCCCTCGATCCCACCATCGCCAAAGGCCCGCAGCAGAGTCATGTTCCATCGCATTGGTCGCCGATGCCTGCGCGGTCCTCTGAGCCGTCGCCCGATCGAAAGGAGAGCGACTTTCAGCCCGATTCCCCTCGACCGGCGACACGTCCGTGATTGCCCGGCCGCGCGCGTCCGCCGCGCTGGGCAGCCCGAGCGCCGACCACTCGACATGAATGATCGGCGGAGCCACGAGCTTGACAAGAACCAGCAGCCAGAGCAGGTGGGCGACCGGCGGATTGCGCCACACGCGGGTCAGTCCGTAGACAAACAAGGCGAGAGCGAACCCGATGACCGTGTTTTGCGCAGCCAGCACGAAGATGTCGTTCATGAGGCACCTCGGATCATTTTTGGTATTTGTCGAGCAGCTTGCGAATCTCTGCCGCCTCTTTTTTGCTGAGCCGTTTCTGATCGATCAGTTGCATAATCAAGGGTGCGAGCGAGCCGGTGCCGAGGCGTTCGGCGACCGTCTTGAGTTCATGCCCGAGGATGTCCGCGTGAGAGGCCGTCGGCGAGAAGACATGCACGAAGGAACTGCGATCGCGGGCGACCAGTCCTTTGCGTTCCAGCCGCCGCAAGAACGAATGGACCGCGGCAAACTCGGACTCGGCACCGTCGGGATAAATGGCCTCGGTGATGGCTTTGGCCGTGAGCGGCCCGCTGGCCCAGAGGACCTTTAGCACGGCCAATTCCGCATCTGCGACTAGCGCCCGTTTCTTGACCACGTTGAACCCCTTTCCATCGCATATAAGCAAACTGCCTATGAATATAGGCAATGTGCTTATGAATGTCAATAGCTTTTTTAGGTACCGGCTTACTTGACGTCCGGGATGCCGGGGTGGTCCGCCGGCCGAGTACCGGGAGCGGGCCAGAAGAACTTGCGATCGGTTTCGAGGATGGGGACGTCATTGATGCTGGCTTCGATGAACTCGTTGCGGTTTCGCCAGACCGAGTCCTCGGTGTAGGCCAGAGCAACGCGGTCCGGATCGCGCGAGTTCCATGCGTCTTCGGCCAGTCGCACTTTGAGCCTGGCTGTCTGCGGCGTGAAGGGCGGCCCAATCACGGCGGGCGGGTTCGGCATCAGCACATTCGTACTCATCGTCTCGACTCCTTTTTTGCGGGTAAATTTCGCTAAGGACCTCTAACACAACGAGGAACTTAATGTACTCCTCTTGCTCCGCGAGAGGGACGTTGTGCTCGAATTGGCCTCACGCGGAGCGTGTGGAGTACGTTTTGTTAGAACCCCTAACTCAACCGTTGATGTTACACCATTGATATCGGGATCGATCGAAGTGGCTATCGGCGCCGACTGTGGCCGACAGGCCGCTCAGGCCGGGCGATCGGGGCATCCCGGGGCTGGTCTGCCAATTGTCCACCGGCGGCCTTTCCGGTTGGAAGGGCGGCAGCGCGAACTGGAAGTAGGCCGCCAGGGCGTTGACGAAGGGCTCGTAGAGCCCGCGCAACTGCTCGAGCGCAGCGGCCACCGCCGGCCCGTCGCGCATCGTCACCCCTGCGCGGCGGAGCGACTCTCGCAGCCGCTCAAACTGGGCCTCAGGCAGCCGGTTTGCCGGCGGCGGCAGCGGCGGCCTTTGGAACACGAGCGTCAAATCGACCGCGGCGTGCCGTCCCATGGCGAAGGTGAGCCGGGCCTGGTAGCCGTCCGGCCCGTCTATGCCTGCGATCAGCAGCGCGGACGTGTCGAGGATGGCCGTCAGCGCGCCGACCCACGACTCGTTTTCGTGCTGCGAACGGTAGAAGCCGAGCACCGGGAACGAGAGGTGACTCTCGAGCAATTCGGCCGCCCAACGCTCCCACTCGATCTGAAATGGTGCGACCGGGCCGCGGCCCTCGGCCAATCGGCGCAGCAGTTCGCCCGCGCTGGGCGGCGATCCGGCCCGGGCATCGAGCAACAAGATGCCGTTTTCGCGCCGCGAAAAGGCCTGATAGAACACCCGGGCCAGCCGGTAGCCGTGCCGGACGCGCCGCGGCAGGAGCACCACCTCGAAGGCGTCAATCAGCACGACGATAATGAGCGCCGCGGCAGCAAGCGTTCCCAGCCATCTCATGGCGTTCGCCTTTTCTGGCATTATACGGCGAGGCACCGTTTCTGCTGGAGGTCATCAATCGTCGGATGGGCAGTTCAGGTACTTCCCGATCCGGCCATGCCAGTTTGTAACAGCGGCGGGATGCCCCTTGTGCAACAAAACAAGACGAGGAAATCGGTCGGGATTGTCTTTTCGCAGCACACCGGCTAACAGTTCTTTGAATCGTGGCGGTCGTCGGGTGGGCTACGGAACAGCCACCTGCAAGTTCGTCGTTTGGGAGAAGAGAAATCATGTCCGAGATCCAGCGCCGCGACTTTCTGACCGGGACCGCCGCGGTGGCGGCCGCCGCCGCTCTGCTCGCGGCACGAAACACCGAAGCGGGCGATCCCAGCTTCATGAACAATGCTCCCGACCCGCTGCTGTCGGGCAAGGAGTTGCCGACTTTCAAGTTCGCCCTGGAGAAGTCGAAAGGACGGGTCGTCGGCAAGAGCACCGCGAAGGAAGCTACTGTCAAGCAGTTTCCGATCTCCAAGGGGATTGCCGGAGTGTCCATGGGGCTCGAACCGGGGGCCATGCGGGAACTGCACTGGCACGCCACCGCGGCCGAGTGGGCGTATGTGGACCGGGGCCGGGTGCGGACCACCGTCATCGACCCGCAGGGCAATTCCGAGACCAACGATTTTGACCCGGGAGACGTGTGGTACTTTCCCCGCGGGCACGGCCACATGCTCGAATGCTTGGGAGATGAGCCGTGCCACTTCGTGCTGATCTTCGACAACGGCTATTTCTCGGAGTTCGGCACGTTCAGCGTCACCGACTGGATCGGCCACGTCCCCAAGCGGCTGCTGGCGAAGAACTTCGGACTGCCCGAATCGACTTTCGACGGTTTTCCCAAGAAAGAGGTGTACATTGCCCGCGGGACGCTGCCGCCCAAGAAACCGGCCCGGCCGGCGGCCGGTGGTTGGAAGCTGTCGCTAACGCACAAGTATCGACTCCATGCCCGTCCGCCGCAGGTCGACAACAAGGGCGGCCGGTTGTGGCTGGTCGATTCCACCACGTTTCCCATTTCCAAGACCATGACGGGCGCGATCCTCGATCTGTCGGAATGGCTGGCCGCGAATCCGCTCGACGTGCTGGCCACCAACTTCGGCAAGCCGGCCGCCGTGTTCGAGAAGTTCCCACACAAGGATGTGTTCATCACGGATGAGCAGCGTCTATGATTTCAGACCCCTTTTGCGCAGCCCACACGGAGCCGGTGTGGCAGAACTTCCTGGTGATGTACTCCGCACATGCCGCGGGCGAAAACTGGCAACGGAATGTGCCGGCCACAATACGGCGGCCGCCAGGAAGTCTCGTCGCACCCTGCTGCGCTTCCTGCTTGCTTTTCTTGGCCCCCAACAGTAGCATGGCGGCTGAACCGAGCGACCCAATACGCCGGCTAAGGATGCGGTGTGTCATCGCAAAAACTGCTGACCGTCGCCAACCTCATTCTCGATTCCCTGAGCGACGACGCGGCCGTGTATGCGAACTTCACGCAGTCGCAGAAATGCTGGGCACACTTCCTGCGAAAGGCGATCAAGCTGACCTTGATGGAGCCAGCCAACGCCGAGTATCGCCAGTTCGCCGACCGGCTGCTGGAGATTTACCGCGAAGCCTGTCGGGTGCAGCGCGACCGGCGGCTGAGCGCGGAGGGTCGAAAGGGGAAGGTCTCGCTGCTGGACGATGAGATTCTGGAGTTATGTGCTCCGATGTGGGTGGCCGAACTGCCGCCGGGCGAAGGGCCGGAAGACGATTATCGACGGCTGTGCAACGAACTGATGCGGGGGATGCTGGCGGAGCAACTCTTCACGTTCGTCACGGCGGAGCCGGTGGAGAAGCGCAACGGCGAAATGCTGGTGGTGTCGGGAACAAACAACGAGGCCGAACGAACGCTTCGCTCTCCAGCGCAAGCCCGGGACACAGGCCGCACCAACAAGACGGTGCCTGGCGCGCGGCGTCAAACGGTAATCGTGAGCGTGTTGGAATCGCTCCGTCAACACCTTTCCACCTTTACGCTATCGAGCATAATCGAGGAAATCCAGCGTTGGTGCGAGACCGGCCGCAGTTGTTTCGCCCGATGGGTGGAGAAACTTGGATTGACCGGCCATGGGCTTCCCGATGACGGTCGCCTCTCGTTGCTAGACCGCGCGATTCCCGTGCCGGACGGATAACCTCCCTTGGCCCTGGCTTGGCTGCCGTTCCTCACCGCATCCACCGCCGGGGGCACGAAAATGGCTTCCAGACCCCACTCGATAGTTAGTTCTCAGGGCAGCTTCACCAAGAATCTGGGAAATTCTCGTGGGGGGGGAGGGCGATTGACTATTCCGCAGGAGTGGGTCAGAATCGCAACCGCACCGTTTGACTTGATTCCTCAGCGTGTGCCGGGGATTGAACGGCTACCTTCGGGATCACTTCCGCACATGGGCCAGCGGCCGCGGAAAGAGACTAAGCTACAAGCGTTGCTCAAATCGCCGTGGACTTGGGTGGGCGTGGGAGGAGCGGTAACGCTTGTGCTGTTGCTGCTTTTGGTCTTTTTGCTCACTTCCCCGTCGCCGGAACGAACCGCCGAGGCTCCCGAGCCGTCGCAACGATCGGTCGAGCTGCTGCTGATGCTGGCCGGCCTGACCGAGATCGACCTCGGTACGAGTCGTCAGTCGGTCAACCCGAACCTGGTCAGGTTCTATCCGGCGGTCGGTTCCGCAGCCTTCGCGGCTGCCCACCAGCTTGGCTTGCGGGTCACGGACAAGGCGCCCGCCGTGCTGGCGGTCGACATGCAAGCGGACGAGACCTCGGCTTCGCCGAACGTGCGGCTTCTGCTCGAGCTAACGTACACGCTGCCCGACGGAAGACGCTTCACCTTGTGGAAGGGGGACAAACAGATCCTGGCGGCGGATTTGTCGTCGATCAACTCTCTGAACGAGAACCCGTACAAGGCGAAAGCGGCCAAGAATACGGTTGCGCTGTTCAAGGAGCTCGTCAACGCCGTGCTGCGGGCCCGCGCTGAAACGGAGGCCAAATAGGCCGTGGCTCGCCTTCTCTCGGCTCGTCGGTCGTTCCCTTCGTCTTTGGGGCCCGATTTTGCTCGGTTCGCGGATCTCGTGTTTGACGGGCTCTTGTACGATGGATTAGTGTCCGCGTGTCAGACTTATGACGTTTGCTAAGAAACCAACGTGCTCGTCGCGAAGCTTCTTGATGACTCCCGCATCGATCTCCTTCTTTACCATCGGCGATTCCATCGAGATGGGCGTAAAATAGACAAGGACCCCGCGGGGCGCTGCCGCCCAAGAAGCCGGCCCGGCCGGCCGGTGGTTGGAAACTGTCGCTAACGCACAAGTATCGACTCCACGCCCATCCGCCCCAGGTCGATAACAAGGGCGGCCGGTTGTGGCTGGTCGATTCCACACGTTTCCCATTTCCAAGACCATGACGGGCGCGATCCTCGAACTCGAGCAGGGGGCCATGCGCGAACTGCGCTGGCACCCGACGGCCGACGAATGGCACTACGTCCTCGAAGGGAACGTCAGCGTGACGATGTTCGCCTCGGGCGGGCGTTAGCCCTCGACCCAGGCGCCGCCCAGGCAGAACTGGGTCCCGTGGAATTGCGACAAGGTGGCCGGGTTTCCGAAAATCGCGGCGGGAACATCTTGTGGCAGGGCGAGACTGACTCCCGCCATGCCGCCTGCGGCCGGCGTCAGCACGTTTTGGGTGTCGGTTCCGTAACCCTGCCCGCGCGCGACCTGACCTAGGGTGCCCAAAACCATCCCTGTGATGACGGTTGCCAGACAGATCGTCTTCATGGGGACTCTCCTAGAAATGCGGGTTACAACCAATTCATCGGATTTGCGACCTGGAGGCCCTAATGGGACTGTGCGTCTCAAGCGGATGGGGCACACTGTGGCGCGGTACATCCGGCATATCCGGTCATCTTTCACAGGTTTCTGCCTACTGAAGGGGGGACTGATCCTGGACGGCCCACGATGGCCCCAGCGTCGGAAGCGACCTGGCTTGGGACTTTCCCTAGCGGCACGACCCCGAGGGGGGTTTCCTAATCACATATCATGAAGTGCGAGAAATGTTCCACCTTTCGAGCTGTGCATCGATCCGGCGACTCCGAAGTCGGCGATGAACGTCGGCGGTGCGTTGGGTGCACCGGGCATAGCCTATACCTTTGACTGGAACATGCGGCCTATCGGCCAGATGCCGTGGGAGAAGGAGCTCATCTGACGAGCACGCAGAAGTGGCTGTATTACGTGCTGCTTCCACCAAGATAACCAACCATTACCGGCGCGGAACGTATCCTATGCCGCTTGTCGCGGCAGGATAGCGCTCGCATTAGTTCTTGAAGGAGCGAAGTCATGAAAAAGGTCATCTTTGTATCGTCACTGTTCTTGTTGGCAGCGGGTCTAATGCTTCTTGCGGGATGCAGTGAGAGCAAATCGGATAAGAAGCCTGCCGACAAGCAGTCCAAGGCCGAGGACAAGGGCGAGGAAATCGTCCTGCTGGAGGTAGACGAGATCGACATCATCCCCGGTGAGGAGAAGCAGGTGAAAGTGAAATCGGGCAAAGCTGACGCCGCGAACGCGCCCGCGGACTCCGGCTTGAAGGCGACAACGGCCGATAACGTCGTGACGGTGTCGGCCGCCAAGGACGCCAAGGAGGGCACACAGACGATCACCGTCAAGAGCGGCAATGCGACGCCGGCGATCCTCAAGGTCAATCTCAAGCCAGCGGCGAAGACTCCCGCGCCAAAGGAAGAAACGCCAAAGAAACCATAGGTTTCCCAGAAACGTTTCTGAGCTCGACGCCGCCAAAGCATGGCTCGCAGAAGCGTAAACATCGTTGCCACGGTGGGACAGTGGAAATCCTTTGCGAAAAGCACATAGTGAATGAACACGAAGCACGATCACTCGTCGTCAAGCGAGCATAAACACCATCATTCCGGTCCCCCGTGGAAGCGGTTGCACCGTGACTGGCGGGCTTGGGTCGTAGTGCTGTTGATGTTGGCTGCGATGGCAGCCTACGTCCTATCGGACAACGAGGCGTTGCGGCCGGGAGGCGGAAGCCGGCAACCGGCGCCGGCGGCCACGGGCCGGTGAGGCTCTCTAGCGGCACACGGTCGGCGGGGGGCCGAGGGTATGTGAAATCGTTCAGGATCCGGCTTCTTTCAACCTGGAAGCGGTGAAGAAGCAGATCGACACGATGATCAAGGCCCACGACGGCGACTAAGGCCATGTCAACAGCGAGCGCCCCGAACGCCGGGGCGCTCGTTTTTTTGCCTTAGCTGCCGAGCGGGCGTCAGTCGAGTAGAATAAAGGCTTCCCAAACGCCAAGGTGAACTATGGATCCCGTATTGTCTCAGAACGCGCCGCCGGAGTTGCCACAGCGGCGACGGCGGTGGAAACGAGCGGCCAGGTTCGCCGTCGGCCTGCTTCTGACATATCTGCTGGTGGCGTACGCAATCCTGCCCATGGGCTGGATGCGCTACACGCACCGTCACCCCGCGCTGGACGACGTTCCCGGCATCACGCAGACCGCTGACGGCATCTCCGGTGACCCGCTCAACGTGTCCTTGATCGGCACGGAGACCGAGCTGAAGACCATCATGGCGGCCGCCAAATGGTATCCGGCCAACCCGCTCGGGCTGCGTAGCGATGTGGCGATCGCGGTCGACACGGTGCTCAAGCGGCCGGACGATCGGGCGCCGGTCAGCAACCTCTACCTGTGGGGGCGCAAGGAGGACTTGGCTTTCGAGCAGCCGGTGGACAACAATCCGCGGCAGCGACACCATGTCCGCTTCTGGCGTGCCCCAAAAGCCGCCGACGACGACCGGCCCGTGTGGGTCGGATCCGCCGTGTACGACAAGCGGGTCGGTTTCAGCCGCACCACGGGCCAGATCACGCACGTCACCGCGCCCGACGTTGACGTCGAGCGAGACTATCTGTTCGCGTGCTTGAAAAAGACCGGCGACCTGTCGGAAACTTACTTCGTGGACGATTTCCACAAAGTGCGGAAAGGCCGCAACGGCGGCGGCGATCCTTGGGTGACCGACGGTCGTCTGGACGTGGGCATTATCCTGCCCGGGAAGTGATCGGACCATGCCGTTGACGCAAGTCGGCGGAGAATGACTGTGGCCAGCGGCGTTGGGCGATGGGCGTCATTGCGATGGGGGAATAGTGATCCTAGAATAGGGCTATGGTGGCGCCTGACAGTAAATTAGAGAATCTGCCGGTCCGCAGAGACCGCTTTGCCACAACCCACTGGAGCCTGGTGGTAAGCGCCGGAGGGGACCGCTCGCCGGAAGCCGGCCGATCGCTGGCCATCTTGTGTGAGGCTTACTGGTTCCCGCTGTATGCCTTCGTGCGACGGGCCGGCAACTCGGCCGAGGATGCCCAGGATTTGACCCAGGAGTTCTTCGTCCGCTTGTTGGACAAGCACTTCCTCGCGGCGGCGGATCAAGAGAAGGGACGGTTCCGTACCTTTCTGCTCACGGCGGTGAAGCATTTCCTGGCGAACGAGTATGACCGTGTGCGGGCCCACAAGCGCGGGGGAGGCCAACGGATCGTGTCCCTGGAAAACCTTGAGGGCAGGTATCGCCAGGAGCCGGCCGATACGTTGACGCCCGAGCGGGTTTTCGAAAAACAGTGGGCCCTCGCCCTGCTGGCACAGGTTTTGGTCCGGCTGCAGGCCGAGATGATCGCCGACGGCAAGGCCTCGCTGTTCGACGCACTAAAGACCCATCTGACGGGCGACGGGGCAATGGGCTACGCTGCAACCGCAGCCCGATTGGGAATGACCGAAGGGGCCATCAAGGTGGCTGCCCATCGGCTCCGGCGGCGCTATCGGGAATTGCTGCGGGAAGAAATCGCACAGACGGTCGCCAGCCCTGACGAGATCGAGGACGAGATCCACTACCTCTTTACCTGCTGTAGTTACTGATATTCCGGCTTTGGCAGTAACCTTTTCGCGAGTTTGCTTAAAGTAGGTCTAGGGGCCAATCGGAGCCGGAGCGATGCCATGAGCGAAGAGAACCAGTGTTCTCAATGTGGGGTCCCCCTGCCTGTTCACACGCCGCAGGGGCTCTGCCCTCGCTGCTTATTGCAATGGGGGCTGGCCTCCCAGGCCGAGGGCGGCGAGGCGGCGAGCCAGACGGCAGCCGGCTATGCTCCACCCACTCCGGCCGAGCTGGCGTCCTATTTCCCCGATCTGGAGATCCTGGAGCTGGTAGGCCGTGGCGGCATGGGCGTGGTTTACAAGGCCCGCCAAAAACGGCTCGACCGGCTGGTAGCGCTCAAAATCCTGGCGCCGAAGATCGGCCGCGACCCGGCCTTTGCCGAGCGGTTCGCCCGCGAGGCCCGGGCGATGGCCATGCTCAGCCACCCCCATGTCGTGGCGGTGCACGATTTCGGTCAAACTCCCCTCGCCCGATCGGGGAGAGGGGCCGGGGATGAGGGACCGCTCTATTACTTTCTCATGGAGTTTGTCGACGGGGTAAACCTGCGGCGGCTCCTGGACACGGGCAAGCTGGCGCCGGAGGAAGCCCTGGCCATCGTCCCGCAAGTCTGCGACGCCCTGCAATACGCCCACGACCACGGCGTGGTCCACCGCGACATCAAGCCGGAGAACGTGCTCTTGGACAAGGAGGGCCGGGTCAAGATCGCCGACTTCGGCATCGCGAAACTGGTCGGGACGGAGAGCGGGGGAGAGAGGAGAGAGGAGAGAGGGGAGGGCGAGCCACGCATGTCCCCTCTCCCTCCGGGAGAGGGCCAGGGTGAGGACAGCGCTGGTCTCCCCTCGCCCGCTGACGGGAGAGAGGCCGGGTTTCAAGGCCCCGCGTCGCTTCCGCAACTGACTGTCGCCGGCCAGATCATCGGCACGCCCCAATACATGGCTCCCGAGCAGATCGAGCACCCGCTCCAGGTGGACCACCGTGCCGACATCTATTCCTTAGGCGTGGTCTTCTACCAGATGCTCACCGGCGAGCTGCCCCTCGGCCGCTTCGCTCCGCCCTCGAAAAAGGTGCAGATCGACGTGCGGCTCGACGAGGTGGTGCTCCGGGCGTTGGAAAAGGAGCCGGAGCGGCGCTACCAGCAGGCGAGCGATCTTAAGACGCGGGTGGAGACCATTGCCACGAGTTCTCGCGGCCGGCTGGACGGGGAAGCGTCCGGAACCGCTTTGCCGCGTGTTTTTAAGACCGGCAACAGCCGCATGACCACGCCGGAACGCCTCGCCACGTTCAAAGGCCAGTTCTGCCACTATCGCAGCACGGGCCACCTCGTTTTGGACGAACGGCAACTCACCTTTTCAGGCGACGGGATGCGTTTGGTCATCCCCCTTGCCGCCATCCGCGACCTCAGCATCGGCCATTACCCACGGATCATGAATCCAGCGGGCCTGGACTTGATCAGCGTGACCTACGACGAAGGAGGCCAGAGCAAGCGACTGTTCCTTGGTCCTTACGCAGGTCTCCTTGGGCTGCCGTCCCATTTCAATCAGCTCGTGGCGGATTGGTTCCATGCGATCCGCGACGCCGCCACCGCCGCGACAGGCCGCATGCCCGCCTCCACGCATGCCGAACTGCTCGGCGTGCCATCCAGTTCCCTCGGCGTCGTCGCCCTGGTGCTCGTCATGGTGGGCATCCCGCTGCTGCCGTTCCTCATGTTCCGGCTGTCGGGGAACGCAGCAGGCAACGCGCCCTTGGTGTGGTTGCCTACGCTGACCGCGATCGGCGTTGTTCTGTTTGCGTTGCTTGCTGTTGTCTTCTTCATTCGAGCCTTTGCCCGAAGCAAAACGGGCAAATCCCGCGTGCCGAGCGCGCGGGGCAGGCCGTCCGGTTGGTACGTCGCCTGGCTCATGGTGGCTTGTGTCGTCCTCATGGGGGCGCTCAGCTATCTATCGCATTATTACCAGCAGCGTTCGCTGGATGTGCTTCAGCGGGAAAATGCGATCCAGCAGCGGCAAATCCGGCAGGGACAAACGCAGATCGAGCAGCGGCTACGTTCGCTGGGCCTCCGCTGGGACAGCTACGGCATTGAGTTGGCGCCGGATCGTTCCCGGTCCATCTGGCACTTCGTTGGTTTGCGGGAGTTGAAAGTCGTCAACGGCACGAACGCCTCTACGAGCATCACAGGCAATCTGCACGTCATAGTGCGGGAAGACGGTAATTGGCAAGTCAGCGGCGATGGGCAGCTTGGCCACGTGAACTTCGTTATGGCAGCGCCCAGCATCGAGCCTTCCAGATCGCGACCGCCGGGCATGTCGTGGACTACGCTCGTACCATTAGCGATCACTGTCGGCTGTCTCGTTCTCGCCATCCTGGGGATCATCTTCCCTCGCCGTTTCGGTGCCGGGGCAACTGCCAACGCATTCGGCATCGCGAGCGAGACAGGCAAACAGGCCTGCCGTAGCGATTCGGCACCGATCGCCGTCGACGCTACCATCGAGCGGGCTCGAAGACAGGTCAAAGGTCCGGCCATCGGCCTGTTGGTGATGGGGGTTTTTAACTTGATCGCGGTGGCCTTCGTTCTATTGATGGCGTTCTATCTTAGTTCGACTGCGACGCCGAACGACACGCTACAACCAGGTGGCTCGATACACATTAGTTTGTTTGGCGTCAGCGGCGATTTCCAGAGGCTAACGGCGGGTAGCATTGTGTTTGTGGTCGTTGCATCGCTGTTTCTGCTTTGCAATGCGGGCCTGATGATCTTCGCCGCCCTGAAGATGAAGCGGCTCGAAGCCTACTGGCTAGCCGTGACGGCCAGCATCCTGGCCATGATCACTTCTCCAGGCAACCTGATCGGCCTGCCGATCGGCATCTGGGCGTTGGTCGTGTTGAGTCATCGCGACGTGCGTGCGGCATTTGCGCGGAATCGCGATTGTGCTACTGGCTCTACCGGTGTTTCGCCACCGGACGACGCCCAACACTACGACACGTTCCCTCCAAGCACTGGCGGACCCAGCGGCACACCTGTGGCAGAACGGAGTGACGGAGCATCTCGCGTGCCGGATGACGATGCCATCGAGCAAGCTTGGCTCCAGGTGCAAGGCCCGGCCATCGGGCTACTGGTCCTGGGGATTCTCGAATTGCTAATGATCCTCCCGTTTTTCGCTTTGATGATCTATCTTTCAAATCATGCGGATCCTAGAGTAGCCGACTTCCTGGTGCCTCTTGCGTTGATTGTGCCGGGGCTCGCTGCTGCCCTCAGCAGCTTTACGATTGTGGCCGCACTGAAAATGAAGCGTCTTGAGGCCTACGGACTGGCTGTCACCGCCAGCATTTTGGCGCTCATCGCGTCACCAAGCAATCTCATCGGTTTGGCGATCGGTATATGGGCGCTAGTGGTGTTGTGTCGGCCGACGGTCGGAAAAGCGTTCGAGCAGAGGAGACAGATGAAGCCCGCGGTGCCTTCTGCCACAGGGTTCCAGCAGACGATAGGCACTGCGGCGTTGGTGCTGTGCGTGGCGAGTTTCCCGCTCTCGCTGCTGGGCCAGATGTGGTTCTACGTCATCGCACTGTTCTTGTTCCTTCAACTCGTTGCTTTGATCCTTGGAATCCTCGGCCGGAGATCTTTTGCCGGCAAGACGGCGGTAATTCTCTCTGGAATTCCGTTAGTCGTTCTCAGCCCGTCACTGGTCGCCGGGGTGGCAAAAGTGCGCCATGACTTTGGCGGCTGGCCGAGTATGGCCCGCGTCGCACCGGATGCGGCAGCTCATTATAACCTTGGTCTCACGTTCGCCAGTCGGGGCCGGTTCGACGAAGCAATAGCACATTATCAGGAGGCGCTGGAAATCCAGCCCAACGACGCAGACGCGCATGGCAGCCTTGGCTACGCCTTGGTCTGCCTAGGCCGGTTCGACGAGGCTATGGCACATTATCGCAAGGCGCTGACAATCCAGCCCGATAACGCGGAGTTTCAGAAGAATCTGGCTTGGCTGCGGGCGACGTGCCCCAAGGCATCGCTCCGCAACGGTGCCGCGGCGATCGAACTTGCTCAGCGCGCTGATCATGTTTGCGCCGGTCAGCGGCCGGATGTGCTGGATACGTTGGCGGCCGCCTATGCTGAGGCGGGTTGGTTCCCGGAAGCCCGGGCAACCGCTCGCAAGGCCCTGCAAATTGCCACACAGCAAAACAACCGAGCTTTGGCAGACGCCGTGCAAGCCCGCATTGCACTGTACGAAGCCGGAAAGCCCTATCGTCAGACGCCGCGATCGATTGACGTTGTCGAGAATTCTGGCGAGCCGTGGATCGCCCGGCTGCCCAGCGGCGTCACGGTCGAGTTGCTCGGCGTTTCAGAAAACCCTTCGAAAGACAAGCCCCGGTGGCGGCCGGACGGCTCGCCGCTGGCCGAGCGGCCGTATGACTGGCTGGGCGCATCGGTGGGTCATGAAAAAGCCAAGATTGCTCGCGAGATCGTCGTTCGACTGCGCAACGTGCCCTCAGAGGCGGTCGGCGTGTCATGGCAATTCGATCCGCCTTGTGATTTCGCGACAGGTAATCCGTCACGACTCGGCAGCGGCATGAAAGACATCCGTGCCGTCGCCATTCGGGTGCCAGGGGCAAGCCGGACAGTCACGGTTCGTTTCGGCGTGGCCGCGGGGCCCTGGAAAACCGTCGCGGAGGGCCGGGGCCGCGGCGGTGACGTGCTCGGCGGGGATGCTGTGTTCTCGCCCGCTGTGGCGAAGGACGGAAACTCGATCATATCGGTCGCCCACAGGTTTGCTGACCAGGAGGTGCGAGTTGTCGCCGATGGCCTCGACGGCCAAGAGCGTGTCGGGACGCCTGGTCCGAACGGCGGCGGCGGAAAACTGTTTCAGATGACCGCCACCTTCTCAAAGGCCTTGCCGAAGGATATCAGGAAGTTCCGCCTGCAAACCCGCCCGTACCAGTGGGTCGAGTTCCGAAATGTCTCGCTCTACCCAGGGCAGAAGACCAACGTGCAGGTTCTTGTGCCCGCCGCGCCGCCGTCGGGTTCCCTGACGAAGCCCGTCGGTGAGAGCTACTCTCCGCCGCGGGTCCCGCCGCAGGGCTTCGGGTCGGTGACGGAGCGGGTAGTGAACGACTGGCGAGAAAGTCTCGTGGACTCTGCCGTTGACCTGGATTCCGGGAAGCTCTTTTCAATGCCCAAGGAGCTGCTGCCCAAGTTTGGACGTGGGCATTTTGCTGCCCGGGAAATAATCGGAAAAGGGGCTTCGCTTTCGAGAAGTAGCCTGGTAGGTTAGGTTCGCGCATAATGCATTGGCCAACAACAGGTGCCCTCATGCTGGAACCTAACCTACCGACGGTGGAGAAAATGCGTTTCGCTTGTTGGGTGATCGGCATGGCCGCCCTGGCCGCCGGCTGCACGCGTCAATCGGGTGAGTCTGCCGCACCGCAGACTGTGGCGGCGAAACCGGCTGCAAAGCAGGAGCCGTCACCGCCATCTCGCACCGCGCCGGCGGAAAGCGAAGCAAACGTGTTTGTCGGGTCGAAGACCTGCCGGGATTGCCATGCGGATTTCTATAAGCTCTGGTCTGCCTCGTGGCACGGTCTGGCCATGCAGCCCTACACGCCGCAGTTCGCCCGCACCCGGCTCAGGCCCCAGCAAGGCGACATCACGATCGGAAAACGCCGGTATCGGGTGGAAATCGGAGCCGGGGCGGGCTACGTGCGGGAAACGGGGCCCAACGGTGAGCGCAAGCTTCCCATCGTCCACGTGATGGGCGGCAAGAACGTCTATTACCTGCTCACGCCCATGGCCCGCGGTCGCCTCCAGGTGCTTCCCCTGGCCTATGACGTTCACAAAAAGACCTGGTACGACATGGCGGCCAGCGGCGTGCGGCACTTTCCCGACCGCCGCGACGAGGCCCTTGATTGGACCGACCGCATGTTCGCCTTCAACACCACCTGCTTCAATTGCCACGTGACGGAGCTGGCCACGAACTACGACCTGGCCACCGACACCTACCACACCACCTGGTCCGAGCCGGGCATAAGCTGCGAGTCCTGCCACGGGCCGGGCACGGAGCACATCCGTGTCATGGTGGAAGCCGGCGACATGCACAAGGTCAAAGATATCAAGCTCATTCGCGCCAAGGATTTCACGGCTCGCCAGACCAACGACATGTGCGCCACCTGCCACGCGAAGCTGGTCCCCCTGTCGCTCAGTTTCCGGCCGGGCGACAAGTTCTTCGATCACTTCGACCTCATCACCCTCGACCATGCCGATTTCTACCCCGACGGCCGCGACCTGGGCGAAAACTACACGTACACCTCCTGGCTGATGAGCCCCTGCGCCAAGTCCGGCAAGCTGGACTGCAACCACTGCCATACGCCGAGCGGCCGGATGCGGTTCGAGGGCGAGAAGTCGAACCAGACGTGCATGCCCTGCCACGAGAAGGAGGTCCGGCAGCCGGACGTGCACGGCCATCACAAGGCCGGCAGCAAAGGCAACGAGTGCATCGCCTGCCACATGCCGATGACGCGCTTTGCCGCGATGGGACGCAGCGACCATTCGATGCGTCCGCCGACCCCGGCCACGACGCTGGCCTTCAAGTCGCCCAATGCCTGCAACCTGTGCCACGCCGACCGCGACGCGGCCTGGGCCGACGGGTGGGTCCGCAAATGGTACCCGAAAGACTATCAGGCCGAAGTGCTGCGCCGGGCGGAGTTGATCGACCAGGCCCGCAAACAGCAGTGGAAACGCCTGCCTGAAATGCTGGCCGAACTCGAGAAGCAAGGCGGGGACGAAGTCCACAAGGCATCGCTTGTGCGCCTGCTGCACGGCTGCGACGACGAGCGGAAGTGGCCGGCCCTCCTCGGACGGCTTCACGATCCGTCGCCGCTAGTCCGCTCCAGTGCGGCGTCGGCATTGGCCGGGCATCTGACGCCGCGAGTCGTCGAGGCCCTGCTGGCGGCCGCGGGCGATCCCTCGCGGTTGGTGCGGATCCGGACCGCCATGTCGCTGGCAGCGCTGCCGCCGCAATCGCTGGCCAGCGAGCGCGATCGGGCGAATCTGGAACAGGCGAACCGCGATTTCACCGCGGCCATGCACGCCCGGCCGGACGATTGGGCTTCGTATGCCAACCTTGGCAACTTCTACATGGAAAGCCGAGACTTCGCCCTGGCCGCCTCTTGCTTTGAGACGGCGACCGGGCTGGAGCCGCGGCAGATCGGCCCGATGGTGAATGCCTCGATGGCCTACAGCAACATGGCCCAGAACGACAAGGCCGAACAGAGCTTGCGCCGGGCGTTGAAGATGGAGCCGAATAGCGCCGCCGCCCACTTCAATCTGGGACTGCTGCTGGGCGAAGGCGGCCGCCTGCCGGAGGCCGAGCAGGCGCTGCGGGCCGCTCTGAATGCCGATCCGCAAATGGCGGCGGCGGCTTTCAACCTGGGCGTCATCCTCGGCGAAAAGAACCTGGACGAGGCGATCGTGTGGTGCCGGAAGGCTCACGAGCTGCGCCCGGCCGATCCGAAGTACGCCCACACGCTGGCCTTCTACGAGCGGAAGAAAGGAGACATCGACGATGCCGTCAAGCTGCTGCGGAAGGTGATTCAGGACGAACCGTCCTACCTCGATGCCTATCTGCTGCTCGGCGACATTTACGAGGAGCGGCTCGATTTCCCGGCGGCGGCGAAGGTCTATCTGGACGCCTCGAAGATCGATCAATTGCCGGCCCAGATGCGCAGCCAATTGGAAGCGAAGGTGCGCCTGATGCAGTCCGGCCGCTCGGGCAAGTAATACCGCTTGCAGAGACCGGCCGGCGTTCGCAGGCAGCGCGTTGGGCGCAGGGATCGACTTTCTCCCTTCCGCTTGGCGGTCCTCTATCTGAACACGACGTACAGCACGACGAACGTTGCCACCACCACGAACGACAACACGCGATAGTTTCCCAGCCCGCGGCCGAGGGCCTCGCCTCGCAGCGGCGCGCGCCAATCTTCCCAGACGAGCAGCCGGGCTTCCTCTTTGAGCGGTTGAGGGAAGAGCCGCGAGACGATCACGATGATGGCCCCGCAGAGCACGCACAGGTAAAAGGAGGTGATCATCGAGGTGAGCTCGATCCCGATCAGATGCCGGTGCCCCTCGATCACCAGATTCCAACCGGTGTGCTCCTTAAAGAGATCGAGGAAGAAAATAACGACGCCGATCCCATTGCCCAACACCAACGCGGCGTAGGCCGACCGGGCTGTGGCGTGTTTCCAGAATACGCCGAACAGGAACACGGCCGTGATCGGCGGCGAGACATAGCAGATCAGATCCGTGAGGGCCTGGAACACCGTGTCCTTCTGCCCGAAGATCGGCGACGAAATGATCGCTAGCGCGGTCCCGACCACGGTGGTGATCTTGCCGACCACGACCAACCGGTGATCGGAGGTCTGCGGCCGGTAGCGTTTGACGATGTCGTAGGCCACCAGGGTGGCCGTGGAGTTGAGCGCCGCCGAGCAGGTTTGCATGGCGGCCGCCAGCATGGCCGCGGTGACCAGCCCCTTCAATCCCCAGGGCAACATGTGGGTGATCATGAAGGTATAGGCGTCGGCGGGCATTTTCGGCGCCGCGCCGTGGAAGACGGGGCTGTTCTGCTGCACCAGGGCCACGCACATCACGCCGGGCAGCACGAAGAGGAACACGGGCAGGATCTTCAGAAACGCGCAGAACAGCGGTCCCAGGCGGGCCTGCTTCTCGCTCCGCGCGGCTAGCACCCGCTGCACGATCGTCTGGTCGCAGCACCAGTACCAGATGCCGATCACCGGGTAGCCCAAGAGGATTCCGTACCAAGGCTGCTTGCTCGGATCGCCTGGCCCGCGGAGCATCGAGAGGAAGTTGGCCGTGGACCAGTTGCAGCAACTCTTGGGATCGACGGCGCCGGCCAACGGATGCGGGCAATGGGCCAGTGTGCGGGCCATCTCCGACCAGCCGCCCACGTGGTAATAGCCCACGGCCGTGATGCACACCGCGCCGATGAGCAACAGGACGGCCTGGATGCTCTCGGTCCAGACCACGGCCAGCAGGCCGCCCACCATGGTGTAGACGCCCGTCAGCACGGCCAGCACGACGACGAAGAACATCAGCGGATCGAGGCCGAGGATGGTGGTCGCCGGGTCCACGCCGAGGATTCCGCGGAGCACCAGTGCCGCCGTGTAGAGCGCCACGCCGATGTGGATCACCACGGCCGAGAAGATGGAAACGATCGTCAGCCAGTCGCGGCAGTGGCGGTTATAGCGGCGTTCGAGGAAATCCGGCAGCGTGGGAACCCGGCAGCGCAAGTACAGGGGGGCGAAAAACAGCGAGAGCAACACGAGCGTGAATCCGGCCATCCACTCGAAATTGCCGTAGACCATGCCGTACTTGTAGGCCGTCTCGGCGAAACTCACGAGGTGCACGGTGGAGATGTTGGCGGCGAACATCGCCAGCCCGATCACCGGCCAGCCGAGCGCGTTGTCGGCCAGGAAGTAGTGGCTGCCTTCGCCGCCGCGGCCGCGAAAACGTTGGGCGTAGCAACCCAGGGCCACGATGGCCGCCAGGTACCCCAGCACGATCGCCAGGTCGGTCGACGAAAACAAGGAAGAACTCAAGGCACGCCCTCCGCGTTCCACGGTTTTCAGCCTTTACGATACACGCCGCACGCAGCTACAGTATCGAACATCGCCAGCACATTGTCCACGGGTGTTTCCTCAAGGATGTAATCGTGGCTGGCACCGGCCACGTAGCCGCCGCCGGGGGCCATGATCTCGAGCACTTCGCGCGTCCGCCGGCGCACCAGTTCCGGCGTGCCCGCGATCAGCACGTGGTGCGAATCGATGGCCCCGTTGAACAGGATTGCGTTGCCGTAGCGGCTCTTGAGCGTGGCCAGGTCCATGCCGCGACACGAGGGCTGGATGGCGTGCAGTCCGTCCAGGCCCGCGGCGATCATCGCGGGGATCAGCGGCTCGAAGCCGCCGCAGCAATGGAGCTGCACTTTCAGCCGGTAGGCATGGCCCAGATCGATCAACCGCTTGAGGTGCGGCAGCATGAAACGCTGGAACTGGGCGGGACTGAGCAGCGGGCCGTTCTGGCTGCCGAAATCGTTGCCCAGGAAGAACACGTCGAGGGCGTCGGCGGCCGCCGCGAAAATCCGCCGGCTGACGGCCGCATAGTAGTCGACGACGCGCGTCAACAGCGTGTCGACCAGTTCCGGCGCGTCATACATCTTCAGATAGAGGTTCTCCATTCCCAACAGATCAATCGCGTCGTGCCAGAACGACGACCAATCGCCGCCGAGAATCGCGTACCGGCGATCCCAGGCCAGCGCCTCGGCACGAATCCGCGAAACGTCCTGCCATTGCGGATCGGGCCACGGGTAATCTTCGATCTGTCGCAGCGTGGCGTTGGCCAGCGGGTGAGTCAAGGGCTGACCGTAGCCGTACCCCGCACGCTCGACGCCGAAGAGGGTCCGCGACGTGGCCCCGGGTGAGAGGGGGACCTCGGGGCCGGTGTAGCGGGCAAAGACGCGGCGGAAATCGTCGCCGAAGCGGACCAAGACGCTCTCGGTGTCGGGCAGGTTCAACTCGCGCCGTGCCTTGGCGAGAAATTCCGGCGACGCGCCGCACCACTGCGGCACTCTATCCGGCTCCTCATGCGCGAAGGCGGCTAGGACTCGCTCGCGGCCGGTCATGGTTTCTCCGTCTTGAAAAGCTGGAATTCCCAGATCGACGGTCCCTCGGTGCTCTTCAGGATGTTCAAACGGACACGTTGGCCGGTGACGGGAGGGAACGCGACCGCGCAGCTTTCGCCGATGGTTTTGCCGCGGTGGAAGGTCTTCCACTGGCCCGCCTGCCAGACCAGCAACTCGAATTCCTGGACGCGATCGTAAGGCTCGCTGATCGCCGCGCGGTTGAAAGTCCGCGGCTCGCCCAGGTCCACTTCGAGCCAGCACGAGTGCGTGCCATAGTCGCAGCCCCAGCGGGTGTCGAAGTCGCCGTCCACGGCTTTGTCGGGCGCGAAACTGTCGCTCTTCTGATACCAGTTCGACGCGGTGGCTTTCTTTCCGGTGGTCAGCGACGGCCCGTCGGAGGACTTCGGGATGACCACGGGAATGTCTTTGGCGGGAGCGTCGAGTTCGAGCTTGACAATCGTGTCCATGGCATCGCGTTGTGCGGCGGGCACGGCGACGTCGATCCCGGCGCCGGTCTGTTGCACAATCGCTTTGCCGCCGGTAAGAACCGCGTGTTTGATGATCCGCGGCTTGATGGCCGGCAGAGTAATCCCGTCGCTCGGCCAACGCAGGATGTGCAGGTAGACGGTGTTGCCCCGGTGCGTGCTGCCGCCCCAGTAGGCGCCGCCGGCAAGAGTGAACTGGCCGTAGTAGTCGCGTTGGGATCGCTTACGTTCGTCGGGCGAACGGAACGGTCCGCCGCGCGTGCCATAGATGCTCTCTCCGTACTTTCGCAGCCAGTCGCCCATTTCGCGGAATCGTTCCACCTGCTGCGGTTCAATCCGGCCATCCGGCATCGGTCCGGTGTTAAGGGCGAAGTTGCCGTCGCCGCAGGCGCAGACGGCGAGCATGTGGATGCACTCCTGGAGCGACCGGATCGTATCGTTGGGCTTCCATGACCATTGGTGGTTCAAGGTGGCGTTGGTCTCCCACGGCCGTTTGTTGTTGAAATGCCCCACCTGATTTTCCGGCGTATCGAAGTCGCCCGGCAAACCGACGCGGTTGTTGATGATCAACCACGGCTGGATCGAGCGCGCCATCTTGAAGAGCTGTTCCGTGTCCCACTCTTTGGCAGACCCGCCGAGGTCGAACCACAGGCCATCGATCTTTCCGTAATTGGTGAGCAACTCGCGGATCTGGCCGTGAAAATACTCGTTGTAGCGGGCATGGTTCGCCGTCTTGTAATCCGGGTGATGCCAGTCGGGCTGCGAGTAGTAGATGATCAGCTTGAGCCCCGCTTCGTGGCAGGCGTCGGCCACGTCCTTCATCACGTCATGTTTCCAAGCCGATTCGGGCCCGGTAATCTTGTGATCGGTCAATTTCGTGTCGTAGAGACAGAACCCGTCGTGATGTTTGACCAGGAAGATCATGTACTGGGCCCCCATCTCGCGGGCGACTTTGACCCAGTGACGGGCATCAAAGTGCTGCGGGGTCCATTTCTTATAGAGGTTATCGTAGACCTCGATGGGTGTTGGACCGTTGCCGCCCTGGGGCTGGCCCGGCCGGTTGGCGCGCGACCAGCCGATCTCCAAACCGGTCAAGCTGACCGGTCCCCAACAGACGAACATGCCGAAACGCATGTCTTTCCAGGCCTCGACCACTTCCGGCTTGGCCTTGAGAAGGTCAACCTTGGCCTCGTCCGCCGCGGCGCCAAGCCCACCGGCCAACAAGCAAAGCCATCCGAGCAACATCGTCTTCATAACCGCCCTCCTTCGATTGCAGGCAATTCTTCACGGGGTCCGTGCCTCTTGTCGTGACCACCAGGATCCCACAGCAGCCGCCTGACCAGACTGCGTTCTGTTGCCATACGGGCCGCGTCCACAGCCCCCCCGGGGACGGCTTGAATTTAACAGGGAAAGCCGCCGCCGTCTTGCACTTTTTCACGGCGGTGAATATTGTACATTCTATGGGCCGCCAACAGCAGTCCCTGGGATTACTTGATGGGCTGTCGCCTGCAACGGGCCGCGCGGCAACTCCGCGAGGTGCCGGACCTGAGGCCAATGGGAGGCTCGCCATGATGACGTCGCGCTGGTTATGTGGTCTGTTTCTGTTTTCTGTAGCATGCCTTCCGGCCTGGGGCCTGGAGAAGGAGTCGTCGCCAGGTCTGCGCTCCGGAGTCCTGATGGGGATGAGGATAGACAAGATCGCCCAGGACGGCGACCGGACGCACGTGCTCACCACGGGCGCGAAGTTCATCCTGGAGAGGACGGGGCGGATACGATGCTTCCAGCGCATTCCGCAGCGCCGGGAGGTGGCGCAGATCGAGATTCCGCCGGGGACTCCTCCCCTGAGGTTGGCGGGGCAGAGCGACTTCGCCTGCATTTTCTCGACGAAGGGGATTTCTCTGACCTTGCAGGGAGACTCATTGGCGATCATCAGGGCCGATGAAGATGTCAAGCTGGGCGTCAAGGGGCTCTTCAAGGCGGCCTACCAGGCGGAGAAACAGGGCAAGTGGCTGTTCATCGACGGCCAGGGCGGGTTCGGCATCTATCCGACCAGCGTAAAGAGAACGAGCCACCCCGACGTCAACCAGGGGGCCTGGGAAATCCCGTACGCGATGCGGAAGGGAGAGGAAATCTGGATTTCCGTGTTTCCACAGCGCCCCTACAACTGGAAGCGCGCCAGCAAGGACCTGATGGCGCACGAAGGAGGCGAGGGGCCGTACACCTATCCCAGCACTGCCCTCATACAGTCCGCGGCGAGGTATTGCAAGCTGATGGTGGTGCATTCCTGGGTCTGGCCGGGGGGCGATGGAGCGCCGTGGAAGATTCCGGCGTTCGTTCCCAAGGACCGGCAGCAGTTCGATCGCGTCCGCGACGACCTCCATCGCGCCGGCATGAAAATGGTGCCCTACTTCAGCCCCTATTACTACGCGGGTAAGGATTTTTTTGCCGAGGTCCGGCGGGCCCTGGATGAATACAAGGTCGACGGGCTTTACTTTGACGGGGTTACCATGGATTTTCGGACGTCGTACGAGATCGTCCGCAAAACGCGGCAGATGCTCGGCGACGACCGGATCCTCTTCCGTCACTGCACCACCGATCCGCTCGCCAGCGCCCGCATCTACTGCCCCTTCATCGACACCTACTGCGACTATATTTACCGCGGGGAGTCCGGCCGGGCCGGCTTGGAACTGGACGACTTTCTCCGCTGGACGCTCAGCGGCTACCAGATCAGCAACGCGGTGGGGTACTGGGTCTATACCGGCTCAACGGGCAAGCCGGGTTATGTGCTTCAAGCGCCCACCCGCGAGCACATCGATGCCGCGCTGAAGCGCGAGGTTCGGCTTCCGCGGACGGAGATCGGCTACGAGTACCACCTGATCTGGAAACCCAACGACGGCCATCTCGAGTTCTTCGACAAGTATTACTATGGGGAGCTGGCCCGGATTCGGAAGGGCCTGAAGAAGTAAGCCGCCTGGTTTCCGTCCGCTGCCACGATCGGTGGCCGTATCGCCTGGGGCCCGGTCGCCGCTCAATCGTGAGGGCGAACGCCGCTCCTAGTCGATGTATTACGATATATTGAACATACGAAAGCAACCGAGAGGTGCTGGCTGATCGTTCACCAGTCGTAGGAGGCGATGAAACCCCACCAGGTCTCGTGCTCGAGGATATAGGCGCCGAAGGGTGAGTCGCCATTGTAGTACTCCACGCCGAGCCGGGCGGCCGAGTCGCGGCCACGGCGCACGCGCCACTGCCAACCGGCCTCGATCGTCACGTTGGGGACGTAATTCTGTTCATCGCGGAGGTCCATGTCGAAGGCCGCATACGGTCCACTTTGCTGTTGCGAATGGCGCGGCGGTGTCCATTCCACGCCCCAGTCGTACCGCCAGACATCGTTCACGATCTTGAAACCGTTGGCGTCGGCATTGTTGGAGAACGAACAGCCGACCTGACCATAGACGCGGAGCTGATCCCAGAAGCGTCGGGCAATCCCCAGCACGATTTCGTCGCGGCAGAACTTCCGGGCCGGGGCGGCCGGAATCCCTTGGGCCCATTGGCTCTCCAAGTCCATCACCGCATCGTCGCCCAGGTGACTGCTCGTGTGTTCGTAGCTCAGCTTGTACTGCCAGTCGTTGGCGGCGAAAGTGAGCGGGCAACCCACGCGGTAGTCGGCGCAGGCAAATGCCCGCCGCTCGTCGAAGCGGGTAAAGGCCGCCGCGAACACATCCGCCTCGAATCCCTCGTCCTTGTGCGATGCCGGCCCGATGCGTCCGAGCGAAAAATCGGCGCCGATGGCCGTGTCGATCAATCCCATGCTGTTGAAGATCGCGTAGCACCGCGGCTCACGCTGGTTTGCGATGGGCGGCTCCCAGAGCACCCCAAACGGCAGCATCTCCAGCACGATGTGGTCGTCCACGGCAGGCGCGAGAGCGGGCCCGGCGCCGGGCGGGGGAAACAGCGTCGGGGCGAGCGGCTCGGCGGGCAACGTCGAAAGCGCCGGTTGTTGCCCAAGCGGAGCGATCGCCGGCGGCGCAGCGGTCAATTCTTGGCCGCGGCACACCGACTCCACGGCGAACACCACCAGGCAGAGCAGCGCCGTCAGCAGTGGGATCGCCCGCAGCGGCGGCGACGGCCGGCGGCCGTATGACGATGCGGCGGTGCTGTCCGGTGTTAAGCGCACGGTTGGTCCCCCGTCACCAGTCAAAAATGGCCACCATTGCCCAATAGGATTCACGCTGATCGAAGAACTGCCCAAAAGGAGAGTCGCCGTCGTAGTACTCGACGCCGATCCGCGCCGAAGAACGCCGGTTCTCGTTGGTTTTCCACTGCCAGCCGGCCTGGATCGTGATATTGCGGTAAAAGTCTTGTTCGGCCCTGAGATCCATGTCGAAAGCCGCAAAGGGACCGCCCATGGGCGGCACCGGCGGCGAGTACTCGAGGCCCCAATCGTAGCGGATGGGCACCTTTCCCACGAGCGTGTCGCTAGGCGAGAAGGAGTAGCCGCACTGGCCATAGAGCCGCACGGCGTCGCCGAAGAAGCGCGCGATGCCGAGCACCGCTTCGTCGCGCACGGCCCGAAGCGACTCGGTCTTGGACCCGGTAATGCCGTAGTTGTAGCCCAGCAGCATGTACTCGTCACCCAGGTGGCAACTGGTATGCTCGTAGCTGAGTTTCATCTGCCAGTCGCCCTTCGCCAGCATGAGCGGAAGACCAACGCGGTAGTCGGCGGCGGTGAGCGGAACCGCCACGCGGTCGTCACCGGGGATCGGATGACCCTCGTCGATAAAACGCAGGAACACGGCGGTGAATATGCCGAGTTCGATTCCCTCGTGCGAATTGTCCGCGGGACCCAGCCGCGATAGTCCAAAGACCGCGCCGATTTCCGTGTCCAGCGTGGCACGGCCGTTCAGGTCATCGAGTTTCGCCTCGCAGCGGGGCTCCCGCTGATTGGCCATCGGCACCCTCCACAACTGCGTCTGGGGCAGCGACTCCCACACCCACGAGCCGTTGCCGATCGGGGTCGCGAAGGACGATTCGGCGCTATTGTCCGTGCGGCGCGTCGGCTGGTCGAGAAGATGTGGCGGCTCGACATTCATGCCTGTGGAAACTGTCGCGTCCGCGGTCACGGCGGGCAATCGGGTCGGAGCGGCGTTTTCGACAAAGACCACCGGGGTGGAATCGCCATCGGCGCGCGTGGCCAGCCGCGACGCTCCCTGGGGGGCGTCGAGCGGCTCCCAGGCCGCGACCGGCCGGACGGGGAAGAGAACGGCGGGCCGGGCCGACTCCACATTATGCGGCGGAGCGGCATCCACCGGCGGCGGCGACACTGGCGGCAACCGCATGAGCGATACGGCCTCCGGCGCCGCCGCGCGTGGCTCCGCCGGCACCGCCTCACGCTCCGACGACAATGACGGCGCCGCCGGCGCCGGGACGGGCACTTCCTCCGGACTGTGCCCTGGCTCCGGAGGCCCCACTGGCGGATCGTTGTCGAACACGGGTTGGCGCGACAGGCAATGGAAGGACCCACCCCACACGAAGTTCACCTGATACGTGTTCATCCACTTGCCGTTGACCCACTGGTTCTCGAATCCCCACTCCGTGCGGAAGTTGCCGCGCATCCACAACACCAGGTCGAAACCAGCCTGCGCATAGGTATTACTGCTGTACAGAGGATCACCGAGCCAGGCGATGAAGTTGTTCCCTTGGTAGGAACTGCCGTATAACCGCAACAGGCTGCGCGGGGTGGGATGCATGTCGTACCATAATCGGAACTCGTGACCCTCGCCATGGGCGGAGGGAACACCCGCGTCGTTAGTCACCTCGAAGTCCCGCATATAGTAGGCCCCGAATCGCAGCTCTCCGTTTGCCAGAGGCGGAATCTTGATCCCGTAAGAGAGGCCTGCGAGCCCGGCGCCGTTGTTGGCCACGAGGTTCACCGAGTTCTGCTGACCGCCCACGTGCGGCCACATGAATTGGCCGTCGAGCCACAGGTTGTTCCAGCGGAGTTGCGTAGCGTTGGCAACGTCGAAACTTTCCGGGCGGTCGTCCGTCTGTCTCATGGCCCAGTTGATCCACACGTCTTCTTTGATCCATTCGCGATCCACTCGGTATTGAAATCCCTGCTCCGCGGGTTTGCTAAAAACGTGAACGTCGTCGTAAAGCGCCTGCGCAATCCAGTGGGTGTCCAAGAGGGTGCCGCCCACCATGATATCCTGGGGGTCGGGCTGGTAGACCAGCCGGAGCAGGGGGAAGGCCATGTCGAGGCCGTCGTCGGCGCCAAAATTGTGACCGACGATCGCCCCGGCTTCGACCGTAAGTTCGTCGGCCACCCGGTAGCGGAGACGGAGAGGAGCAAGGAAGCCAATGTAGGTCTGGCCTCCCATGTCACCGACGAGCAACTGATCGATTTTTGTGTGAAATGGGTCTTGTGGGGCGGGATTGTTGGTGAGTTCCAGGTTCTTGGCGAACGCGTCGGCTTCGAAGACGAAGTCGATATTGCCCGGTAACGTCGGGCCCTGTCCGGGGGTGCCGGTGGGATAACCGTAGTTCTGCCCGACGATCGTACTATCGGGAATGAGCGAGAATTCGGCCCCCTGCGCGACCCCAAGGCTCCCCAGGACCAGACATCCCAAGATGACGAAGAATTCGGCAGGCAAATACGGAGACTTTACCATCGGTATCTGATTCCAGGTGACCGGTAGCAACATTTCATGCCGATTTCTCGCGTAACGTGGGAGAATTGCCAAGTCGCGTCCAGGGGCTTGGCGCAGTCCTCCACACGAGCCTGCGAAATCCGGCCGGATTTCGAGTCTCCTACGGACAATTAATCGATATCGTTGGTGTCAGAGAGAGGGCGCAAACAGAGCCGCCATCTCGCGGAGCAAGACTAATCTAACCGCTGTCACAAATACCCCCCTACGACGACAGCACTGCCCTGGTTGCGGAAACGGTCATTAGGCGGGTACGGGTCGGCCTTCTCGGGGCCGATCGCGTAGCAGTGGGTGGGTTGCGAACTTTGACTGCCCGACGACTCACCCCCCTGGTATTATCGTTATAATCGTCAGAGTTCTCCTAAATCCTTTACTTAAACACATCAATTCAGGATAACATTGGTGCGGAAAGAGAGGTACTCTTTTCAGCACATTGGCAAGGGCGCCAAACTGGAGAAGATTCTTGAAGGGAGCATCTGCGATGAATAACAGGGCCTCGGTTTGCGTGTTGACCGCTGTATCAAGACTCCTCCCGGTAGCCGTTTCTGTTTCTGTCGTGGTTTTGGCCATTTCGGCCGCTTTGCCGGGGAGGAACGATTGTTGTGCGGCGCCTCCTGAGGAGCTGGCCTGGAGAACCGCCTTCCTCAGGCGAGGCTTCATGGGCGAGCTGAACGCTCCCCTGGATGTCATACGCTCGCCAACGCCAATCGCCATGCAGGGAACCAAGGCGCGAGTTTATATCGCCGCGCCGGACCATGTTGTTACCGGCGAACGAATCAGCCTCGTCAAAGGCAAGGACCGGGCGGGGAACATCGAACTGCCCGTCTACGAGTTCTCCTTCGCAGGCCGCAAAGCCTTCGACGTGCCGGCCAGAAAGGACAACCCGCTCAGAGTCTCCGACGACCTGGAGATCCCCCTTACGCCCGGGCTCTGGTATCTTCAGGAGTCGGCCAGCGAGAAAGTCAAAATCTTCTACTTCTTTGACGTCGATGGCGGATTTCGCGCGAAGACCAGCGACGCCCCCGGCGCCCGTGGCCACGATTGGCGCGGCGGCCTCGTCTATCGCATCGACGTGCTGACGACCGATCGGCGGCCCGGCGTGGTCTGCATGGGCGACTCCATTACGCAAGGCTATGCCTCGACGCCGAATGCCGGCCATCGCTATCCCGACATTCTCGAAAAGCTGATCGACCGCCCCGTTCTCAATACGGGCGTCAATGGCGATCAGCTTGTCGAATATGGGCGTCAGATAGGTTTCGTCAACGACCCGGTTCCGCTGGCTGGCGTTAGCGATGCGGTATTCCTCATGGGCACCAATGACATCATTGGCGGCGGGCGAATCAAGTCCATCGAGGATTTCAAGCGCGCATCCACGGCCTGCTTGAACAATCTTCGTCACGGAGGTCTGAGGGTCATTTGGGGAACGATCCTTCCTGCCACAGGCTACAAGGATTTCGACAAGAACCCGGCCAACGAGCTGTTGCGCAAGCAGGCCAACCAATTCATCAGGGAAGAGCTTCATCCTGACGCCGTGGCCGACTTTGACGCGGTCATGTCCGATCCCGACAACCCCGACCGCATGAGAAAGGATTTCCATTGCGGCGACTGGGTGCACCCGAACGACGCCGGCTACCAAGCGATGGCCGCGGAGGCGGCACGGCAACTCCGCGGACGCGATCCTAAGCATCTCAATTCGGGGAAGACGATGGCGCGGAAAGTGACGGACATTGTCTCCACCATAACAGGCGTCGCATCTTGTGCGAGCGCGGGCATCGCAGTAGCCGCGGAAGAGGCGGCTGCGCCGCGGGAGGAATCCGTGATCCTCACGCCCAAGCCGCCGGCGACGCCGAGAATCAACGGGGCCAAAATCTTCGGCGTGCGGCCGGGCCACCCCTTCCTGTTCACGATCCCCGCCACGGGGCAACGACCGATGGAGTTTGCCGTCGAGAATCTGCCGGAGGGATTGACGGTCGATTCGCAGACCGGCCGGATCTCCGGTTCGCTCAAGGCAAGCGGCGAGTATGCGCTTACGTTTCACGCCAAGAACGCCGTGGGGCAGTCGGAGCGGAAGTTCAAGATCGTGTGCGGCGAGAAGCTGGCCCTGACGCCCATGATGGGTTGGTCCACGTGGTACTTCTGGTCGAAGCACTTGAGCGACCGAATTGTGCGCGACGGCGCCGATGCCATGGTCTCCAGCGGTCTAAGCGATCACGGTTGGAGCTATTTGGAGATTGCCGAGTTCTGGCCCACAAAGCCGGGATCGAAAGCCCCGATGCTTTCGGGCGAGGCGCGCGACTCGCACGGCAATCTCAACACCTGCAAATGGTTTCCCGACATGAAAGGCCTTGCCGACTACATCCACGGCAAGGGCCTCAAGGCCGGCATCTATACGTCGCCGGGGCCTCTGACCTGTGAGGGTTTCGTGGGGGCTTATCAACATGAAAAGCAAGATGCCCGGCAGTTCGCCGCGTGGAGGTTCGATTACTTGATGTACGACTGGTGCTCGTACGAAGGGGTCGCCAAAAGTCACCAATTGGCCGCTCTCCAAAAGCCCTATCGCCAGATGGGCGACATTCTCAAGCAGCTCGATCGCGATATCGTATTGAAGATCTGCCAGTACGGCATGGGCGACGTCTGGAAATGGGGACGCGAGGCGGGCGGGAACTGTTGGCGCACGGGTGGTGATTTGGGTGGTCGCTACAGAGGCATCCCCGCCAGCGTGTCGCAAGTGTTTGATCTGTATGGTCGTAATGAGTTACAAAAGTACGCTGGCCCTGGCGGATGGAACGATCCCGACAACCTTCTACTGGGAACGATCTACAAGGCAGGAGAAGAGGCGCCTGGGAACAAGCCCAAGCCGGGGTTGCCGCCGAACAGCCAAACCGGCCCGACGTCGTTGTCACCCAACGAACAGTATGCGCACATGTCCCTCTGGTGCCTGTTGGCAGCACCGTTGTTCTTTGGCGGCGACGTCCGTCAACTTGACGCATTCACGCTGGGTCTTCTTAGCAATGACGAAGTCATCGAGGTCGACCAGGACCCTTTGGGAAAATCGGCCTTGCGGGTGTCGAAGAACGGCCACCACGAGGTTTGGGCGAAGGACATGGAGGACGGCTCCAAGGCCGTGGGCTTGTTCAATCGTGGCGAGGGTACGCAGAACGTGACGGCAAAATGGTCCGACTTGGGACTGACCGGGAAGCAGACGGTCCGCGATCTCTGGCGGCAGAAGGATCTCGGCGGGTTCGACGGCCAGTTCTCCGCCGCTGTCGGTCGGCACGGCGTGGTGCTGCTCCGTCTCCGTGCGGGAGAATAGCCGCCGCTCGGTCACCATTGACACGTCGCGAGTAGCTTTGGCGCTCGCTCGCGCTTCTATCATGGGCGTACGCTGCCCGCCTATGGCAGGCAGAAATACAAGGCATCGTTCGGCCTGTCACGCGCGGAAGTCGCCTTGTTAAAGGAATGGCCTGCCGCCCCGTAGTAGCGCAGGTCGTAGATGAAGTGCTTTTTGTATTCCAATTTGATGGGTTTGAGCCAGAAAGGGCCGCCTGTGCGAACCGTCACCCGGTTGACCTTGGCCAGGCGGTTGCTGGGAATGTCAAAGCTCACAACGGTTTTGTCGGGCGTGTTGGCCGCGACCGTTCCCAGCGGCTTGTCGTTGAGAAAGATCTCTTCCGTAGCATGGACCCCGTAAGCCGCGAATGTCAGCTTAGCAGGGGCGTCGGCCCGATACGGCTGCGCCCGGCCATTAAGCACCAGATAGCGCATTTCGCACGTGCTGACGTCATCACCCAGCCGGGACGCTACGTGCAGAGCGCGGTCTCCGTCATACGCCAGGGACGTGTCGACCGTGCCTTTCCAGGTCGACCACAGTTCTTCGCGTGAAACCAACTTTAGCGGCACCGGTTGGTCGGCGTATCGGCCCGTCACTTCCACCGGCTTCCCGAAATCGACCGCAACAACTTCGATTTGGATCTTCCCCGACTGCGCCGGTCTCGACATAACGGGCGTTATCGGCCACGAGACATAGAGCGGATAGTGTCCCTCCCGATTGGAGTACGCCGTCATCAGCCGGCCGTTCTTGATCTGGATGAGTCGAAAGCCCTGCGGTGAGCCATCGAAATTTGGTCCGCCCCACACCCATTGGTCGGGGTCGTCACCGCCGTCGCCGCAAAACGAGCCTGTCTGATACACGGAGAACTCTCCGAGCCGCGCAGAAGTAAACGTCAGGTGCAGATGGCCGCAGAAAATCCCGAGCACGTTGCGACCTTGGAGCACGCCGGCCAACTCCTCGGCATCGTTTAGCCCCCCAGACACGTTTTTCGTTGCCACCACCGGTTGGTGGCAGAATAACACCAGGGGCTTGTCGTGGGGCTGGAAAGACAGGTCGGTCTTCAGCCATGCCAACTGCTCGGTCCCCAATTTTTCCTCGTAGGGAGGAAAACTGGTACCGTCGAGGGCCACGAAATGCACGTTGCCCCAGTCCCAGGAATAGTGCGTCGGACCAAACAGGTGCCGATAGAGCCCCTTGCCCCATAACGGGTCGTTCCTGTCGACCGTCTTGACGCCGATGGCAGCGTGATCGTGATTGCCCGGAACATTGAACAGCGGTTGTTCGAAAGCCGAGGCGGCTTCGATATAACGATCAAATAGCCGCCGGGCCTCTTGGAGGTCCGTTCCCATGGAATCGCGGACCAGATCGCCCGTGTTGACAACGAACGCAATCGGTATAGGCAGTTTGGCCGTCTGTTTGGCGAACTGCCGCAACGCCTCGGCGTTGCCGATGTGGGTGTCGGTGATCTGGATGAAGCAGAAGTCGTCCGACTGGGGATGTCGCACGAGACCGAAGTTCTCGGACTGGCGGCCGTCGGCCCAGCGCCAGAACGGCGCCGTGGGGCGCTGATCGCGCGGCACGGTGATCCAGAGCAAAGCACGTGCATCGTCGCTGTCTAGCCGGTAACAGCCGCTCGCATCGGTGGCGACCACGCGACGGCCGTCGCTGACCAACACGCCCGGCACGCCCGTTTCGCCGTTGTCCCATCGGCCATTCCGGTTGGCATCGAGATACACGCGTCCTTCAATAATGGCGCTATAGCTGACGCTTGCATCAAAGGCTAGAACGATCAAACCCACAATCGTTAGGATAACCGGCAGCGCGCATAAACGTCTCATCACGCGGACTGTTCTTGGTGCGTATTGCATTTTGAGTGGGTTTTGCATCGGTTGTTTCCGATCGGCCGTATCTCGGTAGGAATATCGGGCGTGCAAATGGTCAAAGACGGGAACGTCCCCTTTGTTCCTTTACGCCGCAGCCGTTACTGCTGCCCGCCTATGGCAGGCAGAAATATAGAGCATCCGCCGGGCTGGAACTCGCCGAAGTCGCCTTGTTGAAGTCATGAGGCTCGAAGGTTGCGTAGCGCAGGTCGTAGATGAAGTGTTTTTTGTACCCCAACTGGATGGCTGCGAGCCGGCAGGAGCCGGCCGTGCGAACGGTCATCCGGTTGACCTTGGCCAGGCAGTCGCTGGGAATGTCGAAACTCACAACGGTTTTGCTGGGCGTTTTGGCCGCGACCGTTCCCAGCGGCTTGCCGTTGAGCAAAATCTCTGCCTCGGCATAAACTCCGCGAACCTGGAAGGTCAGCTTGGCGGGGGCGTCGGCCCGATACGGTTGCGCCCGGCCATTGAGCACCAGGTAATGTATGTCACACGTGCTGACGTCATCGCCCAGCCGGGACGCTGCGTGGACAACCTGATCGCCGTCATACGCCAGGGATGTGTCGACCGTGCCTTTCCAGGTCGACCATAGTTTTTCGCGTGAAACGAACTTCAGCGGCACCGGCCGGTCGGCGTATCGGGCCGTCACTTCCAAGCGTTTGCCAAAATCGACCGCGACGACTTCGATTTCGATCTTTCGCGACTGCGACTGCGTAACCTTGCCCGTCGGCGTAACCTTCCCCGTCGGCGAGACGACACAGAGCGGATAGTGTCCCTCTCGATTGGTGTACGCCGTCTTCAGCCGGTCATTCTTGATCTGGATGAACCGAAAGCCCTTCGGTGTGCCGTCGAGACATGGGCCGGACTCCCATGCGCCGCAAAACGCGCCTGTGTGATACACGGGGAAGTCTTCGAGCCGCGTGAAAAACGTCGTGTGCAGATGGCCGCAGAAAATCCCCAACACCTTGCGACCTTGGAGCACGCCGGCCAACGGCTCGGTGCCCTTTTTCTCTTTCATGGTCACCACCGACTGGTGACAGAACAGCACCAGGGGCTTGTCGTGGGGCTGGAAGGACAAGTCGGCCTTGAGCCACGCCAACTGCTCGGCCCCCAATCGTTCCTGGTAGGGAAGCCTGGTGCCGTCGAGGGCCACGAAATGCACGTTGCCCCAGTCCCAGGAATAGTGCATCGGACCAAACAGGTGCCAATAGAGTCCCTTGCCGTAAAGCGGGTCGTTCTTGTCGGCCTCCTTGGACAAGAAGCATACGTGATCGTGATTGCCCGGAACATTGAACAGCGGTTGTTCGAATGCCGAGATGGCTCTTATGTAGCGCTCATACATCTTCCGGTCCCCTTTGGTGTCGAAACCGCCATCACCGCCCAGATCGCCCGTGTTGACAACGAACGGAATCGGTATCGGCAGTTTGGCCGTCTGCTTGGCGAACAGCCGCAACGCATCCGCGTTGCCGGTGTGGGTGTCCGTGATCTGGATGAAGCAGAAGTCGTTCGGCTGCGGCTGTCGCACGAGACCGAAGTTCTCGGACTGGCGGCCGTCGGCCCAGCGCCAAAACGGCGCCGTGGGGCGATGATCGCGCGGCACGGTGATCCAAAGCAGAGCCCGTGCCTCGTCGCTGTCCAGCCGGTAATGGCCGCTCGCATCGGTGGCGACCACGCGACGGCCGTCGCTGACCAGCACGCCCGGCACGCCCGCTTCACCATCGTCCCATCGGCCATTCCGGTTGGCATCGAGATACACATGGCCTTCAAGAATGGCGCTGTAGCCGACGGTTGCGTCAAAAAACAAAACGATCAAGCTGACGAGGGCGGAGAGAAATGATCTCATGATTGTTCCTGTCTTGCTTTCGATGCCTTTGTTTCTTTCCGTTACGAACCCATATCGTACAACTTGGGCGGAAATTGTTCAATTGTTCGATAGACGGCGATAAGCTCCGAGCGTTCAAGAATCGTCCTCGCACGCCATACAGCCTTGCCGTCGAGGGCTTTTTTCGCCTGAGCGGCCGCGTCAACAATTCGTGTAACCTGCTCGGGGGAGAGTTTTCCGGAAACACGGTCGGCCTTCGCTTTTTTGGCCAAGCGACTGATCCACTCGACCTGCTTCGTCACACGGTCGAGATCCGCCGCTGGAATCTGTTCCTTCACCCGTTGGATGGCCGCATCGCCATTGGCCGTGAACGCGGCCAATTCGTACGGTTTCAAACTCAGTCGGAGAACGCTGCCTTCGATCGCCGACGGTTTGTCGCTGGAAAGACGCCGCACCTCGCTCGCATGGGCCAAATGGAAATCGAGCGATACCGGAAAACGTTCACGATTCACGGCATAAAACACGAAGCGCTTTTGCTTTGGATCGGACAGCTCCCAAACGGCCACGGGATCGCGGGCGTCGGCTCGCGGGTGAAACGGCATGGGCGGCAACTGTCGATATTCCCGCAGGAATTCCAACAAAAGCGGCTGTCCAAGCGTGTAGGCGTTGCCGCCGTCCCCGAGAAACAAGGCGTCGGCCTCGGCCAGCGTGGCTGCGTATCGTTCCAGGTAATGGCGGCCGGCGGGATTCAAGACGCCGCTCGTCCACCTTCGTATGATGTTTTTGGGAAAACCAAGCGATTCCGGCGTGACGACGGCGTCCGGCACGCCCTCGACGTAGTCTGCCCCGTAGAGAAATGCCGTTCGGTTCGCCGGACTGCGCAGCGCAACGAGCTCCGCCGGATCGAGCAGGCGGTCGCGTTTTTTGGCGTCGCCCAGCGGCCCTTTGTAGGTGTATTTCTGACGGCCGTAAGCGTAGTGGGCATTGATGAGCACGACGCCGTCGATCGCCCCGAGGAGTTTCGGATCAATGCCGGCGCCCTTTTCATCATCACCGGGGAAGTAGCCGAAGTAATCGCCCGAGTAGACTACCAAGTCGGGCCGCGCGCGCCGAACACGATCGCGTGCCTTCGTATAGATGCCGGCAATCTTGCGGCATCGCCATTCGATCCACGGATCCCGCGCATGGGCCATCAGCCAGTCGTATCGTGCGTGGAATCGCTGCGGGTTGTCGTCGGTCTTCACGCCCGTCGAGATGCCTGTTTCCTTCTCGAACAGCCCGACCGTTAGGTCGTCGTAGCCCCAATCGAGCGAAAGGAAGTTATTCAGTCCGGTGTTTTGCCAATTTATCAGGCGCAGACTGACGCCGCGCAGGGCTTGCGAATCCTTATAACGATCCACGAACTCGCCGATCATGTCGAGATACCATTTTTGATTGACGGGGTGGAGCGGGTTGAATACCGGCACGCGTCTCTTTGCGGCGCGGAACCCGTCCTTCGACATAAGAATGTTGGGCCTCGGTTCGATCTTGCCTGTCGGATCGGCAATCCGGTCGAGGTCGGAGCATTGGGGATTGATCTCGCCAATCAAACCGATCCCATATTTCTCGCACTTTAGGAGAAGCAGACGCGTGAAGTCAAACGAGTTCGGATTGGAGCCTTCGGCGTTGTGCAGCGACGGATACAGCGACATGTTATAGACGGCCACGGAGGGTATGATAGTGTCGCCGCCGATGGAGGCGACGGATCGGGCCCACCGATCCGCCGCGACCATGCGGCCGCACGTGAAGATGTCCGGCGCGCCGTAGAGCCCCGTGAAATTAGCCCCTTCCTCGTACCAGTTGGCGAACGACCGTCCCCCGCGAACGGGAACGTCGAGAAGCGGCAGGTCGCCATCGACGCGGTAGAGGCGGATTTTCGACGCGGCTGCCCGCCGGCCGTTGTGAACCGCCATGAGCACGACTCTGACGTCCGTCGTTCGCGGCCAAAAGAGCATCGTGTCCGTCTGCATCTTCCGAGTGAGCGTGTAGCATTCGCCGGTGTCCACGCCGCTGGTCACCGGATACGTCGAGTCCGGCGGCAACGCCTCGCGAATCGAAATGCAAAACGTGCGGAACGCATCATCTGGATAATCGGTCTCGATCACGTATGGTTTCTGCGTTTTGGGGATGTTCAGGCAGTACGCAAACCACGAGGAATCACGCTTCTTATGTTGGGCAAAGAGGAATCCCGCGTCGCCCGACTCGCGATAAGCGCCCGCGACGCTCCGGACGACATTGGAACCGCCGACCCCGGTAAACTGCGGTTCCGTGGCCACGCAGTCGATCTCGGAAAGAAGCGTCTTCTTGAGTTCGCCACCCCGCTTTACCCGACGCGTATCGACCACAACGACCGTGGGAGACGGCACATCGAGAACGTCGATCGGGCGATCGCCTTCGGTGAAATGGACGTCGAAGAGGCCTTCTCGCGGACAAGGCAGCGACACGGCCAAGTCGGCTGGCTTCTTACCCGCCGGGATGGCCACGTCCGCGCTTGATACGATCTCCTGCGTCTTGGCGTCCTGAAGATGCACGGTCGCCTTGGTCGACCTCATGCGTCCGCCGGCCTGGAGCATGAGCTGGAGAGAATCGCCCGCGCCGACCACCGTCCGATTCTCAACGACCGAGAGTCTCAATCGTTTTGCAAGCGTGGGACCGGAGGGACGCAAGATCAACTTTTCGATGCTGGGAAAGCCTGACCAGTGATACCTCGCAATGCGAATGGTGTGCTTGCCGGCCTCGAGCCAGAGGTTGCTGGCTTTGTCGCCTCGCGCCGTAATATAGACATCTCCGTCAACGACGTAATCAATTTCAAAAACACCATAGTCGAATTTCCTGCTCTGCGCGAGTTCGATGCTAAATCTGTCAATAGGGACGATGAGTTCGTACCAACCGGCGTGGGCGACGTTGATGTCGTACTCGACCCATCCCTTACTGCATAATCTCTGACCCGGTTTTGTAGAACCGCCTAGATTGCCGGCTTTGCGAATGAGCTCGGCGTCCTCTGGTTTTTTGAAGCAGGCGCGATCGAACGAGCCAGCCACGCGTACGATGTCCCCCTCGGCGGCCTGGCCGACCGAAACGATGCTACAGCCGACGGTTGCAGCAAAGACCAGAACGATCAAGCCGGCGATGGCAGATCGAAACAATTTCGTCATTTCCATCATGGGCACAAGGGTCAAGGAGGGACTGATCGGGCGGGACCATTCGCGGGGTTCGTAGGCCACGGCTGCCGCAACCCTACGACGGCAGGCGGACAACAATCATTCTTGTCTGGGGATGATGGCATGTCAACATCCCACCTTAACGGGGTCTGACAATTCTTTTTGGCGATCACGCCGGGTAGAACAGTCATCCTGAGCGCAGCAAAGGATCTCGAAGGGGGGCGATACGCTAGATTCTTCGCTGCGCTCGGAATGACGGGCTGCCCGTGGTCGCCGAGAAATGTTGCCACGATCCCCCCAACGCCGCCACAAAGTTTGGGCACACCGCTTGACAACCCGGATCTTGTCGATCAAGGTCACAGTCGTGGGATCGCTGCGGCCGGAGAATGGCACACCGGCCGAAAAAATACGCGATTGTGTGAACGCTTCCATTTTTGTAAAACACCACGTCAAAGGACCAAAGCGATGAGATTCAGGCTGTTTTTTGCCATCGTTATGCTTGCCATCCCCGCCATGACGGCGCGTGCCGCGGATGTCGTCGGGGAGCCAATCTCGCCTTGGCAGCCGGGGATGCTCGACATCCACCAGATCAGCACCGGCCGCGGCAATGCGGGCCTGTACATCTTTCCCGACGGCACCACGTTGCTGGTCGACGTGGGCGAACTGCCGCCCGGCAAAAATCCCCAACACACGCTCCCTCGGCCCGACGACAGGCGATCGGCCGGCCAGTACGTCGTCCGCTACATTCGTCACGCGCTGCATCACGAACCGCAGCCGGCGCTGGACTACGTGCTGTTGACCCATTTTCATCAGGATCACATGGGCGAGGTGGCGCCGGGCATGCCGGTCTCGCCCCACGGATATATCCTCACCGGCGTAACCCGTGTGGTTGAAGACCTGAAGGTCGGGAAGTTGCTGGATCGCGGCTGGCCCGACTACGACAACGCGACCCAGCCCGAATACCCGTTTATGAAGAACTATCTGGCCTTCGTGAAATGGCAAACCGAGAAGAACGGTCTCAGGATCGAACGGTTCGTGCCCGGACGCAACGATCAGGTGGTCTTGTGCCGCGAACCGGAAAAATACCCTCGGTTCGAGTTCCGCAACGTCGGAGTCAACGGGGAGATCTGGACCGGCAGCGGCACGGCCACCCAGCACCGGATGCCGCCTCTGGAGACTATTCCTCGCAAGCGATGGCCGGACGAGAATGTTTTTAGCATCTCGTTCCGGCTGAGCTACGGGAAGTTCAAGTTCTTCAATGGCGGCGACCTGCCGGGCATTCGAAAAGGCAGTCCGGCGTGGTACGACATGGAGACACCCGTGGCCAAGGTGGTGGGTCCCGTCGACGCGGCCATCTTGGACCATCACGGTTACGTAGACGCGATGAACGAGTTCTTTGTCTCCACGTTGCGTGCCCGGGTGTGGACGATTTCGGTGTGGGATTCCCATCATCCGACGGCGGGCGTGTGGCAGCGCTTGCAGTCCGAGCGGCTCTATCCCGGCCCGCGCGACGTTTTCGCCACCGACCTGCATCCCGATGCGCGATTGGCCATTAGCGGCATCGATCGGATGGCGAGCGATCACGGCCACATCGTCTTGCGGGTTTCACCCGGCGGCGGCGACTATCGCGTGACGATCGTCGACGACACGTCGGAGAGTCACCGCGTGACGAAGGTTTTTGGACCGTACCCATCGCGTTAGTACGTTTACCTAGAAATTTCTACCGCTGGAAACCAAGCCGCTTGCGGCTTCGCAAGGACTTGTCACCGGCAAAAACTTGATGGAAGACGTACTAGGGGGTACCTGGCCCCGTCATCCACGGCTGGAAATCCTTGTTCTCCAGTCCCCAGGATACGGAGGGATTTTCCAGTTCAATCACATCCGAGTGCAACCGCTGTCGCACGGGCTCCGCGATTCGCGCCAGCATCCCGAACTGATCGTAGACGACCGGCAATCCCAGGTCCCATCCCAGGTGCCGCACCAGATCCACATAGGCGTCGATGCAGATTGCCGTCACCACGCTGCCGCCCACATCGATCGGTACGCGGTCCGGTTCTTCAAAACGAAGCGCCTTCCGCACTCGTTCGCGCGAATTCATGAGGGCCTTCCTTTCGTCTTCGTCGCGTCCGTCTTCAGCCAGCGGCGCACGTGTTCCAATTCGCCGGGCCAGTTCTTACCGATCCGCCGCTCGCAGAAGGCGTGGAACAGAAGGGCGACCGTTTCATGCAATCCGCGCACGCTGTCGATGCGGCGCTCCAGGATTCCCTGCCCGTCCGCGGCCGCCTCGGCGTCCTCCGTCCGAATCTTCGCGCCGCTGATCGTGAAGGTCTCGGCCTGCAGCGTCAATTCATACTGTTCGCCGTGGCGGACCAGGATCAGGCCCGCCTTACGCGGGAGCTTGCCGGTGCGGATCGCCTGCGCCGCTTCCGGCAAGCGCACCGGCGACTTCGCGGTGATCGTCTCCTTGCCCGACTCGTCCCGGGGACACTGCAAGGTGAGCGTGCGGGCAAACATGCCGGTCACTTCGGATTCATCGGGCAGGGCGATCGTGTCGGATTGCGTCTCCCAACGCCACCAGAGCCAGAGCAGGAACTCGTTGCCGAGGAAATCGAAGTTGCCCGCTTCGTTATTCCACCAGGCGATATCGGCCCGAGCATCGCCGGGCCGGAGCGGGGAAGGAGTCACCTCCTCCAGCGCCTTGCGCCGTTTGGCTTCCGCCGCTCACTCCTGGGCGCGGCGGCCTGCGGTAAGCGGCTCCAACTTGATATCGAAGGCTTGGGTGCACAAGTCGCAGCATTGTTCGCCGGCCGCGGCACTGCACCCGCCGAAGTACAGGATGCTCTCCCGGGCGTCCCACAGCACGGGCCACTGCTGCATCTTGCGAAACCTGCCGCTTTGCGCTTCCTCTTCGCAACGCGCCTCGACGGCTTCCCTCGCTTCCTGACGCTGGACTTTGGTGGGCCGGCCGGTGGGACTGTCCGCCGTGGCCGCGGCCAGTTCCATTTGCAGCCACGCCTTGCGCACGGCGGCGGGAATCTGGTTGGTGTCGATCCGCACGGCACAGTGAAGCGCCTCGCCGATCACGTTCTTTTCCAGGTCAAAGTCGAGGTCGAGCAGGTGGCGGCCCGCCAAAAAGCCTACGTCGGCCTGGTCCGTCGAGGAGGTCTCGAGCTGACCGATCGCGAATTTCTTCAGGGTCTTGACGTGTTCCGGGCCGAACTGGCGCGGCTGCTCGCCGTCCACGCGAAAGCACTCCAAAGTGACCGGTCCTGACAAGAATCCCATGCGAGCTCCTTCCGGGAACAATAAATAACGGTATACCCGGCAGGTACGCCTGCCGGCAAAACGGCGTTGGCAGCTTCTCTTACTCGATCCGATACAGGCCGTCGGCCGAAACGTAGTGGCGCGTGACGTTCAACTTGGCCATCCAGGCGCGGACTTCGAGCGTCCGCCAGGGGCCGGTGCCGGTTCCCTTGCCGGCATCGTTGTTCCACAGCCAGCGGGGCGTGGGCCAAAGGCAATACGACGGACGGATGGCCCGATAGACGTCTTCGCCGACGCCGTTCTGGCCATGGTGGGCCATCTGCACGTAGTCGGCGCGCAACCGATCGCGGCCGGCGCCGCGGAGTAGCTTTTCGCCCCCCTCGACACCGAGATCGCCCAGAAACAGCACCGTTTTCGCCTTGTCCGATACGCGAAGCACGACCGACGAGTTGTTGAGCGGGTTCTGGGTGAATTCGGGATTCTTGATGCCCAGCACTTCGATGCGGACGCCGTCGATGAGGAGAACCTGACCCACGGCCAGATTGGTCGTCGATCTGCCAGCCGCCTTCAGGGCCTTTTCGAAGTCCGTGACTTCGGCGATCTCGTCGCGGGGAACGTGCTTGGCTACCCAGTCGCTGTCCGGCATGGAGGCGTAGATGCTGCCGATGGTCAGGCCCCGGGGATGAGGCAGGATTTCGCCCAGGGCGCCCACGTGATCGGAATGCGGGTGGGTGACGAACCACGCCTGGACGTGGTTGCCCAGCGCGGCCAGAAACCCGCGCAGATAGGGCGCGTCGCCTGCCGTGCCGCCGTCAATGACGATAAGCTTGCCGCCCGTGCCGCGGATCACGTAGGACATCATCTGGCTGGGCGTCTGCTCGGGCAACTGCCAAAGCGTGCAGGTGGCCTGCCCCGGAGCATGCTGGTCGGGGTCAGCGGCGTTGGACGTGGCCGCAGAGCATAAGGCAACAGCGACGAGAAAGGGACCAATGGTTCTCATGGCGATTTTCCGTGGTTGTTCGAGCCGCGCGATTAACGCATCCGGCTCCTCAAGTTACGTTTTGGCCACTATGATACACCGATTGGACTGTGACCGCCATTGGTCGTGGGTAGTCGCGTGGGGCAAGATTTTCTGGCAGATGGATCCACGCCCGGTGAGGGTCCGTCTCTGGAGTGCGGCGATTTATCGCCGCTTTTTGCGGGCCATTGTCAACGCGACGTGTTTTGCTCAAAAACTTACCAATGATGAGCCACACGCCCCATAGGCACGGGCAAAAAGCGGCGATGAATCGCCGCACTCCAAAGAGCCAGTGATGCCCTGAGCGGAAAACCGGCGGGCCGGCTGGCGTTTGACGCAGCGATTGGCTAACCTGGGGGGGAAGTTGTCGCTCACCGGGAACTCCTTCCTCTCTTTTGACCTCCAGCAATACAAGAGAATCCATGATGCGTTGCACAATAGTCAGCATCGTCGCCTTCTTGGCAATTCCACTGACGGTTTCCTCGGCCGCCTCGCACGACGACCAGATCAAAGTGACCGTCGGCCAGTCGCGGACGATCGCCAGCGCTCCGCCTCCGTTCATCGAGCCGCACCTGTACCAGCTCGGAACCGATCCGGCCAGCATGTTCTGCGTCGTCTGGTCGATGCCGGACGACTGGATGGCACCGGCCGACCGGAAGCAGACCGTCTTCTACACCCGCGACGGTGGGCGGACCTGGGGACCGCCGACCGCGTTGTCGGGCCTTACCTCGGGCGGCAAATCCTCGATCCGGCTGAACAATGGCACGTGCCTGTGGCTGGGCTACTTTACCGATGCCACCGGCGATCCCCGCACGGTCTCGGTGGCCGTGGGCCGCTCCGCCGACGGCGGCAGGAAGTTCACGTGGACCAAGGGAAACGTCACGTTTCCCCAGAAGGTACTGCCCTGGAAGAACACGGCCCATATGTCATTCTCTCGCTCGATCATCCAATTGTCCGACGACTCGCTGCTGGCCACCCTGTTTGGCCAGTTCGCGAGCGATCCGAAGTACCGCTCGGTGCTGGTGCGATCGACCGACGGCGGCACGAACTGGAACTACTATTCCACGATCGGATACGCCGCCAACGCCCCCGGCGAAGGCTACTGCGAGCCGGTAATTCGGCGGACAGCGGACGGAACTCTGCTGGCCGTCATGCGACTGGGTTCCTTTTTGACGATGCAGTCGGCCCGTTCGACCGATGACGGCCGCACGTGGAGCGTGCCGAGCCTGATGCCGGACGCCGCCAAGAGCGTCGAACCCGATCTGTGCCTGATGTCCAGCGGCATTTTGGCGATGTCCTACGGCAGGCACGGCGACCAGATCATGTTCTCGCCGGACGGGAACGGGAAGACCTGGACCCCGCCGACGACGATCTACCGCGATACTTTTTTCAAGCAGGGCGACAAATTCCTCCATACCACGTACGGCTACACGTCGATCAAGGAGGTTTCGCCCGGCCGACTGCTGTACGTCTACGACTTCGATCCCGACGGACTCAACGCCGGCTCGACAAGCTACATCAAGAGTGTGTACATTGACGTGACGCGCGCCGCCGAACCTTCGCACCCGCGGGACGGGCATTGAACGGCTTTCACACGATCCAGTACATAGTACCTAAGGAGGTGCGTGATGGGTCCATCTAGCAATCGCGCCGATCGGCGCATGCTCATCTCATCCTGGTGGCTGCAAGTGGCCATCGTGACCTTTCTTGCGGGCTTCGCGGTGCTGCTTTACCTGGCCTACCGCATCCATGCGGAACCGCCCCCGATTCCCGGACGCGTGGTGGCCGAAGACGGGAGCACGCTCTTCACCGGCAATGACATCATGGCCGGTCAGCACATCTTTCAGAAGTATGGGCTGATGCAATATGGTACGATCTTCGGTCATGGCGCCTACCTGGGACCGGATTTCACGGCCCAGTATCTGCACGAAGCGGCCAACGCGATGGTCGAGTTTCACCGTGGCCAGGGGCGTGCCGAGGCCGAGGCGCGCGAACGGACCAGCAACGAACTGAAGCAGAACCGCTTCGATCCGCAGTCCGATGTACTCCGTTACACGCCCAGCCAAACGCATGCTTTTCGACAGCTTGTCAAATTCTATGCACGCTATTTCGGCCCCCTGACGGAGCAAACCGGATTACGGCGACCGGCCATTACGGATGGGGACGAGATCCAGCGGTTGACGGCCTACTTCGCCTGGTCGGCATGGGCGGCGGCCGCCACGCGGCCTGGCACGGCGTACTCGTATACCAACAACTGGCCGTCCGAACCGATGGCCGCCAACACGCCGACCGCCGAAGCGATCCTCTGGAGCACGCTGAGCCTGATCACGCTGTTGGGCGGAACGGGGTTGATGTTCTTCGTCGTCGGACGCTGGGATCTGTTGGGCTGGCATCGGGCCGATGAGGAGCGGCCCGGCCAACGCTTGCGATTCCGTCCGCCGGAGGAAGTCCGCTTGGCGCCAGCCCAGCGCGCCACGGCATGGTATTTCCTGGTGATTGCCGGGCTGTTCCTCTTGCAGGGGATGTTGGGAGCGGTCAACGCCCATTATCATGTCGAGCCGGGCGGTTTCTACGGTCTGAACCTGGGCGAGTTGCTGCCTTACAACCTGTCGCGCATGTGGCACGTTCAGTTGGCGTTGTTCTTTGTCGCTGCCAGTTACCTCGCCATGGGGATTTTTTTGGCCCCGATGATCGCCCGGCGCGAACCTCGGCACCAGGATAAACTGGCGCTGATCCTGTTCGGCGCATTGGTGGTGGTTGTCGTCGGCAGTCTGCTGGGCGAGGCGGCCAGCCTCAAGGGCATTATTCCCACCAGCGGCCCTTGGTTCTGGATCGGCACCCAGGGCTGGGAGTACCTTGATCTCGGGCGGCTTTGGCAGATCCTGCTGACCGCCGGGATGTTTTTCTGGGTCGTCATTCTTGTACGCGGCCTGGGGAGCCGTCTGCCGGACGAACATCCGGGCAATCTGCCTTACCTGTTCCTCTACAGCGCGCTGTCCATCCCGCTTTTCTATGCCGCCGGCATGGTTTTCGGCAAAAACGTCAACTTTGCCGTGATGGACTTCTGGCGGTTCTGGGTGGTTCACCTGTGGGTCGAGGATTTTCTGGAACTGTTCACGACCATCATGGTGGCGTACATCTACGTTCTCCTGGGCGTGGTTCGTCCCGCCACGGCTACCCGAGTCGTCTATCTCGACATCATTCTCTATTCCATCGGCGGCGTGATCGGCACGATGCACCATCTTTACTTCAGCGGCGCGCCGGCGATTCACATGGCGATGGGGGCCGTCTTCTCCGCCATCGAAGTGATCCCGCTGGTGCTCCTGACCTTCGAGGCCTGGCGGTTCATGCGACTGGGTGCCCAGGAGAGAACACGCTCGGTCATCGGCACCCCCAGCGCCGACTTCCCGCACAAATGGGCCGTGATGTTCCTCATCGCCGTGGGCTTCTGGAACTTCTTGGGCGCCGGGGTGTTCGGTTTCCTCATCAATCTGCCCATCGTGAGCTATTACGAGATCGGCACCGCCTTCACGGCCAATCACGCCCACGGGGCGCTGATGGGCGTGTACGGCGTGCTGGCCATAGGCTTCTTCATGTTCGTCGCCCGACATTTCATTCGACCCGACCGGGGCTCCGAGTGGGCAATGAAGCTCTCGTTTTGGGGCCTGAACGTCGGCCTGGCATTGATGCTGTGCGCGAACCTGATTCCGATGGGCGCGATACAACTCTACGACGCCGTCCAGAACGGCTACTGGCACGCCAGGCGGCCGGAGTTCTTCGCGCAGCCGTGGCCCCGCATCATCGAGTGGTTGCGGATGCCCGGCGACCTGATCTTCCTCTTCGTCGGTATTCTGCCGCTGGTCTACCTGGCCCTTCGCATGTTCGCCGCGCGACGGCGTTACGCGAGGCTCCCGGCTGAGACCACCACCGAAGAGTTCACGCAGTGGTACGAAGAGGCGTGAGAGCCGGCCGTTCGGCGGCTTGCCCTGCCTGCCGTGACCCCGGTAATGAAACACGAATGGCGGGCAGGACTCGCCAGCGGCCCGCCGCAGCACCTCTTGGACGTACATGCAATTATCTCACTGCGGCAGGGCGCGCAGCCCGCCGCAGGAGGAGAACGCTTGTTGCGGAGCATCGCCGCAGGCCGGCTTGCCGACGACACGGACCGCCACCGCCTCGACGGGTTCAGCCAGCTTGCAATGGAACTTGGCGCCCTCGGCCAAATTGGCCGGATTGCTAGCGGTCGTAGCGGGGTAGTCGGCCAGTTCGCCGACCGTCTTCCACTCGCTGCCCTGGGTGGCCTGAATCTGGACCTTCGGCTTGCCGGCCGAGGTGTCGAACCAGCCGCCGTCGTGGAAGGTCCTGCCGTGGAGAAACACCACGCGGCCCACCGTGACCGGCTGGTCGAGAGCTACCGCATACCAGTCCTCCTTTGCCGACTCGCCGTTGAAGGTGACCACGAAGCCGCCCTCGATGAGGGAACCATCGACGTTGCCGGCCCGCGAGCGGCTTTCCGTGCCGTCTTCCAACAAATTGTCGGCCGCAGTGCTACTTTCCGTGCCAAGCAACGGCAGCCAGACCCGGTACTGCGACCCCGTTGCACCCGCGTCGGCAAAGGGGACCAGCCGGGTCCGGATAGCGGGGGCCGTCTTGCGCGTCATCGCGCTAATGCAAAACACTTGGGCGCCGGGCCAGCTTCTCATCTGCTCGGGGGCCGGCTCGGCGGTAACGGCGAGATCGGCCACATTCCCGGACGCCAGTTTGAGCGCGTGGACGGGTTTGCCGCCCGCCAGGGCCGCATCGGCCGCAAGGACCAACGGGCCATAGACCACGGCGGCCTTGTTCAGATTCGTGTGCTCGCCCAGGACGAGCCGGGGTTCGAGGTTCAGGACCATTTCGACCGTGTCGCCCTTCCGCCAGGTCCGCCGGATGGCCGCATAACCGTCGCCGGTCTTTTTCGTGTCCACCGGTTGGCCGTTGACCCGTAACAGCGGCTTGGCACACCAGTTGGGGATGCGCAGCTTGACACTGAAATCGTGTGGCGTGACGGGATCGACGGCGATGGCGATTTTCCCCACGGCCGGATAGGTCGTTTTGACGCCAAGCTTCACGGCAACGCCGTCGCGCAGCCGCAGATTGGCACGACCCGCATCGTAGAGGTTCACGGCAACCCCGTCGGCGTCGGTGGCTATGGCGAAGGTGGGCACCAAGGCGACACCGCGCGGACCGCTGGAAACGCAACAACTGCAACTATCGTCACCGTAGCCTTTACCACCTTCCATGGGAACCAAGCCGCCCCACATTTTGCCATCGGGGCGCTGCCCGCCGAGAACCTGGTTGTACAGCACGCGTTCAAGCTGCTCGGAATAGCGTGCCTCGCCCGTCAGCCGCAGCAGTTGGACGCCCAGTTGCAGCCAAGTGATTGTGTCGCAGTTTTCGCTGCCGCTGGCGTTGGGCAGCAAATAGTCGTCGCGGAAATAATCCGGCGAGCTCACCGCGCCGGTAATGAAGTTTCGCTTGGTCGTGATGTCGTCCCAGGCGTTGACGACGGCGCGAAGACAACGGCGGTCGCCGCTGGTGCGATACCACTCGGCCAGGCCGTTGATGCAGGAGAGCATTTCGTAGGCCTTGGCGTCGCCCAGCTTGTTGACGCCTTGTCCGGCCAACAGGCGGGAAACGATGTGCGGCCCGCTGGGCTGCTCCCAGGCCCGCAAAATATACAGGCAGAAATCGCGGTATTTCTCGTCGCCGGTCAAGCGGTAGAGCAGCACCATCGGCTCCAAGACGCTGCCGGGCGCCATGCCCATGTGTTCGCCCGCCTTGTTCAGATCGTGCTGACCGGGCCGATCGCCGAAATCGCGGCAGAGCAGGTCGGCCATCTTGCGGCAGGTGCAGAGAGGAGTCGCGTCGCCCGTATAGCGCATGTAGGCGATCAAACCGAGCAAGTTGTATTTGTGCGCCCACACGTCCCACTCGGTCCAACGGTCTTTGGGCAGATAGGTGCCCAAATAACCGTCATCGAGCTGACACTTGATGACCTCTCGGACGACGTAATCCATTTTCTCGCGGAGCTGTGGATTACCCGTGTTGGCCCAGGCCAGCGTGGCCGCATGCAGCCATTTTCCCAGGTGTTCGCCGTCCCAGGTTTGCCGGCCTGGCCGCTTGCGATAGCCTTCGAGCAAGCGGTTGGGATCGATGGCGAGCAAGCGATTCGAGGCGTTTCGCTCGATGCGTGTGCCGATCATGCCCGATAGATGCACGCGGTCGGGGATTTGCGCGTCCTGGCGGTCGGCGGCCGCGCAGGGAATCTTTTCCGGCAGCAGCGCGATTCCCGCCGCGGACGACGTTATGGCAACCGCAGCAAACAGGGGCGTTAGGAGCAAGATCCTCATCGAGCGTTCCCTTTCGATGGATGCGGTATGTCCCAGTTGAACGCCGCTCGGACATGCTCCGAGCGACAACCGTTCACAGGGGACTGTCCCGATTTTCGCGGCGCAGTGGTCGTTGACATGCAGAAACGCTTGATCGCCGCGAAAATGGGACTGTCCCCCTCGCGCCGCGGGGAACGGTTACCGCTCCGAGCGACAACTCCCCTCCAGCGTAGCCAATCGCTGGGTGGAAATCCAGTTAGCGCACTGGTTTTCCCATGTGGCACGCAATTGGTTTTTTCCCATTGCAGTCGAAGTTTGCCCGCCTCTTCGCTATCATGATGGCTGCCCGTGCCCCGCACCGGCCGTTTAAGAGATTCCTGGCTGAGGCACTTCCCATGAATGCAAGCGGCGAACAACACCGTGCTCTCCTGCAGCGGATCGCGCGAAAGGCGATGGTCGATCGAGGGCTGCTCCCCGACTTCTCTGCCGAGGCGATGGCCGAACTGGACCGGATTCAGGCTGCGGCAAGCCCTGGTAAGAATGAAGTACGTGACCTCCGGCACCTGCTCTGGTGTTCGATCGACAACGATGACTCCCGCGACCTGGACCAGCTTACTGTGGCCGAGGCGATGCCGGGCGGCAACGCGAAAATTCTCGTCGCCGTGGCCGACGTGGATTCGGTCGTCGCAAGTGGTTCTGCGATCGACGGTCACGCTCGCCACAATACCACCTCGGTCTATACGGCTGCCACGATCTTCCCGATGCTCCCCGAGAAGCTCTCGACCGACATTACGTCCTTGGGTTTCGACCAGGATAGGCTGGTGATCGTCGTCGAGATGCTGGTCGGCGACGACGGCTCGGTGCAGAACTCCGACGTCTATCGGGCCTGTGTGCGCAATCGGGCCAAGCTCGCTTACGACAGCGTCGCGGCCTGGCTCGAAGGCAGCGGAACCATGCCCGAGGCCATCGCCAAAGTTGCCGGCCTGGACGAGAACTTGCGCCTGCAGGACAGGGCCGCACAAAAGATGAAGGAACTCCGGCAGGCCCACGGCGCGCTCAATCTGGAGTCGCTGGAAGCGCGACCGCTGTTTGACGGGGATGCCATCTGCGGGCTGCGGGCGGAAAAGCCCAACCGCCCCAAGGACCTGATCGCCGACTTCATGATCGCCGCCAACGGCGTCACGGCCCGCTATCTGTCGTCGAAACAATTTCCTTCGCTGCGGCGCGTGGTTCGCACGCCCAAGCGCTGGGACCGGATTGTGGAACTTGCCCAACAGCACGGGTTTGCGCTCCCCGACGAGCCCGATCCAAAACCATTGGAAGCGTTCTTGGTCAAAGAAAAGGCGGCCGATCCGCTGCGCTTCCCCGACCTGTCGCTGGCGGTGATCAAACTGCTGGGGCCCGGCCAATACGTGGCGGAGTTCCCCGGGGAAGCCGTTCCGCCGGGACATTTTGGGTTGGCGGTCGGCGACTACACCCATTCCACGGCCCCCAACCGCCGCTATCCGGACATCATCACGCAACGGCTGCTGAAGGCCGCGCTGGCCGGGCGATCCGCACCCTATGGCCGCGATGACCTGGAGGCCCTGGCGAAGCATTGCACCGAGGAAGAGGATGCCGCCAAGAAAGTGGAACGGCAGGTGGGAAAATCCGCCGCCGCCCTGCTCTTGCAGGCGAGCATCCGCAAAACTTTCGACGCCATCGTCACCGGCGCCGCCCCGAAAGGGACGTGGGTGCGGCTGGTCAATCCGCCGGTGGAAGGTAGACTGGTGCGAGGTTTCGAGGGCGTCGACGTGGGGCAGCCGTGTCGCGTGCAACTGACGCACACGGACGTGGAGCGGGGATTCATCGACTTTACGAAAGTTGCCTGATTCAGCCGCCAAGGCTTCTCCCATAACTGTCTTCGACAGGGTTCAGCCATGCACGCCAATCGACGTATCCTGCCCGTATTGCTGTTGATCGGTGGCCTGGCCTGGGTCCCGCCGGTCCGCAGCGAACCGCCGACCGAAGGCGAGCCGGGCGGCCAGTTGGGCCAGCTTGACCGTTACGGCGATTTCTTGCCCGAGGGGGCTCTGCTCCGGCTGGGAACCGTCCGCCTGCGGCACGGGAATCCTCCCAGTTGCATCGCCTTTTCGCCGGATGGCCGGATGATCGCCTCGGCAGCCTTCAACGGCGACGTGGGCGTCTGCCTGTGGGATGTCCATACCGGCAAATTGATCCGGCAACTGCATGAACCGGGAATGGAACGGGGCTGGACCGAGGCGATTGCCTTTTCGCCCGACGGAACGAAGTTGGCCTCCGGCCGTGCCGAGGGTGCGGTGCTGCTGACGGACGTGAAGACGGGCCGGATGCTCTTCAAAGCGAAAGGGAAGGGACCGGTGCCGGCCGTGGCCTTCGCGCCCGACGGCCGCCGATTCGCCAGCGGCGGAGGAGATGGCAAAGTTCACATCTGGAACGCGGCCGATCGCACGGAGATCAAGACCTTTGACACCGGTGCGGCGTTGACCGAGTCGGGGGGATTTCATGAGGAACTGGGGGGAGTTGCGGCCGTCGCTTTCTCCCCGAGCGGGAAAATGTTGGCGACCGCCATCCAGCGCCCCAGGATAACCATTCAGGTTTGGAACTTCGAGACAGGCCAAATCGTGACGAAGATCGAGCGGCCGCATGGCGAAGAAGTCCGCTCCCTTGCTTTCACCAAAGATGACAAGCTATTGCTTTCCAGCGGCTATCGGCGCATCTCGCGGGCGTCATTCGGAAGACCGTTTCCCGCTCTGACGGTCCACATCCCCGAAATTCGCCTGTGGGACCCGGCCACCGGAAAACGGCTCCGTGAACTGACCGCCAAAGAACCCGAGGCCGGGTTCGGCTTCAGCGCCCTGTCGGGCGACGGAAAAATCCTCGCGTCGGAAGCCAGCGAGACGATCCGGCTGTGGGACCTGGCGTCCGGCAGCACGATCGGCGCGATTCCCAATCCTGGTTGGTGGGGCTCCCACGCACTGGCCATCTCGCCCGACGGAAAAACCGTGGCCGCCGCCACGCATTGCGCGATTGGCCTTTGGGACATAGCCACGGGAAAGCCGCGGCTTCAGGATTTTTGTGGGCACACGGGTTCAGCCGTCTTTCTGGCCCACTGCCCCGACGGCGCGATGATCGTCACAGGATCCAATGACGGCCGCGTGATGGCGTGGGACGCAAAATCGGGCCGGCGGCTTTACCAGCGGCAGTTGGGCCGCGCCGGATCGCTGATGGCCATGGCCCTCTCGCCGGATGGCCGGCTGCTGGCGGCCGGTGGCCGCACTGACTGGACCAATCTGGGCTCCACGAACACCGTTCGCCTTTGGCGGACAAAGACGGGCGAGCCGGTGCGGGATTTCGGCGGGCCCGACCATCCTTTCGGCAACACTCACCGGCTCGCCTTCTCGCCCGATGGCAAACTTTTGGCCATCGCGGCAGACTTTCGCCGCAGGAATGGCAGCGACGTCGACATCTACGAGACCGAAAGCGGTAAGCCGGTCGCGGCACTCCGACCGGATCGGGCGGGCTTCCGAGTGGCAGCCCTGGGATTCGCGGCCGATGCGAAAACCCTGTACGAGGTTTGTGACCAGCCCGTCGAGTTTCGGGCCTGGGATGTGAAATCGGGCAAGCTGCAACGGTTCTTCGTTCCCCACCTGGCCGCCCAGACGACGAGCACCGCCGGTAACCGCCAACTTGGCATTAGCGGCGCTCTGTTTTCGCCCGATTGTAAATGGCTGATTACCTGCCAACAGGAGGCGTCGATCGTCGTTTGGTCGGTAGCCGATGGTAAAGCGGTCTCCACCGTACAGTTGCCGGGAACCGATAAGGGGCGTTATCTGGGCCTCTCGCGCGACGGCCGCTTGCTGGCCGCGGTGGAGGTCCCGTTTGCTTTGGACATGGGCACCGGCGCCACCGCCATCTGCGCGATCGATTCCACCACGGGCAGCATCCGCATTTGGCAACGCGACGCCGGCCGGGCGGCCCTGGCCGCCGAAGCGGGGGACGGCCGGGTGCTGGCCTTTGCGTTTTCACCCGATAACAAGCATCTGGCCACGGGCATGGACCGCGGCACGGTGCTGGTGTGGGATTTGGAGTCGACCGAGGGGCGCTGATCCGTCACGCGGAGACCGCTTATGAGTCGCCGAGGGAAAACGATCGTCGCGGCCGGATGGATTGTTGTGGCAGGACTAATCACCGGCGCTTGCACTCCCGCGCTCCCACACGCGCCTGCTCGCTCATGGAACTACGTGGTGCCGCCGGCGGGCGATCCCTTCGATCACCCGGCCCTGACGACGCTTGCGCTTAGCGACACGAAACCGCCCGACCTGCAAGAGAAGGTCGTCTACCAGGGCGTAGAGCGCCGTTACGCGCGGCTCTGTTACGGAAGCCTCAGCTCGCGCGACATCGTGGTGGTGCTGGACCGACTTTCTGAGACCGAGGTCCACCTCTACGTCGATGCCGATCGCAACGGCATCATCGAGGCCAAGGAGCTTCTCTCGGGACATGGCTTGACCTGGCGAACGACGCTCGATGCGTCCCTGGTTGGTCCCGGGCAGACGAAGCAGGTGCCGCGGAGCGTGGTCCTGCAACTTGGGCGGAATGGCCGGACGTTGCGGGTCGCCACGTGCGGTTATCTGGAGGGAAAAGTCGCTATCGCCGGCCGCGACTACACGGTGCGGAGGACGGACGGCAACGCCAACGGCTTGTTTGCCGACCCCGACGACCACCTTTGGATCGATCTGGACGCCAATGGCCATTGGGACCACGTCGAGGAGCAGTACCTTTACGCGCCCATTCTCGTTCTCGGCGGAAAGCGATACGCGGTCCGCTCGGACGAGCTGGGCGAGCGGCTGGCCTTCGAGGAGCTACGGGGGATCGGAACGTTGAGCCTCGCCTTGCCCTCGGCGCTATCGCAGCGCGGGGCAGACGTTGCGGCGACGTTCGTGAGCCGCGACGGCTTGGTGGTCAGTTTGCTGGGGAAGGATGCAAAAGCGACATTGCCGGTCGGCGATTACCGCATCAGCACCGCAACGATCACGCTCAACGATTCGGCCGGCCAGGCTCCCTGGACTTACGCTTTCACGGACACGGGACGCCGCGGAGAACCCGTTTGGCATGCCATTGGATCGGACCAGTCCGTCGCATTGGACCCCTTTGGCAAGCTCGCGCTGGAAGCCGGATTGGGCGAGCGGAAGGGCGTTTACCATCCGGGCGAGACGGTTGAAGTTCAGCCTCGGCTTCACACGGCCGATGGGCTCACGATTGCCCGCATGTTTCGCGAAGCGGCCCGCGGGCCGCAGAACGGGCAATTGCAGACGCGCCTTGTTGCCCACGACGGCCGCACCGTGGCCACGGTCGCGTCCGGCTTCGGCTGAGGCGGCGGCCTATGTCCGGCCTCGTGTCGAGTGCCGATTGATGCCCGCGGCAAGTATCTGCTCCAACTCAGTTTCGATCTGGGCCCCCTGGCCGGCAAGGTAACGGGTACGAACGAACTGGAAGTCGGCAAATAGGTTCGGCCCGAGCGGTTGTCGGGCGCACGGGGCAACAACAGTCCGTCGGGCGTGGTTCCGCATCGCCGGTTCGCGGCGTGCAAGCACGCCGGCTGGGTGCATTCCGCACTTTGTTAGGTTACGGGGCCTGGGCGTAGGCGTTGACCCCGGTCTGGCGGGATTGGTGGCGGAGCCAGAAGGAGGCAATTGGGATGGAGTCGCTGAGGTAGTCGGCT